>Ga0180435_10002666_pt1 | contig 18118 bp, 12 predicted proteins | sample SS_ome_3_FD_132467 | JGI IMG/M metagenome (GOLD analysis project Ga0180435, IMG submission 132467) | Hypersaline lake sediment archaeal communities from the Salton Sea, California, USA - SS_3_S_1 metaG | ecosystem: Environmental > Aquatic > Non-marine Saline and Alkaline > Hypersaline >...
CCGCGAGAAGTACACGATCCTGCCGAACACGGCGGGCTGCTTCGACGCCGAGTCGGCCGTGCGCACCGCGCAGCTGTCGCGCGACCTGCTCGACACGCCGCTCGTGAAGCTCGAGGTGCTCGGTGACGAGAAGACGCTGTTGCCCGATCCGGTCGGCACGCTCGAAGCCACCGAGCGACTCGCGAAGGACGGCTTCGACGTCTTCGTCTACACCTCCGACGACGCGCGCCTCGCGGTGCGGCTGCAGGACGCGGGCGCGGCCTGCGTGATGCCCGCCGGTTCGCCGATCGGCTCCGGTCAGGGCGTGCTCAACCCGAACGCGATCCGCATCGCGCTCGAGCTGCTCGACGTGCCGGTCATCGTCGACGCCGGCGTCGGCACGGCGAGCGACGTGGCGCTGGCGATGGAGCTCGGCGTCGAGGGCGTGCTGCTCAACACCGCGATCGCGAGCGCCGACGACCCGCTGCGCATGGCGGTGGCGATGCGCCACGCCGTGATCGCCGGTCGCCAGGCCGCGCTCGCCGGCCGCATCCCGCGGCGCCTGTACGCGAACGCCTCGTCGCCGATGGACGGCCGCATCGCCGGCGCCGAGGGCGGAGCGCGATCGTGATTCGGTTCGCCGGCACGATCGCGGCGCTCGACGCGACGCACGACGCGGCCGCGGCCGTGGCCGGGGGCGCCTTCGCGCTCGCGGCGGCGGGCGTGGCGCTCGCGCCGGTGCTGCGCCAGGCGCTCGTCTTCGTGCGCCCCGGGCGCAACGTGTTCTTCGCGCGCTGGGGCTTCGCGCAGGTCCTCGTCGCGATCGTGCTCGGCGGCCTGGTCGGCGGCGCGGTCGAACGGTTCGTGCCGCCGGTGTCGGACGGCGTGACGCTCGGCGTCCTCGCGGGCCTCGTCGTCGCGATCGCGGTCGCGGTGCGCACCGCGACGCGCACGCACCCCGAGGGCTGGCGGGCGCTCGGTCTCGCGAGCCCCGGGAGCGCGCGCGACTTCGGCGCGGCGGTCGTCGCGCTCGTGCTCGGAGCGCCGGCGTTGCTCGCGGCCGCACTCGCGTGGCCGCTCGTGCTCGAACCCGCCGCGCGCGGCTTCGGTCCGCTGGCGACCGCGGCGCTCGGCGGTGACGCGCTCGCGCTCGTGCTCGTGCTCGTCGCGCTGCCGCTCACGGCCGAGCTGTTCCTGCGCGGCTTCTGCCTGCCGCTCTTCACGCAGAATTTCTCGGAAGCCGGCGGGATCCTCGTCGCCGCGCTCATGGGCGCGGCGCTCTTCGGGACGCCGGCCTTCGGAGCGCAGCTCGTGCTCGGGTGCCTGTGCGGCGCCGTGCGCCTGCGAACCCAGCGCACCGCGCCGTGCGTCGTGCTGCACGCGCTCTACAATGCCGCGGCGTTGGCCGTCGGCGCCGGGATCGGCGACGGCGGCGCGCCCCTGTGGACGCCGCTCTGAGCGGGCGTTCGCTCCGCCGCGACGCCCGTCGCACCGCTCCCCACAGCACCGCTCCCCGCAGCACCGTTCCCCGCAGCACCGTTCCCCGACGGCGCCCACCGCGATCCTCGTGACCCACTTCCCCCGCACCGGTCTGATGCTCCCCGTCGAGGGCGGGGGCTGGCGCGCCGCGAACGCGACGCTGACCGGCGACGTGACGCTCGGCGCGTCCGCGAGCGTGTGGTTCGGGTGCGTGCTGCGCGGCGACGACGCGCCGCTCGTGATCGGTGCGCACAGCAACGTGCAGGACCTGTCGATGGTCCACGCGGACCCGGGCGTGCCGAACGTGATCGGCGAGCGCGTCACCGTCGGGCACCGCTGCGTGCTGCACGGCGCGACGGTGGGCGACCGCTGCCTGATCGGCATGGGCGCGATCCTGCTCGGCGGCAGCGTGATCGGCGAGGAGTCGATCGTCGCGGCCGGCGCCGTCGTCAAGGAGGGCGCCGTGATCCCGCCGCGCTCGCTCGTCGTCGGTGTCCCCGCCAAGGTCGTCAAGCAGGTGACCGACGAACAGGTCGAGGCGATCCTCGCGAGTGCCGCGGGCTACGTCGCCAAGGTCGAGCAGTACCTCCCCGAACGCTGATCCTTCCCGCAGCGTGCGCTGCGCCGTCCCCCCCGAAACGATGAGCTCCAACGAGACGACCGACGTGGTCGGCGTGATTCTCGCGGCCGGCAAGGGCACGCGCATCCGCCCGTTCAGCCACACGTTCCCCAAGCCGCTCCTGCCGGTCCTCGACAAGCCGTTGATGGTCTGGCAGATCGAGTCGATGCGCGAGCTGGGCGTGCGGGACATCACGATCGTGATCGGGCACCTGGGGCACGAGATCGTCACGGCGCTCGGGGACGGCTCGAGCCTCGGCGTGCGGCTCTCCTACGTCGAGCAGGAGTCGATGCTCGGGATCGCGCACGCGGTGGCGCAGCTCGAGCGGCACGTGGACCGTCCGTTCCTCCTGTTCCTCGGCGACATCTTCTTCGAGACGACCAACCTCGACTCGATGCTCGAGATGTTCCGTCGCGAGGGCGTCAGCGGCGTGCTCGCGGTCAAGCCCGAGCCCGACGCCGAGGCCCTGCGCCGCAACTTCACCGTCGACGTGGGGGACGACGGGTTCGTGCGCCGGGTGGTGGAGAAGCCGCGGCACCCCTCGACGGACCTCAAGGGCTGCGGGCTCTACCTGTTCGACACGACGGTCTTCGACGCGATCCGGCGCACGCCGCGCACCGCGCTGCGCGACGAGTACGAGCTGACCGACGCGATCCAGATCTTCATCGAGAACGGATACAAGCTCATGCCGGCGCCGGTCGTGCAGCGGGACCTCAACCTCTCGCTGCCCGCGGACCTGCTCGACCTCAACCTGCACGTGCTCGCCCAGCGCGAACTCGACGGCTGGGTCGCGCCCGACGCACAGGTGGGGGACGGCGCGCAGCTCGAGCGCTGCGTGATCATGAGCGGTGCTCGCGTCGCGCCGGGTGCGCGCCTGGTCGAGTGCCTCGCGCTGCCGGGCGCGAAGGTCCCGGGGGGCGACCACGAGCGCACGGTCTTCTCCCAGGACCAGGCCGTCTCCTGCTGAGCCGGACGCGCCGCGCGGGGGCGGCGAGGGCGTAGGATGGACGGGCGCTCACGCGCGTCCCCACCCTCACCTCCCGGCTCCCCCCGCGCATGCAACTCGGCTTCGTCATCGACCAGTCGCGGTGTATCGGCTGTCACGCCTGCACCGTCGCCTGCAAGTCCGAGAACGACGTCCCGGTCGGTTCCTTCCGAACCTGGGTCAAGTACACCGAGCGGGGCGAGTTCCCCGCGGTCAAGCGCAGCTTCAGCGTCATGCGGTGCAACCAGTGCACCGAGGCGCCCTGCGTCGAGATCTGTCCGACGAGCGCGCTCGAGAAGCGCCTGTCCGACGGCATCGTCGACCTCGACAAGGACGCGTGCATCGGCTGCAAGAGCTGCATGCAGGGCTGTCCGTACGACGCGCTGTACATCAACGACGAGAGCGGGACCGCGGAGAAGTGCCACTTCTGCGCGCACCGCACCGAGGTCGGCCTCGCGCCGGCCTGCGCGGTGGTGTGTCCGACCGAAGCGATCATCCCCGGTGACTTCGACGATCCGTCGAGCGTCGTGTCGGGCATCGTCGCCGGCGGTGGGACGAGCGCGCGCAAGGTCGAGGCGGGGACGAAGCCCAACGTGCACTACGTCGCGGCCAACCCCGACAACCTCGACCCGACCGCGGCCACGACCGACACGGGCTTCCTGTGGGCCGGTCGCCGTCCGGGCGTCGAGCTGGGCGCGGCCGAGCACGCCGCGATGGAAGCGCGCGCCGCGGCGAACGCGGACGTGCCGCGCACGACCTACGACGCGGAGCACCCGCCGCTGTGGGGCTGGAAGATCTCGGGCTACCTGCTGACGAAGTCGCTGTCGGCGGGCGCGCTCATGGCGCTGCTCTTGCCCGCGCTGTTCGGCTGGTTGCCGGTGCCGAGCGGCGCCGGCGTCGCGATCGCCGCGGTGATCGCACTCGTGCTGCTCGGCGCGACGAGCGCGCTGCTGGTCGCCGATCTCAAGCGTCCCGACCGCTTCTACTACCTGCTGCTGCGCGGGAACATGAAGAGCTGGCTGGTGAAGGGCACCTACCTGCTGATGCTCTACGGCGCGCTCGCGAGCGTGTGGTTCGTCCTGGGCGTCCTCGATCGCGTTCCGACGGGCGGCGCCTTCACCGGTCTCGCCGCCGCCACCTGCGTCTCGGCGGCGCTCGCCGCGTGCTACACGGGCTGGTTGTTCGGGCAGAGCAAGGGGCGCGTCCTGTGGATGCGCCGCGGCCTGTGGGCGCACCTCGTCGTACAGGCCGGGTTGGCGGGCACGAGCCTCGTGCTGATACTCGAGCCCTTGCTGTTGCCGGTCGAGGAGCTGGGCGCGCTGCGGTGGCTGTTGCTCGGTTGGCTCGCGCTGCACCTGGTGTTCGTGCTCGCGGAGAAGCACCTCGCGCCGAAGGGCCGCGAGACGGAGTACCACCGCACCCAGGCGTTGATCGAGCGCGGTCCGTTCGCGTTCCGCCACTGGGTGTTCGGCGTCGGCATCGGCATCGCCGCGCCGGCGCTGTTGTGCCTCGTTCCGGGCGTGCCGCTGCTCGGCGTCGGCGCCGCGATGCTCGCGCTGGTGGGGCTCGCGTCGGAAGAAGACCTGTTCGTGCGCGCCGGTCAGGCGTTGCCCATCTCCTGAGGGCGCGAGGGAACGATCACGATGACGAACGACGATCCGACTACGACGAACGGGACGGCCGGGACGAACGGGACGGCACCGGCCGGCCGCACCTCGCCCTGGGAACTCGGTGTCGGTCCGCCGCCCGAGCGCTGGGACCGCTGGACCGAGCTCGACCCTTCGGCCTGGCCGAAGAAGAAGGAGCGCAACTACACGCTCGTCCCGACCATCTGCTTCAACTGCGAGTCGGCCTGTGGCCTGCTCGCCTACATGGACGCCGAGACGGGCGAGACGGTGAAGTTCGAGGGCAACCCGGTGCACCCCGGCAGCCGCGGACGCACCTGCGCGAAGGGTCCGGCGACCATCAACCAGGTCAAGGACACCGAGCGCATCCTCACGCCGCTCAAGCGCGTGGGTCCGCGCGGATCGGGCCAGTTCGAGCCGGTCTCCTGGGACGAGGCGCTCGACGACATCGGCGGCCGCATCCGCAAGGCCTTCCTCGAGGACCGTCAGGACGAGGTCGTCTACCACGTGGGTCGTCCGGGCGAGGACAACTTCGTGCTGCGCATGCTCCAGGCCTGGGGCATCGACGGCCACAACAGCCACACGAACGTGTGCTCGGCATCGGCGCGCGTGGGCTACACGCTGTGGTTCCACGCCGACCGTCCGTCGCCGGACTACAGCCAGGCGAAGTTCGCGCTGCTGTTGTCGGCGCACCTCGAGACCGGGCACTACTTCAATCCGCACGCGCAGCGGATCATGGCGGCGAAGGAGAACGGCATGCGCCTGGCCGTGATCGACACGCGTCTGTCGAACACGGCGAGTCACGCCGACCACTGGGTCAGCACCTGGCCCGGTACCGAGGCGGCGCTCCTCCTCGCGATCGCGCGCGAGCTGCTCGAGCGCGATGCGAGGGGCCACGAGGTCGACGGTCGGCCCGCGATCGATCGCGACTTCGTGCGCACCTGGACGAACTGGAAGCAGTTCCTCGCCGACACGGATGCGGACGGTTCGGGGACCTTCGAGCGCTTCCTCGAGCTCCTGCGCGAGCGCTACGCGCGCTACACGGACGAGTACGCCGCGAACGAGTGCCGCATGCCGGCCGGGACCGTCACCGCGCTCGCCGACGAGATCCAGCGCGCGGGCTCCGCCTTCACGAGCCACCTGTGGCGCAACGCGGCGGCCGGCAACCTCGGCGGTTGGCAGATCGCGCGCAGCCTCGTGTTCCTGCACGTGCTCACCGGCTCGGTCGGCACGCCCGGCGGCGTGAACCCCAACGGCTGGGACAAGTTCGTGCCGACGCCGAGCGAGAACCCGCCCAAGATCAGCCGCTGGAACGAACGGCACTGGCCGCGCGAGTACCCGCTCGCGCACTACGAGATGAGCATGATCCTCCCGCACCTCTTGGAGCGGCAGGACAACAAGATCGACGTCTACTTCACGCGCGTCTACAACCCGGTCTGGACCAATCCCGACGGGTGCACGTGGATCGAGATGCTCGAGGACGAGGATCGCATCGGGTGCCACGTCGCGCTCACGCCGATCTGGTCCGAGACCGCACAGTGGGCCGACTACGTGCTGCCGATGGGCGTCGCGAGCGAGCGCCACGACGTGATGAGCCAGGAGACCCACGCGGGCACCTGGATCGGCTTCCGCCAGCCGGTGAACCGCGTGTTCGCCGAGAAGAAGGGCGAGAAGGTCGAGCGGACCTACGACGCCAATCCGGGTGAGGTCTGGGAGGAGAGCGAGTTCTGGGTCGACCTGACCTGGCGCATCGATCCCGACGGGAAGCTCGGCATCGCGAAGTGGTTCGAGAGCAAGGAGCGTCCCGGCCAGCCGGTGACGATGGACGAGTACTTCGGCGACGTGTTCTCGAACGTGCCGGGACTCGCCGAGCGCGCGGCCGAGCACCAGCTCGATCCGCTCGGCTACATGCGACGCTTCGGCGCGTTCGACGTGCCGTACCACGGCCAGCAGCGCTACGCCGACGAGGTGGGCGAGGGCGGCATCGAGCTCGAGGACGGCACGCGTCGTCGCGGCTTCGGCACCGAGACCGGCTACCTCGAGTTCTGGTCGCCCGACATCGAGGCCTGGGGCTTCGAGGGCCAGGGCGTGCCGAACTACATCACCAGCCAGGTGCACCACGGCCACCTCGACGAGGTCGCCGGCGATCGCGTGCTGCTGCCGACCTTCCGCCTGCCCACGCTCATCCACACGCGCTCGGGCAACGCGAAGTGGCTGCAGGAGATCAGCCACACGAACCCTCTGTGGGTGAATCCGAAGGACATGGAGCTGCTCGGCCTCGCCGACGGCGGCCTGGCGCGCGTGACCACGCGCATCGGTCACTTCGTCGTGCGCGTGTGGCAGACCGAGGGCATCCATCCGGGCGTCGTCGGCTGCTCGCACCACGTGGGGCGCTGGCGCAAGTTCACCGACGTGGGCGGTCAGAAGCGCGCCAGCTCGATGGTCGAGATCGTCCGCGAAGGCACCACCTTCGGCTTCCGCCAGAAGGGCGGCGCGGGCCCGTACTCGAGTCCCGATCCCGACAGCGAGCGGGTGTGGTGGAACGAGGTCGGCGTGAACCAGAACCTGACCTTCTGCGTGCAGCCCGATCCGGTGAGCGGCATGCAGTGCTGGCACCAGCTCGTCAACGTGAAGCCCGCGAGCCAGGGCGACCGCTACGGCGACATCTTCGTCGACACCGCGAAGAGTCGTGAGGTGTTCAACGAGTGGCTCGCCATGACCAAGCCCGCGCCCGGCCCCGGCGGCCTGCGGCGCCCGCTGTGGATGAAGCGGCCGCTGACGCCGACCGAAGCGACCTATCGGATGGACTAGCGTCCGGACGCGGGCGACCCCAGCTCCAGCACCACCACCTCCTTCGGGCAGCGGAAGCGAAGCGGCAGCGTGTCGCCCGCGCCGCGGCCGACGATCAACGGTCCGGTCGGCAGCTCGAAGCGGTCGCCGCACCAGCGCGAGAGCAGCGTGCCCGGCCAGTGGCGGCCCCTGTGCGTGAACGCGATCGCCTGGCCGCCGTGCAGGTGACCGGCGACGGCGGCGCGCCAGTGGCAGCCGCCGGGGACCTCGCTCGGGGCGTGGGCGACGGCGACGACCGTCTCGGTGGGCCGCGCGATCGGCAGGTCGCGGCTCCACGCCAGCGTCAGGTCGCCGATGCGCAGAGGTCGCGACTCGAGCCAGGTGGCGCCCGCGGTCTCCGCGCACGCGCGCACCGCCTCGCGGCCCAGGTTCCGGTCGACCGCGCGGTCGTGGTTGCCGCTGATCGCGCCGACCGGCGCCACGCGCGCGAGCAGCCGCACGAGCCGTTCGAGCGTCGGCAGCGCGCGCCGATGATCGACGAGGTCGCCGCCGAGCGCGATCGCGTCGGGGCGCAGTTCGCGCGCGCGCTCGATCACGGCGCGCGCCACGCCGCTGGTCCACGGCCAGCCCAGGTGCAGGTCGCTCGCGAACAGCACGCGCATGCCGTGCGTGGTCGCGCTCGCGGCGACGCGCTCGGTGCGGACCTCGAGCCGCCTCACGCCTTCGCCTTCGCCCGGCCCGCGCGCCGGCGCTCGTGCTCGTACCAGACGACGACCGCGACGCAGCCGGTCGCCCACGCGCGGCGCAGGCGGGCCGGTGGTACGAACGCCATGCGGCGCGCGATCGCGAGCAGGATCGGCAAGTTGCGACGAGCACCGCGGCGCGCGACGAGGCGCGCGGACTCCGACACCGGCTGCTCGCCGTCGAGCGCCGCGGGGAATGCGAAGACGAGCCACACCTCGACGAAGTAGAAGACGAGCGGCACGACGCCGACGAACACGAGCGTACGCTGCCAGAGCTCGAGCGGGTGCCCGGCGTTCGCGCTCCAGGTCACGGCCACGTCGGCGAGGAGCAGCCCCGCGAGCAGCGCGCCGCCGTACTTGCCCAGGCCCAGCATCCAGCTCAGCACCGCGAACGCGCGCGGCGCCTCGTCCCAGCGGCTCGCGCCCGCGCCGCGCTCGCGGCGCACCACGCGCAGGGCCCGGTCCATCCAGCGCGCGCCGGCGCCGAAGCCCGGGCCCGACGGCAGCGACGCGACGAGGCCGTTCTTGGCGTGCTCGAGCACCGCTTCGGCGCGCGCCCACAGTTCGGTGGCCGTCGGTTCGCCGTCGAAGGCCGCCGGGTCGGGGCCGCGCTCGCGCGAGGTGCCCACGCTCAGCGCTCCAGGCACCACGATAGCCACGCGAGCCACGCGAGGCCGTTGCCGCCGACGAGGCCGCGGTGCAGCAGCGTCTCGTAGCGCGAGCAGCGGCGGTGGAAGCGCGTCTCGTCGAACACGATCGCGCCGGCCGTGAACAGCGCGACCGCGACCGCGCCCAGCAGCCACGGGCGCGGCGCCGTCGCCACGCTCGCGCCGCACATGAGGACGAACAGCGGCACGCCGCCGCCGACCAGGGCCACGCACTCGGCGCGCTGTTCCGCGCGCGGGACCACGCGGTGTCCGGCGCGGTGGTAGCGCCAGTCGAGCAGCCCGCAGACGGTCGCCGCGCCGCCGAACAGCGCGATGAACCACAGCTCGGTCGGTGCGGCGGCGAGGTCGAGCGGGTGGAGCCACTCGAGGCCCGGGCGCACCCCGGTCGTCGCGAGCAGGAGCGCGAAGACGGCGCCGGGCGCGAGGACCGCTGCGAGGTTCGCCAGCCCCACGCGATCGCGCGGGGGCGTCGTCGAGGCGGTGTCGGTCGCGCTGCGCATCGCGCGCATGGTAAACGCTCGATGCGCGCGGCCCAGGGTCGCGCGGCGGCTTCGGGGCCGCTGCGTCGCACGCCGTCGGAGCGCGCCGCGACAGGAGTCCGCGAGGGGATTGACCAGCGATTGACGGGCGCGCGCGGTGAGGCGTGCGCGACGCGCCGCACAATGGACGGCCCAGCGAACCCGCCATCCAGCCATGTCGAACCACGCACGCTCCCAGCGCCCCGACTTCGCCACGCTCGTCGAACGCCGCTACCGCCGCCGCGAGGTCCTCGGGACCGCGCTCGCGACCGCACTCGGCGCCGTCGGTGCGGCAGCGCTCGCACCCTCGGCCGCCGCGCGCGCGGCGCGTGCCGGTGGAGCGGCGTTCGAGCCCGTTCCCGCTTCCACCGCCGACACCTTCCGGGTGCCGGCCGGCTACGCGTCGCAGGTCGTGTTGCGCTGGGGTGACCCGCTCCTTCCCGGCGCGCCGGCCTTCGAGCCGGGCGTCGCCGATCCCGACGCGGCGCGGCGTCAGTTCGGCTTCTCGTGCGACCACAACGCGTACCTTCCGTTCGGCCCCGGCCGCGACGAAGGGCTCCTGTGCACGAACCACGAGTACGTGAGCCCGGGCGAGATGTTCCGCGGCGAGGCGCGCGACGCGGACGAGGCCCGCGCGCGCTTCGAGGTCGAGGTCGCCGCGCACGGCATGTCGTTCGCGCACCTGGTGCGCGCGAAGTCCGGCCGGTGGGAGCTCGCGCCGCGCTCGCGCTTCAACCGCCGCGTCACGGGCGAGACCGCGATGCGCTTCGACGGTCCCGCCGCGGGTAGCGCGCACCTGCGCACGACCGCCGATCCGAGCGGGAGTTCGCCGCTGGGCACCATCGCCAACTGCGGCGGCGGCGTGACGCCGTGGGGAACGGTGCTGACCTGCGAGGAGAACTTCGACGACTACTTCGGACGCGTGGAGGAGGTCGCGGACGAGGCGCTGCGGAATCGCCTCGCGCGCGCCGGCATCACGCCGGGCAAGGACTTCTACGGGTGGAGCGAACACGATCGTCGCTTCGACCTGACCGAGGAGCCGAACGAGGCGAACCGCTTCGGCTGGGTCGTCGAGATCGATCCGTTCGACCCGGACTCGACGCCGGTCAAGCACACGGCGCTCGGCCGCTTCGAGCACGAGGGCGCGAACTGTGCGCTGTCGGACGACGGGCGTGTGGTCGTGCACATGGGCGACGACGCGCGCTTCGAGTACCTGTACAAGTTCGTGAGCCGCGACCGCTACCGCCCCGGTGACCGCGCGCACAACCGCACGCTGCTGAGTCACGGCACGCTGTACGCGGCGCGGCTCGAGGAGGACGGGACCGGCGTCTGGCTGCCGCTCGTGCCGGAAGGTCCGCTCGCGGAGTGGTCGATGGCCGACATCTGCGTGCACGCGCGCGCGGCCGCGGACCTGCTCGGCGCGACGCCGATGGACCGCCCCGAGGACGTGGAGGTCGAGCCGATCAGTCGGCGCGTCTACGCCTGCATGACGAACAACTCGCGGCGCGAGACGGCCGACGCCGCCAACCCGCGTCCGGAGAACCGCCACGGACAGATCGTCGAGTTGATCGAGGAGGGCGGTGACCTGGCGTCGACGCGTTTCGTCTGGTCGCTGTTCATGGTCTGCGGCGACCCCGCGGACGCGAACGACCCGTTCGTGTCGTACGCGGGGCGGCGGGAGCCGGACATGGCGCCCGTCTCGTGTCCCGACAACGTGGCGTTCGACCGCCGCGGCAACCTGTGGCTCGCGACGGACGGGCAGCCCTACGCATTGGGCGTGAACGACGCCGTGTACGTGATCCCGACGAACGGCCCCGACCGCGGCGTGCCGCGGCGCTTCGCCACCGGCCCGATCGGCTGCGAGATGACCGGTCCGTTCCTCGCGCGCGACGACCGCACCCTGTTCGCGTCGGTGCAGCACCCCGGCGCGGGCGGCGGGCTCGCCGAGCCGACGAGCCTGTGGCCGCACGACGCGAGCCGCATGCCGCGCCCGTCGGTCGTCGTGGTCGAGCGCGAGGACGGGCGGCCGCTGCTCGGCTGAGCGCGCGCGAGCGGGCGAGTACTGGCGGAGGAGATCGGACCGGCGAGTCCCGGCGGGCGAGTGAGCGCGGTCCGACGAGCGAGCGGCGCGCGCCGCTATGCTCGGCGCGTGCGCCATCTCGTCATCCTCCTCGTGGGCGCGTGCCTCGCGCTCGTCGCCGGTGCCTGCTCGTCGACGCGCTCCGCGGCCGCGGACGAGCGTCCGCCGAACGTGGTCGTCGTGTTCGTCGACGACCTGGGCTGGGGCGACCTGGGCTGCTACGGCGCGCCGCCGCTCGCGGACGGATCGTCGCCCACGCCGCACCTGGACGGACTCGCTGCGTCGGGCACACGGCTGACGCGCTTCTACGTGTCGCAGCCGGTGTGCTCGGCGTCGCGCGCGTCGCTCTTGACCGGGTGCTACGCGAATCGCATCGGGATCAGCGGCGCACTCGGCCCGGGCAGTCGCTTCGGGCTCGACGAGGCCGAGACCACGCTGGCCGAGGTCTGCGCGTCGGTCGGGCACCGCACGGCGTGCTTCGGCAAGTGGCACCTGGGCCACCATCCCGAGTTCCTGCCGACGCGGCACGGGTTCGAGCGCTTCGTCGGCATCCCGTACTCGAACGACATGTGGCCGTACCACCCGCAGAACCCGTGGGCCTGGCCGCCTCTGTGGTGGATGGAGGGCGAGGAGCGCTGCCGCGTGTTGCACGACCAGGCGCACGTGACCGAGCAGTTGACCCGGCACGCCGAGACCTTCGTCGAGGAGTGCGCGCGGGACGACGAGCGCTTCTTCCTGTACCTCGCGCACCCCCAGCCGCACGTGCCGCTCTACGCGGGCGCGGCGTTCGAGGGGCGCACCGGGCGCGGGCGCTACGCGGACGTGGTCGCCGAGCTCGACGCGTCGGTGGGGCGCGTGGTCGCCGCGCTCGAGCGCGAAGGGCTGCGCGACGACACGCTGATCGTCTTCGCGAGCGACAACGGGCCGTGGCTGTCCTACGGCGAGCACGCCGGAAGCACCGGTGGACTGCGCGAGGGCAAGGGCACCACCTTCGAGGGCGGCGTGCGCGTGCCGGCGATCGTGAGCTGGCCCGGTCGCGTGCCGGCGGGCGCGGTGGTGGACGAGCCGCTGATGACGATCGACGTGCTGCCCACGGTCGTGCGACTCGTCGGCGCCGAGCTCGGGCCGCTGCCGATCGACGGCGAGGACGCGTGGCCCGTGATCGCGCACGGCGCGAGCAACGCGGAGCGCACCTACGGCTTCTGGTACCACGCGAACCACCTCGAGGCGGTGATGCGCGGCCGCCACAAGCTGCACCTGCCGCACGGCTACCGCTCGATGGTGGGCGGCACGCCCGGCGCGGGCGGCTTCGAGGGCGCCTACGACTGGGGCGCGCGCACGGAGCTGGCGCTGTTCGATCTGGTGGAGGATCCGGGCGAGACGCGTGACCTCTCGAAGGAGCGGCCGGACGTGCTCGCGGCGCTGCTCGACGAGGCCGACGCCCTGCGCGCCGAGCTCGGCGATCGACTCACCGAGGTGACCGGTGCGGCGTCGCGCGCGGCGGGGCGGTTGCCGGAGGATCGGTTCGTTCCGATCCCGGACGGTTCCGACGGCCTCGTTGCGGCGATCGCGGAGCTGCGGGAGCTGGCGGACCTCGACGAGCGCCGCGCCTCGTTCGAAGTGCTGTGGAGTTCACTGGTCGATCGCCGTCGAGTTCCGTTCGTCGTCGACGACCAGGTCCTTCTCTTCGATCGGTCCGACGAAGGGCTCGGCGTCGACGGGTTGAACGCCTACTTGAAGCCCTTTCCGTTCGTGGAGATGACGTGGGGAGTCGCGCATCTGCCGAAGGACGCGGCACGCCGCTATCGGTACGAGCGGGGGCTCTTCGGACAGCCAGAGCCCGATCGGTGGAACCATCGCAGCGGCGCGCCCTGGACGGACCCGGGGTGGTCGGTCGCCTGGGGCGCGGACTACCGCCCGTCGCGCTTCTCGGTGCGGCGGTCCTGGGTGCCGCGCGCGACGCGGACGGAGTGGATCGGCATGCGGCGGAGCGGCTTAGGAGCGCCCAGCACCTCGATCGCGAGCGAGCGACTGCACGTCGGCTCGCCCGAGGCGCCGCCGACCCGCCTCGTGGTCGCCGCGGTGGAGCGGCGCCGCGACGATCCGAGTCTCGACGGTCTCGAGATCGCGCTCGAGAACCTGGTGGCAGCGGGGCGGCTCGCGCCGATCGCGGTGACGCGCTGGCAGCCGCTCGATCGATACGACGGTGGTGGAGCGCAGACCGTGGCCGAGATGACGCTGGACACGGAACTCGCGGATCGGATCCGTGCGAAGCGCGGGGAGCGCAATCCCGTTCGCCTCGCGCTCGAGTTCGAACCACAGGACCGGATCGCGTTCGACGTGGGCGGGGCTCTCGTCGTCGAGCTGTTGCGCAGCGACCCGTCCGCGTTCGGCAGCCTCGTGGTCGAGGCGCCGAGCGAGGACGCGCTCGCGCGCTTCGAAGACCTCGGCGAGGTCGACCTGACGGGCGTCCGCGTCTTCGTCGCTCGCGGCAACGGGCGCGAACACGAGGCGACGCTTTCCGCGTCCGAGGCCGCGGTCGAACGCGCCGAGTCCCTCGCCGCGTGGTTCGAAGCGCGCGGCGCGAGCGTCACGCGCCTGTTCTCGGGCTCCGACTTCGACGCGCGCCTCGTCGCGAACCACGCGGCCGAGATCTTCGGCGCGTTCGAGTGAGGGCCTGGCCGCCGTCCGCTCGTCGGTGACCGGTACGGTGCCAGACCCCCTGGTCACCATAGGAAGCCGCCGCGCGAAGCGCGGCGGCCTCCTATGGTGACCAGGGGGTCTGGCACCGTACCGGTCACTGCTGCCGGCCCGGATCAGCGCTGATAGATCGGCAGGATCCCGTCGGGCAGCGCGAGCACGAGGCAGTTGATCGCGGTGGCGTAGCTCGACCCGAAGGGCGAGTCGTCCCACGAGCCGTCCTCGTTCTGGCTCGCCACCAGCTGCATCAGCTCGTCGGCGAACCACGCTTCGAACAGCGCCTGATCCGGCAGGCCGCCGAGCGCGAGCGCCAGGTAGAAGCGCTCGTAGTGGGGGAACTCGCCCGCGCCCAGGTGCGCGCCGCCCTTCGCGAGCTCGCGCACGATCGCGTCGACGCCGCGCGTGAGCGCCGGGTCGTCGTACGCGCCGGTGGCCGCCAGGGTCGCGACGCCCGCCGCGGTCAGCGCGAGCGTCTTCTTGTCCGAGCCGAGCGTGTAGCGGAACAGCCCGTCGTCGGCCTGGCTGCGGCGCACGTAGTCCTCGGCGCGCGCGATCGTCTCCGCCTCGACGAGCACGCCCGCGTCGCGCGCGGCGCGCAGGGCGCTGACGAGGCAGATCGTCACGCTGCCCTCGTGCTCGGGCTCGAGCCGCGGCTCGTACATCCAGCCGCCCTCGGCGCCCTGGGTGCGTTCGATGAGGTGCACCGCGCCCTCGAGCACGGTCCGCAGTCGCGCACCGAGCTCCGACGAGGGCGACATCGCGTAGCCCTGCGCGAGCATGAGCGTCGCGAAGCCGTGACCGTGCATGCGGCTCAGGCCGTCGCCGCCGATGAAGCCGTGGCGCGCGTCGCTCGCCTCGACGATCGCGCGCGACAGCACGTAGTCGAGGCCGCGCTCGACGCGCGCGCCGAACGGACCGCGTCCGGGCAGGTGCCCGCCGGCCATGAGCGCGAGGCCCGACAGCGCCGACACCGCCACCGGCGCCGCGCGCGCTCCGGTCCCGGTCGGCACCGGCCACGACCCGTCCGCGGACGGGCCCTCCTGTTCGGCCAGCCACGCCAGGCCCTTCGCGAGCGTGCGTTCGACGACCTCGCGCGGGTAGTCGTGCGGCGGCGCGAGCGATTCGAGCTCGGGTTCGGCGTCGCGCTCCTGGAGCGGCTCGCCGTCGCGTCCGTCCTGCCCGTCTCGCGCGTCGTCGACGGCGCTCGCGCCGAGCGCGCCGCTCGAGAGCGCCGCGAGACCGACGAGGAGCGCGCGGCGCAGGGCGGGGACGGGGACGAGCACGGCGGCGGCGTTCAGTTCGAGCGGCTGACGCGCCGGTAGTAGGCGTCGATCCAGTCGCGGTACTGCGGCGGCATGTCGTCGCTCGCGGTGTTCGTGAAGATCTCCTGCGTGCGCGGCGGCAGCTCGCCCCAGCGCCCGAACGCGCGCGGGTCGTCGCTCTGTTGGCCGCTCGGCTGCTGGTCGGCGCCGCTCTCGCGGTTCTCGCCGGCGGTGTCGTCCTCGCCGCCCTCGCCGGGGCGCTGGCCTTCCTGGCCCTGCGGCTCCTGCCCCTGCTGCTGTTGGTTCTGCGCGCCGGCCTGGTCGGGGCCCTCGGGCGTGCGCTCGCGACTGGAACGCCCGGACTGGTCGCGCTGGTCGCGCGAGCTCTGCTGCTGGCCCTGTTGCTGGCCGCCCTGCTGCTGTTGGCCCTGCTGCTGCTGTTGCTGGCCGCTCTGCTGGTTCTGCTGCTGCTGCTGCTGCTGTTGCTGCTGGTTCTGGCCGCCCTGCTGCTGCTGCTGGTTCTGATTCTGGTTCTGCTGCTGTTGCTGCATCTGATCGGCGATGTCGAGCAGCTCGTCGATCTTGTCCACCGCGTTGCGCCCGTTCTCGCGCGCGCCGTCGATCCACTCGCGCAGGCCCTCGCCGTCGCCGAACGGATCCGCACCGCTGGCTTCGTACAGCAGCATGTCGACCTCGGCGAGGTGCGACTCGACCTCGCCGAACAGGCGGATCAGCTCGCGCTCGAGGTCGTTGCCGCCGGGCAGGCTGTCGGGGAGCGAGGGGCGCTCGGGCGCGTCGTCCTGCGCGGCGGGGGCGCCGGCACCGAGCGCCGCGCCGGCGGCGAGCGTCGCGGCCGCGGCGAAGGCGAACAGGGTCGTGGTGCGTGTCTTCATGGTGCGTGTGCGTGTGCGGTCGCGGACTCAGCGCTCGTCGGGCGCGGGCAGACCGAGGCGGTCGCGGAAGCTTCGGAAGATGCCGGTCAGGCGCTCGTGGCGCGACGCGAGGCGCGCCAGGTCGTCGAGCAGCATGCGGTCGGGCTCGCCGTCGCCGATGTCGGGGTAGAGCAGGTCGAGGCGCTCGATCTCGGCGAGCATCTCGAGCTCGAGGCGCTTGAGCAGCTTGAGCTCGGCCACGTCGGGCACGAGGCGCGGCGGCTGCTGCTGGCCCTCCTGCTGCTGATCCTGTTGCTCCTGCTGGTCCTGCTGCTGTTCCTCGTCGCCGCGCTCGTTCTGGCGCCGACGCTGTTCGTCGCGCAGCGACTCGAGCAGCCACTCGAGGCGCACCTCCACGTCGCGCTGCAGCGTCTGGATCCGCAGCCCGCTCTGGTAGTCGCCTTCCTCGCCCATGTCGCGTCCGATCGTGGCCAGGTCGTTCACGGCCTGGGTGAGCATCTCGGCGACCACGCTCGAACCTTCCTCCGCGGCCGCGTCGCGCACGGTGCCGAGGCGGTCGGAGAGAGCGGCTTCCTCGGTGGCGACGCGGCGCAGGCGCAAGCGGTCGGCGCGCCCGGGGCGTTCGCCCGGTTCGCGGCGCGCGTCGATCTCCTCGGTCGCGCGCATCTGTTCGCGGTGGGCCTCGATGATCGCCGTCGCCTCCTCCTCGAGTTGGAAGAGCAGCTCCTCCTGACGCAGCTGCTGGTACTCCTCCTCCTGTTCCGCGATCTGTTGCGCCGCGTCGTCGAGCGCGCGCTGCGCCTCCTCGGCGGCTTCGGCCGCTTCCTGCGCGCGGCCCTGATCGAGCGCTTCGCTCGCGCGGCGCGCGGCGTCCTGGGCGCGTTCGAGCGTGCGCGGATCCACCGCGTCGGGCTGCTCGTCCGCGAGCGTCGCCAGGCGCAGGATCTCCTCCTCGATGCGGCGCTGTTCCTCGGCCAGCGCGTCGGTGTCGGCGGGGCGATCGGCCTCCGTGCGGTCGAGGTTCTGGGACGCGCGCGCGAGCTCCTCGGTCGCGCGGTCCTGGGCGTTGGCGGCCTCCGCGGAGCGCCCGGACTCGAGCGCGTCCTCGGCCTCGGCCATCGCGTCGCGCGCGCGCTCGAGCGCGTCGACGGCGGCCTCGCCGGCGGGGCCGTCCTGCGCCGCGCGGCGCGCCTGTTCGAGGGCCTGGTCGAGCGCGCGATCCAGTTCGTCCTGGGCGTCGCGCGCGGCCTGGGTGCTCGCGCGGTCGCGGTCGTCCTCGAGGCGCTCGCGCACCTCGTCGAGCGCGCGTTCGAGCGCAGCGGACGCCTCGCGCGCGCGCTCGCCCGCGGCGTCGAACTCCTGGGCGCCGGCCGAGTCGGCGGCGCGGCGCGCCTGGTCGGCGGCCTGGCGGAGCGCTTCGCCCGAAGGGCTCGGACTCGCGTCGCCCGCGGGCGTCTCCGAGCCCTCGCGGGTAGCGGCGTCCGCGCGTTCGGCGAGCTGTTCGGCCCGCTCGGCGGCGGCGCGTTGGCTGCGTTCGAGCGCGTCCTCGAGGCGTTCGAGCTCCGCCGTCCCGCGGCGCAGCTGCGCGAGCGCCTCGTCCGTGGCGCGACGGGTCGCGTCGCGTTCGGCCTCGCGGCGGCGCGCTTCGTCGCCGGGGTCCGAGCCCAGTTCGGAGCCGTCGTCCGACTCCGAGCGCTCGCCGTCGTTCGACGCGCCGTCGCCCGACTCGGGAGCCTCGGCGCGCGCGGCCGCGGCGGCGGCGCGTTCGAGGGCGGCG
>Ga0180435_10002667_pt1 | contig 18117 bp, 17 predicted proteins | sample SS_ome_3_FD_132467 | JGI IMG/M metagenome (GOLD analysis project Ga0180435, IMG submission 132467) | Hypersaline lake sediment archaeal communities from the Salton Sea, California, USA - SS_3_S_1 metaG | ecosystem: Environmental > Aquatic > Non-marine Saline and Alkaline > Hypersaline >...
GACAACCACGGGTTCACGGACGTCGAGGACACCCTGCTGGTCCACGCCCCTCGGAGGGCAGGGAAGACGCTCACGCTGGCGGTGTGGGTGCTCAGCGTGGCCACGAACGTGGAGAAGGACGAGGTGCGGAACTTCCGCATCGCCGTCTTCGCCACGGGAGAGGACGCGGCTGTGCTGTTCCTCGAGGAGTGCAAGACGCAGTGGAAGCAGATCAACAGGAAGCACAAGTTCCACATGCACTCGAAGCGCATGGCCATTTACCTGATCAGCAAGGAGGACCCAACGGACATCCGCATCATTCAGGCGTACTGCGGAACTGGAGACGTACGTATTTTTACCTTTCGCTTACAATGCGAGGTGGTGGTGGGTGGACAGGAAGGAGGGGGTGGGGAGAGAGTTCGTGTTGCGGTATCTCTTGCTGTGGGTAAGTATAGAGTGACATCAGCGAGAGAGGGGGAACAGTATGAATGCAGCGAATATGCAATTAGAATCCAATTCCCTTACGCAAAATCGCCAGCCACGTCTTCGCCTTCTCCGACGATCTCCAAATCAGGAGCAGTGCCTCAATCCACGTATCCAGATTCGGGTACACGCGCTTCGTCTCCTCCATAATAGGGCCCCAGCGAGCGATGACAATGACCACGGCGACCACGAAGGTGGTGCACAGGCTCACGCAGGTGATGTAGTAGGCCTGTAGCAGGCAGAGCAGGCACGTGGCGCACTTGTCTCGGACGTTGGCATCCCTGGCCGGATCCATTTTGTGTCACCACATTTCGTCACCACAGTGGTCAGCTGGTCGGACAAATTTCCCATTCTCCATGAAGCGCCGCTCCGCTCGTCGCCAAGGCGAGCCCAGGTCGAAGAAGAGGCGTGTCCAGACAGAGCCGCTGCGATGGATCTATGTGACGAAGGTGTTCCAGCAGCACCCAAGGAGCACCTTCGTCTCTGTCGTCGGGAAGGCGTGGGTGGCCGACAGGTGGTGGCGGGTGCTCGTTGACGTCCAGGAGCAGAGACCGTTCATCTACGTCAGGCCAGTGGGCGAAACTACGATGACGCTGAAGCTGGCTGCACGGGGCTCTGTCCGGTTCGTGAAGCATGAGCCTGTCCTTGGCAGGCCCCTCATCGGCCATCAGAACGAGGAGACAACCTACATCAAGATGACTCTGGCCTCAGAGCACGACCGCACGAACCTCGTGCAGATCATGAGGAGGCAGCCCATCCAGAACGTGTTCGAGGCCCACATCTCGATGCTCAGTCGCTTCTCTGCAGAGACGGGAATTCTCGAGGGGGGCTGGTTCGCTGTGCCGGAGAGCGTCGCCCTGAAGAGGCTGGCCATCGACGCGCCGAGCGTGAGCAAGAGGCTGGCGAAGTACGTTCTCCGGCACTGGGAGTTCGCCACCGGCTCGATCGTGCAGGCCGACATTGTCCGCACAGCGTCAGACCCCCCGTTCGCCGAGCCAGAGCCCGTTGTCGAGGTCACGTCGTTCCGCTACATCTTCCAGAACGTCTACGGGGAGGGGGCTCCCCAGCCGACGCGCCCATTCCCGAGGTGGACCAATCTGCTGGCGAAGGAGTGGGGCACGGCAGGATCCGATGAGTTCATACCCACGCCGATCGACTCCATCTGCGTGACAACAAGGTCGTACGGAGTGCGGAGCGGGGCGTGTATGGGAGAAAAGAAGAGGCTCTTCACGACGCGCTCGGAGGTCGCTGCGAGGGGCGAGATGAGCAGCAAGGGGATCGAAGTCGTTTCCACTGTCGGCGGGGGGAGACAGGCGCCGGAGTGGCTCATGAAGGACCGGAGGTCGTGCAGGATTGAGGAGAAGGAGAACCGGCGGGAGGCAGCCATGCTGCGCGAGTTCGTGAAGTTTCTGTCTACGTGCGAAGTGGTCGTCGGGTTCAAGCTCCTCGACCCGCTGTCGGACGAGTCGATCATCTACGCCATGCAGCGGCTGCTGTTCTTCGATGTCAGGGAATACATGCCAGGCACGCTGAGCGTGAGCAGAATCAACGATGCCGTGACTCGCGGAGGGAATAACCCGTTCCCCCTCTCGTCGTGCATAGACGTCCTCGACTACGCGAAGAAGGACCTCTCGAAGAACGTGCCCTCCTCCTCGTTCCGCACACTCTACAACACAATCATGGACCCAGACGAGGCCGGGTCCTGGACAGGCGTGGTCTGCCACCACGAGACGCCGCTCCCGTACGAGGTAGCGTTCACATACGCGAAGAACGTGTTCTCCCTGGTGGACCACGAGTGCCTCCTAGTGAAGACCCTCACGAGATCCGTGAACCTCGGTGTGGCGGTGGACAGGGTCTGGGTCTGCAGGGAGCCGGACATGATGAAGTACGCCATGTACCGGGAGCTCGTGCTTCTGCGGAAGGAAAGGGGTGACCTCTACGTCGTCGGATCCTACACGGAGAACGCATGGAAGAGCAGGGACTGGCACTTCACCGATCCGACGGACCCGTCAAAGGGTGGCCGGGTTCTTGACGTTCCGCACCCGCTCGTCACTGTGTCCGGCTTCACGCTCGACTTCAAGGCGTTCTACCCGTCGATCGTGCTCAGCACGGGGATCGGGTTCACGAACATCCTCTTCAATTGCCGCAGCCAGCCTGAGGGGGTTCCTCAAACGACGTGCGTCCAGGCGGGGGACTCCGTTGTGCGCTTTGCGATGGGAACGGGCAGGAAGAGGCCGCTCTACAACGTACTGCGGAAGCTGATGGACAAGAGAATGGCCCTCTCGACAGACGACCCGTACACTGCAGCCGAGAACAGGGCCGTCAAGCTCCTGATGAACGCAATCGTGGGCTGTCTCGCCTTCCGGGGCAGGTTCATCTTCAAGTGCCCAGCGATCGGGGAGATCGTGCGCTGGGTGTCTAGGCGTCTCTTTGACTACTGCGTGAACACCGTGAAGCTCCGAAGCGCCCTATACTACGACGACAGCGACGGGTTCTCCGTCCGGCTGCCGGAGTCTCCAGGGAGGAAGATCGCCGCGTTCGACGTCGTGTCGGGGCACACCGACGGGTTCGACGTCGTTGCGCTGGATGTGAACCAGCCGCCGGATGGAAAGGCGTTCGTCGACGTCGGAGGCCACGCAGAAGACATCGCGACTAAACTGGCGGCACACGTTGCGGAGCGCATTTGCCCGAGCAGCACGGGCATCGGGGGAATCCCTCCAGCAGTGTGGAAGTGCCCGCTCCTGCAGGTGGAGCGCCTGTTCAGCCGAATCATCTACCTCAACAAGACGACGAAGGTGTGGGCCCCCCTCGGCCTCTCAAGGGTCGTGATCTCGAAGGGGACTCTCGACCACGAGCTGCGGCACTGCAGGATAGTCCGGGGAATATACAAGGAGGTCCTCACGACGCTGCTCCTAGATGTAGAGCCGTGCGCGAGGATCCAGTCCTGGCTCGAGGAGTTTGACCGAAGGGCCGAGGCGGCTGGCGCGATGGACTTTGCCGAGTTCCACAGGGCGACAAGGAACCGCCAGAAGGCGAAGCTGAATCCGTCGGCAATGGACCCCGTTGCGAAGACGATTGCAGCCTCGCAAAGGTCGAGGCGCGTAGAAATACCGTCCGAGGATCAGCACGTTCCTGTGATCTGGGTGAAGCCGACCGGGGGAGAGGGCGGAACCGGCTTCAGCTCTGAGGCTGTTCTCGTTCACGCGGATCTGTACGATTCCGGGCGCCACTCCGTCAGCAAGGAGACGTACAGGAGGGCCTTGCGCAGAGTCCTAGTTTCTCTCTTTCGCAGAATTGCAGAAGAGCAGTTGGTGTAGCAACAGTGTTCCGTAAGAAAAAAAGACTTCGCAATCTATTTGTGCTTCCCCGATGCTACAAACCGCACACAACAGTCCTCATAGAATGAGCCGGCGCAGAAAGAGGAGACCCCGTGACGCGCACCTGAAGGACCTGGAGCGAGAGGACCTCCGCAGGGCTCGGCAGAGGCGCCTCGAGCGGATCCGGAAGAAGTTCGACCTCTCGTTCCACCCGTCTCTGAACAAGAGGCACATCGGCAAGGCGACGCTGCAGAAGTTCGTGATTCTGGACAGCAAGCTCGGCGGGTCCATCGAGAAGGTGTTCCTGATGGAGAACTTCGACGGGGACAGCGGCTACGTGATCGTGCTCAACGACAGGACCCCGCTCACAACGGTCCTGTTTAGCGGAGGGCCGCAAGGGATTGCGAAGTGCTACATGAACTTCGAGGTAATTGGAGGGAGTCCAGAGTGCCCCAGCGAGTCGTGCGCAAAGGCCATCTCCGACATGATGCGCAGCGGGGACGGGCCCAGCCTGATGGAGCACATGGGCCTCGACGAGAGGATGGCGGTGACAGCGCTGAAGAGGGAGGGCTCCTCCGAGTGGTCCCCACACCTGTCCCCAGGCGACTTCTTCTCTGTGGCCCACGCAGCGGAGCCTCCGCACCACTTCCGGATGTTCGGCGGCGTGACGGCGGCGAAGTCGTCCTCCGAGTTCTTCGGGATGGTGAAGGCGCTGTCGCAGACGGACCCGGACATGACCTTCGTCGAGTTCTTCCTGAAGTACCCGACGTGGACGATCCACATGAAGAACGCGAAACGGAACGCGATGAGGGCGGCGTACGAGATGTGCCGGTTCCTGAAGGTCCGCACCGAGCTGCGGCGAGACGAGAGGGCGTTCCTCTCGCACGGGGAGATCAACCAGACGAAGCCCGTGATGGCCGTCCCGGACTTTTACCATTACGACAACGTCCTCATACCGTACTCTGGCTTCGACGCAGAGGACTACACCAGGCACGTCGTGGACATGCACATGTCCCGAGGGACCGTCCCTGCGTTCAACATGCACGGAGACCACAACAAGAGGTGCCTGGTGTACTACTGCGGGGCGAGTCCGATGCACTTCAACCAGAAGACCGAGTGGAGGGGGTTTTCCGTCGTCGACGACGGGGAGCAGTACGTGCAAATGGACGTTCCCATCGTCCCCGACGTCTGCCGGTTCATCGCAGTTCCCACGACGTACCCACAGGAGGTTCAGGAGGCTGTCGAGGACGAGCCTGTTGCTGTCGAAGGTGTTGCTGACGAAGTGGTCGAGGACGAGGACGAGGACGAGGACACGAGACCGGTTTACAAGAGTCCGCAGAAGGCGCCCGTGGACGTGGTGGTGTATCCGGAGCCGACAGTGGAGACCATCGAGGCCAGAATGGGCGTCTCGCGCCGCGGGGTTCTCACAACGAAGTCGTACACCCCTCGGGAGGTGGCCGCGAACAGGCTCGTGCTGGGCAACGCGTCCGGGGTCAAGGTGAACGTGTACCACGGTGATTTTATGCTGACTGTGTGAATGGACTCAAATGGAGAAAAAGTTCATTATTCAGATACACTCGCACCGCCTTTCGTTGCACGTACAAAAACACCTCGCCTCATCGTAACGCCACAGCCAGACATACCACAAGACGACATATGCAGAGCTAAACGTAGCCGAGAAGAAAAACACGATGAACAGGTAGATGAGACTGTGTTCTTCGATTGCATGTGTATGCGCTTCCACGACGCCTGCAATAACTTGGCCAACACTCAAGCCAAGATAGGTCAACAACGTAATCGTAGCGATACTCGGAAACGTCTTCTTCTTCTTCACACGCATCCCTTCTTCGTCGTTCGTGTCCATTGATGGCAAAAAAAATGAAAAACGACACTGCGACAATAATTAACTTGATAAACTTAGTGCGTAAATAAAATCCGGCCATGGACAACTTCGGGACGCGGTTCGCCTGTCTGTTCGTGCTCGTCATCGAGGTCTTCCAAATCGTCACCTACCTGGTTGCCACGGTCCTGCTGTTGGTTTGTGGTATAGACGAGGGATCTCTCTTTGTGGACGACGTGTGCTGGAACGAGACAAGTGCGCAGTCGGAGCCGTGTGTTGTTATACAGCACAGCTACGCAGTCACCGCCTCGATGGTCCCGTTTTGTCTGATGATTCTTGCCGCGTTGGGGATGGTCCTGCCGATGGTCGTTACGTGCCAAATGATATGCACGCTCCCGAGGGAACCTGCACACACAGACACCGATGAGTTTCGCGCCGGGCAGCGAGTGGAGATCGTGGCCTGTGCCTCTGCGTCGGGCATGAAACTGCTCCTCGCTCTGTTCGTCAGTGCCGTTCTCGTGCCTGCCTGGTCGATGCACTTGAAGTGGGGCGTGTTCGTGCAGAGGGCGGAGGGGGTGAGGACGATGTGGTTCCTGAACACGGCCGTGTACCTACCTTTCTGTGTCGTGCTCTGTCTGATCAGCGCCTGTCTGTTGCTGGCTAAGTGCAACTTCTCCGAGTTCTGGAAGAAGAGGGGCGGCTACTTTACGTATCGCGACAACGGAAACTTTGCCTATCGCGGTCTGTCAACAACCGACGAAGACGAAATGAAGAAGGCAGATTTGGATCGTATAAAAATAGCAGACGATTGATTGTTTTTGACACACCACCACCATCAATAATAGTAGTAGTCGTCGTACGGGTAGTAGTAGTAGTAGTCGTACGGAGGGAGAAGGTAGTACGGGTACGTGAGAGCTCGAGCAGCAGCCGTCAGTGGTCGAAGAGTCCGCCTCCTCCGGCGTCTCCGCCTCACTCTTCTCCTCGGTCTCCCTCTTCTTCTGAGCCAGTTCGTGAACCCACGCCTTCTGGGTCCACCCCTCCTCGCCCTCCTGGCCGTCCGCCGAGAACGAGCACGCCTGCCTCTGGACCGTCGACCAATGAAGTCAGGAGCCAGCCAGAGTTCCGCCGGCTCCATGCCCTCGGTGAGGGCGGTCGAAAAGATCGACCACAATGCCAAGTCCTTAGGAGTGGCCTCTTCGCCGAGCTCGTTGATCTCTGCAATGCGCTCACGGATCCACTCACTGGAGTCTCCGTTTTCCTCGTCTTCCGGAGGCGTGATATCCTCCAAAGTCAAGTTCAGGAACGCCATCCCGAGTTCGGTGTCCCACATCGAGTTCGGCATGGTGTCAGTACGGAACTGCTCCAGCCTCTCGGGCTCCGTCATCACGAGCCAGTACATCTCGAGGTACAGCAGCGAGATCTGCTTCTGCATGTCGATGTCGTACTTGTCCGGGTCGGCAATGTAGACGCTCCTGTACTTGTCTTCCAGCTTCTGCATGAGAAAGTCCATCGGGTCGACCCCGGGCGGGATCGTCTCTTCGCCCTCCTCCTCTTCGTCGTCACCCATGGCAGGTTCTCGGTCGTCTTCGAGCCCATCGTCTTCACCATCGTACCTGATGTCACGTCCGATCTTGGGGGCCTTCATGAAGGCGGCGTGCGTCGAGAGCTTTTCCCCAACGTGAGCGGCCCCTTTGCACTGCACGAGGAAGAACCCCTTGTGCGGCATCTCCTCCCCAATCTGGCTCGCGACGCCGGAGAAGAACGCTTTCGCGTCCCCCAAATGGTCGTCGCTGCAGTGCCACTCCCTGACGATCACGGAGGGATCCGCTGTCGTATCCCTGTGGTGCAAGAAGGAGCCGTACATCACCGGGGTCTCCCCGCTCAGCAACACGTAGCGGCTCACCTCCTCGTCGGACGGTCCCGGCTGCGGACCCTCCGTCCACCCCCCTGCCAGATGCAGGTTGTCCCTCGTAATCTTCACAACGCGGTCGCTCATTGTTGTCTTGCGAGGTCGCGAACTCATAAGAGGAAATAGTGCCCAGAGGTACATTTTTTTCTGTATAGAGCAAAAGAAACATCCTCCTCGTGTGTCCACCAGCGAGAGGGTCCGAAAGATAATGTGTCGCATCTGGCGGCATGGTGTATATATTATTTATTGTGCTAGCCAAATGGACAGAGCAAATGGGCGAGATTGCGAACTCCACATTGCCCAGCGGCGTGACAGACAAGTTCCTGATTGAAGTGGTTGTGTTCTCTGCCGTCGGGCTGTCGGCACTGCTGTGCCTGCTGCTCGGCACGGTGATTGTTGCGTTGTTCTGCATGTACTGCATGTACGACTGCTGTGGATGGTGTGAGTCCTGCGAGAGGAGGCGAGACCGGCTTGAGGTGGAGCAGCGGAGGAGGGAATTCAATATGCTGTCCGAAGACGAATCCGACGAAAACTGGAAATAGCATTATGACTTTACAGCATCACTGCCTCGTTTTTCTCCTTCCGCGAACACGTATCGTCTTCCTGCGCCAGTGCTTCCGGATCCACGCTCTGTATCTTCCCCCGCACCCCTTCACCTCACACACATACGGCCAGATGCTGTAGAGCACCATCGAAGCACCCACCCCAACGCCGAGGTGCCAGAAGATGTGCGTCGCCGAGTAGAGTGCGGGATCGAAGATGGCCGGGCAGAAGTACATGAACATCCCGAGGAGCATGGAGATGATGCCGAAGACGTACATGGGGACGACGGTGCGCTTCGCGAACCACTTTCTCCACGGCCGCTTCCGCCTCTCCTTCCGCTCCCTCTTGCTGAGGAAGAACGCGAGAACGGACCCGATCAGCAGTGCGATCGCTGCTCCGGAGGCGAGCACGTACTGCGAAAAGTGCGTCGGGGGCACGACAAGGGCTAGGCACACATTTGCGAGGAAGTAGAGCCCAGCGAGGCCGAACTCGAGGTGCAGCGGGATCGGGAAGAACGGGTAGGCGAGCATCATGGCGACGGAGATCGCTACGGTGAACGAGAAGAGCACGTCGACGCGGAAGTGCACGAACAAGCTCGCTAGACAAGTGGATGGGTACACCTGGCAGCTGTGGTACGCCGTGCTCACGGCCGTCACAGCCGCCCAGATCAGCGCCTGCGCATAGAATCGGTTCCAGAAGCAGAGGGCGACCGCTGGGAGGAACGCGGCGTTGCTCGCGACCACCATGAAACGCGTTGCGGGAGTCCACATTTGCTCTGGGGGGTGTACGGAAACGCAGTGTGTTTTTCACCCTTTTTATTATGTGGTGACAGTTTAGAACTTGATGCGACTGCCCATCCCTCAATTTGTCACCGTGAAGCGGGCGGATATGACGCAGTTATGACTAATTACATATTCAATTCTAAAAACGAAGCACCACGTTTCCCCATGCAGTCCCGAATGCGCGTCTACGAAGGTCACGCCATATTCACGAAGAGGGCCTTTCGCGACATGTTTGATGCGTCATCGAAGTTCATGGAGACGTCGCCTGACAACCCCTCTATGGTGAGGGCTGTTACCAGGGACCAAATTCTGGATTCGTCGTTCTCTCTGCCTGGCAATTTGCATTTCATCGAGGGGGACGATGCGATGGGGGCCTACTGGAGGCAAATCTGCAAGGCATCCATTGCCGTGGTACGGGAAACGGAAGTCCCCGTGCGGTTTCACAACAAGACTCGCCGCAAGTGCCAGTCGTGTGCCCTGTGCCCCTACTGCTGCGACAAGAGCGCGAAGAGGACCGTTCCGTGCAAGTTGCGCAATGTCAAGCGCTCGCACTTGCTCGTCTATTACTACGATGAGCTTGCAGACGACTTCGTGAGCAAAGACATTGGCGCGCACCCCAAGGGCGCCGTGATCAGCGTGCGGAAGAGGGAGAGCGAGGAGGACGATGCTGTCGTCGTGACTGTTCCTGAATAACGACGGTTCAATACTACTTTTCTTTTTGTCGGTCGCGCCCTTGTCCCCACAACGTCATGAACGAACTCGTCAAGGGGGTGTATGACAGAATGACGGGGCGGTCTCAGAAGCTCGTGGAGGAGGCAAACGCCCTCTCTGGCGATGGGGAGAACCTCGTGAGGAAGTTGCGGCTCTACACCGACGCGATCAAGATCGACGACCAGAACCACAAAGCGCACTACGGGATCGCGAAGGTCCTCGAGGCCATCGGAAGGAGGGACCGTGCCCTGTCGCATCTCAGGAAGGCGGCTCGCATCAGGCCCGACAGCCGGAAGGTCTCGCTCCTGCTCGTGACGCTCGCTCAGAAGGATGGTGAAGAGGAGGGTGGTGGTGAGGAGGACTGGTGGAAAGGCGAATAGAGACGCACATATTGTTAAATCAGTTGCACGACTTCACGCGAACGAGAAAAATCCTATCTTGGATTCCAGCTTCGGGTTCCTTCGGCATGCTCGTCACCCAGTTCGGCAGCGCCCAGCCATCGGGCAGGTCGAACTGCGTATGCCCAGTTTTACAATGGGAGAAACCTTTGTGCCACCCCGTTAAAATTCCCCGGAAAAAAGGGCATGGTGTGGTCACCGCATGGTGTCACCATGGACACCGGTTTGGACAAATTTGTCTGACCAGCTGACCACGTTTCCGCTGAAATTGCAGTTTCGCACAAAGTTTTATTGCAACATGTCGACTACCGACTTGTGTGATTTGGCGAAGAAGACTGTGTTTCGTGGTGTCGATGTCGGTGAGTTTCCGACACAGGAGCAGTTCATCGCTGCTCTTGAGCAGGGCAAGGTCGATGCGGACGCGAAGAGGCTGGAGCTCGTTGAACAGATGACGCGTCTCACGAGTGAAATCTACGCGCCTGCGTCTGCCAAGCTGAACATCTTGCGAACATCTGGGGAACCGTTCGATGAGTTCGAGCTGGTGTCTGCTGCCGATCTTGCGAGGTGGAACGCCCTCGCGAAGGACGGGGAGTCCAACCCGATGGGGTCGCTCCTCAACAAGCTTTCTGATGAGACCGCTCCCTTCGCGGTTGCGTACGTTCATACGAGGCTCGATGGTGAGAAGAGCATCTGGTGCCACTCTTTCCGTGGTCCGGAAACCGATTTTACGAAGAGGGAGCTGTTACGCCGTGCGACGGTGGCTACAGAGGAGCTGGTCCGGAAAATTCCTGCGGAGATCCTGAAAATGGCATCGGGTGGCAAGAAGGAGACGACGATCCTCTACTCCGAGTTGCGCGGCTCGTTCTCTACATACGACCTGGAGGCCATTCTCGGCAAGGTGCTGGCTGCAAGCCTCCCTGCGTGGTTCTCCGAGCGGTTCGAGTGCGCTGTCGAGTCCAACTTTTTCAGCAGCAAGAATCGCGTCGTGATCAAGTACAAGGAAGAGGATGAGGAGACCTCTGACGAGGAGGAGGAGGAGGAAGGTGAGCTCGACGTTCCCGCCGATCTCCCGGGTCTTGCGGAACAGCCAGCAGAGGAGGAGGAAGGTGAAGGAGAGGCGAAGTCGTCTTCTCCGAAGAAGAAACCGACTAGGTTCTTCAAGCGCTGCGGGACGAAGAAGAAGAGATCTCATCGCTCGAGCTGCTTTTGTGGCAGGTGCGACCCGAGAGGGACCTCGACATGGAGGGGTTCCGACGGAAGTGCTTACATGTACTTTGATCTTCAGTCTGGCGGAAGGCCTGCTCCGAGTCTCAGCTCGTTTCTCGAATCTCTTCTGAAGAGCAGTGACGTGAAGATGTGACGTCTGGTGGGTGGGTGTTAACTTATCTGAATCCCCCCACATCGGTGGGTCTACTCGTAATTTATCTGGGCAGGTTCAGCTGTCCTTTCATTCTGATTCGAGGTTCACACATTGCAACCCAACGTACATCATCCCAACTCTGTAGTCAGCGTACTTCACGGTGCCCCTCTGCTTGTAGACCATGTCCCCGAGCTGAGTCTCCCACCACTCGTACTTCAGCGGGTAGAACTTGCGGTTCTCGAGGCCCTTCGTGAGCCTCCAACCCTCGCCGTTCTTCACAGTGAGCTCGGCGACAACGTGCTCCGGCCTGAACTCCAAGTAGGGCCCAAAGTCGCCGACAACGATGCGCTCGTACCTTGTCGCGAGAACGCTCCCGTCTCGCAGCAGAACGCGTCTCGGTCCTTTTGGGAAGATGGGAAACCCCTCCTTCTCTGCCCTTTCCGCGTAAAAGTCCCTGATGAGGGCGCTGTCTCTCTTTCCCAGGGGTCGGTACGTTCCTGCAGCCAGTCTCTTCTTCACCTTCGTGATCACAGGATCGACTTCAGTATCCTCCCCTGGGCACAGCTTGGCGAGCAGAAACCGGGGAAGAGTGCCTCGCACCATCGCGTGGTCGGACAAATTTATGGTCACCACAATGTGTCACCGTAAAACAAGCGTATGAAGCGTCGCAGCCCCACTCCGAAGCAGGGAGAGCCCTCTCCGAAGAAGCGGCGGATTGACGGTCCCACCGCCTCGGTCGAAGTCATCGTGAGTTTGGACATTGAGACGATCGAGCTCGAGATGTTTGCCATCGGGGCAGCTGTCGTTCATCTTACGAAGCAGGGCGATGAATACAGCGTCACGGTGTCGCAGAAGAGGCGGTGGTCCATCCCCCGGGACTTTCCACAAGAGACTGCCAGCGACTTCCCGTTCTGGACGCAGTTCCGCTCGGTCTACGACGAGCTGCAGAGCGAGGCCATTCCTCCCGAGGAGATGGCGCGCAAGTTCAACAAGTTCCTCGTCGAGGTCGGGGAGGCCTTCCCGCACGTGAGGTACTCCTCCGACTTCGGCGCGTTCGATGTCGGAGGAATTAGCACGTTCATGAAGAGGCACGGGTACGAGCCCCTGCAGTTTGTGCGTGTGAGGGGCGGGAAGACGAAGTTCCGCACGGACATCAACACGGGGTCCTACACGCGTGGGGCGCTCGCTGCTCTGACGGCCAATGTTAACGTGGAAGCTCCGGCAATCCTCTCTGCTAACCGGTGGGAAGCGCTGTTTGAGATGTTCAGGCCCTGGGGAGCCAGAAACCAGTTTGGGGACAACCCGTTCCGCCACACGCACTACCCTGACGACGACGCCGCCGAGGACGGGTGGAAGTACATGACGCTGAGAAAGCTGATGCTGGGGCGCACAACCAGGACGAGTGATCCAACCAGAATTCTAAAATAACAACTATTCTATTTTGAACCTGTTTCTCCAGCACCACCTGCACACCGGCTTCGGCTTGGCCCGGAGCGACATCTGCCGGTTGAGGTTGTGCACCCAGTTGCACTTGTAATCCGTGCAGAACGACTTCCCGCACATCTCGCAGACGTACGACGACACGCTTGGGTCAGCATATGGGTCATCGCTCGGCTTCGGAACAAGGGACTGACCGCACTCGTCGTTCGAACACACAAGAGACATGAATCGCACTATTTTTTCTGAGCGACGAGCCAGAAGTGGTCAGCTGGTCGGACAAATTTTTGTGGTGACACACATGATAAAAAAACCTAATCAGCATCATCTTTCACTCGTATTCTCATTTTCCGCCACCATGCCCTCTCTGTGCCTCCGTCTTCCTCTTGCGCTCCGCGAACCGCTTCAAGAGCTCGCCCTCCCATGTTTGTAGCTGCCTGCGGAACCAGGGGTTCGGGTCCACGCTCCTCTCGCGGAGGATGGGGAGGAGGGCTCTGTCGACCGTGAGGCGGAAGTCCCTCATGAGGTAAGCACAGCACGCTGTCGCTGAGCGGCTCACGCCTGCCCAGCACTGGAACAGAACGACGGCGTCGCTGTACGGCTGGTGCCTCGAGACAAACTCGAAAATCCGGTCAAAGTGCTCCCCGATGTGCGTCCTCGGATCGTCCTCCTCGTCGTCGTCGTCGATGTCGATGCGGAGCCTCGGCACCATCCTGACGTCGTCGTTCTCCCCATCCCCTTCGTCGCTTATGATGCGCCTCATGTACTCCACCTCGTCTTCCACGGGACCAGACCCCGGCTCAAGATCTGCCGCATTCAACTGCACGATTGCATAGATCGCGATACCGGCCCACGCCATCTTCTTGAGGGCCCTGTGACCGCCCACGGCGACCCGGTACTCCTTGATGACATTGTAGGCCTTACGCCCTTCGTTACACCCAAACCGGAGATTGTAGGACATGGTTGATTCATGTTCGGAGTTGATGGTTCTTCCACAAGATTGCAGTGAGAGAGGGGGAGCTTAACAAATAAAGTTAATAGGTGTTATCGTGGCAAAACCACCTGACCAGGTGGTTTTGCCACCCCGGTCAAAAGCGCCAGATTGTATTTATTGTCGCTTAGCAAAGACTTAACTCAACTTCTGTCATCTACACTAGCCGTATCTCAGCACACTGTTTTACTGCTGCGAGATCTTATATATATCTCGCCGCTGCAGAAACCAACTATGCACACACCAGAGTCAGATGGAAGAATACGACGACGACAGAGACGTGGACGGTGTGGCGTTCGACTTCGACAAGACAGACGACGGAACGGTCAAGATCGTGGGGATCTTCCAAGGAGAGGAGGACGAGGGCATCAGCCTTCCCGAGGTCGGCGAGTGGCTCAACGCGTTCCTTGGGAACGCGTTCGAGGACCCCCTCGTGAGGCGCGTGCTGATCGTAACAGAGAACGAGACTGCCGCTTCCGTGCTGGCCGAAGCCGGATTCGTGAAGAGTGGTGAGGGCTACGAGCTGCTGCGCCGGGCGTTCATAGGCGTAAGGAGAGACGCTCGCAAGGCTCTCCCGAGACGCTTGCAGCGGAAGAAGCAGTTTGGGATCAGCGAGCCGAAGTTCCTCACGCAGAGGGGCTACGTCGTGCACCGCAGGTACACTCCTGAGTTCTCCCGATCCTGGGCGAGGAAGCCGAACCTCACGGACCGCGGTGCCCCATTTTCGACTCTGAAGGCGGCGCAGCTCGCTCTCGACGCAGACCTCGAGGTCGTGCGCAGTCTGGAGGAGAAAGGGGACGATCCAGACGCGGAGCCCGGCTGGGAGCCGATTCTCTTTTTCCCTGTCGAGCTGCGGGTGAACCGGGTCTCTGATCTGACTGTGACAGCGCAGGCCTTCACCGACATGGAGATCGATGGCCAGGAAAAGACGCCGGGGTCAAGATACGAGTGGCGCATCCGCATGCGAACGGTGCTCATCCGCCGGGCCGTCGAGCGGAGGAAGTTCGTCGTGAGACGGCGGGAGAAGAACCTCGCAACAGGGAAGGAGATCGGGGTCGTGATCATTGGGTCCTACGACATGGACCACGTTGCGCGAGAAGCCGTCGTCAGGTCCATCGGAAAGACGGCGAGCCTGCATAGGTCCCTATACAAGTCCCGCGTGTGGGAAGTCCCCTCCGGAAGGGGCGCGAAGAAGATCCGCGTGAAGTCCCCCACCGAGCCTTTTGTGAGGGAGTTTTCCTGGACAGTGAGCGAGGAAAACGTCGTGGTTTACACACCGCCGAGGACGAGAGGCTCGTCGCGCGATTAGGCGCTGTTTAATGCATTCGAACATTCCAACTCGCACAACGATTCTCACAGTCCACCAACCCCAAAAACACCCAAACATAGCAGACAACAAATCGGTTGATCTTTCAAAAGAATTCGATATATAAATATTAACTGTCCCACTAAACATCAATACCCATAAAGCCGATGAAGCGTCGCAGCCCCACTCCGAAGCAGGGAGAGCCCTCGCCAAAGAAGAGGCGGATCGAGCGGTCGAGTTGCGTCGATGAAGGTCTCGATCTCCCGTGCGACGAAGAGCAGGAGTTTGGCGTTCGCACCTGGACGACGGATCCCCCCGAAGAAGGAACGTACCACCCCTACACCGGGCTTCTCAGTAAGGGCGGCCGCGTTGCCGCCCCCACAAGCGACTACAGCGACGGAAGCAACAAGATTGCTGCCGTCGTTCTCGATGACGATCTGCAGCGTGTCGGCACCCGCTACGACGATGACAGCCGGCTGGTCGTGTTCACGAACAAGCTGAAGGGCCAGCCCCAGCAGATTGGGTTCGTGCTGAACCACAACCCGACGTACATCTTCTACGAGAGGGACTTCGACATCGCTCTGTACCGCGATGTGATCGACGCGTTCTTCAAGGACGCCGAAGGCCCAGCAATTTTCGGTGGAGGGAAGTTCGTCGAGATCCGCGAGTACCTGAAGGGCTTTTCGCACGCCGACGCGATGCGGTACCTGTTCTGGTACTGGAACGACGATGCGCGCGCCTACCGCTGTTTCCCGGGCCTGCACCCGCACTACATCAAGTTCAGCATGCGCTGCATATTGGACGACTTCCAGAGTGTGACCTGGAAGCTTCTCACGCTGTGCTGCGACCCGGCTGCCCTCATCCAGGGAGCCTATGCCTTCCTCCACGGTCCGCTCGCGAAGATGCGGGCTGCGCAGTGCATCGTCTACGTGCTTACCAGAAAGACGATCCCGAAGAAGGAGGACGAGCCGTTCCCGACGCAGTACCACAACTTCCTCGACGTGGACGACGCGTACAAGAAGGTGACCGAGGGCACGATGCTCCCGTCGACGGTCAAGTGGCTCAACGAGCACTTTACCCCGGAGAAGCTCTGTGCGAGGAACTACAAGCTGATGAAGGGGGCGAACCCGTGTACCGGATGCCGGTTTGGGCAGCCGTTTGAGAGTTACAGGACTGCGACGCTGATGCAGATGCGGAAGCGGAACAAGCGTGAGGAAGAGCAGCAGGGTGATGAGAAATAAGTTATGTATTTGGTGCCATGGAGTGCATATGGAAATTTTCTATTCGCCTTTCCAACAGTCCTCCTCACCATAGTTTCGACAACAACACCACACGGCGAGGAATCGAATGACCCGTACTATTTCCTCGGTCTCCGCCAGACACCGACGGCACCATAGAGACAGATGATCATCGCTCTTCTACTTTTTGCTGCGTGCGTGAACGCGTACGAGTTTTCGCCGGGCCTGAAGGCGGCCGTGTCGGCAAGCGACTTTCTCCTCGGCCTGAAGGACGGAACCAGGCACATCGATCGCATCGACCCGTCTGACGTTTCACAGCCGTCCGAGCGGCGCTCCGCTCCGGAGGTGCAGGAGCGGTTCTACAGTAAGCACTACAAGGACGTCATGCAAACCATGACGGTCGATCACATCGACGCGTTCGTGGACAGCCAGAAGCGCAACAGCCGCCGGACGGTTGGCGAGCCCAACACCTTCGACACGATCGTCGTGGGCACTGGTGCCGGCGGCCTTGCCACTGGCGCTGCTCTCATGTCCTACGCTCCGATTTTCGCCCCGCAGGGCCACAGCCTGCTCATGATCGAGCAGAACCTGGAGGCCGGCGGTGCCATGGACCCCTTCGACGAGACGTTCCCCTACCTCAACGACGACGGGGAGTGGGTCAATCTCGACGCGACCTTCACGCGCGGCTTCCAGGGCAGCGTGGACCTCCCGGGCCTGAGCACCATCTACGACGAGGTGCTCCTCGCGCCCCCCGGAACCTACGCCGTGGGCCACTCCAACGACGGCATCGGCCGGTCGTTCCGGAACGCCAACGGAGAGGTGTTTTTCGAGACGCACCACTTCCTGAACACCACGGGGACTTCGAGCGTCGGGGAGGCCATCGCGCAGTCCGTGGAGATTGCCTTTGGACTGTTTGCCAACGACCTCGTGAACCTCGTGCTCTCGCGAGGGGAGTACGACCAGATCGACAACATGATCACTTACGTGAACGACGTGGCGACGGACCTCGTTCTGGGCATCATGGGACTTCCTCCCATCTTCTCCCTCCAGTACGCCCGCACCTACTTCGAGACCCGGTTTGCCGCGAACCCGATCCCGGAGGACATCAAGGAGATCCTGATGGACATGTCGACGGACGACGGGCCCAACGCCTACCTCGGCCCCTTCATGTTCAACCAGGAGCTGATGACCCTCATCTGGCTCATTGGTGGGCTCGTGGACCTCAAAGGGAGCTCCAGGAAGCCGCACGACGACATGCTCCAGCGGATCACGGACTACGGTGGCGTGTTCAAGACGGGCCACAAGCTCACGGAGGTGCTCTTCGAAGACCCTTCGGACCCCACGAAGGCCACGGGCGTGGTGATCCAGCGCGTGACTGGTGTTGGCGACGGACACGCCATCGGTCTCGACGAGGTGTACCATGCGAACAACGTGGTGCTTGCCATCCACACCACGGACTTTTTTCAGGAGGGCATGGTTCCGCAGCACGTGATTGACGCCGCCGGCCTGACGGACTACATGGCCAACTTTCCGGGATGGTCCATGACGACGGCCACGGTCGACGTCGCGTTCTCCGAGAGCGCCGAGGCGCTTGGGTTCTCCCCACACTACGTCAAGATGATGCCGACCCCCATCGTGACCTTCGAGCACGTCATGGCCACGGATAGGCCCTCGCTCGAGGAGTGCACCCAGGACAAGTTCACGACGACGACGATGGTGGCCAACTCCATGCTGCAGACCGAGGTCGTCGGCGACGAGGCCGTGAGCTACATCACGACGTACACGCCCCTCCCCTTCAACTGGTTCCGCGAGTTCTACAATGA
>Ga0180435_10002671_pt1 | contig 18108 bp, 20 predicted proteins | sample SS_ome_3_FD_132467 | JGI IMG/M metagenome (GOLD analysis project Ga0180435, IMG submission 132467) | Hypersaline lake sediment archaeal communities from the Salton Sea, California, USA - SS_3_S_1 metaG | ecosystem: Environmental > Aquatic > Non-marine Saline and Alkaline > Hypersaline >...
GAACTTGCAGGGGGCAAGATTACATTCCGCCGTCAGCCTTAGACGAAGGCTGTACAAACTCCTCGTTAGCTTCGTTACCCCTGCCGCTAGCCTTATCGGCCATGGCACGCTGGAAAGCAGCCATCGCAAGCGACTCAACTTTGTCGTCAGCGAAGTCAGGGTTTTCCTTCTTGATGCGAATCTTCGCAGCCTTCATGAAGGACGCCTTCTGCGCCTCTTCACGAGCCTTGGAAGCCATTTCATCCGAAGAGACCGTCTGACCTTTCGTCTTGTCGTCAGCTTTCGTCACAGCGGGCTGCTGTGTTTCAGCGGTCTGACCTGTGGCTTCCGGCTTCTCCTGAGAATTGGCCTGCTTGATGCCCTCAGACGTTAGTTTGGGGTCATCGTGTTCCATGCCTTTTACGGGTTCGCCCATTATTTTCTCCTCGCCAACAATACCAGTCTGAAATATCTACGATTCGGAAATCGCCACCGAGATTATGACTCGATATTTTGAAAATTCAATCAATCAACAATTGCACGTGCGCCAGCAATAGTCCAGCTACCCCAAGTACCGTTATACGTACTGAAGTCCTGAGTGACAGCATCAACTGCTGTTTCATCAACCGCCGCATCAACGGCGTCCTGCTGCTGGCGATTATATGCGACCACAGAGTCAAGCCAGTTCCAAAAACTCTTGATGTAATTGGCCCTATTGTTCTTGTTGTCCTGCAGAGCAACGGAATGCATACCTACAAGCGTTGTCTGATTATGCGCAGGACACTTACTGATGAGGTACTCAAAACACTCAGCGGCGAGCGCACGCTTAGCCTCTGCCTTGTAGACATCAAGGTCAGCATTATCAACAACAGCCTTCTCCTCCGCTGTCATTTCTATTACGACGGTACCGCCCACGGCTGGCAGCTTCCAGTATTTGGAAGACACGGTTTCTTTTCCAGCTTCCAAATCAGCCACGGCTGATAGATCCGCGTCTAGCACGTGGTCGTTCTCGTTGAACTGCGACAGATCGTCTTGCACGTAAACCTGATGCAAGCCAGAAGGCAACTTTTCCCGAACTACTACGTAAGCCATGAAATTTGGTTCCTTCACATAAAATCAGATCGTTGACATGTCGGTGCGCACCAGCGTGACGTTCAAGGAAGCCGAAGTCCAGCGGGCTGATACCACGGTGTCCTCAGACAGAATAACATTCGGGTCGGTACCTGTGAAACGACCTCTGATAGCGGTGCCTACGTCTTCAGTGTCCCTGCCTGTCGGAGCGAACATAATCCGGCCACCGGCAATTGTCCAGTTGGCCGTACCGAAATCGGTACGGGTAATACCGATACCGGCATGGAGGGATAGGTTCACCTCGGGTATAGCTAAGTTCGCCATCTTCGGACGTGCGATAGACACGATATCTTCTAGGTACCCATGATCCTCTGCGGACATCGAGGTCATACGACAGTACACCGTATCAAACCCTGAGCACGTGCAGTCACTACCTGTTACTCCAGCGGTTACGAACGGATCAAAGACAGCGATGATGGGAGGTAGGTGCCCGGCCTGCCCGCCTGCCATGCACACCGCACCCTGATAGTACGCTGTTGAGCCTGTACTGCGTGTCAACGTCAGGTTGTCATCTGTAAACTCGAACGTCAGGTGTGCCTCGTTACCAGCACCAAGCAGGTCTTCTGGCTTGGTCATACCTGTCAAAAGCACACCGCACTGCTCGCCCACCAACGTCATTGTCGCACCGATCTTTATGTGAGACTGGATGTAGTTATAGGACGATCCGCCGCCAAGCTCATCAGCGGCTACAGTGTCCTGATTTGAACCCGGCGCGCTGTTGAAGGTATGTCTGGCGATCAAGCGGCTGTGGTGACTGACAACATTCTGAACGCTGAATACGTCACCCACAGTAGTACCGCCATCAATGTCGATGGTAGAGTTTTTAATGGTGATCTTGTTATCCCAGAGCCGACCGTAAATACCTATCTTATCGTTGGTCATCGTGGATGACCCGACCATATACAGGCGCTCGATGGTCAACTTGGAGCGGTCGGAATCGTTGTTCGCCCAAATGCCGTACCACAGAGCATTATCTGTCGAACCAGCCCACCCGAGACCGACGTACTCTAGCCCGTCGATCCTAATGTGGTTGCTCTCGCCTCGGCAATCGTAGAAGAAAGTTATCAGATCAGCATCGGGGGACGATATCTCAGCGCCGTGCTCCAATTTGATATCCCGAAGGACATTCTGGTCATCCCACACACCTGCGGTATTATTGATGAACAGATACAACACACGCGCACGTGACTTGAAGTGTACGTCCTCGATATGGAGACCGGACAGATTAGCCGAAGCTCCACTGAGAAGTATGCGCATAGCGTACGCTGCCGCATTGTTGTAAGTATTCTCGATCTTGACGCCCTTGATCGTGATATTGGTTGTAGTGCCTGTGGGGGCAAGATCGAAGAAGTAGTTGGCCGAGAGGCTCACGTCGTTCTTGATCGTGGTACGAGAACTGCCTGCCCCGATGATAGCGACGTTGTTTCTAGCTGTAAGACTGATCGCCACGTCGTCTTCGATCTCATCACCCTGCAAGTAATACGTGCAGTTGTCCCCATTATCCGACAGCGCATCACTCAATGTCGCATACGGCAACCAAGGGCTGCCGTCTGCCGTGCCGTCGTTACCATCAGACGACACATAGCAGTGGCGTGTCGTTGCCTCAGTCCACGTAACACCGCCCCCGCCACCAGCGAGTGCGCTGTCGATGCCTTCAAGATGGCCTTCCAGTTGATCCGAGCTACCCGGCGTATAATTGGAGGGCGTCAGTGCGGGCTTGATCTGTTTGGCTAGTTGCGTACTCATTCAGTAACTCCCTGAGCAAACGACGGCGGAATTGGCGGGGGCCTTAAAGGCCCCCTGCGTCACTGCCTCAATTACGTCTCATAGACGATATCAACATCATCAGTCGTCGCGATGTCAAACCCAGCAATCGTCGGATTCCACATGAGATGATCGTTCGCGGCGATCGCGGAGATCGCTCTCTTGTTGGGCTCAGTACCATCGGACGAGAAATAGCAATCCTTGTTGCTATCGTTGTCACCAACCTCGTACTTGTGACCGTTCACAAATACGTACACCATCCCCTTCGGGGTATTAGCGATCGTGACCCCGGTGTCGAAATCATCTGACCCGCTCGAATTCCCTGTCGGGTTATCGGCTTGATCAGCATTCACCAGCGTAGCATTCGCCGAAGAGATCGTGTTCAGTTCCTGATCGATACCGTAAAGGTGCGCGGTCAGGTTATCTACATTGTCAGCCTCGGCAGGTGACGTAGACGGCGTGTAGTACGTCGGGCTCCAGTCAATGTCGAGCTTGTCGCCATCGATCTCAGCAGACCCTGCCGTAATCAAATCGGCAGGATTCACAGCAACAGAAACCGTACCACTGGTGCCGCCGCCAGAGATGCCGTTACCTGCGGTCACGCCTGTGATGTCGCCGGTCACGAGATCGACGAAATTACCGGGCACGCCAACGAAGGCGCTGCTGGGTAAATTCGCGAACGAGAAAATCTCAGCGAACTGCCAGTCGATGGTCTCGGTACCTGCCATTGTGTGGGCGGTCTGAACACCAGCGACGTCCTTGAAGAACTTGATGTAGAACTTGGAGTCATCCGTGTTCCAGAACAGCACGCCGTAGATCACGTTGCCCGCGTCATACAGCGGGTCCTTTGTGCTGTTGTCACGAATAACGATCATACCGGGGTTACCATACTTGGTAACCTGCACGCCGTTCGCCGGAAGCGAGCCGCCACCTACGCCATAGGCTCCGCTGGCATCGACGAAGACGCCCTCGTCCGTAGTGAAATCGGTACGCGCCGTATCTGTGGTAGCGGCTGCGTCGATTTCAGTATCGACATCAAGAAAATTGGCCGCATTAACAGCCTTGCCAGCCACCTGCGTCCAAGCCCCTTGGAGCTTGTCAACAAACAGAGGTGTACCCGCACCACCACCAAGCGCACCGCCAGCTACACTGGTAGCCAGTTGCGTTTCAGTGACGGTGGCGTCAGCGATCTGCGCACCACGGAATCCTGCCATGATTTATCTCCTCAATTACATGAACCACTCGTACAACAACTCGACGGTATCAGTGGTCAAGATGTCAAAACCTGCCTTCGTCGGATTCCACATGAGATGATCGTTCGCCGCAATATCTGCGACTGCACGAAGACCACCTACAGTACCATCCGATGAGAAATAGCAATCCTTGGTTGCGTCTCCATCGCCGAGTACGTATTTCACTCCGTTCACAAACACTGCCACCATGCGGTCAGGTGTGTTCGTGATCGTAATGCCTGTATCGAAATCATCCGTACCGGTGGAATTACCGGTCGGGTTCATATCCTGATCGTCGGAGGCCAGCGAGTTAGGCTTATCCCACAGAGGGTTAGTACCATTACTACGCAGGATATTTCCTGCAGGCTGAATACCTAGCTGAGCCGGGATAAATCCAAGCGGCGTACCTATGGCATAGATGATGTCACCAACGGCGGTAAACGGACTCACGAAATTGGTCTGAATCCAACGACCGGGTGCCGGATGCGTGACATCATCGGGGATGATGTAGCCTTCCTTGGTAAAGACGTCTGTCGTGTCAGTCTCGTCGTACCGAAAAATAACGGCCTGCCCGTACTGGTTTGCACGACACAGAACCATCATCATGGGCGCGCGCTTGGCAGCAGGGATAGCGGAAAGCTCGACCAAAGTATCAACCGGCGGATGATTGGTGTCACCGGACTCCTCAAGGACCGCCTGCACATCGGTGCCGACGTAAGAGGTATTCGCCGGATCAAACGAAATCTCATCAGCCTCATCAAGCTCGACCAAGAACCAACGTCCGGGAGCCGGGTGGGTAAGATCATCGGGAATTTCACAATCAGGATCAGAGGACGGATCAACGATGCTTGCCGTGTCGTAACGATAAGTGACTCCGAGATCCTCCACCAGCCGCACCTGCCTGTCAGGGATATCGGTGGAGACCAACGCCTTAAGTTCAGCTAAGTCCTGCACGCCGAGACCCGTACCGCCGTAAAGCCCGTGTACGTGCATAAAGGCGTCCATGTGCAGCCACAATGCTTCGGTCAGGTATTCCTTTTCCGTAATCTGCGGGATCACGGCATCAAAATCCGTAGGCAAACCAGCGGCTGCCAAATCAACCTGCAACACAGCCAGCAAGCCAGCATCGTCGATGATGTCCTTCAACATCTCGATGCGCTCTAACTGCCTGATTATTCGATTGCGTGATACGGCTCTGTCGGCGTTGATGGAAATTGGCATGTGACTGTCCTGCTATTTGAACCGCGAAAAGAATCGATTCTCTGCCCTATCTACGAACCACCGTCATCAACTTTCCTATTAGGGACAAAAAACGGCGGTCGCTTTAAATTTCCCCGCAAAGGATTCTTACACCAATACCCCTCGCCTGTCGAGGATTTTTCGATGACGGTCAGAGCGGTGCCTGCAGGAATGGCCTTCCCATCTATCACCACCCGGTTAAGCAGCTTGACCTGCTTCACCTTTCGAGGTGGTGTATTTACGTACTTACCACGCTGGCGGGACAAAAACCCACACAGGTATTCACCGCCATCTTGTCTCAGAAGTAAACAAGCTTTACAGACGGATATCGGATCGATTTCGCAGAAATTACCGGCGATCTCATACTCAGACCAATTACATGACCTTCGGCGTTTCACGGTAGCCGTAATTCCTCATCTGTCGAGTCTCGATAGAATTTCCCGTCCTCCTCGTAAACTTCTTCCATTTGATAATGGCACCGCGTGTAGTGGTGGCCTACGAGGTACATGGGGTGGGCAGACCGGATGATATGGATTGTGTAAGTCGTACCGACCCGCTCGGAAACCAAGCGGGCCAGCACGGTACGTTCAGGTGACCACGGTTCTGGCTGATTCGCCATACCGGGAATTGGTGGGGAGAAAACTACGTACGATCCACTCTGCATGTCTTTCCGTCCCAGAAGTCCTTTAAGTCGTAATACTTCATGGGCAGACAGATCGTATCATCTTCAACGGTACATTCAAAGAGGTACTCGAACACAGGGTGGCCCTGCGGAAACTGATCGACATCGAAAATACCGTTCAAATTAGCTTCCGAAGGCTTGCACCCCGTCCGCTTTTCCAGCTTTATGAGCGCCTCAGACGTTTCAGTAGGCTCACGTAATTCCAAGTTCCACAACGTCAACGTATCACGCAATCTAACCGGATAATGGTCGAACATCACTAGCGCGTCAGGGTTGGTGATACTACCTCGGAAAGTGATCTTCTTTCCTTTAATAGTACGCTCACCTTCCAAACGTACCTGCCCCGTCCGCACAAGATAGATTGCCTGCGGGGCATCCAAACCGCCCACCAACATGGCACACATCCAGATCGGATAAATGAAAGGCCACTTACCGAAATCTTCCTCGTTGTCATCCCGCATCAGCGAGACCAGATGTTCACGACGGTCACGGTCGGGCATTTCCTGAATTCGAAAAAGCTCCTTTTCTGTCCAAGTCCAGTTAGCCTGCGGGTAATTATCGTGCTCTTTGATCCAGTCTAACGACACGGCGCACACTCCTCTTCTAAAGGTGAAGCCCCAACATCAAGAGACTCGACTATCTCGATAGTCGGACCGCCCGGCTTCAGATGATTAACATCCGAAGGCTCGATAAAGATGGTGTTCACACCAAAGTGCTCCTGCAATTTTTCTTGCAGAAAAAGAGCAACTGATTCACCTGAATTCTGACCGGCCAGACATACCCCGGTCACGCGAAACAGAAAGTACTTCTTGTTAGTCATTTCTCACCTCATCCATTCGCGGAATTTCCGTTCGATCTCACGAACGGCTTTTAACCGCAGCCCGAAATGCTTCGCCACTTGTCGGCGGCTACCCCCCGCCAACATCACGGCAAATATTTGTTTGAGAGTGGTGTCGTCGATCACGACACCGTGGTGGGTGTAGGTCAACTCACCTGTAGCTAATTTAGACCACTTACCCATCGTCTTTCAGAAACTCAAGCATGAACATCGTTTTGGGGCCTTCCGCAACGATGTGCCTGCGGCTGACAGAAAGTAACACAGGCATAGGCCCGTCCGGTAGACCCTCGCATTCCTGCACGTCCACCGTTACCTGCAACACGTCACCAGCCATCAGCCCGCTGAGGTACCCGAAGTTGTGGGGCGTTATGTTCTTGTTCTCGATGAACGCCACGATGGCTTCGTGGATCTCAGGATGCTCATGCTCGCCCATCAAATGCAATTCGTGCATCATCTCGTTTCCCCTTTCGCCGGATCTACATGAGCTAACGCCTCGATGTCTATGACCTCAGAATCGCCGCGCACCTGTTCGGCTTCTGGCCAAGTCGGCTTGACCAGTCCAGTAATAAGAGCCTGAGCAAAGCCACTCAACTGGTGTGCGTCATCGTCCTTCAGTTTAACCTGCAAGGCATTCATCATCGTGGCCGTCACATCCGCGTCCTTACCGCCAGACCCTTCTCGATAATCCGGGTCCTTGAATTTACCTTCGAGATACGTGACCAGTTCGATAAGCTTCCTGAACTCATCAAACTTGAAGTGGTCTAGGTAGCCTTCGCGGGCAGCGAACGCCGCGCTCTCGGCATAAACCTGAAGCAGATTATTAACGACATCGTAAATACCGCCGATCGCCAACTCGCGACTCGCCGAACGATAATGGTGCGGGCCTACCCCGAGGTCCTCACAGGTCTTAAGGGTCTCGGCTCTCTCTTTCACCCACCCGTGCCGGTAAGCGAACTTGCTGAGACCTACGTACCTTATTTGAAAAAGTCGAGCGACGGCTCGAATGCTTAAATGATGGTTGGCTAAGAAGAAACTCTTTACCGCCTGCTGTTCATTCTCGCTTAGCTGTGAGAACGTACGATGGCCGTCGTTGGCGACAACCATGTCGTTGCCGGGGTTTTGAATTTCTTCTGTCACGAGCCGTCCTTTTCTCTCCATCGAATGGCACCCGACATCTTACGATTGCCGGGTGCCTGTATTCAACGGAGATTTTATCTTGATACCTGTGGCGGCGGAGGTGGCGGTGGAACATTTGCTGCCGCAGCCTCTGCTGCTTGCGCCGCCTGCGCCGCTTGCGCAGGATCAATTGGAACGGATTGTGCCGGTCCACTAGAGATATTTTGCATGCCCGGTGGCGTTGCCGGGGCCGTTGTTTGTGGTGGCGGTGCGTACGCCGGTGGGGCGGTAGGCGGTGGTGCTGCCGCTGGCGCTTGTGCCGGAGCAGCCGCAGGTGCCGCCGGGGGTGGCGGTGCGGGAGGGGCTGCTCCAACTCCCGGTGCCGGAGGTGCGGGCGGAGCAGCAGGTGCGGGCGGAGGCGGAGGCGCCGCTGTTTGTGGTGGAGGTGGCGGCATATTAGCCGGAGCCGACGCTGCCGGTGCTGGTGCCGGGGCGGGCATCTGCACAGTCTGTCCTGATATCACACCCTCCGTCGGTGGCGGTGCAACGCCCGGAGCCGCTATCGGAGCACCCGGAGGCGGTGGTGCCGGTGCAGCGCCCGGAGGTGGCGGTGCTGGGGTCTGAGGTGGCGCTACCTGCGGCGCCGGTGCAGCAGTTGCGCCCGGCGGAGGTGGTGGGGTTTGTCCTTGTCCCGGTATCCCCACCGCAGGTACCTGTGCTGGCTGAGAAGCGAATTTCTCCGTCACCAACTTGAGCGTGTTGTCCAAAGCATTCTGAAGCTCGTCCGGCGTAGCCTGCTCAAAGACTTCATGCCACGGCTTCACCTGATCCAACAGACGCCATATTTCTGCACTGTCAAGATTGCCCGCAGCATCTATAGCCATCGGATAACCGTGCTGAGCGTTGGCTTGCTGGTACGGAGGACCGTAACACGCGTGGAAGCTGCCGTACCTAGTTTGTATCCCCTGCCCTGTGCGGGTTATGGCACACAGGAAGCCGCCCCAGAACGGGTCAACCGCAAAAAGGCCACGGCTATACGGCTCATCCAGATAGCCCCACTGCCAACCCTCGTTAAACTGCTGCACGGAAACCATGTGCATCGTGACCTTATTTGCGTCACCACGCGCCATGAACTTCGCGCCGTCCTTACCGAAATTAACGATCTGAACACACGCCCGCTCCGAAGGCACCAACGCAGCCCTAATCGCTTTTTCTAGCGGATTAAGCGTCGCCACCTTCGTGTACCTGAGTTTACCGTAAGCAGGATTTTCCAGATAATCCTGAATCGGGTCTGGCTGCTCGGTGTCAAAGGCAGTGCCCGAAATACTCGCACGCGGTGATAACTTCACCGCATTACCGAACGCTGAGATGCCCTTGCTGTCGCCGTCCTCACGGGCGGGCATATAAAGCTGCATGTACGGCATCGCCGCACCGATGTTGAACTGGGGCTGCTGCTCACCTGCGGCAAGCTGTTGCTTGGCGAGTTGAATCGCCTCAAAGGAAGGCAAAATCCGGAAGTGACTCGCGCCCTCCTCAAACTTGTTGGTGTCAAGACCAACCCCCTGAAACCCACCGGAGCTATCGTACTGCGCACGCTGCGCACGCTGATGCTGCATGTACTCCGGTACCGGCTGCTGACCAGCCTGTGTTGGAACTCCTGCCATTGAAATCTCTCCTTACCTTTCACATCGAAACAAGAAACTATCGAGTTGTTGCCATAAGTGGAGCCGGAGCTATACCGGTCCCCGGCGGCGGCGGAATCGGTACCGGCGTTGCGGTAGGTTCCGTCACCCGCGAGGTCACATTGTGCTCCGACGATTTTGCTTTGTCGTGTAATTGTTTAATCCGAGGCAAGTATGTCAGCCTCAGCGTGTTTATCGCATCCTCCAGTCTGTCTCGCTCAAGTCGGCTAGCCTGATATTCCGGGCAAGACGAGAGCCATATACTGTCGAAAAACTTATCGGTACCGGGATTGTAATCCCCGGCAGCGGTGTCCTTATTGACAGGCAGTCGCTTAAACCGCTGGTACGCATCTGCCTTGACGCGGTTATGGCGGTTTTGTATTTCAGGTAGCAGATTCACCATCTTGGACAGCATATCGCAACCCTGCTCCCAAGCCGCCTCGATGCCCAGCATCTGGACATTGATGACCGTCTTCATGTCGAACAAATGCCCGACGTTATTATCATCTGTTACCGAAATTACGATGGACATCTGTCTTCTCCCTTATAGATAGTCGTGCGTTGCACAGAGTTTCTTCAATGAATCCAACCTCGGATCGTCACCATGACGCTCCTGCCAAACGTCCATCGGAGCTACGCCTTGTCCGACGAACTCCCACAGATCGCTAGGCAGTGACCAGTAAAACGCATTCGGGTCTACCCCTTCAGGAATCACTAACGGCTTGTTGATCTCCCGCATCTGACCCCACGACCTACCGGCTTCCGCATCGGCAAGAATTGGTACCGGTGCGTTTTCCAAAAACCGGAACGGTACGTGGGTCATGATGTAATGCGCTGCCGTCACAAACATCGGAAGCTCACCCGGAGGAGTATCGCCTACGATTGAGTCGTGAACGCTGATCGCAATACGGGCTATGAACTGGTTCAACTCAAGCCACTCGTTCAAGGTGAACCACGACCACGAAGTCATGTCTGAACCCGGCGACTGAATCCTGAAATTGCCAGCCTGACGGAGAGCCCTCGCCCGCAGGTACTTCTCGCTTGAGAACCAACCCGGAAGATACCGGCGACGCCCGGTAGCGGTCCAGACAGCGGCGTGCTCCTCAAGAGAATCCGAGCATGCTCGCCTGTACGATTCGTACTCGGGCATCTTGTCGTACATCTTATCGAGCAAAGCCTCCGCCTGCTCCTTGCTAATGACGTAGCCCTTCTTCGCTAGCTGCTGCTGAATACCCTTGGCTGACTCGCCGTAAATTGGGCCGAACCAGAACTCCTTCGCGTAGCCTCGCATCTCCTTATCGTTGGCCAAGCACTCTTCAGCGGTCTTCTCGAACAACTCCATGGCCAACTCAAGGTGGAGGTCCGCACCGCCGATATATTTCTGAAGCATCCAAGCGATACCGGCGATCATGGCGAACAACCTCAACTCCAACTGTGAGAAGTCAAGCTGCACCATGCCGCCCTGTTTATCGCTCGGGATCTGGAACCTTGGAAATTCACCCCAACGGCGGATATTATCTTCCGTCGCCGGAGCAACCGTATGAGGTAACTGAATGAGATCCGCACCCGGCGAAAACCGGGTGACGTACATCTTCTTGATTTCCTTGGCGCCCTCTCCTCTTGTCTTCTGCGTCTGGATCGGCGGATTAACAGCCGACTTCCTACCCGTCACAGTCCCCTTGCCTTTATCTTCACGAGTATTCCTGTCATTCCCCGTCATGATGTACGACGGGTGTAACAGACCGTCAGCCATGATGTACCCGTACCCCTCCTTCTTCTTACCGACCACAGGTTTGTGTTCGTAAAAACCCTGCCGGTAAGGAATACAGTACGTCGAGTACGCCTTATCCCACGTCCGCACGTCAAGGATTGCTTGGCACGCCGGGTGGTGATCCTTGAGCTTCTTCAGCACCTCCGCATCAGTACTGCTGGCGCCTGCGTCTGTAACCTTCACGGGGTGCAAATTGCAAAACGCCTTCGTAAACAAGAACGCCACTAGCTGCTGTGGACTACCAACGTTGAGCTTGATCTTGTCTTCCGTGTAGTGGTTCTTGGCGACCAGCGTATTTCTCGTCTTGGCAATAACGCCGAGACTGCGCAACTCATCGAGCGCACCATTCTCGGCCTCTTGCACAACCTTCTTGCCTTCGACAAAAACCAACGGCTTATCCGGAGCAGCGAGGAAATCCTTGTAGCCCCGATAAAGCCAACCACTCGGGTGGAGAAAGTATTTGCCCGCGCCCTTCATCTCCATGGACTGAGCCAGTTTCCACTTCTCATGCTCGGGGAGACTCTCGATGACCTGTCTGGCCTGCATCAAGTTATTGCCAAATTTGGTTTCAACATCAACATGGTACTGGTCATCGAATTTCACCCCGAACGAATGCGTAGTTATAACCGACCGCGCATCGGGCATCGTCATCTTGTAGAAGTAATTCAACAAACCCATCTGCTGAAGCATGTCCTCAAACAGCAACCGTAGCTGCTCTGCCGCGTCGGCATCCGCGCAGCAGTACAGACACAGCATCTCCAACGAAACATGCTTCTCGTAACAGCGTTTGGAATCCGGGGGCATTTTCCCCTTGGAATTACGCATGCAATCCAGCAAGGCATCGTCGTAGTGTTCCAGATCCGTGTATAGCTCGGCGAGCCTTTTCAATTTATGCGCGCCGGGCACGGTGTTGTTCTCATTAACGAGACCATGCGCAAGCTGGGTGTCGAAGTGGAAATTATTGACGTGATACCCATACTTCAACGGGAACCAACAACAGTCGAACGGCCCATTATGCGCGGTTTTCTCCGCTGGAGATTCAAGGGCCTTCCGTATCGCGGCACGAACTTCAGGCAGCCGCTCTGGGTATGGGCAGTCCTTGTGCTCTAAAGGGATACACCACGCGTTCCGATGAACGTCAGCGAATCCCACGCAAAGAATCTTACTCCCCTCAGCATAAGGATCAAGACCCCACGGTGCTGGACCAGCCTCGATATCAAACGAGAACCGATCCAACGCCGCGAGATAATCACAAATCTGAATGGCGAAATCCGCGTCCTTCACGACGTGGTAATTCCGCCCGGCAAAGATGTCTTTGTTCGGGTACTCCCCGGACAGAATTCTCGGTATCTTGTTCAGGTCATGAATAATGTCTTCCTGTACCTCAGGCTCACGCAAGGCCCAAGCCACATCGTGCACCTTGAACACCTGACACGGGAACTCACCACGATCCAGATGAACCTTCTTTTTACTTTCACCGGCTTTAGAGTGCATAGGTAGCAGACGCGGCACGTCTAACACGTGCCCGCGACTTCGGCTACGAAGCCCGACCGCCGCATAGATATCGGTACCCATCTGGCCACCGACACCAATAACGAGTCTCGGCTTGTAGTAAGCTATTTCCGTGCGCAGTAAATCGGTGCAGCACTTGAAGTGCTCCTTCGGCGGCATCTTCTGGGTCTTCCCAGCGCAACGCACCATAGAAGCAAACCGAGTCATGCCGACTATTTCCTCGGACGGGATTCCCATGGCTTTAGACAGCCAATGGAAAATCCAACTCCGGACCTGATCATTACCGAATAGACAGCCCGCTCCCGTCTCGGCATCAGTGACGTGCGACTGAACAATCAGTATCGTAGGTTGCTCAGCCCCAAGACTCTGCAACCGCTGAGCGGTAACTGTACTTGATACTTCATGCAGGCGGCAGCGGTCACACACCGCCTGCAATCCGCACCTCTCGTAAACGTCGCCCAGATTAAGGGCTACGTTCTTCCTCTCCCACGCAGTTCTTTCTTTCACTTCCTGCTCGGAAGGAGTCTGTGAGGAACTTTGCGGCATCTTCAACCCCCAGTACGAACCAAGCTACGATGTTGTACGCCCATAGCAACGCCGCTATCAGGCACAAGACGCAAATGGGTAGCACAGCCACCCCGATGAAAACGTTTCCTTCCTCTGAAAACGAGTCCACGATCAATCTGAGCGAAAAATAAACAATGGCGTCGAGACACAGGAATATAACCAACTGCCAGATAGACCCCCGCAGCTTCTCAGAGAAGGATTTAGTAGGCCCACCAAAAGTCTGCACCTGCTCAAGTACAGCGTCCTGATAGCCCTCGTCATAACCCTTCTCGAAGTTAGCCACGGCATGGTGACTGGCCGAACTATCGACTTCTACCTGCAGCCAGTCACCGAACGACATCTGATCATCCCTGTAGTACGAACTACCTCGCCACATCCTCAAAAGACCATCAAGCTGAGGATCTTTCGATAAAGGGACATCACGGCATCCCCGCAAATTAGCAACGAGTGCCTTCAGTGCCTCTTGTTCTTCTTCGTTCAAATCACTCGACGGGTTCGTAATATTTCTTCGTCCCATCGTTGTACTGGATGACCTTGTATTTCTTAACTGGGCTCTTTCTGAGGATCTTACAGCCGTTTGGTTTACGCCCGCGCTTTCCGGGCACCCAACCGGGAGCATCAACTGGCAAGATGCCGTGCTTGTCTGGACGAAAGTCATCCCGGCGAGCAGCCGCCTTTTTCTTAGATTTCTTCTTAGCGGGCTTTGCGGGCTTGCTTGCTTTCGATTTACCAGCAGCCTTGGCCGGTGCTGGGGCCTCAGCAACAGCCTCTGTTGCCCCCTCAAACGCCCCCGCCATAACATTAGTCAAACGATCCAACGCCGTGATCAACCGCACCGCCGTGCCTTCGCTCACAGGTAGGTTGTCGTAGGGTTTAGTGTCTGCCGGGCCATCAGGCGGTGGTGGCGCCGGTTCATTTACCGCTGGCGGTGGAGTTGTTGACTCTCCAACGGGCGGTGCTGCTGGCGCAGCAGGAGGCTCAGGTGCTGCTGGGGCTGGCGCGGCTGGTACTTCAGGTGTAGGTGCCGCAGGTGCTGCAGGCTCAGGTACTCCCTGCGTCGGCACCTCTTCACTGTCAAAGTACCCTTGAGGTACGGGAATTCCCGCTGGCCATTTATCAAAGAGGATCTTCGAACTGATCTTGCCCCCGTCAGAAATGCCTTCACGACCGGCCTTCTGAATCAGCTTCTTGCGGAACTCTTTATAGCTGCCATAGCAACGCTTCTTGAATCCCTTCAAGGCTGTCGGTGACAAATCTAGTGCCACGACCAAAGCAGCGAGTTCTTGCTCCTGCTCCTGAGTGGTGTCCTCAAAGAAGTAATGCTTCGCGCCGTACGGAATATCCACGTCGATCTTCGGCCACTTCGCATTAACCCAGTCTTCACTCCCCGGACGATCTCCGGTGAAATCCTGCTTAAGATCGCCGGGACCCGGAGGGTCTGCAACGGGTGCGGCTGGTGCTGCAGGAGCAGCCGGTGGCGTTGGGGCAGCGGGGGCAACAGGAGCAGCGGGGGCCGCTGGTGCTGCTGGGGCAGCCGGAGGTGCAGGCGGTGCGGGCGGCGTAGCAGGTGCGGGAGCCGCTGCCGGAGGTGCTGGCGGTGCCGCTCTCTCACCAGCGGGTGCTGGCGGGGCAGACTGTACAAGCGCCTCAGGTTCAAAGGCCAGAACGGTACCGGGCCAGTGCTTCTCGATGCTCTTGATCACCAAGTCGACCACCTTCGGCACGCAGGCGTAGAGGCTGTCCCCTAGTGGAGCCGTCGGTGTCGGCGGGATAGAGAACAGCTTGCAGAAAGTCTGCATGACCATGCAGGAATTATCCCGCTCACGGTTCTTGTCCTTCGCCTTGACCAGATTAGCAACCTTACCCTCGTAGCCCGGAAATACCGAGCCCGCCGGAACGGTAGGCGTCAGCACCGACACGTCGCCCAAAGGCGTACCATCAGCAGCATGACTTGCGCCGCAAGTGCACACCGTATGACACGTATCGTTGAAGCCGCACTTGCGTCCGAAGCACGCGAGGTTCTCGCTTTCCGCAACACCGCCGGTATTCGCATCACGCACCGGTGCGTGCGGGTTACCGTTATCGTCGCAGTACTGGCCGACGATCTGCTTCACCTCGGGCAACGACATCGCACACGTATGAAGCCAATTGCGATGCTCATCCGGGATGAAGGCATCGATTGCTTTCATGTTCTGATAAAGCGTGGCAGTGGGGTGCTCCGCATTTGCCGTGATAATCACGGCGTCACTGATTTGATTGCTGCTCTCCTGAATAGTCGCAGCAGTGGTTTCTTTAAATCCCATTATCTTCATCTCTCCTGTAAAAACTCTCCATCGAGGAGACTAAACCTTCGGCAGTACCAATCTCTGCTTACCGGCAATAATCAGCGCAAAAGCAGTCGTCACAAGTGTGGTCATGCTGATGCCGGTGCCAGTATAATCACCGCGAGCACGCTCGACCAACTCTTTCATGCCTTTATTAATGGCTGTTCGCTTCTTTTTCGAAAGGTGGTGGATATTTACCCACGCGAATTTCTGATCATTATCGAAACTAACGTAAGTTTCTGCCTCCTTTACCACAAGAGATTGAAATCGGGAATTATTCATGAGCAGGTCAAAAACCTGCTCATAAACATCCCGCACCATAACGCTACGAGGAATTCTGTCTTTGAATTCCCGATGAATTTCTTTATCGCAGCGATAGTTGTGTGCAACGATTACCGGCATTCTGTAATTCTCCAACATTCGACTAAAGCTATGACCGTACGCAGGTCACGCCACAGTTCCCTGAAAGCTTGCGGATTGTATCTCAAAAACGGAACCACGGTTGACTGCGCTAAAACCTTACCGCAAACCACCGTGGTTTTGTAGATAACTGTTACCTCATGTTTTTCTTCTGAATATTCGTAGGTCGGCGTTATCCGCACGTTGAGTTTCTCGTTCAATTCCGTATCTAAAAACGGAAAATCGATACCAGAGCATCTCCGACCCGGCTGCTTCCCTACGTAAAATATACCGTCCTCTCCTGTGTACGCCATGCACGCGCGCATCTCTTCCTTGAGCATTATTAGAACACGCTCCTTGATGAGATCCGCCCGGTCATAGACGTCGGGTACCATATCGTCGTGCCCACAGTCCTTCCAGTACTGCTCCCTGAATAGCTGGCGGTAAACCTCCCGCAGCCTTTGCGAGCAACAACCGTGAAGCGGGTCTAAGTCAACCATAGTAGTCACCGTCATCAAACCTCCCGTCCTGTTTCGCTGATGATACACCAGCGCCCGTTGGTGTCAAGCTGAATTCTAGTCGCTATGTTGGCCTCCCCTAACCACCCCCGTAGTGGGTTGCGGCGGCACTGCTTTTGTGACCCGAGGAACCGGTATCGGTTTACTCGACCACCAACCGCCTTTAACACAGTGAGCCCAGAACGGCTCCCCTTGTCCGGGAATTATCCACCAATTACAAAGGGGCCGCCTGTCATTTGGTTCTTCGACCCACCACCAGCACTCACCGGATTCTGTCGGTTTAGGTTCTTCTTGAGTCCAACACCAATCAAGTTCTTCCCACATACTTCACCGCCTAGTACATGCCGGGAAAATCGATGTTTTCCGCGTCGGAGATATGGCTCTCCAATTTGTGCGCTAGCTCCTGCACCTCGATGATTTTCTTCTTGAGGTCGGGGTTGGCGCGCATCTTTAACTCCCCCTCGAATGATTCCAACACGTCAAGCGCCACGCCAAGCCTACTGCACGCTTCGTCACAACGGGCTGCTCGACTTACACTAACGCGACCCCATTTCTTTTTACGTATTGGAGGCGCATAAACAACTTCTAGTTTCGACACGTCGTCTTCAACATCAGGGGATTCAAGAACCTCCAACGCATCAGCAGCCTCTCCAACCTCATCGGCTTTATCAGGGAAATGCTCCTCAACATTGTAAGCCCACTCTTCAAGCTCGTTTTTAAGATCCTCGAACTCAGCATAGGCGTCCTCAATCAAATCACCGACAGTTGTGCCGTACCTCTTATTGAACAGCTTATTGAAACCTGCCGGGGTTGGTAAGCAGCCAAGTATCTCGAATCGTCGGATAGTTCCTTTCTTTCGGCCTTCCACCGGCTTGATTAAACCAGCGTGTTCAAGTACACTAGTCGCATAAGGCCCGTACTCACGACGAAGCCTCGTAATTGTAAGAGACGGGTTATTCATTTTTGACATGAGTCTGTTTCCTTACACGCCGCCGCAAGGGCGTTTTCAATAAGCCGGATCGCGACGTCGCGCTGACCATTCATCAATGCATCTTCAACAGCATCAATTAGTAATTCCACCATACGTTGACGATCCGTGATTTTCCCCTCCTCAAGATCCCTGAAATACACTAGCCCAAACAATTTGCTCTTAGCGTCCGCACGTTCTTCAGACGTCACCTCTTCGATAGGCTTGCCTAATATCTCGGCGGCCTTTTCCCGGAACCTATCTGTAGATAGGACTCGCTTTTCGATTTCAGAGAAATCTGCAGCTTCACCTACCCCCTCAGTAGCGGGGAACACATCACTCCCCGTGATACGCCTGTGGTTGTTAATCAGCACTTGCTTAGCCGCA
>Ga0180435_10002672_pt1 | contig 18108 bp, 16 predicted proteins | sample SS_ome_3_FD_132467 | JGI IMG/M metagenome (GOLD analysis project Ga0180435, IMG submission 132467) | Hypersaline lake sediment archaeal communities from the Salton Sea, California, USA - SS_3_S_1 metaG | ecosystem: Environmental > Aquatic > Non-marine Saline and Alkaline > Hypersaline >...
AATGACCTTTTTATCATTTTATAATTTTTTCTTATCTTTGCAGTGAATAAAAAAAGCGGTTGGTACCATCTGTTTGGAAACAAGGGAACAAATGATGATCGGGAGATCAATCTTTATGCAGATCGACGGGAAAGAGGTCTTCTGAAGCAAGCGTGAGTATAAACTAAAAAAAATCAAACAACATGAATATCACAACTGAAACAAGCGTAGGAGAGATTGTAAGACACAATTTTTCAACAGCCAGGATATTTGAATCCTATCATATCGATTTTTGCTGCGGGGGGAATATATCAATCGAGGAGGCGGCAAAAGCCAGGGGGGTCGATGCAGATCAGCTGCTCAGGGATGTATCGTCACGCCTTGGGGAAAAAGACGAAGATTCGATCATGATTGAATCGCTAACGCTCTCGGGACTGTCAGATTACATTGTCCGGAAACATCACTCCTATGTAAATGAGACCGTTCCCTTCCTTCAGCAGAAATTGCAAAAACTATGCGATGTGCACGGGGAAAACCACCCTGAATTGTTCGAGGTGAATGCATCATTTAATGAAGCTGCAGGTAACCTGGCAGCACATATGCAAAAAGAGGAATTGATACTTTTTCCATACATTCGCAATATGGAGCAGCAAATTTTAAAAAGAGAACCTGCTCCCGCTATTGCCGGAAAAGCCGCCGAAACCATTGCAGAGATGGAGAGCGAGCACCAGGTGGAGGGTGACCGGTTTATGAAAATTTCGGAAATCACAGGGAATTACGCTGTGCCTGCAGACGGATGCAGTACCTATGCGGTCACTTATAAAACGCTACAGGAATTTGAGAATGACCTGCACAGGCATATCCACCTGGAAAACAACATTCTCTTTCCGAAAGCAATTGAATTGGAACGAAAATTTGCTTAAGTTTTACGGATGATGTTGACAAAAGGATCGGAATATGCACTGAGGGCGTTGCTCTACATCCAGATACAGAACTGGGATGGAAAAAGACCCGGTGTGATTGAAATTGCAAGGAATATCGAGGCCCCCGAAGCATATTCGGCCAAAATCCTGCATACACTGACCTCCCGGAATTTTCTGAATTCTGCGAAAGGCAGGGGCGGTGGCTTTTTCTACAGCGATCAACAGGCCGAACGAGCCCTCTACGACATCATCGTCCACCTGGAGGGCGATCGCCTGTTTACAAGTTGCGGCATCGGTCTGAAAAATTGTACAGATGAACGTCCATGCCCCCTTCATCACGAATTCATAAAAGTCAGGGATGAACTGTACAATATATTCAAAAATGAATCCATAAGATCCCTGGCCGAAAAGGTCAGGGACGGCAACGCTGCGTTGAATTGGAATAACCATACAGACTAATATATCATGAGTGAACTGATCAATAATTCAAGGTACAGAAAAGAAAAACTGAAGGAACTGATCCTCCGGTTGCACGATGGTGCCTCGGCCGAGGCAGTCAGAAATGAACTTATATTCACGCTAAAAAACATCCCTTATGGCGAAGTAGTGGAAGTGGAACAGGAGCTGATCGCCGAAGGACTGCCCGAATCCGAAGTGCTTAAACTCTGCGATGTCCACGGGGAAGTGCTCGAGGGACATGTGGACCAGAGCGGCGCGAAGGAAATTCCCGAAGGCCACCCGATAGATGTATTCGTACATGAAAACAGGGAGTTGAAAAAGGTGACTTCCAAAGCCAGGGAACTGCTGGCATCCCTGCCAAAAGTTCCGGAAGGAAATTTCAGTAATTTCAGAAACGTGCTGCTCTCCACTTTCAACGACCTGATGGATGTAGACAAACACTACCAGCGGAAGGAATATCTGCTCTTCCCCTACCTGGAGAAAAATGAAATCACGGGGCCGCCCAAGGTGATGTGGGGAAAACACGATGAGATCCGGGAACAGCTGAAGGGTTGTATTGCTCTGCTCAGGGAGGAAAACATCACAAAATCCGACCTTTCTGATTCACTGGAACTGCTCTATGAGCCCACACTGAAGTCACTCGACGACATGGTGCAGAAGGAGGAAGAGATCCTTTTCCCCATGTCCATGGATGTACTCACGGAAGAAGACTGGTGGAACATCCACCAGCAGACCCTGGAATTCGGGTTTACCCTGTATGACCCCGAAACGGACTGGCAACCGGAGGGTTTTAAAAGCAGCACCGGCAGCAGCGAAACAGGCAGCAGGGACGGAACCATACAACTTCCCTCCGGCAGTTTTACCTCATCCGAAATCATGGCCATCCTGAACACAATACCGGCAGACATGACCTTCGTGGACAAGAACGATAAGGTAAAATATTTTACCCAGGGCGAACACCGTATTTTTGCACGGAGCCGTTCCATTATCAACCGCGATGTGCGCCTGTGCCACCCCCCGGGAAGTGTGGATATCGTGGAGAAGATCCTGGAAGATTTCAAGTCGGGCAAGGAATCCCACGCCCCGTTTTGGATACAGATGCAGGGCAAATTCATTCTGATTGAATATTACGCACTGCGTGATGCAACGGGTGAATACCTCGGTACCCTGGAAGTATCACAGGACCTGACCCATGCCCGGTCGCTGAAAGGGGAGCGCAGAATATTGTCGTATAGAGAAAAGAAAGAGGAGTAAGCATGAAAACACTGATCATCACGCCCAAAACCAAAATTTACGACCTGCTGGAAGCCTATCCGCAGCTGGAAGATCCGCTGATCACGGCCGCACCGCAATTCAAAAAACTTAAAAATCCCATCCTGAGAAGGACCATCGCCAGGGTGACTACTCTCAGCCAGGCAGCAACGATTGGCGGGATCAGGGTGGAAGACCTGGTAAATGCACTGAGGGAGGTAGCCGGACAGGAAGGGGAAGCGGTTTTATCAGAAAGGGAAGATAAAAACAAGTATACCTATGACCGTCCCGGTTGGTTCTTCGCGGATGCCATCGCCGCAACCATTGATATCAGGGAGATGCTCAATGCAGGAGAACAACCGGTACACGAGGTCCTTTCTGCCATTAAGAAACTTGAACCCGGGAAGGTGCTGGAAACTATTGCACCGTTCCTGCCGGCTCCGCTCATTGACAAGGCCAGCGGGTTGGGATACGCGCACTGGATCGTAGATAACGGAACTGAGGAATTCAGAATATATTTCAAAAACAATTAAACAGGACTGGAACAGGAAACGCTGGAAGCAGTCATGAACACTCACAGGTACAAAGGACCTGCACAGCAGGCGGCAGAAACGATCATGAACACTCACAGGTAAAAAGGACTGGCACAGCAGGCGGCGGGAAGACTGGTATGATCTAAGCCAAAAAGGTCTGGTGCGTCAGCCAAAGCAACCATTACCCCTGTTCCGGGTAGATGATAATAATATTGTTTGTATTGTAACTGTTGATGCTGTCATTCATGAAATTCTCAAACTTGCGGCTATAGGATAATCCCTGTTTGCGTGAATGAACAAAGACCAATAACTCTGCATCCGACTGACTGATGTCTGCCTCCCGCAGCTTTCCTGAAAAATCCTTTTTCATTTCAAAATATTTCGTGGTGCTGCCACTGTTTCCATATTGCAGGATTGCATCAGCGGTAATACCCGATTCACAATAGACCTTTGCCTTGAGCTGCATGCGTTTCAACATGTAATGCAGTGTGTCCATCCAAAGTGTAAATCCCTCTTCGAACTGGGCATCCTCAGTGCAAACCAGGTGAATGTTGCGTATCTTCCTGAACTCGGTAGGGGTCTTCAGTACCAGGACCATCCGGTTGGTCCTCCTCAGCAGGCTGTTCAACACATCACCCGTTAAGGTCTGGAATGGGACAGAAGGCTTGTTCCACCCCATTATCACGCCTGTAGCTACAAGCTCTTCAGCCGCCCTGACGATCCCCTTGGAGATATTCTTATCGATACGTGAGCCGGTTTCAAAACTGATATCTGTCTGCAGCGATTCAATGATCTTTAATATCCGCTCCTGGTTCTCATCGATCTCCTTTCTCACCTGGTCATTCTTTTTGAAAACGGTCAGGGGATAGATCGGAATCTTGTCATTGTCCTGTTTGATCAATACCGCAAATTCCAGGATATGATCCATGTTTTCAGGATTGGCAACCGGGACCAGTAATTTCTGTCTGATCCTTTTCTTGTTCGTTACAGTATCATTTTCGGTAATCAGTAACTTCTTTCCGGAACGCTGTGTAACATATGAACTGACAATGCTGGTGACCAGGATCAGGATCACCGTATTGTTCAGCACCGACTCACTCACGACCTCCATGTTGAAACCGATCAGGATAATGGCCACTGCAGAAGCAGCACGCGATACGCTCAACCCGAACACCAGGTGGGTCTCCGGCACAGACAGACGGAAGATCCCCCTGGACAGCAATGCCGGAAGATATTTACTCAGAATAGCAATGGTGATCAGCAACAACAATTGCCAGATCTCATTCGGGTCATCAATGTATACCCTGAAATTGGCAAGCATTCCGATCGAGATCAGGAAGAATGGAATAAAAAGGGTATTCCCGATAAATTCGATCCGCTTGTACAGGGGAGACGTATTGAGGATCTGGCGATTCATCATCAGTCCTGCAAAAAAAGCACCCAGGATCGGCTCAATATCGAGCAAGTGAGCCAGCACCGCTGCAATGAAGAGTATGACCATCACAAACAGGTACTGCACACTCAGGTCCCCCTCATATTTGTCAAGGAAAAACCTGGATACACGCGGGATCACAAAGAAAACAAATCCAAAAAAGATCGCAAAGCTCAGTCCCAGGTGAAGCATGGAGTCCAGCATCACACCATCGCCTGCAAAATTAATAATCAGTTCCATGCTGATCAGCGCCAGCACATCGGCAATGATGGTGGCCCCGACAATGATGGTGACAATCGATTTATCGACGATCCCCAGCCTGCCCATCAGGGGATAGGATACCAGGGTATGCGATGCCAGCATCGCCCCGATCAGCCAGGAGGCGTGAATTTCGTAATCCAGCAGGTACCTGGTGATTGCAAATCCCAGTAAAAAAGGCACCAGGAACGAGGCAATACCTATAAAAATACTTTTCAGTTTATTGTCCAGAAAGTCGATCAGGTCAATCTCCAGTCCGGCAAGAAACATCAGGTACAACAATCCCATAGTGCCCAGCAAACTGAATTCCAGGTCGTTTGATACGAGACTGAACCCGTTTTCCCCGATCAGTGCCCCGCTGAGCAGTAACCCGACTATGGCCGGTATGCGGATCCGCTCGAAAACAACAGGTCCTATCAATATGATCGTCAGTACCAGCGCAATGATCAGCACCGGCTCAACAAAAGGAATCTGGAAGGAGTTTAGCAGCAAACCAATATAAATTTGGGCAAAGTTATTGTTTAATTCCAACTGATACGCGTAAAATACATCGGCAACAAGCGTTTTTCCCGGTAAAGAATATTTCGTTCACCCGGCGTATTCCCTGCACCATTCTCTAAGAAGAACAAACACCAGCGCACAAAGTTTTAAGCAGCCCTGTACTCATAAATGAAATAATCATATGATACTGAGATTACAAGAGCGTCTTGTAAATACGTTTTATCCCCGGGGAACACCTGTCTCAAAAGGATTCCCGGGATCGGCACTCCATTCAAACCAGCCCCCGTCATACACTGAAACACGGGGCCAGCCCATGAGCCATGCATTGAACCACGCTTCACTCCCCCGCCATCCGGTTCCACAGTAAAACGCCAGGTGCTTGTCCGGTGAAATGCCCTGTGCATGCCAGATTCGGGAAGTCTCTGCAGCTTCCCTGGTGGTGTGGTCAAAATTGCGGTAATTTTCCATGTGGTAGGCATCCGAGCCGCAGTCGGCAAACACAGCCCCCGGAATCCTGCCTTTGGGTTCAATATAATTGTAGCCACTTACCTCCCCGGTGTATTCCCGGTAACTGCGCACGCACACCAGCTCAGCATCTGCTGCTGCCAGCATTTCCCTGGCACCCGGTGTATCCACGGCAAGCTCCGGGTGCTGCGGAACAGACACGCCGAAATCCTGAACCGGCATTTTAGGGACATCTTCCATGGATATTTCAAATCCTTCATCCACCCAGGAACGGAATCCCCCGTTCAATACCCGTACATCTTTCACACCTGCATACATCATAATGAACGCATTGCGGATCGCACCGATATCGCCCGCAGCACTGCCCGGGAATTCATCGTCATTGTCGGGATCCATATATTTCCCATACAATACAACAGTAGTATCTGAAGTGATCCCGTGTGCCTCCAGTGCCGCCTTGATCTCTTCGGGATCCCGTCGGTTCCAGGTTTCCGGGGCTTCCAGGGCAAGGGTATCCATGTCAATGGCTCCGGGAATATGCCCGGAAAGATAGGCATCCCTGTTGCGGTAGTGGGAATGTACTACCAAAAAATTACCATTGCCGCTGTGCAATGGCTTACCCCCGGAGATCAGCGCATGCAGCCATTTTGCCGATACAAGCTGTTGGTACCGGGCAAGTTTTTCCATGGGCAGTGATGCACCGGGTATCCATTCCGATAGAAACGCCTCGTAAACTTTTACATCGGGATACCCGGAACGAACGAACCGCTCAGCCACACTGAAAGATTCCTCCCGGTTGTAACCGTAAATGATCACCTGGTGCTCCGGGAGAATATCCTTGTGCCGCACCATCTCGATCCAGTCGAGGTAAGTAAGCCATTTTGCAGGCAGGCTCCGTGCCCCTGCTATATGGCCGCCCCTGGGCTCTCCCCGCAACGGCCAGCCATTGTAGGCGTCTACAGAACGGACATCAATGATGTGGGTGGAGGGAGCGTTTACGTATTGCTGTAATGCTGTTGTGGAAATTCCTTCGGGATGCTTTTTCGACATTGTAAAATATAAAATTGATCAATACATACAGGTAACAAACTGAGACCATTTTTGATCATTTTTTTTTATGCTACAACCCGAACTTTTCAATGTACTCCTGGCCCCAGATCCGTTTCACCACTTCCCGGGCATATTCCCTGAAAAACGCAGCCCTGGCATCGTTACCGGTTTCCACGTACAATGCAATCAATCCCTGCAGCATGGGAATATTATCCGGAAACTGCTTCAGTCCTGCCGTGTAGCAACCAATGGCCAGCTCCGTATCGCCCCCTGCATGGTACTCCCTGGCCTTTTGCAGATACGTTTCAATCTCGCCGAGGTTGCTTTCAAACCAGCTTTTAGCAATGTCCTGCGACTTGGTTGTAATAAAGCTGCATGGTACCTCACGGGTTACTTTTTCAGTAATACTTCCCATCAGTATCCTGCTGAGCCCGGTTCTTCCGGTTGTTCCCATAACCAGCAAATCCACCTCCTGCCGCCGGATGACCTCAAGAATTCCCTTATCGGGATGGCCCTCCTCCAGGAGGATTTCGTGACGGATTGCGGACAGGTCAAATTTTTGCATAAATGCTGCCAGCTCCTTCTTTTTTTCCTGGAGCAGGATACGGTTCTCCTCTTCGTTATTGACTTGCAGCCTTGGGGACTGGATATCTATTTTCGCATACACATGCATCACCAACAGCCCGGCGTTTAATTTCGAAGCCAGCATGATGGCATTGTTCATTGCCCTGACCGACGCATCAGAAAAATCAACCGGACAAAGGACCTTGTTAACCGGAGGCTTGTCTCCATTCCTCACAAGCCACAACGGGATCTGGCTCTTGCGCATGATTTTTTCAATCTTGGTGCTCAACCTGGCTCCCAGTTGTTTCCCCGCACCTGCAATGACCACATTCACATCCCGCTGGATTGAAATACGAACGATCTGTTCGAAGATCACACCCTGCTGTATCACCAGCTCCATCCGTTCTGCAACAGCAGGACCAACCTCCTTTTGCAATGTCTCATACTTCTCAAGGACCAGTCCTTTCAGCATCTCCTCCGTTTTAGAAGAAAGCTTTTCCGCGGTAAAAACATGCAAAAGGATCAGGTGGGAATTAAATGCTTCAGATATGTTTGCTGCATAGTGCAATGCATTGATGGACGATGCATTGAAATCCATCGGAACCAGTATATTCTGTAGTAATTTCATTGTCTGATATCTTTTGTTAAACTTCTTCCAGATAAACAATTAGTGGTCATCTTTTGTTGCGGCCGATCATCATCCTTCAGCTTTCTCTTATGATACATTCCAAAGAAAAGCAGGGGTTTGGATCCGGTAGCGCTGGATGGACCAGATCCCCGTAGCATTGGATGCACCAGGTCCCGTAGCGTTGGATGCACCAGGTCCCGTAGCGTTGGATGCACCAGGTCCCCGTAGCGTTGGATGCACCAGGTCCCGCTCTGCAACAATCATTCTTTCCCTGTTCTGCGGACTGTTTTTGAAATGGAATGTGCAGCCAGCGGTGCCGTCAGGTAGACAAATACGATCACCAGGAGGGCCTTGATGACCACGATGAATGTCAGAAAATACAACGCCACACCTGCCAGGATCAGAAGCAGCCCGAAGGAGGTGGCCTTGGTGCTGGCATGCATCCGGCTGAATGATTCCCCGAATCTGAGCAATCCGATGGATGCAATCAGGATGAAGACCGAGCCCAGGAACAACAATATGGAAGTGAGTGCCGTCATAAAACAATTGTTTTTTTACCAGGTGATTTTTGCCCCGGCAGGTCATCAATAAATAATTGGTACAAGAGTGAATACATCAGAATCATTTGTCTCAATAATCGTGTCATAGCCTGGTTCATTTTTTATGTCTGAGGTAGATGGAAATGGAAATGGTGCCCATAAAGGAAATCAGGGAGATCACAATGGCTATGTCAACATAAATCTCCTTGCTGACAAGCACACTGTACAAAAGGATAAATCCCATTACAACAGAGGCAACGAGGTCCAGCGCAATGATCCTGTCACTGGATGAGGGACCGCGCATCAGCCGGTAAAGCGTGATGAGCAGGGCCATGAGCAGGGCGCTGAATGAGAGGATGATCATCGTGTTCTCAAAAGTACTTTCCATCAGTTCATTCTTTATTTATTCCAGGATACGTTTGATCTTCGTCATGATATCCCGGACCTCATGTTCTGTTGCCTCCCGCTGATCCATGTAAAGCAGGTGCACATCAAGATATTCTCTTTCCCGGTCGATGTCCAGGCTCAGGGTCCCCGGCGTCATGGACACGAGGTTGCTCAACAGAAGCAATCCGAAGTCAGAGCTGATCTCCAGCCTGATCCGGGTAAAACCCGGTTTGATCATCATCTTTGGTGTCAGTATATCCCATGCCAGGAACAGGTTGGCCTTCACCAGCTTGAAGAGGTAATACAGAGGAAACAGAATGATATAGTATGATTTTTTCAGTACATTCATATTAGCTGCCATTCATTACACTTTCAATATAAACCACCGGATCAAGCAAGGATTCCGCTGCCTGGAGCGTAAAATCAAAAACCGTGGATGCAAAGATTCCCATTAATATGGTAACAGTTCCCAGGATTACCGATGGCAATACATCGATCATTTTTAACCTGACCTTAACGGTGGAAGCGCTTTGCCGCTCCTCCGGCATTTTTTTCAGGAACGCCTCATTCCATATCTTGATCATGGAATACAGGGTCAGCAAACCGACAAACAGGGCGACTCCCGTGATCAGGTAATGTCCGCCTTCAAACCCTGCTTTGATCAGAATGAATTTGGCAAAGAATCCTGACAGGGGAGGGATACCGGCAAGGGCAAAAGCAGGAATGATAAACAGCACTGCCAGTAACGGGCTCTCCTTGAAAAGTCCTCCCACCTCTTTCAGGGAATAGGTCCCCCGCATCCGGTTGATCAGCCCGGCAACCACGAAGGTATTGGTCTTCGCCAACATATTATGGAGCGCGAAAAAGATGCCACCTGCGACACCAAGGGGCGTGAAAATCGCCAGTCCCATCAGCATGTATCCGATCTGACTGATGATATGGTAGGAAAGAACCTGCCTCGTTTCGTATTTTGAGGTAGCCGCCATTCCGCCAATCAGCATGGTCAGACCCGCAATCAAAAACAGGTGGGTGTGCCAGAACAAGGGATCCTGTACAAAGAACAGGGTAAAAAACCGGATCAGCGCATACACGCCCACTTTTGTCAGGATTCCTGCAAACAATGAGGTAACCGTGATATTCGCTGTGTGGTAGGAAGCAGGCAGCCAGAAGAACAACGGGAATACTGCGGCCTTGATGCCGAAAGCCAGGAAAAAAAGCATTGCTGATGAATTGATCAGCAACGACTGATCATCGTCCATCAGGATCTGCGCAAGGTGAGCCATGTTCAATGTGCCTGTTTTTCCGTACAGCAAACCAATACCGGCAAGGAAAAAAAGTGAACCGATCAGGTTCATGGCCATGTACTTGATACCTCCCTGCAACTGCTCCTTTGAAAAACCAAGGGTAATCAGCACAAACGAAGAGAGCAGCATCACCTCGAACCATACATACAGGTTAAAGATATCTCCTGTTATGAATGCACCATTTACTCCCAGTATGAGGCTGAAAAAGAAAAAATAGAATTTTGGCAGGTACCGGTCCTTGCCTGGAAAATTCAGGGCAAAAATGGAAATAGCCACCACAATGATCGAAGTCACCAGCAGGAACAGTGCGCTCATCTGGTCAATCACAACCGATATGCCAAACGGTGCATCCCAGCCTCCTGCGACAGTGGAAAGTATCCCGCTGCGATACACTTCAAGCACGATGAAAACAGCACTTACCAACAGCAACAGGCTGCCCGCAATTCCAAGGATGCCGGCAATACGCGCCCGCCTGATCCCCAGGTGCAGGATCATGAACAGGAGCGGTATCAATATGGGCAACACAACGGGTAGCATATTCATTCTTTTTCTGTGGGTTTGAGCTGGTCCAGGTCATCCGAACCGGTCTCGTTGAAAAACCTGTATTTCACTGCCAGCAGGTATACCACGATCCCAAGACCGATCACTACTGCGGTAAGTACCAGGGCCTGTGGAAGGGGATCTGCATAAGTGCTGATCTCATTTCCTGTGGATTCAAGAAAAGCGGGATTTCCCGGCACAATTCCGGCAGAAAGAAATACCAGCAGGTTCGTTGCATTACTGAGAAATATGATCCCGATGATAAATTTCAGGATACTCCTCCGCAGCAACATATATACACCTGCTGTGTATAACACCCCGACCAGTATGGCAAGCAGTATTTCCATTATTCTGACTTGGTTAATGAGAACAAAAACATCAATGTCACCCCGATCACCGCAAAGAACACCCCGGTGTCAAACAGTAAGGGTGTTCCCAGTTTCAGGTCCACGCCCAATGGCATTGAAATCGTGGTCCAGCTTCCGGACATAAACGCATTCCCTGCAAGCAATGAGGGAAGTGTGCTGACAACAATAAGGACCAGCCCGGTACCGATAAACCCGGACGGGGAAAGCTTCATCTGCCGCCTCACCTGTTCTATATCAAAAGCAAATCCTTTCATCACAATCGACAAGCCGGCAAGCAATCCCGCAATAAAACCTCCCCCGGGATGGTTGTGCCCCCGTAACAATGCGATCACTGCAAAAAACAGGAGCAGGAACCTTACATACCGCTGTGCTATCTGAAGTATCACGGAATTCATGCCTTATTCTTTTTAAAAGTGAATAACATGGCCACTCCCATGGCTGCGATGGAAAGAACGACCACTTCTCCAAGGGTATCCAATGCCCTGAAATCCACCAGGATCACATTCACAACGTTTTTCCCAAATGCCTCCAGGTAGCTCTTCTCAAGGAAATAATCGCTGATGGACTGGCTGAACTCCAGGTGTATGGCCTTGATGGCTACAACGGTCATCACACTTCCGAAAAACAGTGCCACCAGCAGATCCCGCCACTTTGCCCTCCGCGTGGAAAGCTTTGCAAACTTGGGCAGGCGCTGCAGGACGAGTACAAACATCACTACGATCAGGGTCTCCACCAGGATCTGGGTGATGGCCAGGTCCACTGCACTATAATACAGGTAAATGAGTGATATTCCATACCCGATCACCCCCAGGGCAACAATGGTGGCGATCCTGGAAGCAGACAATGTACTGAAAACGGTGGCGGCAATAATAACAAACACCAGTCCCGAAATGTAGAAAGGCTGCAGGGAAAAAGCTGCATCCGTTTGCCACCCCCTTGTGTAGATCACCTGGAACCATATATTCCCGGCAGAGAAAACGAAGATGGTCAGGATATACCACCTGTGGTACCCGTGTTGCATCCTCCCCGTGTTCCTGTCAGAAAACCGGACAAAACCATCGATCATTTTTTCAAACACATCCGCTGGCCGGATGAAAAAAATCCGTTCGTTGATCTTTGTCCAGCCGGCAAGGAACTGCGGACGGCGCACAGCAAGCATAAACAGGGAAACACCTGCAATGATCGTAAACAGGCTCAGGAAAAAGACCTGGTTGAACCCATGCCAGAGTTTGAGCTTGACCTGCAACTCCTCAGCGCGGATCAGGGAAAGTGCCGATTCAATCAGGGTATTGCCCAGGATGCCCGGGAAAAGTCCTAAAAACAGACTGAGGATCGCGAGTATTGCAGGGCCAAGGATCAGCATTGTTCCCCTTTCATCGGGAACCTTCGGGCTTTTAACGGCCGGACCCAGGAAAATCCTGTAGACAAACAACAAAGATATCATGACCATGAAAATATTGGAAATCACCCCAAGCACCAGTACAACGGCAGATATGCCTGGCAGTTGTACCTTTGCCTCATAGATCAGCTCTTTCCCCAGGAATCCAAGCATTGGTGGCAATCCTGCCATGGAAAGCACCAGCAGCAAGGTGAAAATAAAGGTCAGGGGCATCTGCTTTCTCAACCCGCCAAGCAGGGCAATGTCCCGCGTACCTGTCTTTTTCTCGATTGTACCCGCTACCATGAAAAGGGCTGCCTTGTAAAAGGCATGCACAAAAAGAAACAACAGGGCAGCCTTGATCGACAGCCCGGTATCGATGCCCATCAACAGCACCAGCACTCCCAGGGCATTGATGGTGGTAAACGCCAAAATGCCTTTGATATCTCTCTGTGTGATGGCCAGGTATGATCCTGTAAGCATCGTCAGCACCCCGGCAAGCGATACGATGTACACCCATTCCGAAGTGCCTCCCAGTACCGGGCTCAACCTGGCCAGCAGGTAAAAGCCCGCCTTTACCATAGTGGCCGAATGCAGGTAGGCACTCACCGGTCCGGGCGCCTGCATCGCTCCAGGCAACCAGAAATGGAACGGGAACTGGGCAGACTTGGTGAACGCGCCAAGCAAAATCAGGACCAGCCCGGGCAGGTATTCCCTGCTTTCACGGATCTCATCAGCCCTGGCGACCCATTCAGTTACCGAATAACTGTTCACAACGGTACCCAGCAGAATGATTCCTGCCAGCAGGCTCAAACCACCGAAGCCTGTCAGGAACAATGACTGGAAAGCTGCTTTTCTCGCTTCTCCCTTTTCATTAAAAAAACTGATCAGCAGAAAAGAAAGCACCGTGGTCAGTTCCCAGAAGATGAACATCAACACCAGGTTCTCCGATAAAACCAGCCCCAGCATCGCACCACTGAACAGAAATAGAAAGATCGAAAATCTTCCCCGCCCGTCATAGTGCTTCATGTATGTATGCGCAAACAGGAATATAAGGAATCCTATTCCGGTGATCAGCAACCCAAATATCATGCTCAATGTATCGAGCCGCAATGATATGTTGATTCCCAGTTCCGGAATCCAGGGATGTACCGACTCTATGAACCCTCCGCTATGCACCCCGTTCAAACAGAACAGGAAATAGAGGAACGCTCCGAGCTGAACTGCTGCAAACACCAGGGACCTGGATTCTGACAGGAACCTGGGGAGCCGGATCATGAGTAAAGGCAACAGGAAGAATATGAGCAGTAGCAACAACATGGGGTACGTTTTTTATCCTTACTGTTCCATTATCCCTTGAAAAATATTCCGAGCGGATCAACCATCGTTTTGACCAGTTCCCTGAAATTAAAATCTGTCGCTGATGCGGTAAGTGTCAACACCGGAACGGCTGAACCATTAATGATATGGTGCGCAAATGCACCAATGTAATTGTCATAGTTGTATCCCTCCTGGTGTGTCATTAACAGGATCATCCCGGCATCAATTTCATCTGCATAGTGTAAAACCTGCTCGTAGGAAGGGCTTCCCTTTTTTTCAAATATCTGAATCTCTGTCTCAACGCCATTTTGCTCCAGTGTAAGCTTTGCATTCCTCATTTTTTTGAAGATAAGGCTCTGCTTTAAGGATACTCCCGTCGCCAGTGAGGAAACCAGGTGAATTTTGGCATTATAATTCAGACCATACACCATGGCACTGTACAACTGTTTTCTTGCCTCATGTGCCAGGTCAAGCGGTACTACAATCGATTTCGGGAATTCACCCGGATCCCCTTTGATCGTTAGCACCGGAACAGGCGACTTCAATGTGACATGATAGACTGTGGACCCCAGGTCCTTCTCTGCTTCATCCCCTTCGTGATTTTCGCCAAGGATGATCATGCGCGCATCAATCTCACGCGCCACCTTCAAGATGCGCTCATACCGCTTGCCCCTGTCAACACGACCGATCACTTTCACTTCGTTATCGACTGCAGCAAGCTCATCGACCATCCCCTGCAATGCATCCTTTGCATTATCTGTGATCTTCACAAGCAAATTTCCTGATTCAAAGTATTTTGAAAACATTCCCGGGGTTTCAATGATATTCAATAGAAACACCTCTGCATTCAACCGTTTTGCAAGCCGCACGGCATAAGAGGCGGCCCTCCTGGAGGGCTTCTGAAAATCCACAGGGACCAGTATATATTTTTTTTCCTTTTTCATCTGCGCAATATATACCAAATAACAATAAATACAGATAAAAGTTTACCGGTATTTTCCGGGAATGGAATGCCGGTTGCAGGAACCAGCAGACTGGCCATAAATGACAATTTGTATTTGCTTCGTTACGTAAATATATGGATAAACTAATTGTATTCCGGCAATAGGCAGGTGTAATTCTGTTGACAGATGCACATACAACAATTGCATGTGATCCAAGGCATCAACTGCATGTCATGTGAATAAATACAGAAAAAAAGTGACCGGACGTACCTATTCATAGATTGAGAAAACGTCCTGTTCCTCTGTAATGGTAAGCTCGAAAAGGGTCTCCAGCTCCTCTGCTGAAACTTCTTTTTCCGGAACGAAAGCATCCGAGTTCATATACCCCAGCAAACTTTTCTTCAATTGCTGCGACGCCGGCCGTTCTTCCAGTCCGCGTACCATATCAATGGACGAGAATACCAGTGATCCATCACCCACCCTGGCTTCGAAAAGGTTTGACAGGGCCCTGTTTTTGAAAAAATTGTCCATCACCGTGACCAGGGGCTCCACTTCAAACCCGTCGATCTCAATGCTCTCGGAATGCTTGCAGATATCCCACCACTGCCAGTTGGAATGGAACTCCGTGGGAAAGGCATCGAATACAGGATGTTCAGGATCGCACAGGATCCCCATGGTACCTGGCTGGTTCGGGAAATGAACCGGACTCCAGAACACCGGCACAAACTTGCCTGCAATCCCTTTTATATGATCCAGGGGCGGGGAAAGCAATACTTTCCTGCCATCTGCCAGGGCTTCCTGTGCCTCGCGTAATGACCGGGTCACCAACACACTGCCTTCATCTGCCGGCGCGGAATCGTCATACACCCATATCTGCCAGCGATTGGTATAGGGAGTTCCCTCCAGCGACAGCTCGATGGTCAGCATATTGGGTGCGGCCACTTCTGAAAGCGCCTGTGTGATGGTCCCCATTTGTTCAACGCTTCCGTGGTCCACACTGCCGGCAGAAAAAGTGCCACTTCCAACCAGGTTCCCGGAGCGGTCGGTAATCGTATAGGCAAGCTTTGCCTCCGACATGTCCCCGAAGTAATTCGACATCCCCGCGTCAGCATTAAAAGTTTCATCAACAGCATACACTGCCTTGTCGAACCACAGCAGTGGCACCACCGGTGAGCAAAACTGCCTGAATTCCCCACCTGAAGTAAACCCCTTGGAATCCCAGAATGCATCCAGGATGCCAACCAGTGCAGTGCCCTGACCGGGAAAATCGCGCAGGTCCAGCAACTGGAACCCGCTGAGTCCGGGTGTTTTGTATGCCCGTTCGATCTCCTCTTTATATAAGATGGTGGCAAATTTACCGGTGGCCTCAGTGTAGCGTGGTGCCATCTCCAGCCTCCCCTTCTCCCGCAGGTCATTCCGCACCGCTTTAAAATTCATCGGGTCCAGTACCCCGGTGTACTTGTTGATCTCGTCCAGGTTGGGAAACACGGTATACTGGCCAATTTCATGGGAGATCACAGGGATTTCGATATGTGCGATGGCGTTGTTGTAATTGTGCCTGAAATCGGGCGGGTACTGGTCAAACACCCCCTGTCCGCGCACCCACCCTGAATCGGTCCACTGGGTGATGTAAAAATCGTCGTAGGGTTCATGAAATCCCCAGTGGTCCTCCTGGAAAGTAAAGGCCGTGGCCGTATACAGCCTGCGGTCATCGGCATCCTTCAGCCGTTTCACCAGGCCGTTGATCAATCCGTAATCACCCATCAGCTCATTGCCCATGCAGAACATCACGAACGAAGGATGGTTGCCGTATTCCCGCAGGATCCGGTCCGCCTCTGCCTCCATGAATGCCACCACATCCGGATCCTCGCCATAAGTAAGGCTCCAGCTGGGTAATTCCGGCTGCAGGTAGAATCCCAGTTCATCCGCAGCCTCAAAGGCAGCCTCCGGCGGGCACCACGAATGGAAACGCAGGTGGTTCAACCCGTAATCCTGCGCCTTCAGAAGCAGCGTCCTCCACCCCTCCTTATCCGTTGGCGGGTGACCTGTTAGCGGGAAAATGGCACACTCAAGGGTTCCCCTTAAAAATAGCTTCTCTCCGTTCAGCACAAGGTGCCCGTCGCGCTTTTCAATGTTCCTGAATCCGAACGACTCCCGCCGGCTGTCAGCGGTATTCCCGTTTTCATCCAGCAGTAAAACTTCCAGTTCATACACCGCGGGATCCATTTCACTCCAGCCATGCACCCCGTCCCCGGCATCCATGCGAAAAGATGTCTCGATCCCTGTAATATCCAAACCGGCAGTCACCACAGTCGCACCCTCCGGATCCCGGAGCCTGAGTTCCAGGCGTTGCCCTTCCGCAGGATCAGCAGCAAGGCCGATGGTTCCCGACAGCGCACCTGCGTCATATTCAGGATAGATTTTTACCTGCGTAATATATGAAGCGGTTACGGCCCTTAACAGCATATCTCCCAGGATCCCGTTCCATTTGATCTGCGTCTGGTTGGTATAGGCATGTGCAAAATCGCTCTTGTTGATGTTGACCTGCCTGCGGTTGTCAATGCAGATGGTGAGCGTATGTGTCCCGGGTTCCAGCAGTTCCGTGAGGTCATAATAATGGGGAGTGGTCAGTGAATTTGCAGTCCCGGCCCGCACGCCATCCACCCAAACCGTCGACTTCCAGATGACCCGCTCCAGGGTAAGCAGCACCTGCTTCCCGTCCCACTTTTCAGGGATGGTAATTTCTCTTGAATAGTACGCCGGTCCCACGAAATTGAATTTCCTGGCCAGGGTGCTCATCACTGCTTTATTCAGGCTGCTGTCGGGCTGCAGGGGCGTACCGTACCCCGCCTCATCCAGCGTACCGGGCAGCATGATGGTATGTTCATACGCCAGTGCGCCGATTTCGTTGTCCTGCAGGATGGCCGCACTGTCGAGCCGCAACTGCCATTCCCCGGAAAGGGAGATCTCATTTCCCGGCTTTGAACATGCGGATAAAAGAACCAGGAGCAAGGAAAAAATACCAATGTGTTTCATAATGTGATGCTGCATTTGTTAGGCGGGGCATAGTTCCCCATGATACAACTGCAAGTTCATCATTTCAGTGAAAACAAATTAGGACAAATAACCAATTTACTGGGGCAAATTAACCTGAACGACATGGCAGAGTAAAACAGCAAGGCAACGTACAACACAATTGTTATAAATGCATCTTATTTAACATGTAATCTTTATGAAAAAGGACATGTTTCCGTTTTATGGCAGATGGAATGGAGTCTCCCGATC
>Ga0180435_10002673_pt1 | contig 18104 bp, 12 predicted proteins | sample SS_ome_3_FD_132467 | JGI IMG/M metagenome (GOLD analysis project Ga0180435, IMG submission 132467) | Hypersaline lake sediment archaeal communities from the Salton Sea, California, USA - SS_3_S_1 metaG | ecosystem: Environmental > Aquatic > Non-marine Saline and Alkaline > Hypersaline >...
CATGTCGGGCACGATGTCCGCGACGTTGCCGTCGCTGTGGTACCAGATGTAGGACCTGGGATTGATGCTCTTGATTTCGGCCCAGACTTTTGCCCAGCGCGAGTGGATGAGCTTCTTCCACGTGTCCTTCGAGAACATCAGGGCCTTCTGGTTGGCAACATCGTCGCCGGTGAGAATCTGGTCGGCACCGGCCTTGGCCGCGGCGCGTGCGACGATAATGTTGTTCTGGAAGATGCGCTCCAGTATGCACTCGGCCCAGGCGGGCCGCTCAATGGTGTCGATGAGGAACTGCTCGTAGCCGCGGATTTGCCACGCGCTCTCGTACATGTGCCCGACCCACGCGCTGACCCTGTGTCCCTCGGCGTGCGCCTTCCGTACCTCGGCCGCCATGTGCGAGTCGTCCCACCCGCTGTAATCATGCATCGGATAATCTTCGATTTCCTTGAGGGTCGTCGCGTTCCGAAGCGGCGAGATGTAGCCCCAAAAGTGGTAGAATCCGCTGGGGACCGATGCGACGCCGTCGCCGCCGATCGTCGTGCCCTCGGGCAGTTCCTGGCCTTCCCAGTATTTCGAGAAATCGAGCGGCTTGAGGTCGGGGGGCGGCCTGAGACCGATGCCCTGGCCGCCCGCAAAGCCGTAGTGCCCGGCGATGTCCTTCGTGCCGATGTGCTCGACGACGCGTTTGTGGAGGTCGTCAACAAAGCCCGCGCTGTAGAGAATCTGGTCCGGACGCCGGTGCTCGACGGTCGCAAGAAAATTTCCGAGGTTAGTCATCGTGAGCCCTCACGTGCTATTTTCTCTAAGGAGACCACGAAACCAGGAGAATGAACAAAATGAAGCTCGTTCTCTTTCCCTCCTGGCTTCCTGGATTCCTTATAGTCCTCCGCCCGGCCGCCCGCGTTGCGTTCTCGATCAATAGTCGAACGTCACGTCGATTGACTTGCCGGCCTTCGATGCCATCTCACAGCCGTGGATGCACTGGATCGTCGCCTTGGCAAGCTGGGCCGTGATGATGAGCGGCACGCCGGCGAACATGTGGTCGGCGAAATTGCGATAGTAGCGCTGCCAGCCAATCCCCTTCATGTAGGGGACGATTGCCGTACGCACGGCGCCGTTGACGTACTGCTTCAGCTCGACGTCTTCGCCGGTCGACACGCAGGAGCCCTTCGTGCCCGAGACTATCCAGCCGGGCTTCGACGCGGACGAGATGCTCGACTGCGTCAACACGGCTTCGAGGCCCGAGCCGAACTTCACGTAGGCGCGGCCGTAGTCCTCGAACGTCGTGTCCCACCATACCTTCTTCAGGAAGTTGCCGAACAGCGTCGCCTTGCGGTTCGCGTCGGTCTTCGGGACGATCTGGAAGATTTTCTCGAACCCGTGCGCGCCCATGTCGTACATCAGGCCGCCCGAGATGGGCTTGTGCGCCCGCCAGCTCTGGCCCGGCCGGCCGTAGCCGCACATGTTGTGCTCGATGGAGAAGACCTCGCCGATCTCGCCGGACTCGACGAGCGTGCGGATCGTCCACATATCCTCGTCCCAGTGCCGGTTGTGATAGACCGAGAGCACGACGCCGGCGGCCTTGGCGGCGTTGATCATCCGGTCGCATTCCTCGGGCGTGATGGCAAAGGGCTTCTCCGAGATCACGTGGAGCCCGGCCTCGAGCAGGGGCACGGTCACCGGCGCGTGGAGGTTGTGCGGCAGGATGACGGTCACGCCGTCGCAACACTCGCTCTTCACGAGGTCCTTCGCGTCGAGGAAATACTCGACGCCCTTGCCGTGCTGTTTCCTCGCCGCCTCGACCCGCGCCGGGTCCTTGTCACACACGGCGACGAGTTCCATGCCCGCGGTCTTCGCGAGGTTGTCCGCGTGGTGCTGGCCCATGCCGTAGAGCGGGCCGTATCCGACGATGCCCCAGCGGAGCGGCTTTTCCTTCTCCTTCGTGACGTAGCGGATTGCCTTGTGTATGAGTTGCTGGAACTCGGGATGGCGGAACGCCCGTTCGTCGTGCCCCAGGCCGGTGTAGAGCACCCGCCCCTTGCCGTACGGGCGCACGTATCCGAGCATCTTCCGGTCGAACTGCCACCAGCCGTACTGGAACGGCCGCAGTTTCTGCTTCGTGCGCTTCTTGAGTATGTAGAACTCGTCGAACTCGACCCAGGATTTTTCCACGCGGGGGACGATCTCTTCGTAGTCGTCGGTATGTTCGACCGTGATGTCGCACATCGGGCCGTGTCCGGCGAACTGTGTCCCGATCATCTCCATGTAGCCGTCGTTCTCGACGAACGAGTCGGCGGCGCAATGGATGCCGACGACCCCGCCGCCGTCACGGACGTAGGACAAGAGCCCCTTCTCCTGCGCAGGCGTGAGCTTGCCGCCCTGCGTGTAGATGACCACGGCGTCGAAGCCGGCGAGCTTGCGGAACCGGCCCCGGTCATCGGTCGTTTCGACCTCGTAGCCCGCGGTCTTCGTGAGGAAGTCCGACAGGATTTTCCCGCACAGCTCGAAGGGATGACATCCGCCGCCCAGCATCACCAGCACTTTCTTCATCGTCCGGTCTCCTCGCGAAGGAACGAAGCCGCGCCTGCGACAGGCCCATTGGCCGAGATATTAGAGAATCCGCCCAATTATGCAAGGAGGAACTCCGAATCCGGACATTGCGCTCCCGACGATTGCATCGCGGCCGGTCCTCGCGTAGAATCCCCGGTTGACGTAACGACTACCGATCCGGGCAGGCCACAATAATGAAGAAGCGAAACGTAGTCTTTGTCTTCGGCGACCAGTGGCGCGCACAGGCGACCGGGTATGCCGGCGACCCGAACGTCAAGACCCCGAACCTCGACGCCCTCGCCCGCGAGAGCACGAACTTCACAACCGCGGTCGCGAACTGCCCCGTCTGCTCTCCGTACCGGGCGTCGTTGTTGACCGGACAATACCCGCTGACGCACGGCGTGTTCCTGAACGACGTCCACCTCGCCGACGACGCGGTCTCGGTCGGAAAGGTCTTCAAGGGCGCCGGGTACGACACCGCCTACGTCGGCAAGTGGCACGTCGACGGCCGCGGACGGAGCGCCTTCATCCCTCCCGAATCGAGACAGGGCTTCGATTTCTGGCGCGCGCTCGAGTGCACCCACAATTACAATGACTCCGCGTACTATGCCGACGGGCGCGAGAAGCTGGCCTGGGAGGGCTACGACGCCGAGGCGCAGACCCGCTGCGCGCAGGAATACATCCGGTCGCGAACGGATGACAAGCCCTTCCTGCTGATCCTCTCGTGGGGCCCGCCGCACAACCCGTTCGAGACGGCGCCGGAGCGCTTCCGCAAGCTCTACGATCCCGCCGACATCATCCTGCGGCCGAACGTGCCCGAGAACGCGGCCGAGCAGGCGCGCCGTGAACTCGCCGGCTACTACGCGCACTGCTCCGCCATGGACGAGTACCTCGGCGACCTGCTCGGAACGCTCGACGAAGCCGGCCTCGCCGACGAGACGATCTTCATGTTCTCGTCCGACCACGGCGACATGCTCGGCTCGCAGGGGCATCAACGGAAGCAGAAGCCGTGGGACGAGTCGGTCCTCGTGCCGTGCCTGCTCCACTGCCCGGAATTGTTCGGACGCGCAGCGCGCGAGGTCCGCATGCCCTTCAGTTGTCCCGACATCATGCCGACGCTCCTCGGCCTGTGCGGGCTCGACGTGCCACGGGCCGTCGAGGGGCTCGACCACTCCCGCTTCCTCCTGGGGAAAGAGGAGCCGAAGGCCGACGCCGCCCTGATAGCGTGCTACCAGCCGTTCGCCGAATACTGGGACGGACGCGAGTACCGCGGCGTCCGGACCGAACGCCACACATACGTCCGCTCGCTCAAGGGGCCGTGGCTCCTGTACGACAACCGGGAAGACCCGTATCAGATGGCGAACCTTTGCGGGAAACCGGAGCACGCGGAAGTTCAGGCCGACCTCGAAGCCCGGCTGACACGCATCCTGGCCGAGCAACGCGACGAGTTTCTCTCGGGCGCGGAGTACGTCGGCAGGTGGGGCTACGCCGTCGACGGGAGCGGAGCCGTACCGTACACGGCGTGACCGGACCGGCCGGACCAAGAGACGCCACCGCCAAAAAACTCCCCAAAAACTGCCGGAAATCTTTGCTCACAATCGAGAATGACGGATATATACTGGTGGAGGATTTTGCCTTACCAGCCAAGTGGAGGAGGGAGTACGCGTGCCGCCGAGCACCGAAAGTAGAATCGGGCAGTCAAGTCCTGAAAGTTCTGTAGATTGACATCTCCGTCCTCTCTGGTCTTCGTGTCGTGCTGTTGTCTTCTTCGTGGTGTAGGGCGAACGGGGCCCCTCCATACCAGGGCGGTCGCCCGCTTTCGGCTGTCAACGCTTTCGGCTTGGCCCGGCCCGGCGCATGTGTATAATGGTCGGAACGTGCGGCTGGTGCATTTCGGCCGGCGGCGCCCGACAGCAGGCGGCCCCGGCCGACAAAACGAGATGCTGTCATACAGGAGCTGACCTCGTGGCAAAAGGCAACGCAACGTTGTTTGACGGCAGGAACGCATACGGATACCTCGAGCACCTCGCGGTCGAGATCGGGCCGCGTCTGACGGGCAGCGCCGGCGAACACAAGGCCGCCCGGTATATCGAGAAGGTCTTCAAGTCCTTCGGACTCAAGACCCGGCTCCAGAAATACCCGTCAATCACGTTCGACAACAGGAAGACGGACTTCGAGGTTCTTGACCGCGGCAAGTGGCGCTCCGTCCAGTGCCAGCCGATAATGATGACGAAGAGCACGCCCGCGCGCGGCATCGAGGGCGAGATATATTTCGCGGAGAACGGCGCGCCGGAGTATTTCTCTCCGGCGATGAAGGACAAGATCGTGATGGTCTGCGGCGGGATCGGGCCCGACAACCGCCCGAAGTTCCTCGCGCACAAGCCGAAGGCGCTCGTCATCATCGAGGGCGGCCTGAGCGAGGAGCCCATCCGCGTCAACATGGGCGAGCACAACCGGAAGACGTACGGCAACCTGCCGATGGCGCGCATCCGCCACCTCGACGGGCTGGACGTCATCAAGAAGGGACTGAAGCGCGCCCGGTTGACGATGCAGATAACAGAAAAGAAGTCGCACTGCTTCAACGTCATCGGCGAGAAAACCGGCACGGACTTCCCGGACGAGATCATCGTCGTCTGCGGCCACTACGACACGTCGATGGGCATCAGCGGCGCCTCTGACAACGCAGGCGGCACGTCGCTCGTGATGGAGCTGGCGCGCATTTTCGCGTCCGAGCCGACGAAGCGGACGCTCCGCTTCATCGCCTTCTCCGGCGAGGAGACGGGCCTGAACGGCAGTACGTTCTACGCCAACGACCTCGCCCGCAAGGCCGAGCGCGAGAAGAAAAAGAAGACGTTCCGCGAGAAACTCGACAAGACCGAGCTCGACAGGCACGTGTTCACGTTCAACATCGACGTACACGGTTTCATCCTGGGCTCCAACAGCGCGACCTTCAACGGCTCCGACGACATCGGGGCGTCGGTGCGGCTCTTGGCGAAAGAAATCGCACGGCCGTGCGGGGTCAGCAAGGGGCCGATGAGCTCGGACGGCACGCCCCTGGCCGCGGTCGGCATCCCGAACGTGCAGTTCGCCCGCAACGGCGGCACCGGGTCGTACCTCCACTCGTCGCTCGACGACATCCGCAACCTGTCGCCCGAGGGCCTCGCCGTCTCAGGCGAGTTCGCCGAACTGTATCTCAGACGATACGTGACGCAGGCGGCCGCGTTCCCGTTCCCGCGCGATATCCCGGACGACCAGATGAAGGGCGTCAAGGACTACTTCAAGGGCGGCAAGCGCCCCGTCCCAGGCGAGAAAGAGGAAGAAAAGGACAAGGGCAAGCCGAAGAAGAAGGCCGGGAAGAAGAAGGGCAAGCGGGCCACCCGTAAGTGAGAGGAGCGCGGCCCAGGACGCGGATGACGAACAAGTTGCTCCTTGAACTCATCGGGGCGCGTGACGGAACCTCCTGACCGGCCGGCCACAGGCACATTTCGTCAGAGGAACAATCCCCATGCTCAGAAAACCATCAACGGCTTTCAACGGCCGCAAGGCGTACGCCCATCTCAGGCATCTGGCCCATGACATCGGCCCGCGGCTCGCGGGCAGTCCGGGCGAGCACAAGGCGGCCCGGTACATCGAGAAGGTATTCAAGTCCTTCGGTCTCACGACGCGACTCCAGAGATATCCGTCCGTCACGTTCGACAACAACGGGACCGTGTTCGAGGTCGAAGACGGCGGCAGGTGGCGCCGGGTCCAATGCCAGCCGGTCACGTTCAGCAAGGGCACGCCGCGCAACGGCGTCACGGGCGAGATTTATTTCGCCGAAACGGGCGCGCCCGAGTACCTTTCGCCCGCGATGAAGGGCAAGGTCGTTCTGGTCTGCGGCCGTATCGCCCCGGAGGACCGCCCGCGGTTCCTGTCGCACAAGCCCAGGGCGCTGGTCATCATCGAGGGCGGGCTCGGCAAGGAGCCGCGCCGCACGGTGCTCGGTAAACACGACCGCGAGACGTACGGCAACCTGCCGATGGTTTCCATCCTGCATCTCGACGGGCTCGACATCGTCAAGAAACAACTCAGGCGGGCGCGGCTGACGGCGCGCGTGGCGGAAAGAAACTCGCACTCGTTCAACGTCATCGGCGAGAAGACCGGATGCGACTTTCCCGAGGAGACCGTCGTCGTATGCGGGCACTACGACTCGTGCATGGGCATCACGGGCGCCGCGGACAACGCGGGCGGAACGGCGATTCTGATGGAGCTGGCGCGCGTGCTGGGCGCAAGGCCGACACGGCGGACGCTTCGTTTCATCGCCTTCTCGGCCGAGGAGACCGGCCTGAACGGCAGTACGTTCTACGCCAACGACCTCGCCCGCAAGGCCGAGCGCGAGAAGAAAAGAAAATCGTTCCGCGAGAAGGTCGACAAGACCGAGCTCGACAGGCACGTGTTCACGTTCAACATCGACGTACACGGCAGTATCATCGGCAACAAGTACGTGCTTTTCAACGGGCACGACGACATCGGCGCGGCCGTCCGCCTGCTGGCCAAGGAGGTGGGCGTCACGTGCAGCGTCAGCAAGGGGCCGATGAGTTCGGACGGCACGCCCCTGGCCGCGGTCGGCATCCCGAACGTCCAGTTCGCGCGCGGCGGCGGCAGTGTCCACGGCCACACGTCGGACGACCATATCCGCTACACGTCGGCGGACTCGCTGGCCAGGGCGGGCGAGTTCGCGGAGCTTTTTCTGCGGAGATACGTCACCGAGGCGAGCGCCATGCCGTTCCCGAGGGAAATCCCCGACGATCAGGTGCCGGGCATCAAGGACTACTTCAAGAACCACAAGGACCCGGTCCCCGGCGAGAAGGTCGAAGAGCAGGGCAAACGGAAGAAGAGCGCCAGGAAATAGCCGCGGTCCGCTTCGTTCTGCGGCGGGCGCTCAACCGGACTCAGGGCTCGCGCCGCCCGAAATCTCGCGCATCTTTTCGAGCACCGCCCGCGGCTCCGGTATACTGCGGAGCACCACGTTGGGCGCCGAGCCGTCCGACAGCTCGACGCAGATGTCCCCGACCCCGAGCAGGGCCTGAAGTACGCTCCTCCTCATCGTGATGTTCTTCACGCGAGAGAACTCGACCTCGTCGGTGCCGCGGAAGATGATGCCGCGCTCGACGAGTATCATCCCCGTGGAGACGGTGTAGGTCATCGACCTCAGCTTGAGGATGCGGTAGACGAGCCACACGACGTAGGCGAGGATGACAATCAGCGCGATGTACCAATCCCAGTGAGACTGCTTGAACACCGTGCTCAGGAACTGCCGCAGTTGCCAGGGTGCGGCGACAACGACGATCACCAGCCCCATCATCAACCAGAGGTTTCGAAGCTGGGACGGCTTGCCCTGATAGACGACCCCGCGCGTACGTGGGCCGGCCGGCACGATGTTCACGTTCCCGCATGAGCATGTGTGCTTTCCGCCCGCCTGTTCGTCGGGCGCCGCCGACTCCTTGCCGCACGCGGCGCAGTTGAACTTGATCACGGCTACCCTCCCTGACAGACATTGCGCAACGGCGACTGTGTCAGTCGTCCGGCACCTCCAGTGCGAGGACAAACTCCTTCCATGCCTTTTCCAGCTTGCCGAGGTCCCGCGTGAAGCATCTGCGAAACGCCTTGTCGTGGTCCTCGCCCTTCTCCAGCGCGTCGAAGTACCTCACCACCCGCCTGGCGTACGCGCCCCGGTTGACCTTGACGAAGAAGTAGACGAGGGACCACCCTTCGGCGTAGCAGAGCGAGTCGTACGTGTCGCGGTCGCGCTTGATCAGGTCGGCGAGGTGCACGTACTCGCCGCGCCGAATCGCCCTCTGCAATTGCTGGAGCCGCTTCCTGGGGATAAAACCTGTCCTGAGCTTCCCCTTCTCCCAGCGGCTGTTCTCGAAGTAGACGGCCATGCCCTCGTTCAGCCAGAGCGGCGGCAGGTTCCCGACGCCCAGCTTCATCGTTATGAACTGGTGGGTCGCTTCGTGGTAGAGCGTGCTCATCGTGTCGAATTCGTCGGTGCGGCGCTTGAACGTGACTATCTGGCCGGCGCCGTCGCCGTTGGCGCGGAAGAAGCCGAGCGTGTCTTCACGCGGCTTGACGCTGGTTTCGTCCGCATACCTGCGGAAATCCTCTTCCTTGTCGAAGATGACGACCTCGGCCTTCTTCTTCGCCGCCTTGTTTCCGAGCCGGAAGATGGCGTTGTAGGCCCGGTAAAGCTGCTCCATCGCCTGGCCGGCCCTCCTGCACACGCGCTCGTCGATGTCCGTCTTGATGACGTAGTGGTCGGTCTCCGTCTTGAACGGCATCTTCAGCGGCTCGGGCTTGAACATGAACGTGGCGGCGGTTTTCTCGCCGTCCGGCCCGGTCCGTTCGACGGTCCAGGTTCTGACCTCCGCCCGCAGGTACGTCGCGGCCCCGTCTTCGGTGCGCACGGTCAGCCCGTCTTCCTCGACCTTTTCGATCCTTCCCTCGACGATGTCGCCGTTGCGCAGCGTGACCGTGTCCGCCGCCGCGCGAGGCGCGACCGCGAGAGCCGCAAGCAACATTAGCGCCAGGGGCTTGCAACGCATATCCGGTCCTCCGTCAACAGAGCACAGTCCACCTGGATTATACACCTCGGGCGCGGCATCGACAAGCAACGAACTTCGCCCGCGCCGCTCGATTGCGGCCGGCGCCATTCACAGCCATTTTTTCTTCTTGAAGAAGGCGACCATGATGGCGGCGACCGCGGCCATCAGCCCCAGAACGGCGAAGTATCCCCAGTGCCATTCCGTCTCGGGCATGTACTTGAAGTTCATCCCGTAGACGCCGGCGATGAACGTGAGCGGGATGAAGATCGTGGCGATTATGGTGAGCACCTTCATCACCTCGTTCATCCGGTTGCTCAGGACCGAAAGGTAGGTGTCGCGCATGCCCGAGATCATGTCGCGGAAGGTCTCGATGGTGTCGATGACCTGGATGGTGTGGTCGTAGATGTCGCGCAGGTAGGGCAACGTGTCTTTGCGGATGAGCGGCGAATCGCCGCGGGCGAGCGAGCTGATGACTTCGCGAAGGGGCCAGACGGACTTGCGAAGGAACAAGGCATCTCTCTTGACACGATGAATCTCGCCGGACGCTTCGTGCGTCGCCCGCGATATCAGCTCCTCCTCCAGCGTCTCCAGCCGCTCGCCGACCCCCTCGAGGATAACGAAGTAGTTGTCGACGATCGCGTCGATCAGGGAATAGGCGAGGTAATCCGCCCCCATCTTCCGGATGCGGCCCTTGTTCTGTCGGATTCTCTCGCGGATCTGCTCGAAGACGTCGCCCTCCTGCTCCTGAAACGAGAGGACGAAGTTCGAGCCGATGACGAGACTGACCTGTTCCGCCTTGAGAGACCCGTCGCTCTCGTCGACGTAGAGCATCTTGAGGACGGTGAACAGCGCATCGCCGTGGTCTTCGCTCTTGGCGCGCTGGTCCGTGTCCACGATGTCTTCAAGAAGCAACGGATGAAGCCGGAATTGCTCGCCCATCTTCTCGATGATGTCGAGCTCGTGAATCCCGTCGACGTTTATCCACGTGACGGTCGAGGTGTCCCTGAACTGGCCGCATTCCTCGATCGGGACCTCTTTCTCCTGGAACTCGGACTTGGAGTAGTCCAGCACCGTGATGCGAACCTTGCCGGTCCGGTTCTCTCCCACATGAACGAGCGTTCCGGGCGGCAGGCCGGCCGCCTTCGACCTCTTCGAGACCGTGGCTCTCATCGGTGTTCACCTCGGAATGGGAATCACAACAACAAGTATATAGGCGAAGGCGTGATGCGTTCAAGTTTTTTGAGGTGCGGCCGGGAGCGGTCAGCCCGCCTTGATCTGCTCGACGAGGGATTTGACCGTGGAGGTGAACTCCGGATTGGCCGCGATTTCCTGCTCGATGCGGTCGCAGGCGTGGGCGACCGTCGAGTGGTCGCGCCCGCCGAACGCGGTTCCCACTTCTTCGAGCGACCTGTTGGTCAGCCGGCGAGCCAGGTACATCCCCACCTGCCGCGGGAAGGCGATGGAGCGGGCTCGCGTCTTGGCTTGCAACTCGGCGGGGGTGACGCCGTACCACCGGCCCACAACATCCTGTATGCGCTCGCACGTCACGGGCCCGCCGGACGCCGCCGGCTTGTCGGAACGCAGTATCTCGCGCGCCAGGCCGAGGTCCACGGGCCGGTTCATCAGCGACGCGTAGCCGATGGTCTTGAGCACGGCCCCCTCCAGCTCGCGCACGTTGTCCGGCACGGTCTCGGCGATGAACCCGACCACGTCGTCCGGCAGGGTCCTGCCGCGCATCTCGGCCTTCTGACGGATGATGGCCATCCGCGTCTCGAGGCAGGGCGGGTCAATCCTGGCGACCAGCCCCCACTTGAACCGCGAGATGAGCCGTTCCTCGAACTCCGGGATGTCCTGCGGGGCGCTGTCGCTGGAAAGGATAATCTGCTTGTGCGCGTTGTACAGCTCGTTGAACGTGTGGAAAAATTCCTCCTGCGTGCGCGCCCGCTTCGCCAGGATATGAATGTCATCTATCATCAAGGCGTCGACCTGGCGGTACCTCGCCCTGAACTGTTCGATGCCGCCCTTCTGCAGGGCGTAGATGAACTGGTTCATGAACGATTCGCAGGAGAGGTACTTGATGTGAAGGTCGGGCTTTTGCTTGAGAAGCGCGTGGGCGGCGGCCTGCATCAAGTGCGTCTTGCCGAGGCCGACGCCGCCGTGCAGAAACAACGGGTTGTACGAATGGCCCGGCGACTCCACAATCGCAAGCGTCGCCGCGTGCGCCAATTGATTCGACGGCCCGGTCACGAAACTGCTGAAGACGTAGTTGTTTCGGAGCTTGAGGTCGGAGACGACGGGCTTTCTGGGGGGCGCAGGCGCGGCTGGCGACGGTGCCTGCTCAGGAAGTCTTGGCCTGAGCTCCGCTTCCGCGAGCTCGAAGTTGATTCGCGGCCGCGCGCCGAGGTCACGGCCGAGGGCCTCGGCGATCAGGCCCTCATAGTGCATCTCGAACCACTTGCGGTAAAAGGCGTTGGGGACACGGATGGTCGCCTCCTCGGGAGTTGCGCGGATGAGGGAAACATCCTTGAACCAGGTGTCGAGTTGTCCGGGCTTCAGAGCGGATGAGATTGCGGAGAGGGCCGATGACCAGATTGCCTCGGTCGTCTGCATGCGTCCCCCCACACGTTTCCCGCCCGGGCGGTTCCAGCAGGGGGAAGGGCTTTGCCTTTCCAATCCGCGAGCGTCGGCGCACACCCCACCACGGGTTGGCCGAGCCCGCCGAGCCGAACAGCTTCGGGCTATTTCTTGTCTTGTTGTTCGGCGGCCGGAGTCGGGCCACCGCTGATAGGCACCCAACGGGGCTCTTCGCCCCTTGGACGCAGTTAGTTTCTCAAAGCGATCTTGAACGGGGGAATGATAGCGCGAGGACGGAAACGTGTCAACCGAAAAACGTCCGCCGTCCGCCGCTTTTCTTTCGCCTCCTCGACTGTAAAGCAGCAAAGCCGATGACAGCGCCTATGCCGTGCGTGTTGTTATGCACAGTGCGCAGAGCGTCATCTATGCGCTACAGTATGCTGTTATGCATAGCGTGCATGGGCCGCGAATAAAGCGTCCATGGTGCAAACCGCCGGGGGCGCCGGGGCGCGGCCGCGCGGGCGGCGCCCGGCCGGTGCGCGGGCGCGCGCCGGCGCGATCATGACGCAACGCCGACTTCTCCGGCCCGCGCCCAAAAGGACCAGAAAAAAATCTTCTGCTCTCGACCACGGTCCTGCATGAACCGGCGTCCCGGCCGCCCGGACACGCGCCGCGACGCGCTCGGCGCATGAGCGCCCCGGTCGCCGGCTCCCAAACAAGAACGCCCTCCGACCGTTCGGCCGAAGGGCGTCTCGATGTCCGTTCCTGCTCGCGGGCCGCGAAAAGCATTGCGCCGCTAATGCCGGTCGCGCGAGATGTTACGTCACTTGTACCAGGCCTTGGCCTGTTCGAGCGTAGCCGGCTTGTAGTCGTCGGCGTGGCCCGCCGTGCCGAAGTCGATCATCTTCTGCTTCATCACGTCGTAAATGCCCTGCCGGCCGGCGCCGAGGTACTTCCTCTGGTCGAACACTTCGGGATGCTCGAACAGGTACTTCCGTATGTTGCCCGTAAAGGCGAGTCGGCCGTCGGTGTCGACGTTTATCTTCTGGACGCCGAGCTTGATGGCCTCTTGTATCTGGTCCATCGGCACGCCCATCGACTTCTTCATCGCGCCGCCGTACTTGTTGATGATCTCGACGAGGTCCTGCGGCACACTGGACGAGCCGTGCATCACGAGCGACGCGTCTCCGGCCTTCTCGCTGATCTTGGGGACGAGATCCAAGGCGAGCGTCGGGGCTTCCTTGAACTTGTACGCTCCGTGCGAGGTCCCGATCGCGATGGCCAGCGCGTCGACGCCGGTCCTGGCCACGAACTCCTCGACCTCGTCGGGGTCCGTGAGGTGAATGGAGGACGCCTGCGTCTCGTCCTCGATGCCGCCGAGCGTGCCGAGCTCGCCCTCGACGCTGACGCCGCGCGGATGGGCGTACTCGCAGACCGCCTTTGTGACCGCGACATTGTCCTCAAACGTCCGGGCAGGATGGCCGCCATTGGCGTCTTTCTTCGCGTAGTCGATGGAGCCGTCGATCATGACGGACGTGAACCCGAGCGCGATTGCCTGCTTGCAGACCTCGAGGTCCGGGCCGTGGTCGAGGTGGCAGACCACGGGCAGGTCCGGGTTGTCCTCGACGGCGGCCTGGATCAGGTGCTTGAGATAGATCATCTTGCTGTATTCGAGCGCGCCCTTGCTGGCCTGGAGGATGATGGGTGTTCCGGTCTCGGAGGCACCCTGCATCAGGGCCTGAATCTGCTCCATGTTGTTGACGTTGTACGCGCCGACACCGTAGCGGCCCTTGCGGGCCTCGGCAAGAACCTGCTTCATCGGAACAAGAGGCATAATCAAAACTCCTTTGTGCTTTGCTATACGTGTGCTGGCCGACTCAACGCAGGAAAACGCTCACTCGTACCTCTCATGCTTCTCCTGCCCGTGCCAGAAGATGGATGGCGCCGGTATGCGTTCCCCGCCTTTTCCGTCCGGCCCGTCTTCCTTATAGAAGGCCGGCGGCACGCGAAGGCCGTCCACACCGAACAGACTGAGCGGAAAGTCAAAGACCTCGCCCCAGTGGAGGGTTATCTCTATCTTGGGGAGACACGGCAGTTGCGCCTGGGCGGTGGTCGTGAACCAGCTCTGGTTCCCGTCGTCGTACTCCTTCAGCGCGTCCAGCGTCAGTTCCCCCGCGTCGCCGACGTCGCCGAAGAACACGTTTCTCCGCGCCGCCTCCTCGGTTTGCCAGCTCACCTTGCGCGCGATGTACGTCGGATACAGTATGGAGATGCCGCCCTCTATCTCGGCCTCCTTCATGGTACCGAGGCACCCGCGGTCGATGGCAAACACCCATCCTTCAAAAATGCCGGCCCCCACCTGCACCGGGCCGATCACGCGGGCCTGGAACCCCAGCGAGCGGTGCGTGCCCCAGCCGAGCTTGAGCGTCAGGATGTCGCCGAGGTCGCGCAGACGGTTGCCAAGGTACACGGCCGGATCAAATTCCTCTTCTTCTTCGACCCGCGCCGGCGAGCCGGGGAACGGGTTGATCATGCGCCGGCCATCTGCGGAGCCGGGCCCGTCAGCCGCGACGGCCATGCCGGAAGACAGGAGAAGAAGGACAACGACGCAAGCGATAGCAGAAAGTCTCATGCAAATTCCTCCACCACAGCCAATGGCTTTCGGATCGTTTCGCGGCGCAAAGATCGCACGCTTCGCGTGGCCGACCTTCGCACACGGGGGATTATAAGGCCGCGCGGGGGCCAGTCAAGCGGAAACTGCTTTTTCATCGCCGAGGGAGGCCGGCAGAAAAAAACACGCCCCCGCCGATGAGGCGGGAGCGTGCGTGAAGACAGTTATCCTGTCCGGATACCGCGGCGATCAGTTGCCGTGGACCTTGACCGTGAACCGCTGGTACACACCGAGCACGTTGAAATACTCGTAGTCGGCGTAGTCGATGGTCGTGATGTTGCCTTCATCGGCGGCCTCTTCGATACTGCAGTTGCCCACCGAGATGATGCCGAGGTAGTTTTCGACCTCCGCCATCCCCATCTTCTGCTGCTCGTTGACCTTGACCCCGCCGTTGTCCGCTGAGAGCGGCGCCTTGATGTTCGAGACGATCCAGCCCTGGGGCGGCATGACCGGCGTGTTGTAGAGGTTGCATCCCACAACGCCAAGACAGACAAGAACCGCAAACCCCACTAGTGCCAAGCGTTTCATCGTATTACCTCCATCACAAGGAAAAGAGCAACCTGACTCCAAACCAACCCCGGCCGCAACGGCGGCGACCGGCTGTGCTCGAAAGATTGATCCCGAACGGGCGGCGGGCGCCCGCGCTCCACCAGAGACATTAGACCCTCCCGTCACCGGCGGCCCCTGACGATATGGTGTGCCGGCTCACACTGACATTGTCCCCCACTTTTTTGCCTATCGCAAGCACAATCTGTCAGAATAATGACCCGGCGAAGACCAGGCGTCCGATTTGCGCCTGTTCACGACGCCGTTTTGGCTGTAGAATCTCTGATAGAGCTTCCAGGCAGACCGTGCCTGCGCTGGCACATGGAGGGAGAACACATGACCGACGAAACACCGAACGAAGCCGGAAGCGCCAACGAGAAGCCGACGGCACACAAAGCAAACGGCCCGTCCGCAGACGACGAGACGCTCGGGTGCGGCGCGGCGGTCCTGGGCCTGCCGCTCAGGGCGTGGGACACGATAGCCATCATCCTCATGACCGCGGCGGCCGACCAGTGTCTCTATTCACATCCCGGCGGCACCGGCGCCGCCGTTCTGCTGCTCGTCACCGGCATGGGCCTCCTCTCGGCCACAAGCGCCGCCCCCGGCCGCGAAGCCCCGCTCCTCATGTTCACCCTGCTCCTCGTCGCCGTCGTCTCGGCGTGGAACTACTCGTGGCTCCTCGCGCTGACCGGCTGGCTCGCCGTGCTCAGCTTCGCCGTCAAGCTTCGCCGCCCCGACTGGAAGATAACCGAAATCGTGTGCGTCGCCCTGCGAACCGTCCTCATGGCGCCCTTGCGGCTGACAGGCCACCTCTGCAACTGCCTCGGATATGCCGTCAAGCAGAAAACTGGCCAGGTCGAGACGAAGGTTCGCGCCCCGCTTCGCGTCGTCGTTGTGCCGCTGGTGGTCACGGTGCTCTTTGTCCTCATATTCGTCGCGGCAAACCCCGTCGTCGAGCAGTTGGCCCGCGAGGTTTCAGAGCGCCTCGGCGACTGGCTCAGGGATTTTTGGAACCTGTTCGAAGCTCCGCGCGTGGCCCTTTGGTTGTTCTGGTTGCTCGTGTTCGCGGCCCTGGTCCGGCCCGTGGCGAAGTCATGGATCGCCGACCGGCTCGTCCGGCAACGGGAACAGCTCGAACCGCCGCGGGAGCAAGAAGCCGACCAGAGCGACTACGCGACCGCCCTCGCCACGCTGGTCTGCGTGAACATCCTCTTCCTCGCCTTCAACGCGATGGACCTTACGTATCTATTCCTGAAGGTCTCCCTGCCGGCCGGTGTCTCGCCGGACGAATACTCGCACCGTGGTTGCTTCTGGCTCACGATGGGCCTTCTGCTCAGCACCGCCGTCATCGGCATAGTGTTCTGGGGCCGGTTGAACTTTCACCCGCGCCGCCGCGTGCTGCGCGCGCTGTCCTATGTCTGGGCGGCGCAGAACGGGGTGCTGGCCGTGGTCGCGCTCCGCAGAATCCAGATTTACGTGGGCTACGCGGGCCTGACGTATCTGAGAATCGTCGGCATCTACGGCGTGCTCCTCGTCGTCGCCGGGCTTGTCCTGATGATCGTCAAGGTCCACAGGTCGAGAAACCTCCTGTGGCTCATCAGGCGTGACGTGCTGGCGTTCTGGGTCGCGGCCGTGGCGCTCGCCCTGACGCCGGTCGACTACGTGTGCTGGCGGTACAACACGCCCGTGGTCATGTCGGGCAACGCCGGGCCGCTCTCCAACCTGTACCGGCAGCGCCTGTCGCCGCAGGGTCTTCCGCCGCTCATCCCCCTGCTCGACCACGAGGAGAAATGGGTGCGCGAGGGAATCGCCGGCCTCTTGGGCCGGGAGCTCGATGCTCTTCGGCGTGCGACGCCGGCCCAATGGACCGAATGGCAGGGCTCCGGGACGTGGGCGCTCGCCCGGCTCGAAACCGTCGCGAAGAAGATCGAGGCCATCACGGCCCCCGAAGACCGGGAGAACGCCGAGAAGGCACTTTTCGAGCATGTCCACCCCTACGTCGACGCACGGCCCTTCAAGGACCAGTTCTTCTACAAGTTCTACCGCCGCGACTGGCCCGACTGACGTCTCGGGGCCGCGCGAGGCCGGGCCGTTTCCCGGCATTGCCATGGCCGCCGTCCGCCGCTATAATGTCACTTTCATACACCGGCTCTGTTTGGGGTTCGGATGAAACTGACGCGCCTGACAATCCGCGAGTACGCCGAGAGCCTGGCGGTCGCCTTCATCATGGCGATGGTCATCCGGCATTTCGTCGTCGAGGCGTTCCGCATCCCCACCGCATCGATGGAGCCGACGCTCATCGGGCGCGAGCCGGGCGGCGACCGCATACTCGTCAGCAAGTTCGAGTACGACCTGCACAAGCCCAGGCCATGGGACATCATCGTCTTCAAGATCGACCAGGCGCGGATCGACTACTACAGGAGACTCAGCGGGTTCGGCAGACCGCCCCGGCCCGACTACTACGAAAGACACTTCGAGGCCGAATGGCCGAAGATCCCGCCCGGGGTCCGGTCCATAACGAACGGAACGGTCGAACATCCCGGGAGCGCGGACTACGTCAACTACGTCAAGCGGCTCGTCGGCCTCCCGGGCCAGACCATCGAGGTCATCAACGGGGACGTGTACATCGACGGAGAAATCGCACGCAAGCCGGAAGAAGTCGAGAACGAGCTTCTCGTCCCCGTCACCAGCGATCAGATACTGAAAAACAACAATAAGACTTTTTTCGATGATTGGGCCGGGGCCCCGGCCGAAACCGTCACCGCGGAGGACGGTTCTATCGCGCTCAAGGGTTCGGCCACGTCCGGCGACTGCGAGGTCTCCTGTCTCAATCCGGTCTACGACAGCGTGGAACGCCACTCCGTGGGAGACGTCAAGCTCAGCTTCCGGTTCCGGCACACCGGCGGCGCCGGACGCCTGTTCGCGCGCCTGACCAGGGACGGACGAGTCTATGCGTTTTACGTGCCGCTGGGGATGCCCGAGGAGACCCCGCGGCTGATGGTCGGAAACGACGTTGCCGCGACCGCCGCCGAGCCCGTCGTGGCGGACGGCGAACACCTGGTCGAGTTCTCCAACATCGACGCCCGCGGCACGCTGAAGGTCGACGGCAAGACGCTCATCTCCTTCGACGCCGCCGAGCCGAGCGCCGTCGGCGGACTCCGAAACGGCATCCAGTTCGGCGC
>Ga0180435_10002674_pt1 | contig 18104 bp, 16 predicted proteins | sample SS_ome_3_FD_132467 | JGI IMG/M metagenome (GOLD analysis project Ga0180435, IMG submission 132467) | Hypersaline lake sediment archaeal communities from the Salton Sea, California, USA - SS_3_S_1 metaG | ecosystem: Environmental > Aquatic > Non-marine Saline and Alkaline > Hypersaline >...
AAAATTGCAATAACGATAAATGCATGCCGCAAGAACAAAGGTCTTTTCTCAATCCAGGAAATAAGACTTTTTCTTGCATTAAATATCTCTGAAATGAATAGATAAGCACATGCGATAACGGCAACCCATTTATCCTGAACATCCATATTCGAAAGAACGGATGCTTCTGTAAACTGCGAAGCGGAAAAACTGAACATGTTTTTAAGTATAACAACTGAATTTTCAAGAGTACCTGCCCTGAAGAAAATCCAGGCAAACATAACACATATCATGGTTATTATATATGAAAAGCTTAAATATCCGTATTTAATCCCTTTGTTTGGACTATATCGAAGCCTATCGGTGGCGGGTCTTAAAAGCCTGTCGATAATCTGATATACGGCGTGTAGCATCCCCCAGAATATAAAAGCAAAAGAAGCTCCGTGCCAAAGCCCGCTTATCGCAAACACCAAAAAAATATTTATATATTGGCGTACAACGCCCTTTCTGTTTCCGCCGAGAGGTATGTATAGATAATCACGAAGCCAAGTCGTAAGAGAGATGTGCCATCTGTCCCAAAAATCCTTTATACTCATGGCAAGATACGGTGAGTTGAAGTTCTTCATCAACCTGAAACCCAAAATTTCAGCAGTACCGATTGCTATGAGCGAGTAGCCCGCAAAATCGCAGTATATCTGGACGGCAAAAGCCAGAGTTGCAAAAACAAGAGGTAAACCCTTAAACTCATCTGGCGCACCATAAACAGCGTTTACCGATATCGCGAGCCTGTCCGCAATTACCATTTTCATAAAAAAACCGGCAAGCATGCTGTACAATCCTGTCCGGAATCTATCCGGATCGAAGCTGTGTTTTTCAAAAAACTGCGGAAGCAAGTGCTCGGAACGCTCGATTGGTCCTGCGACAAGCTGTGGGAAGAATGAAACATAGAGTGCAAAAATTCCGAAGTGTTTCTCGACTTTTTTCTTCCCCCTATAAACATCGATAGTATAGGACAGCGTTTGGAGAGTGAAGAAAGATATGCCGACCGGAAGCAGGATATTGAGGTTTTCGAAAGAATAATTGCTTCTTACGATTCTCAAAGCTCCGTTAACTATCTCAATCACGAAGTTTAGGTACTTAAAACCAAAGAGAACACCGAGACTGCATACAAGTCCGATTATCAGATAAGTCTTTCTCGCTTTTTTGGTTTTAGAGCGCCCCATCAAAATGCCCATGAAATAGTTTATCGAAGTCGTGAAAAGAATTAAGACTATATATGAATAGTTCCAGCTCATATAGAAAAAATAGCTTGCGAGCAGGAGCAGTACCCACCTTAGTTTATGGGGCAAAATAAAATACAATGGGATTACGATAATAAGAAATCCGATAAAATCCAAACTGTTAAAAAGCATATTCTCTTCCTGTTCAATTCCTATAAAATTGTATTATATATTTTTTCAAATTCCTCTAATGTCTGAGGTAATGAGTTTTTCAAAACCGACTCAGATGCTGATTTGCAAAGAGCGCTATACTCTTTTGAGCTTTTGTCCAAGCCGGTCAGAATCTCTGACAGCTTTTTCTTATCGCCTTGAGAGTATACGTATCCGTTTTCACCATTGCTGACCAAATCCCTGTGACCTTTTATATCACTCACAACGCAAGGGATTCCGCAGGCCATAGCTTCCATTATGTTAAACGGCAAACCCTCAATCTTGCTTGGACTTACAACGTAATCACAAGTCTTGTATACCTTTACTACATCGTTTAAATACCCCAAGAATGTTATTCTGGAATCTAACCCTAATACTTTTGTCAATTCTCTGTTCTCGTCCATAAGCTTTCCGTCACCGGCAAGCTGCAATCTTAGGTCGGATCCGTTTTCGACTGCGGTTTTCATCGCATAAAAAAGCTCTTTGTGATTCTTTCTTTCGCTGTGCTCTGCGACATAAAGCAGCTCTATCGACTTTTCACTCTGTTTTTTTCGTACAGCAGTATTATATTTCTTTTCGTTATATCCCATACCGTGAACGAAAAAAACTTCGGATTTACATAGCTTATAATCCTTTGCATAGCCGAAATCCTCGCCGTTCATCGTGATTATATAATCCGTACGTCTCGAAAGAACCTTTTCGATGATTTTAAACATGAGAGATCTTTTTTTCGGGATATTCACACCAAAAAAATAACCATGGCTTATATTTACTACTTTTGTTTTTTTCACAAGCCTTGAAGGAATCGCAAGCCTTACCAAAGCTGCAGTCAAGGATGTGTTGAGTATAATAAAATCGTAGCGGCCTTTTAGAATTGCCGAACGGATTTTTACGATATTCTTTATGTTTTTTGGAGACAGTATGCTTTTATAGAAGGGGATATCTATAAAATCATTCGATGGAAAATCATCAGGAGAACCGCTCGATAGAATGTCAACACGAACTCCCATTTTCTCTAACTTCTGAATATACGGTATATGGAAATGCAGGAGGTGTCTGTTGCTCGAAGCACAATAAAGAACCTTAGTGCCATTCTTTTTCATCACACAATACCTCCCCTTTCAAACTAAAGATATAATACACAATATGACACCATATTTCAAGTGGCCAGCAAATATGACAAAGAATACTATGTGATCAAGCGGGCAGTAGAGTTTCATATCAGAAGGTGTTTATTGTTTATGGTAAAAATTTGTGCTAAAATACGATAGATGAAACTAAGGATACCGGAGGAAATATAGGTTGGATTCAATCGTAGGATTTAGCGGATTTGTAGGCTCGAATTTGTGCGCACAGCATAGTTTTGATGGAAGATATAACTCGAAAAATATCGAGCAGGCTTTCTATACAAAACCGGACTTGCTCGTGTACTCCGGCGTACCAGCCGAAAAATTCCTTGCGAATAAATTTCCCGAAAAAGATTTGGATATAATCGAGGAAGCGCAGAATAACATATGGAAGATTCAGCCTAAAAAACTGGTGTTGATCTCCACAATAGATGTATATAAAAGTCCCTGCGGCGTTGACGAAGAGACAAAAATCGAGACGGAAGGATTGCAGGCATACGGACATAACAGATATAAACTCGAGGAGTGGGTGTTTGATAATAAAGACCAATTTGATAAGATTTTAATAGTACGACTGCCTGGTCTGTTTGGACAGAATTTAAAAAAGAACTTTATTTATGATATGATTCATATCATTCCGTCCATGTTGAACCAGCAAAAATTCGACGAACTTTCCAAGCAAAGCAAAGCTGTCGAGAAGCACTATGTTTTGCAGGACAACGGATTTTATAAATGCGGGGATGTGACGAAGAGGGAAAAAGAACTTTTGAAAAAGGAGCTCTTGTCTTTAGGGTTCACAGCATTAAACTTCACCGACAGCAGAGCGAGCTTTCAATTCTATAACTTGGTGAATCTTATGGAACACATTATGATTGCCTTAGAAAACGGTTTGGAGAGGATTAATCTTGCGACCACACCTGTGAGAGCTGAAGAGGTGTATGAATTCGTGACAGGAGAAGTGTTCGAAAATATTATCGACAGACCGATACCGGATTACGATTTCAGGACGATACATTCAAGCCTTCTTGGGGGCAGAGGCGGATATATTGCATCCAAGGAAAGGATACTGAGCGATATAAAAACGTTTGTTGAAGCCGAAAAAGAGAAATAGAAAAGACGAGGAGAATTTATTTGAAATTATCGATATCGAATATCGCATGGGACAAAAAAAACGATGAATATATGTACGAATATATTAGGGAAAGCGGATTTGTCGGTATTGAGATTGCACCAACTCGAATTATCGAAAAAAATCCGTATGACAATATCGATATAGCAGCAGCCTTTTTAGACCTGATGGGTTCGAAAGATCTTGAAATTTCTTCGATGCAGTCGATTTGGTTCGGAAAACAGGAGAGAATTTTCTTTTCGAGCGAGGAAAGAGAAGTGCTTTTGAATTACACAAAAAAGGCGATAGACTTTGCATATGTATTGAATTGTAAAAACCTAGTTTTCGGGTCGCCGAAGAATAGAAGCTTTGAGAAAGAAGAGAGTTTAGCCGATGGTATGGACTTTTTTAAGAGCATAGCAGATTATGCAAAAGAAAAAGGCACATGCTTTTCCGTTGAGCCGAACCCAAAGATATACAATACGAATTTTATAAACAGAACAAGCGAAGCTTTTGAGTTTGCAAAGCAAATTGACAGAGAAGGATTCAAAGTCAATGTTGATTTCGGGACGATTATTCAAAACGAAGAGGACTTAAAGAGCATAGAAGAAAACATATCTTTGGTGAACCATATTCATATATCCGAACCGTATTTGGCAATACCGGAAAAAAGAGAAAAGCATAGAGAGCTTGCGGATATTCTGCATAAAACCAGTTATACCGGATATGTTTCGATTGAGATGAAAAACCATGGCGATATCGGGAAAGTGAAAGACACTATGAAATATATAGATGAGGTATTTAGCTAGATGGATTATAAGGGCATAAAAGGCGTGCCGAATTTTGAGGCATATGAGTTTTTAAAGAAAAAAAGCAAGTACTGTTTGCTTATACCGATTATAAACGAGGGAATAAGAATACAAAAAGAACTCGAGCGGGCAAAAAAAGCGGGAGTCGATAAGATTTGCGATGTGATAATCTGTGACGGGGACTCGACAGACAACAGCACCGAAGAAAAAAAGCTTAAACCGCTAGGGGTGAATACGCTTCTCATAAAAAAGGACAAAGGAAGACAGGGAGCACAGCTCCGTATGGGCATATGGTTTGCGCTGAATCGGGGCTATGACGGGGTTTTGACTGTCGACGGGAACAACAAGGACAGTGTTGAATCCGTACCGCTGTTTATCGAAAAACTCGAAGAGGGATATGACTTCGTTCAAGGTTCGAGATATATCGAAGGCGGAGAAGGGATAAATACTCCGGTTTCGAGGCATATTGCGGTAAGATTGATACATGCCCCGATAATATCCGCTATCGCCGGAGAAAAGTTTACCGATACCACAAACGCATTCAGAGGATATTCGAAAAAATATCTTGAACATGAACAAGTTAAGCCTCTTAGAGATGTATTCGTAACATATGAACTTTTGGCTTATTTGTCGGTAAAAGCGAGTATGCTTGGGCTTAAGACCTGTGAGGTGCCTGTTATAAGGGAATATCCCGACAAAGGCAGGACGCCTACGAAAATAAGCCCGATAAAAGGAAACATGAATCTTTTAATGATATTATTTAAACTCTACAAAGGAGAATATGATCCGAAATGAAAAAGTGGATTTTGAAGTGTTTGAATCAAATCAAAGAAAAGAAAACGGAGTTTTCGACCTCGGTTTTCTCAGCGTGTTTTTTTGGTCTAGCTGTTGTTATACCTTTTTTCAAAAACACACTATCATCTTTCCCGAAAATCGGGGATTATTCAGAGCATATAAACTCTCAAGCGTCCGCACATAATCTTGAAATCGGTACAAGAGTGAGTTCATATTATCTGTATATGCTTTTGGCGGTTGTGATATCAGCGGTGCTTACGGTTCTGATATTCGCATTGATCAAAAACAGGCGGGAAGGAAAGCAAAGCAAAAAGGCGTTTGGTTTTGTCTCGGGAGTGTCGCTTATCGGGGCTTTTTCCGTTCTTACTAGCGCACTTTTAAACTATACGTTTACCGATCTTTTCGTCGTCATTGCAGTGTTTGCCGTTCCGGTGCTTTTCGGATTTCTTTTCATAATTCGAGCCAAGAATGAGAATAAGGATTTCGACATGATTCTCTACAGTATATCCCTTTCGATAGTTTTCGTGATTTTTGCCGGAACAATTCTTTTCAGAATCGGGCTGAGCGGGAGTATATTCGTTTTTGGTGCTGTTGCGTTGGGTGTGATATTCGGGCTTGCTCTTTTTCTTATTACCCAGACAAAGTTTTTCGCCAAGAATAAGAATAGATTCATAATTGCCTCAATTCCGCTTTTGTTTTCCTCGATTCTCCAATGCATCGGACTGGAAATGCTGAACATCATAAACAAGAGATTTAACAGAGCTTTCAATATCGGGCACGAGATGTATTATTTGATAATAGCGGCTTCAATCGTGCTTTTCTTCGTTCTGTTTTTCACCGTTAAAAATAAAGGCAAAAAGAACCTTATATATAGATTGTTTTTACCTGTTACGATATTAGCTGTGGCCTTGGTGGTGGCGCAGCCGGAACGCTTTGCTGTCGTTGGAATGGAGTTCTTCGAAAAAGCAAACCATGGATTATCCTTACATCACCTATTTGAGTTTGGAAGTATTCCATTAATCGAAAACTTCGATGCACATATGCTGAGCAAACAGTTTTTCGGCGTTTTATATGGTGTTTTAAACGGATATGAGCCTTGGACAAGCGATATATACTTCTCGCTTTATACACCGATATATTATATTCTTGCTTACACTATTTTCAGCAAAATTATCGGAAGAAGGAATGCATTCTTCTTTGTTCTCGGATTCCCGATTCTAAGGATGATTGCATATCCCGTCTTTATATATTTCGCTCTTTTGGTTTTCGCTCTTCTTAGACTTTTGAAAAACGAAAATATCAGAAACAGAATTCTGTTCTGCTTCGTTTGTGTTGTGATATGTCTATATAGACTCGATGTAGGGTTTGCTTCGATTATAGCAGGGCTGATCACTTATACTATAGTCAATCTTTCAAAGGAGAAAGCGAAGAATATACTCTGGCTCGTTATTACGGGCATTTGCTCTGTTTTGGTCGTCCTAATCGTATTTTTCGGTCTAAGCCTTATAAAAGGAGTTCCGCCTGTTTCGAGACTCGGTGAATTCTTACAAGCTGCGGGATCTTCTCAAAATTGGGGATATGCGAAGACAGGGGATAAATCGCTTGTAGTTTATAATCTGTTGTACCATGTTTTACCGCTGATTTTAGCGGGTATAATCGGAGTCGTGGGATATGGATATTTCACCGGCAGCAAAGAGAAATACAGCAGAAAAGGACTTGTTCTATTCGCGTTTTTCTCAATGTTCTATTATATCAATCTTTCAAGAGGGATCATAAGACATTCATTTATCGAGGAAAATGCGGTTTGGTATATCTTAGGAACGTACTTTTTGGCGTTGCTTTCTCTCTCAGCGATTCGAAAAGGAAAAATGAAGGCAGTGAAAAGATTTGCTTCGGTATTGATGATCTGTGTTCTGATACTCGGCATATGCTACCCTGCTTTTAACAGCGATGAAAAGCCGGTTCCGTTTATCAATAACGGGGCTGACAGCTTGGCTTCACAAGGTCTTTCCGCAGAAAGCTACAAAAGCCAATACGAGACCACCGTACCCATGAACGGAACGAGGGTAAAAGGCGAAATGCCGTTCCAGGCAAAAGAACTCAAGGAAGTACTGGATACTATCTTGACAGAGGAACAAACCTATGTCGATTTAGCATCGCTGAACTTCTTCCATGCAATTACTAATAGAATAAACCCGCTCTATGTAAATCAATCACCGATGATGCTGAGCGGAGATGATATGCAGATAAAAGCAATCGAGCAGCTTGAAAACTCGGATGTACCTATAGCTATTCTTCCTATAAGCGAAGAAGCGGATATCGGGTTTGGTTCTGCTATTGATGGGATTGCGGTTGACTATAAATATTATCTTCTCTTTGAGTATGTATATAAAAACTATGTTCCCATGATTCGACTAAACGGATTTGATGTTTACTGCCTAAAAGAGAAAAGAGAAGAGTATATCGAAAAGCTCGGGTTTGATTATAATATAATCGAAAATCACCCGGAAGTATGGACAAGAAATCTCGGATATATTCCACTGCTTTGGGGCGAAAAGGACGGCAATGATGCTTTTGTGCTTGCACCTGAGTTGGAACAGTGCAATACAACATATGATAGAATGATATCCACTGGATTCTTGCCGATAGGCAAGCCTATGAATCTCGTTATCGAAGCGGAAAGCGATGCGCAGACAAGCGGACTTGTTACACTTCTCGCATGTGATATAAATGTCGGTGAGTTTAGGTTCTTTATAAGCCCGGGGAAACACACTTATGCAATAAGGGTGAGCGCGGATTTCAACTTCTGGGATATCCGTACACAGAGCATTAGACTTATGACAGATTCTCCGGTGAAAGTAACGAAGTTCTGCTTAGTTGCTGATGACGGAGATGTATATTCGCTTATGGATATGACGTTTAACGGCAAATGCATAAACTATGAAACGGACTAACAAAATATTGAACATAGAGTACTGCTGTGTTAGAATGGGCTTTGATATATATTTGAAGAAGATAGATGGTTAATTTTTTGAAACGGTGGATTTAATATAATGAGAAGAATTACGATAATAATTATGGTTTTTGTTCTGCTTTTTGCGTTTAGCGCATGCGGGGATAAAGAACAAGCGGGATTTAGCGAAAGTGACTTGATTTTTGAATATAACGGTGAAGCATTTGCACTCGATTCCGATGCGTCTTTGCTGGTTGCGGCGTTAGGCGAAGGATATGAGTTTTCGGAAGCCGTGAGCTGTGCATATAAAGGTATGGACAAAACCTATTCTTTTGGTGATATAGATATCTATACTTACCCGTTGGATGATATCGACAGAATCGATGAGATTTATATCATGTCGGATAAGTATTCGACCAAAAAGGGAATAACAGTCGGCTCGACTTTGGACGATATTGTTGAAGCGTATGGAGAAAGTTATACGGACTTGGGCGGCGGGATGCTTGTTATTGCGCCGGAAGGAACGCCGGAGGACACAAGCGCTCCCTGCATATATTTTATTATGGACAGCGATACTGTAGTCGAGTTCAGTTTTTACAGCGCAAGCAACAGAAACTCTTAAAAAAAGCATAAGCCAAAAGGTCGTAAAAGAGTATGGTATTTAGTTCCACAACTTTTTTGTTTATATTTTTGCCGGTAGTATTTTTACTCTATATTCCTTTAAAGCACAAAGCGAGGAATATACTGCTTCTTTTGGCGAGCTTGGTTTTTTATGCATGGGGAGAACCGTTATTCGTTTTCGTCATGCTTTTTTCGATTCTGATGAACTTCCTGTTTGCGAGATTTATCGATAATGCAGAACAGGACAAGGCGAAGAAGGTTTTTGTTGCGATAGCGGTTATTTTGAATCTCTCTTTGCTTGTCGTTTTCAAATACACAAATTTTATTATTGACAATATAAATGCGGTTTTGGGAGTCAATATCGATATCGTTCGGATAAGTCTGCCGATAGGAATTTCGTTTTTCACCTTCCAAGCGATGTCATATATAATCGATGTTTACAGGGACAAGACATATTCCGAGAAGAGCATACTCAACGTTGCACTGTATATCTCTTTTTTCCCCCAGCTTATAGCGGGACCAATAGTTAAATTCCACGACATTGCAAACCAAATACACAAACGAGATATCAGCGTAGATAAGGTTTTCTCCGGTATCCAAAGATTTATAATTGGACTTTCGAAAAAGCTATTGATTGCGAACGCTGTGGGTGAAGTTGCAGACAAAGTCTTCGGGCTGGGCACAGGTGAAATCTCCGCAGGAGCTGCATGGATTGGTGCGGTCTGTTATTCGTTGCAGATATATTTTGACTTTTCCGGATATTCCGATATGGCGATTGGTCTTGCGAAAATATTCGGTTTCGACTTGAAGGAGAATTTCAACTATCCGTATATCAGCCAGGGAATAAAGGAATTTTGGCGAAGATGGCATATTTCGCTTTCGACATGGTTTAAGGAATATCTGTATATACCTCTCGGGGGAAACAGAAAGGGATTATTCAGAACAGCTGTAAATATGATAATTGTTTTCTTCTGTACAGGGATATGGCACGGTGCGGCTTGGAACTTTTTGGTTTGGGGACTGTTTAACGGTTTCTTCCTTCTGATGGAAACCTTGAATGTTCTAAAGCCTGATAAATGGCCGAGACCGCTTCGGCACATATACACAGCTTTGGTGTTTATAATTGGTTTTACGATTTTCAGAGCGGAGAATATGGCATATGCATTCGGGTATATCGGACAGATGTTCAGTGGAACAGCTACGGAAGCTTCTTCCGCTTTGCTCAGCGGAGTTATGACGCCTTTGATGATAGTCATGCTTTTAATTGCGATATTCGCATCATTCCCGATACTTCCTAAGCTGCGTGAGCTTTCAGGCAGGAAAGCGAGCGAATGGCTTAAAAGGCTTGGATATGCACTCTCAATAGTGCTTTTGGTTTTGTGTGTGTTGAATATATCGGCGTCAACGTTCAATCCGTTTATATACTTTAGGTTTTAGGGGAGGGGAGAGTATGAAAAAAGCAGCATTATTGATATATATAATTGTATTTCTTATAGTCTGTATCACTCCTTCGCTTTTGACTTTGTTTGGAGTAAAATCACAGAACTTCGAAAAAAGAGATCTTGCCCCTGCTCCGAAAATTATAGATAACGGGATAAACCTTGAGTACACAAAGGACTTCGATGATTATTTCAGCGATAATTTTGCATTGAGACCGTATTTTGTAACCGCGTATGCGAAAATTGCCGAAAACGTCTTTAAGACTTCTGTGAGCGACAGAGTTGTAGTCGGAAAAGAAGGCTTTCTCTTCTTTGGAGAAACTCTCGGCGCTTTTACGGGACAGGATTCGCTTTCCGATGCTGAGCTTGAATCGATATGTGAAGAACTGAAAAAAGCACAGGACTACTTCAATGCACAAGATATCGAATTCTTTTTCGTATGCGCTCCAAACAAAAGTACGATTTATCCTGAATACATGCCGAAAAGGTATAATGCTTATAACGGAAAAAGCAATATCACGAGACTGCAGGAAAAGATGGACGATTATGGGATAAACTATACCGATGTAAGAGAGGATTTAATCCAAGCAAAAGAATATGAGCAGCTATATCATAAAGATGATTCTCATTGGAATAACTACGGTGCAGTTATCGCATATGAAAATATGATGGGAGAAACAAGTGATCTGTTAAATGGAAAAGAATATCCGATTTACTCCGATTTGGAGTACCGAAAGGACAATGTTTTTAGAGGTGATTTGGCAACAATGCTTTTCCCTTCGAGCGAAAAGAAGGATATGCAGATTATCTATGATATGCCGAATAATTTCAAAGCTGAAAGACCACTGGTGAATCTTGAAGCGATTGAGATTATAACAAAGAACGAAACACAGAGTAAAAAAGCATATATCTTCAGAGATTCTTTTTTCAACGCTCTGATACCTTTTTTCTCAGAGGGTTTTGAATATGTCGAATACAGCCGAAAAGTGCCGTATGACTTCGAATATGCAGCCAGCAAGGATGTTGATATCGTTATATTGGAGATCGTTGAGAGAAATCTGCCTTTATTGCATGATAATTTTAAAAAGTAAAAAAATTTCGGAAGAGCTTAGTTTTTTGCGGAAAATCCGTTTTTCAAGACATCATAGTATAGATCCAACGCCGCTTCGATAGCTTCCGGACTGAAGTCTGTGGTCTTCGGGAAGAGAAGATAGTAATAGTTTTTCATCATGTGATTTAATATGTTCTTGATAAACCCTTTTGGATACTTTGTGTTGAATTCGCCCTTTAGATAGGCTACATCTATCATATCGGTTATACCGCCGTCAAGCCGCCAGCCATGCTTATCACGAATTGCAGTTTTTATTTCGTCCTCTTCGGCGGAAATATGCAGCGAGAGTTTATAGTAAACAGGCTCCTCTTTTAAAAACCCGATATTCGCCAAAGTCTGTTTCTTAATCGTTTCGAAAAAATCATCGGAAGAATCGAACTGATATCTTTCGTCCGTATTCTTGTTTATAAAATCGCTCTTTTTATTTATACATAGATCGACCAAAACGAGATATAGTTCCATCTTGTCTTTAAAGTAATGATAAAAAGTGCCTTTGCTCACATCAGCCTTTTCGATTATCTTGTTTAAAGAAGCTTCTTCAAAACAATGCTCGGAAAACTCGAGCAAACCCTCATCTATAATTCTCTGTTTTTTTTCATTCATAATGCAATTCAATCCTTATTCGGGTTCATCCAAAACCCTGTTTACTTTTCCCCTTAGGGAGAAAATCAAAGCCAAATTTATGACCAAAGATATACCGAGATGCTTAACTACATCATACCATATGAAGCTATTATTTAGTATATTATATACTCCGTTAAAAAACCAGTATAACGGAGACCAAAATACGAAAACGTGGAAACCAACAGGCGCAAATATCCCGAATAAAACAGAAAGAGTGACTATACCAAAGATTATCAACGTATTGTAAAAGGCAGTGATTTGACTTTTACTGTTTAATCCGATAAAGAATCCGAGGAAAATAGAAAAAAGCGAACCCGAAAGAACGATGCTGATAAGCATAAACAGATTTATGACCTCAAACCTTAAAAGAAGCACGATTGAAAATAGTTCTGCAAGTGTGAACAAAACAGCAAATATGGATTTTGAGAAAACAAAGGACTTTTTTGATACGGAGGATACTAGGACAGAGGATAGTGTACCAACCTTTCTTTCTTTGAGAATATTTATCCCTAAAACAAGTCCTCCGATAAAAACGCTTAATGCGATAATCCCTGCACCAATATAAAACTTCAGCGAGGAAGAACTTTCCCCGATATCGCTTAAAGTTACACTTGATTTATTTTCGTTTGATTGCAGCAAGTTCGTCAAAACGAGTTTTGTATAATCCTCAAAGAAACTCGGCTCATTGCCTTCCAAAATTATAAAAGCGGTACTGCCGGTGAAATCAATCCCTATAGCATTATCCTCCTGTAAGACCCGGCTGTTCATATGTTCATAACTTTCGAAGACTTCCACATCCCCGAAATTTCCAAGACTGCTTATAGTTTTTTCGCTTGCGTCCGTTGTGGTTGCAAATATATATGATTTTTCTCTTGATGCCGGAAGGATAAAAGAAAACAGAAGCGAAACCATTATCGGGGTCAGGAACAAAGCGATAAAAAACAGAGATTTGAAGTGCATTCTAATATCCTTGAAAACCAGAGCAAAAATCATTCTAAAACTCATTTTTTCACCTCCCATAGACTTTTCTTCGAAAGAGCACCAAGCCAAGAACGAAAAGGCTAAGTCCAAGGATTGATGATAATCCGATCGATTGGAAAACTATTCGATTTGGATTAGACATAAACACGGATTCCTGCAGGGAGCGCAATATCAATGATGAGGGCATTAGCCTAAAAAAGCCGGGCTTTGAATCAAATATAAAAGATATAGTTGGTAAGGCAAGAAATGTCAATATCAGAGATATGGATAGAGAAGCACGATACAGATTTTCAAATGCTATTCCGATAATTATCCCGATGCATGCTGAGACGAAAGATCCAGAAACAACTATCAGCAAAACCTCGAACAGTGCGATTTCGACTCCGACCGACCATGCAGCTATCAATAGCCCGGTCAAAGTTCCAAGAGCAGTCATAAGAAGCACTTTGGAAATGACTATCTGCAGACCGCTTGCCGGGGAAATGATAGTTTGTAAAAGTGCACCCGATTCTTTTTCGACAAAAAACAACATTGCCGAGAAAAGGCAGGTTATAATACAGGATTGAAAGAATATCATATAGGGTACGATATCCTTGCTGAATGGTTGATTTAGTATTCGATTTTCTTCGATTCTGAAAACCTCAATTCCCTTAATTTCAGGCGGATCAAGTGTTATATATGAACACAGCAGTTCGATGTTTCTTCGCATCCTTTCGCTCTCATATCCCCGCAATACAGCTCTAACGTTTGTTGTGTCCCCGTTTACTTTGATAATAAGGCCGAAGCTCAAAGGTCTTTTCTTTACGGAGTCTTCGACTTCTTTCTTGGAGTCTACGATTACAACACTTCGTTCGTTTTCAATCTGACGGGAGTAAAAACTCTTTGCGTTTTCGTCTCCGTCCACATAGCAATATATCGAGCTTCGTTTTCCAATGCCTTCGGGCAGGATATAAGCACTCAAGATGGAAAAAACGACGGATATAAGAATCATTATTGGTATAAGAAGATTCCTATTTGCTAATTTGATATCTTTGAAGAAAACACCCAATAATATCTTTGCCCTTGTCAAAGCGCAGTACCGGCAATATTAAAAAAAATCTCTTCCAAGGATGCTTCCTTGGTGTGCAATGTAACAATTTTTCTGGTGCGGATTATATTCGAAAGTCTTTCACGCTCCGTCATATTTCCGAATTTAAGATTTTCTTTAAAGGACTTTCCTTTGAAAATATATTCAATCTCGATAATGCTTTTACCATATTCATTAAGCAAATCTTCGATTGAGCTTGTCCTCAATATTTCACCAAAAGAGATGATACCCACACTATCACACAAGTCCCCGATCGTTTTCGGATTGCTTGTCGTAAGAAATACAGTAGTTCCTCTGTCACGGGTATTTTTGATGATCGCTTCGATTACCTGCTGGGAGTGTGAATCCAATCCTGTGAGAGGACTATCCAAAAGCAAAACTTTCGGCTTGCTTACCAAGGCTCTTGCAAGACCCAGTCTCTTAAGCTCGCCCAAGGAAAAATCGGAAACTTTTCTCTTTTTATCGATTTTTAAATCGAGATTTTTGAGAAGCTGTTTTGGATCTTCCGATTCCTTTGAATAGAGCGAAGAAAAGAAACGCAAATTTTCAAGTGCAGTGAATTTCCTGTAAAGCCTTGGTTTTTCAAACATAACTCCGATATTTTCAGAGAAACCTTTTCTGGATTCCCTGATATCGATATTATCGATTTTGACCTCCCCTCTCTGTATTCGAAGAAGACCGGAAAGAAGCTTAATGATTGTGGTTTTACCTGCATCGATTTGCCCCAAAAGTCCGAATGCCTCTCCAGCAGATATTTTAAAACTGGCATTTGAAACAGCAAAATTCTTGTCTCCATCATATGAGTAATACAAATTGTTGGCTTTTATCACGAAAAACTCCTAAAATTATAAGCTAGCGGATTTTACCGCATACCGGATGTCTTTTTATTACTATACCCGAAAAATTCGGACAAAATTCCAATCAAAAAAACCGAGCGTATACCGCCCGGTTCTGTGCACATGTTTTTTTATTTTCCGTAGAGTATGCCTAGATAGTCACTGCATGCACTATCGATTTCCAATGTGTTCTTGTCATAATCGGTTTCGCTTATTCCCTGCTGCTTTAATAGGAAATTATCCTCTTCGAACTCGATCAAGAGCCCGTTTATATATTCGACAAAATCCTCTTTTCCCTTAGCAACCGCTATAGCAGGACCGCTGCTTTCCTCGCCGGAAAGGGAAATTCCCAAATAGGTCAAGTCCGGATATTTGTCGAGATAGAATCTTGCTCTGTACGGCTCCATACAGATTGCTGCAAGATAGTTGGTTATAAGATTATCTATCATCTTTGTTTCAGTAGTATAGTACTTCATTCTCGGATACCAAACCTGATCTTTCACAAGCTGCGCCTGCGGAGTCTTTCTTATAACTCCGAAGCGTTTATCTTTAAAAGATTTCAGATCGTCATACTGATCCACAAACTCTTTGTTTATGATAATCGGAAACTCCTTCTTGAAATATTCATTAGTAAAATTCACATTTTCGAAAAGTTTGTCATTAGACGTTATATTAGAGATTGCTATATCATAAAGTCCCAATTCAATACCTATTGGGATATCGGCAATTTTCACACTTTTTATCACAAGAGTAACGCCAAGTTCATCAGCTATTGCTTTTGCAAGCTCAATATCCGGCCCCAATACCTCGAAATCTCCGCCCACGCGTTTGACGTAGATGTAAGGAGGGTGCGCAGCTTCGCATGCGACAACAAGTTCACCTCTATCCTGAATTTCTGTCATGCTGGTTTCAGGTATTGGTGTTGGGGTAGGTGTCGGTTCTGGCGTTTTCGAAGGAGTCGGTTCAGGCTCTGAGGCTCCGCAGGAAGCCAAAACAAAAGCGAAGCAAAGGACGAAAACGAGAACTGCTATTCTTTTTAGTGTACTCATATATTTTGTTTTTATCATATTATACTCCAAATTGGGATTGCTGAATTAATCATTGTTAATTATAACTTTTATTCGAAAAAAGTCAAATAAGTATTTTTTGCGCATAATAGATCTATATACTAATAATTTTTCATTTGTGTTATATTAATAAATACATTGATGGTTTTTTATCATTGAGATAATGGGGATTTGGTGATTCGATGAAGATTTGGGCGATTACTAAAAAAAACAATAAAATTGTTCTCGATATGATAGTTGAAAATTCGGCTATAGAAATCGACGGTATATCAAAACTTATAGCAATCGTATGCGAAGAGTTTGATATCGGTAAACCCTTGATTCTTTCAAAGAATATGATGGAATTAAGCGAGTTCGGACGCACCGTTTTCTATCCTGCGGATTTTATTGAATCTATAGACTTTGATACTTTCGAAGTCGAGATTGTTGAGGACAAACCTAAAGACAAATAGAAAAAAATGTATTAATAAATTTTACCTTAATAACAACGCGCTTTGAAGAAAACAATATTCTTATGAAAGGAGTTGTTATTATGGATATAGTTGCATTAATACTGGTTATAATAGGAGCTTTAAATTGGCTGCTTGTCGGGCTGTTCCAATTCGATTTGGTCGCAGCGATTTTTGGCGGACAAGCAAGCGTGTGGGCTAGAATTATCTATTCGCTAGTCGGTTTGGCAGGTATTTGGTGTATATCATTCTTTGCAAAGCTGAACAGACATAGAGACAAGAGATAGATTTAAGATTGCAGCTTTTTTTTAGTTTTATTAAATAAATCATAAAAAACCGGATCTTCCGGTTTTTTTTATGTTCCACATAATATATAATATACATAAAGACAAAAAAGAGAGGAAAAGAATATGAATAAGGTTTTTAATCTTTCTGATAAGGCAATAGAAAGCCTTGATATCGGAGGTTTTCTTGTGAGCGGAGAGGCGGATAGCCCCAACTTGATGACAATTGGTTGGGGAAGCATCGGTATAATGTGGGGCAAACCGATTATAACCGTTCCCGTGAGATTTTCCAGGTACTCGCACGACTTGATGGATAAGCAGAGCGAGTTTACGGTATGCTTCCCGAAGCCGGGAGAGCTAAAAAAGGAAATAGCTTTTTGCGGCAGCAAATCCGGCAGGGAGTATAACAAAGCAGAAGAAACCGGACTTACGATAGTCGAATCAAAGGCTGTGAAAATCGGAAATGTCGAGGAATGCAGCCTAATATTCGAATGCAGGATTGTTGCAAAGATGGACTTGACCGCAGAATCTTTTTTGGACAAAGAGCTTTTGGAGAAATGGTATCCAGAGCGAAATCTGCATACGATTTATTACGGTGAGATACTGAATTGCTATGAGAGAAAGTAGAGATAAGAGGCGGTTTTTGCAGAGAAAAACATCGAATTGCTTTAATTCACAAATTGTTAATTTTTTATTCTTTTGTAATTCATAAATTGGGAGTATAACTTAATTAAGAAATAATTTTCTTAACAAAACCATCCCTCTTAAAAATATTTTTCGAAGAAACCGCCGCAGGAATGCGGTGGTTTTTTTACTTTTCAAATGAGTTCATAACAAAATATCGAAGCAAATACTATATCTTTTAGGCTTCGTGATGTTTAGATTGATTTTTGAATAATACGAATATCATATAATCACAAAGTTCAATGCTTAAGCTTTGCCATGACAACAAAGCGTTTATCGGTTTTAAGTGCACATGTAGAGAGGGTGAGGATTATATCTGTTGGATAGAACTTTACGTTGTTCTCGTGCATGGAAAGACTTTGACATTCGCTTAAGAAGTTGAGCCATTTTTCGTCTGTAGGGAAATCAGTGTCTATATAATAAAAATCGATATGGGTCAGGAAAACCGCAAATACTTCCCATTCCAGATCATCATACAGCGTATCAAATTCTATTATCCTATTCTCCTCAAAGAACTTGCTTTTCTGATAGCTGGTAAGGGACTTGAACATGCTTCCGTCTTTCATCCTATGTCCGTACAGTATGATGTTTCTGGTTTTATTGAAATCATCTAAATCACATCGGAAATCGAGAAAAATTGCGCCATGCTCTGCGTCCTCTTTATCGAAGCCGCGAGTCATATAGAACTCGTTGTCGCCGCTGTAAACAACAGGGTAATCG
>Ga0180435_10002676_pt1 | contig 18096 bp, 27 predicted proteins | sample SS_ome_3_FD_132467 | JGI IMG/M metagenome (GOLD analysis project Ga0180435, IMG submission 132467) | Hypersaline lake sediment archaeal communities from the Salton Sea, California, USA - SS_3_S_1 metaG | ecosystem: Environmental > Aquatic > Non-marine Saline and Alkaline > Hypersaline >...
AAGAATTTAATTTTATTATGAAAGCCTAGGCTTTCAACAAATTCTAAAATATTTTAACACTAATCGTTGTTTTTTTCAATTGTATGACGGAATTTGATGTGAACGAATGGAAAACAATGTATAAAAAAGTAAACTATAAATTTCCTTATAATCAGATTAAATCATCCAATCAGGACGCATATGGATATCAAGGTACAAAAGTTTTTCTGTATATTCCGGCTTTTCACTTTTAAACTCATCCAAAATTCCCTTTGTTCCGCAAATATATTCAATATCCAATTTTTTGACTTCGGATATTCTTTCCGCAATATCAAGGCCATTGATTAAATCCTGAAGTGTTGTGTCGTCTGCAACGTTCGAGTTTAAAATGAGCTTGGTTATTTTCAGTTTGGATGTATGTTCAATACTGTCCATCATCTGTATCGTTGCCTCTGTTGTTTCTTGCAAAGGTCTGCATGTATTAATCACAAAAAAAACATCTATTTCGTCCCTGATCTTATCCATATCCCGAGCCAAAAAGCCCATCGCTTTTGCACCGGCAGGATCACCGCCGCAATCCATCACGACATGCTTTTTTGTTGAAAGCACCGAATAGACTCGAGGGGACAAGGTCGGAAGATCCACACCGGTATTCGCAAAAGTGGGGCTTATGACTTCGATACCGAGTTCTTCAAGTGTTTTTGTATGCTCTGAAGACCGAAAATAAGGATTTACGATATCCATATCTATAAGAAGGACTTCCCCACCCTTCTTGCGAATCTTCTTCGCGATATTCAAGGATATTTCGGTTTTCCCGCTTCCGTAATTGCCCATAAAGACATTTATTCGTTTCATGCCATTCTCCGGTTCATTGAAATTTATTCTAGAGTCTAAATATACTTGATAAGCATTTGTTCGTCAAACATTTTGAGTTTTTCTCATTGATTTAGCTCTGGACTAACACATAGCATTATGCTATAATCCCACAGTGATTTATATTGATAAATCGGAATAGAGGATTTTAGATGAGTATTTGGGTAATAGTACTTTTTATCGTTGGATTTGCTTTGATTATAAAAGGCGGAGATTGGTTTGTAGAAGCTGCGGTCTGGATTGCGGAAGTGACGCACATACCGAAGATTCTGATAGGCGCGACGATAGTTTCGCTTGCAACAACTCTGCCTGAACTCTTTGTCTCGCTTTTTGCAGTAATTGACGGCTCGGCAGGTCTTGGAATAGGGAATGCTATCGGATCGATAATATGCAATACAGGGCTTATATTATCGATTGCTCTTATAGTAAAACCGCCGAAAATTGAAAGAAAACTTTTTTTAGGCAAGGGTTTGATTCTTGTCATTTCGGTAGTGACTTTAACTGCTGTTGCCTGGGATAGAGTTATTACGCCATTTGAAAGTCTGTATCTTTTTGTGATTTTAGCAGCTTTTATTTTCTATAACATACGAGGAGTAAAAAAGGCCAAGAAGGCGGACCAAGAGGAAATATTTGAGGATCAGGTTGAAATCCGCCATATAGATACTTCGAAAAAATCAGTCATTGTGAATATCGCAAAATTTATTGTCGGAGCCGCAGGAATAATCATAGGTGCGAACTTGCTGGTCGATAACGGAATTATTATCGCAGGGTATTTAGGTGTTAGCGAAAGTATAATAGGTTTAACCGTGGTTGCGCTCGGCACATCTCTTCCGGAACTCGTAACAACGATTACATCCTTGGTGAAAAAACACGGTGCGATGGGTGTCGGAAATATATTAGGAGCCAATATTCTTAATATCGTGCTCGTCTTGAGCACTTGCGCGGTTTCGTCGAAAAGCGGGCTTGCTATTCCGATAGAGAGAATTTTCGGTAGTGTAAATATACCTAGAACGCTTTATATCGATGTACCTGTTGTTGCATTAATGTTGGCTGTGCTGGTTTTGCCTGTTTTGTTTTCGAAAGCGGGTAAGCTGAAAAGAATACAAGGGATTTTATTGTTAGTGGTCTATCTAGGGTTTTTGGGATTTATCGCAATTAATATTATTTAGAATATAATTACAAATATTGAGATTATATAATAATTGTATTGAGATTGAAATATGGACCTCAATACAATTTTTTATTCGCCGTATTTTTCGAGTATATATTCTTTAAAAGTAGAAAATTCCTTTTCCAGACTTTTTTCGAGGTTAACATTCTTTTTATGTTTGAAAGAACGCACTCGGCCGCCATCCTTTTCGTCCGCTTCACCAATTTGAATCAAATCCAACAAGCTTATAGACAAACCTTCACATATGGCAGTCATCGTATCCATGGTAGGACTCTTTGCGCCTTGCTCAATATAGGATAGGGTAGACTGAGCTATACCCGATTTTTTGGATAGAGCACCTTGTGAGAGCCCTGCTCTTTCTCTAGCTTTTTTGATTTTCTCTCCAATTTGACCAAAACTCATGTCTAAACCTCCGGATTTTAAAGGATATCACTATAGTTATTAATCTATCGACAAAAATCGACAAATTATCAAGAGAGTGATTGACTACCAATCGTTAAAGTGATAACATTTAATCGATATAGTGATTGTATCACAAAACTCACTCGTTGAAAAGAGGTTTTTTTAAAATATGGCACATTATTTGAACAAAGATGAAGAAATTGCCTGTGACTGCTGTGGAATGAAGATATTGAACGGTGATTTAATATACGATACCGGCGAGAACTCTATCCATGATGAATGTTTTTATGATTACTTAAGAGAATATGTAATCGAATTAGGATGGAGGCATATTATCTATGGTGTCGAAGAGATGTAAGCAATTTTCTGAATTAATTTCAGAGGATTCTCATAAAAATACTTATAGGAGAATTTACAAATGAAGACAAAAGAAGAATATGTTTTGTTTTTGCTTAAGAACTACAGAGCAATAAACGACGACGAGGAAAAGTGTACATCCAGTTTCGTACCGATTCATGGATTGGTGAGGGACCTGCAGCATGTGGATAAGGCCTTGGATGCGCTTGACAATTACTCAAAAAAAATAATAAAAGATATCTATTTTGATGGAATGTCATGGCTGGATGCTGCAGAAAAAAACTATGTAAGCCATTCAACGATATCTAGGGCGAGAAAAAAGGCTTTGCGGATGATAATAAACTATTTTGAAAGCAATTGTGTTTAGAATTTATTATTAGGAGATATGATATGTTTTGGTTGGGATTAGGAATAGGTGTAGTGATTACTTTTCTTTTGATATTTATCTTCGCAGCATTAAAAATTTCCAAACAATGATCTTCCAAACATATTAAAAATTAAAACACCTTGAATCAGCATATATAATACTAAGGAGTGATGAATATGCTTTTTGCGGAATTTATATCGGATAAAATCTATATTCTAGTACCTTTCTTATATATAATCGGGATTATTTTGAAAAAGACACCGCATATTAAGAATTGGATCATACCATGGGTGTTGCTGGTTGTTGGAATGCTTGGAGGGTTCATACTGACGAGAACCTTTAATGGAAGCATACAAGGAGCAATCGCAGCGGGAATATGTGTGTTCGGTAACCAACTGTATAAACAGACATTCGTTAAAAGAAATATTGACAATAAGAACTAAATTTGAACATTTGCTCTTCAATAGTATTATTTGATGCGAAATATGCAAGAATAAAGGTGAATATGATTTTCTTGGGGTGAAGTATGCTTATTAGAATTTTGATTATTATACTATTACTTGCTATTTTGTTGCTCGTATATTTAATATATGCTGAAAATATCTTTAAGAAGATGAATACACCTGAACTGATTGAAGAAGAGAGGGGCTATCCGACAAAAAGCCAAATAACCGGAACAACCACAACAAGTGATGTGGTTGTTACAATCCAACAGGAATTCGCAAGATTGATGTCTAGTTTATACATCTGTACGGGTATCAGAGAATTGAACCCGCATGGCAGAGCAGAGAGTATTACAAGCGAGCCGAAAAGAACTCCATCTCCGATATGGTGCAGCCCCAAGAGCAAAGATGACGTGATAACGATTAAAGGCGTCAAGACGAATTTTATTGCTGCAATACCGAGAATCTCCTTTTTATAGTTTGAAATTTTGCTGAACCGCATGCTGTACCCAATCGCAGTGATCAAGAAGAGCGAGGAAATCGGTATCAGAGCGGAATTCAGGGGCGCTATAAACGCCGGTCTTTTAACTCCGGTCAGGTTTAAAACAAGGCCGATAATTATACAGCCGAAATATATCACTATTATAGGATCTTTTATCAGCCTGATATACCATTTGCTGTCCGTCTGTTTTCCAACATCCGAAAACGATTTGGCTGCGGGGAAAAGTACGGTAGCGTAGTAGGGCAGCTCAAAAATTCTGTAAAGCCCACAGAAAGCAAACCCCAACTCTCCGAAAAAAGCGAAACAGATAAGCGAGCCGATAGTGCCGATATTCGATGAAGAACCACAGCTGAACATTGAACCCTTCTGCTGTCTTGAGTGTTTGAAAATCTTTCCCAAAACAAGCGCGGACACCGAACCCAAAACGAGAGCGCCGAGACCGATAAAAGGCACTGCGACTATTGAGATATTCCTGATATCGACTATCCAAAAAGCGCTCATCGACAAAAAGGGACCAAGACCCAAAAAAGCGATGTTTCTGAAAAAAAATACGGTCTTTTCGATCTTTTTTCGGATCGTCTCAGATTTGGATTTCGTTACTTTGTATACTATCTGTCCGAGAGTTAGACCGCCGATTATAACGATTAGTGAAAATATCAGTCTGCCCATAAATATCCTTTTCGGCTTGAGTTTGATGAAAATGCAATTGCCGATAAACACTATAACATAATTGCGATATGTGTTCAACAAGGTAAAATCCGCTATATTCGTTGACAAACTATCAAGATTTGGTATACTAAATCAAAAGTTGAGATTTTGAATCAAATTTGAAAGAGGGCATATAAGATATGGTGAAGAACAAGAAGACGATGGAACGAATTGTTGCTCTATGTAAGAACAGAGGATTTGTGTTTCCAGGTTCGGATATTTACGGCGGACTTGCAAACACGTGGGATTACGGACCGCTCGGTGTTGAATTAAAGAACAATGTAAAGCAGGCATGGTGGAAAAAGTTTATTAAGGAATGCCCATATAATGTGGGTTTGGATTCCGCAATACTGATGAACCCCGAAACGTGGGTTGCCTCCGGTCATGTGGGAGGTTTTTCAGATCCTCTTATGGACTGTAAGGATTGTAAATCGCGCTTTCGTGCTGATCAGATGATCGAGGAATATGCGAAAAAAAAGAATATAGATATCGACGTGAACGGAATCTCCGATAAAGAGATGGAGGATTTCATTTTGAAAAAGGAGATTGCATGTCCGACATGCGGTAAAAGAAACTTCACTTCGATAAGAAAATTCAACCTCATGTTTAAGACCTTCCAAGGTGTTACCGAAGACAGTACAAACGAGATATTCCTTCGCCCCGAAACAGCGCAAGGTATTTTTGTAAATTTTAAGAATGTACAGCGATCCATGAGAAAGAAACTTCCGTTTGGAATCGGACAAATCGGTAAGTCATTCAGAAACGAAATCACACCGGGGAACTTTACTTTCAGAACTAGGGAATTTGAGCAAATGGAGCTCGAATTTTTCTGCAGACCCGAGGAGGAGATGGAGTGGTTTAACTATTGGAAGGACTTCTGTAAAAATTGGATTCTATCACTCGGTATAGACGAGGAAAACATGAAGCTTCGTGATCATTCGGACGATGAACTGTCTCATTATTCAAATGCAACTACTGATATCGAATACCGCTTCCCGTTTGGATGGGGCGAGCTTTGGGGAATCGCGGATAGAACTGATTTTGACCTAAAACAGCATATCGAACATTCCGGCGAAAATCTTGAGTATCAGGACCAGCAGACAGGCGAGAGCTTTGTGCCTTATTGTATTGAACCTTCGCTTGGAGCGGACAGAGTGACTTTGGCGTTTATATGTGAAGCGTATGACGAAGAGGAGCTTGAGAATGGCGACAAAAGAACGGTTATGAGATTTTCCAACGCTCTTGCACCGTTTAAAGCGGCGATACTGCCTCTTCAAAAGAAACTTTCCGATAAGGCGGATGAGATATATTCGATGCTTTTAAAAGACCACAATGTGGACTATGACGTAACCGGTAGTATTGGTAAAAGATATAGAAGACAGGACGAGATTGGAACTCCATATTGTATAACGGTGGATTTCGATACACTGGAAGACAACACTGTTACAGTAAGGGAGCGTGACAGTATGGAACAAATTAGATTGAGTATTGATGAGCTGAACAGTTTCATTACTGAAAAATGCAGATTCTAAATTGAATAATTATAGTTCGAGCACCCGAATAAAATATTTTGGGTGCTTTTTATTTTTCTTCAAATGGTTCTATATGGACGATTACACCTTGTATATTATAAGAGGACTTAATCAGAGCTTCTTTTACTTTTCCGGAAAGAGCATGGCTTTTCTCTACACTCATATTTTTTTCGACCAGCATATGCAGATCGATATATCTGGAAGCGCCGACACGACGGATATTTACCTTGTGAAATTCTTTTATTTCGGGATTTTCAGCTTTCTGCACTTCTAAAAGAGGAGATATATCCACATCATCGCGCTTTTCCATAAACTCATCGATGCAACCGGATATTATATCATAAGCCGCTTTTGCTAAGAAAACACTTACAAGAATAGTGGCTATTTGATCTAGGTATTTTAGATTCTGGAATATTTTTGAAAAAACAACAGCCAGAGCTACGGGAAGCGAGCTTATCGCATCGCTTCGGTGATGCCATGCGTTTGCGACAAGTGCTCTGCTTTCGGTTTTTTTGCTTGCTGCGATACCATATCTAAACAAAATCTCTTTCACAAAAATCGAGAATACAGCGACTCCGAAAGTGACCCAGCTCATTGGAACCGGCTCATAGTTAATGATGCCGAGAATCGCGTTGTAGCACATTACGACAGCAACACCGCCGAGGAAGAAACCGATAAACATCGTTACGAAGGTTTCGATTCTGCCGTGTCCGTATGGGTATTCTTCATCCGGCTCTTGGCTCCAAAACTTTACTCCGAAAAGAACAGCAGCGTCTGTGACAAGATCTGAAAAGCTGTGAACTCCGTCTGCGATAAGCGAGGAACTCCTAAAGATATAACCTCCTGCAATCTTGATGCCGGCAAGAAAAATGTTTATTACTGCCCCAACGATAGTGACTTTTTTGATTTTTGAACTCGCTTTTTTCTCCATTTTGTAAAAACCCGATTTTTCTATACTTAGAATTCTATTTCTCATAAATAATATTTATTCAAAAAGTTTACATTCTTATCACCCATGATATTAAATTATAAGTTATAATGCAAGTGAAGGTATACAAATTCTAAAAAACCCTAGTGCAAAGAGGAAATCGTATTATTGTTATAGAATTACTGCTCATAGGGTTACATATAATGAAAGGAACCTCTTGTTTTGGAATGTTGGTTTTGTGAAAAGAACATATCGGACGGCAAGCATGATATTTCTTTGGAATTCGAAAGATATAATTATGCTGACAAAATAGCACAGCAAAAAGGAGAACAGCCGGACAAGATTAAACACACACTTGTAGTACCTCGATGTGAAAGATGTTATATGTCGCACAAAAAACATAATTATATTTCGCTGTTTTCATTAATACCATTTACTATAATGGCTTTCTCTCTGTTTATGCTTTTTAGAGATGTGAATGACATACTGGTTTTTGTCATTATGGCGATTTCCTTGTTGGGGTTTGGTGTTGTTGTCGCTTTAAGAAGTGTTTTCTTGAAAAGACGGGGTGTAAAAGCACTTGTTCAGATGGAGATGCAAAACGAAGATATAAGGGCCATGCTTGCAAATGGCTGGTACAGAGGTTAGTGAATTTTAGGTGGGAGGAAATATTATGACCTGTTGGTTCTGTGGAGTCGAAGAAGAAGCTGAAGGAAAAGCTTATGAAGGCGAGAGGTATTGGGATGTTATGCAAAACCCTGCAGACACTGAAGAAGCGGTATCGTTTAATAAGAAGCTTGTAGTTGTACCGAGATGTGCAAGCTGCAAACACCGTCAGGCGAAGGCGAAAAGAGCGAATATATTTGCGGTAATCTCTCTTGTTCTGGCGATTACAGCAGGAATCTTCGGAGTTTTAAAAGTGGTTGACGGTTATATATGGGGAATCGCTTTAGGGTTTTTCGCTGCTATGATTATCGAGTTTTTAACGATAAGACATCACGCAATGAAGGGCATTAAATCCGAGGCTGCGGCAAGAAAGAAAAACGAAGAGGTTTGCGAGTTTCTTTCACGCGGCTATGAATTTGGAAGAGCTCCGAAACAACATAAAGTAGCAGAGACTATAATCGAAGAGGATTAGCATACTATATATTGTGAACAAGTGTTTGGATGCATTGACTTAGAATGTTTTTTTGTGTTATTCTAATATCCGAGTGCTTAAGCGTGGCACGACTAATTAGCTTGCTTTAAGGAGATGAAAGGTTTGGCAAAAGTTGAAATAAAGACTGACGTATGTAAAGGCTGCGGACTTTGTACGGCTGTTTGTCCGAAGAAAATTGTTGTTTTATCAAAGGATAAAATAAACTCTAAAGGATATTCACCGGTCGAGATTACGGATATGGAGCAGTGCATCGGGTGTGCATCATGTGCAAAGATGTGTCCGGATGCGGTATTAAGCGTATATAAGTAGATAATAATATAGGTGACTAATATGACAAAAGTTTTGATGAAAGGGAACGAGGCGATTTCCGAGGCTGCGATAAAAGCAGGATGCAGATATTTTTTCGGTTATCCCATAACGCCTCAAAATCAAATTCCGGAATATATGTCGAGAAGGATGCCGGAAGTCGGGGGAACGTTCATTCAAGCGGAATCTGAGATTTCCGCTATAAACATGGTTTACGGTGCTTCCGGAGCAGGAGCGAGAGTAATGACATCATCCTCTTCTCCGGGGATTAGCTTAAAGCAGGAGGGGATATCTTATATCGCTTGTGCAAAGCTGCCGTGTGTTATCGTGAATATCGTTCGAAGCGGACCAGGTCTCGGCGGGATATTGCCTTCGCAGGCGGACTATTTCCAAGCCGTAAAAGGCGGCGGACATGGAGACTATCGCCTGATAGTATATGCACCTTCATCTGTACAGGAAGCAGCTGACTTGGTTATGGAAAGTTTTGAAGTTTCCGATTTTTATCGCGTACCCGTCATGATACTGGGTGATGGAATGATAGGACAGATGATGGAACCTGTCGAATTCAAAACTCCGAAGAAAAGAGATCTTCCAAAGAAAGATTGGGCAGCTACAGGATGGGATGGAAAAAGAGAACAAGCTCTTATCAACTCATTATATATTGTAGCAAATGAGATGCAGGACTTTTGTTTTGGGTTGGATGACATATATCAAGAGATTGCAGAAAAAGAGACTCTATATGAAGAATACATGATGGACGATGCGGATATATGCATTGTTGCCTATGGTACAACCGCACGTATTGTTAAAAACGCCATTGCTTCAGCGAGAGAAGCGGGAATCAAAGCAGGACTCATTCGTCCTATAACTCTTTGGCCCTATCCAAGCGAGGTAATAAGTAATGCTGCTTCAAAAGTTGACGCTTTCCTTACCGTTGAAATGAGCATGGGACAGATGGTAGAGGATGTCAGACTTGCGGTAAACGGCAAAAAGCCTGTACACTTCTTCGGAACAACAGGCGGAGTTATCCCAACACCTGATCAGGTTTTGGAGGAACTAAAAAAGATTAAGGAGGGGAAATAGTATGAAAGCTGTATTTGAAAAACCGAAGATGCTCAATTCGGACAAAATGCATTATTGCCCCGGCTGTACACACGGAATATCACATAGACTGGTTGCGGAGATTATTGAAGAATTGGACATGCAGGACAAAGCGGTCGGTATCGCTCCTGTAGGATGTTCAGTGTTTGCATATAAATATTTTGAATGTGATATGTATGAAGCGGCGCACGGAAGAGCTCCGGCTGTTGCAACGGGAGCGAAAAGGGTTCATCCTGACAATCTCGTTTTTACTTATCAAGGAGATGGAGATTTGGCTTCTATCGGAACGGCGGAGATTGTTCATGCGGCAGCAAGAGGCGAGAACATAACTGCCATATTCATAAATAACGCAATATACGGAATGACAGGCGGCCAGATGGCGCCGACTACTCTTGTGGGTCAGATGAGTACAACATCGCCATACGGTAGAGATGCTTCAAATTGCGGTTATCCGGTAAAAATGTCAGAGATGCTGGCGACTTTGGACGGTGCTGCGTATATCGAGCGAGTTTCTCTTCATGATATCCCAAACATAAACAAAGCAAAAAAAGCTATTCGAAAAGCCTTTCAGACGCAGATTGACAAAAAAGGATTTTCGATGGTCGAGCTGCTTTCGACTTGCCCGACAAACTGGGGCATGACTCCGCTGGAATCAATCGATTGGCTCCGTGAGAATATGATACCGTATTATCCTTTAGGTGTTTTCAAGGAGGTTGAATAATATGACCCAGAGAATTATCTGCTCCGGTTTCGGAGGCCAGGGTGTTATGCTGATAGGTCAAGTCATGGCATATGCCGGTATGATCGAAGACAAAGAGGTTTCGTGGCTGCCTTCATACGGACCGGAAATGCGCGGTGGAACAGCGAATTGTAACGTTATCATATCGGATGAGCCTGTGGGCGCACCGACTGTGAACGATGCGGATGTTGTTATAGTTATGAACAAGCCTTCATTGGACAGGTTTGAAAAATCTGTTGTTCCGAAGGGCAGTCTCTTCATAAACTCGAGTTTAATCGATAAAAAATCCGATCGTGACGATATAGATGTATACTATGTTCCCGCAAACGAAATAGGTGCAAAGCTTGGGAACCCAAAGGTTGCGAATGTAGTTATTCTCGGAGCATATCTAGAAAAATGCGGAGTTATAAAACAGGAAAGTATTATCGAAGGGCTGAAAAAAGTTCTTGGGGAGAAAAAGGCGAAATTTATTCCTCTCAATAAGCAAGCTGTTGAAGAAGGGTCGAAAAGCGTTAAATAGAAGCAAATTAAAAGTTCGTTTTTGATGAACAAAGGCGGGCTTTGCTGCGAAGACGGAAAAATTGAGATCAGGACGAAAAATTCTTAATTATAAGAAGGTTTTTCACTTGAATATATCTTTAATATATGTGTTGACATTGGATATACCATGTGGTAAATTATATTGGTGACTAAAAGAGGGCGAAGAGCCTTTTTTTCGTGGTCAGATATCTTGGAGGTGCGAAAGAAATGCGTGTTAAAGTGACATTGGCTTGCACAGAATGCAAACAGAGAAATTACGATACTAAGAAAAACAAAAAGAACGATCCCGACAGAATTGAAATGAGCAAGTATTGTAGATTTTGCAAAAAGCATACTATGCATAAGGAAACAAAATAGTTTATTTTGTGAGAAGTTGTTTGGCGGGAAAAATTCTCGGTTGATTGGAAAAAACTGATTTTATATGTTTGATAAATGTATAAAGGCAGGCTTAATAAACGTTTAGGATGTGTAGAAAATGGCAAAAACAAAATTGTTAGGTAGCGACAGAGATAAGAAGGTTAAAGAACAGCAAAAGGCTGCGAAAAAGGCAAATAAAAAGCCGAGGCGCAGTATTGGCAGATTCTTTAAGGATATTATTGGTGAACTGAAACAGGTTACATGGCCGACCTGGAAACAGCTTATGGTTACGACCGGTGCTGTTTTGGTTTTCATTATGATAATGGCAGTCATAGTTGGATTGTTTGACTTTGGACTTGGAAGACTGCTGAACTGGATGGTCAACTAAATTATAAAAATAGTTAAAGGAGGCGTAAAGTGTTTAACAGTCCTTTTTTTCGATATGAAAAAGGGTGTTGAATGCCGATGTGTATGGCGGATGAAAAAAAGTCAGGCACCCCAGCCGAAGAAGAAAATAAAATAGATATTGAAGAGTCTGCAACGAATGAAGAAAAAGCAGAAGTTGCGGAAGAGATTGTAAGTGATGCGGCTTCGGATACTGCTGAAGAGGATAGAGACGATTTGCTCGAAAATCAGCACTTTATCAAACAGGAGAAGACGGATGAATACCACTGGTATGTTGTTCACGTCTATTCCGGTTATGAAAATAAAGTTATGGCGAACATCAAAAAGAGCGTTGAAAATCGTGGTTTGCAGGATATAATCGTTGACGTTAAAGTTCCGATGGAAGAGACAATCGAGATTAAGAACGGTAAGAAGAAGCATGCTCTTAAAAAGATGTATCCGGCGTACGTCATGGTGAAAATGATTTTGACGGACGATTCTTGGTATGTTGTAAGAAACACAACGGGAGTTACGGGGTTTGTTGGCCCGGGTTCAAAACCGATTCCTCTCACGAACAAAGAAGTGAGAGCTATGGGTGTTGAGGATGTTCATGTTAAGCTCGATGTCGAAGTCGGCGACAGCATAATAGTAACGTCCGGTCCGCTCGAAAGCTTTGTCGGAAATATCGAAGAAGTACATCCTGAAAAACAGAAGGTTAAAGTTACTGTTTCGATGTTCGGAAGAGACACTTTGGTCGAGCTGGATTTTGTACAGATTAGAAGGATATAGATTGCCGAAATTTTGGCATTTATATATAGACCGTTATTCGGTCTTTAAGTGGGAGAGCCGAAAATATGATATCGGTTCGAAATTACCACACATGGTTTATAAGGAGGTGTAAACCACATGGCAAAAAAAGTTATAGGATTTATTAAACTCCAAATCCCTGCTGGAAAAGCAACACCAGCACCGCCGGTCGGCCCTGCTTTGGGGCAGCACGGTGTAAACATTATGGGATTCTGTAAGCAGTTTAATGAGGCGACTAATAAACAAGCGGGATATATTATTCCTGTTGTTATCACAGTTTATGCTGATAGAACTTTCTCATTTATCACAAAAACTCCGCCTGCACCGGTTTTGATTAAAAAAGCGATAAACTTGGATAAAGGTTCCGGAGAGCCGAACAGAGAAAAAGTTGGTAAGATAACTAAAGATCAACTTAGAGAGATTGCTAAGGCAAAAGAACCCGATTTGAACGCCGCTGATGAAGAAGCAGCAATCAGAATGATTGCAGGAACTGCAAGAAGCATGGGCGTTGAGGTTGTAGACTAATAAACGTGATTGAAGTGGGAGGCGAGCTTGTCGTTCGCCGTGCTTAAAAAAAGCAGACTACCACGAGGAGGATATGATGAAAAGAGGAAAAAACTATTTAGATAGTGTTAAGGCTTTCGATAAGACAGCTGTTTATGATCCCAATGAGGCTTGCGGGATTGTTGTGGACACTGCAAAAGCAAAGTTCGATGAGACCATCGAATGTGCTATAAGACTTGGTGTAGATCCAAGGCATGCGGACCAGCAGGTACGTGGTGCAATCGTTTTGCCGCATGGAACAGGTAAAGATATCAAAGTTTTGGTTATAACTAAAGGCGATAAAGTTAAAGAGGCGGAAGCAGCAGGAGCTGACTTTGTCGGTGCAGAAGACATGATCGAAAAAATCCAAAAGGAAAACTGGTTTGGATTCGATGTATGTGTAGCGACACCGGATGCAATGGGGCTTGTTGGTCGTATCGGTCGTGTTCTTGGACCAAAAGGACTTATGCCGAATCCGAAATCCGGTACGGTAACCGCTGACGTAGCGAAAGCGATAAAGGATATAAAATCCGGTAAAGTTGAATATCGTGTTGATAAAACTGCGATAATTCACGTTATTATCGGAAAGAAAAGCTTTGGAGCAGAAAAGCTGTTTGACAACCTAAGGGTGTTGATGGAAGCTATTATTAAAGCTAAGCCTTCAGCTTCAAAGGGTACTTACCTAAAAAGTGTTGTATTATCATCGACTATGGGTCCGGGAATCAAGGTTAACGGATCGAAGTTTATGTTGTAAGGCTTGACATCTGTTAGCTTTGCTGATAGAATTGTGCTTGCGTTAAAAACTCAATATTTACTGACCAAAGACCGTTGGTGCTGAAGTTATAGTTTAAAAGCGAAAGCTGCCCGCGCAAGGTGACAAACGAAATTTACAGTTTTATGTTGTGAATTTTAGGGATTGAAAATAACCCTTTTTGTCTTGGCTTTTAGGTCAGCAAGAAGGGTTTTTATATTATAAAATGGTAGACTGGAGGTGCAAAGGTTTGGGCAAAAAAGCTATCGAAATTAAGAAACAACAGGTTGAAGAAGTAAAACAAAAATTCGAAAAAGCTGAATCTATAGTTTTTTATGACTATAGAGGTCTGACTGTTCAAGAGGTTTCAGAGCTTCGAAACGATTTCAGAGATGCGGGTATTGAATATAAAGTTATCAAAAACAATATTCTAAGACGTGCTGTCAAAGAAAACAATATCGAAGGCTTAGACGAAATCTTAACCGGACCTACTGCAGCGGCGATTGGATATGATGATCCGGTTAGCGGTGCAAAGGTTTTAGTAAACTTTATCAAGAAAGTCAAAAAGACAGAGATAAAGGTTGGAATATTAAACGGCAAAGTTGTAAATATCGATGAGATTAAACAACTTGCAAACTTGCCTTCAAGGGAGGAGCTGCTTGGAAAACTTGCTGGCTCGCTAAACGCTCCTATTGCTGGCTTGGCTATGGCGTTAAACGCTATACCATCAGGATTCGCACGTGCTTTATCCGCTGTGCGTGACCAAAAACAATAATTTAAAAATTTGGAGGATAATAATAATGGATGTTGCAAAAATTTTAGAAGAAATTAAGAAGAGTACAGTTATCGAGTTAAGTGAGCTCGTTAAAGCTATCGAAGAGGAATTTGGCGTGAGCGCAGCTGCACCTGTTGCTGTTGCTGCTGCACCTGCTGCTGGCGGAGCTGCTGGTGGTGGAGAAGAAAAGTCTGAATTTGACGTAGTCTTGAAGTCTGCCGGTGCAGAAAAAATTAAGGTTATCAAAGTTGTTCGCGAACTTACAGGTCTTGGTTTAAAAGAAGCTAAAGATCTGGTTGACGGAGCACCAAACACAGTTAAAGAAGGCGCAAACAAAGAAGACGCTGAAAAAATCGCTGCGCAGCTTAAAGAAGCTGGAGCGGAAGCTGAGCTTAAATAAGTTTACCATCTATAATTTTAAAAAATCAGAACAGCCCTTTGTATAGGCGTTGTTCTTTTTTTTATTCATCCGAGTCTTCAGTGTTCGAATCGTCGAATTCTCTAAGCACTGCACATCTAGCATTATTACCAAAAGTGCTTTGTGCAATATCCGTCCTTTTCTTTTTCGGTTTCTTTATGTTCTTATCTCTTTTGTTTTTGGATTTCATAAAAAACTCCTTTCGTGGCTATGTTGATATTATTAGCTAACAGATCACATAAAATGCTAAAAAAATAGCAACTGTATTTGAATTAGGGGTCGCATTGTGATATTATTTATATGTAAAAATAAACTTTTTTGGAGAAAATAGAATGGCTTTGGTTACAAAACTCAACGAGAAGGATAACATTTGGAATGTCGAACTTTCCGGCGAAATCGATATCTACAATGCTGATGAGTTCAAAACGGATCTGCATGAACTAATCAAGCAGAAGCCTTTGAATATCGATATCGACTGTAAAAACTTGGAGTATATCGACAGCACGGGTCTTGGCGTTCTGGTCAGCGCACTTAAGAAGGCGAAGGATTATAACGGCGTTGTGAGTCTTAAAAACTTAAAACCTCATATCGCAAAGATCTTTTATCTTACAGGGCTTTCAAAGATAATGAATATCGAGGTGAGCGAAGGATGATTGGCGATAAAATCAAACTCTCTTTACCGGCAAGGGCTGAATATATCCTTACGATAAGAATGGCGGTTTCCTCAATCGCCACAAGGCTGGATTTCGATATTGATGTTTTGGAGGACTTAAAAGCGGGAGCAGCAGAGGCGTGCATACTCTTTTTGAGCCTTCCAAAGGTTCCGGAAAGATTCGATATAACTATTTCGATAGATAGCGATTTCAGCTTTGATGTTCGCGGTGTCGGATCCAGGAAACACCAACCGACCATCGAAAACCGTGAAGAAGTGGAAACCATCGCAAGATGCCTTATTGAAGAATTCTACGATAAATTTGATTTCACCTATGAAGATGATGAGCTTTTGGAAGTGCTTTTGACAAAAAGCATAGAAGGTTAGGGGGAAAAGCTTTTTTGGTAGTCGATAAAGTAAACCCTAATGACATAAGCAATGAAGAGTTGCTGAATGAATATTGCAAAACTAGAGATATTACCCTCCGCAACAAGGTGCTCGAGCGGTTTCTTTATTTGGCAGAGATTATTGCGAAGAAATATGTTGGCAGAGGTGTTGAATATGATGATTTATATCAGATAGCTTCTCTGTCCTTGGTGGGTGCAATCGAAAGATATGATGCTTCAAAAGGAGTTAAGTTCCAAAGCTATGCAACACCAACGCTGATAGGCGAAATAAAGAACTACTTTAGAGATAAGACAAGAACGATAAAGATAACCCGAAAAGACAGCGAAGAGATCAAGAAAATGGATGTTTGCAGATCGGAGCTTGAGTCGAAGATGGGCAAATATCCAAAGCCCGCGGATATTGCTGAGTATATGAATGTTTCTGTGGAGCGTGTTTTGGAGCTGCTCGAAGCAAAGTCTGCAGGTTATACGACTTCTCTTGAAGGAGCGTTAAACACATCAGATGACTTTTCTTTGAACATGCTTGTCGGAAAGATGGATGAAGAATTTGTAAGGATAGAGAATCGTGAGCTGTTGCAGTATTGCTTTAATCAGTTAAACTATTTGGAAAAGCAGCTGATAAAAATGAGATTCATGAATCAAAAAAGTCAGAGTTATGCGGCGGAGAAGTTTGGCGTGTCACAGATGCAGGTCTCGCGACTCGAACGAAAAGCGCTGGGGAAACTCAAAGAATTAATGGAAAATGATGTTTAGACGTGTAAAAAAGCGGTTATATTAGTATGGAAAGAGGGTTTTAATAAAATATGCAACTATAGGTGACTTAATAGAATGATGGATAGATATATGTCGGAGTTTTTGTGTAAATATAATATAACTGATATAGATGAAATTAAAGCGGTCGTTGAAGATCTGCTGCGTGGAGTAAAGACCTCTCGTGCTCTTTCTGAGGAAAAGGATTTTCAAATAAAGCTTGTGATTAATGAGCTTTTAGTAAACTGTTTTAAACATGCACATGCTGATGAAGAGCATCCGGTTCATATTGACGCCAAGGTTGAGGATGATCAGCTTTCTTTTACTGTTGAGGATATGGGAGAAGGTTTTGAGCATGAAAGCTATAATACAGGGGAGATGGAGGACGACGATGAAAGTCTTTTCAGCGAGAAGGGAAGAGGTCTGTTCTTGGCATCTCAAATGACGTCTACACTCGAATTTAACCCAAAAGGAAACCGAGTTCTTGCAAAGATTGATTTATAAAATATAACTCTCTAAAAAGCTTACAAGCTTTTTTTTTATATTTTTTCGGCTAGCTTTAATTAATCATATAATTATGGTAAAATTAACTCCGGCGAATTGGAATGGAGGAGAAGATGGCGAGAAGAAAAGCAGCCCCGAGATTCTACCTGTTTTTAATATTGATAATAGCTATTGTCGCAGGGATTTCGTATGTTTTTTTAAGGCCGGACAGTCAGGCGGAGATAATGTATGGTAGCATCGAGTTTAGAAAAGACTTCGATGGTGTTGTCGTACGAGATGAGAAAATTGTCGAAGCTGATGAATTTGGGAAGGTTGAATACTTTGTTGCCGAGGGATCGGATGTGGTCAAAGGCGAGCTTGTCGCGAGTGCCTATAAATTGAATTACAACGAAAAAACGGTGCAGGAACTTATCGATATAAGACAGCAGATAAAAGATTACCAGGAAAATATTTTACTGAAGGATATAGTGAATGTCGAGCTTTCAAAGCTAAACCAGGATATCGAACGCAAATCCGTTGAAATAAGAGAATCCGTTCGGGGAGAATCGGACAGTGATTTGCTCCAGCTGGAAAGAGAATTAGCAGAGCTTATGAAATCAAAAGAAAGCTATCTGAAATCTGCCGTTAAACCGGATGAAAAG
>Ga0180435_10002677_pt1 | contig 18093 bp, 14 predicted proteins | sample SS_ome_3_FD_132467 | JGI IMG/M metagenome (GOLD analysis project Ga0180435, IMG submission 132467) | Hypersaline lake sediment archaeal communities from the Salton Sea, California, USA - SS_3_S_1 metaG | ecosystem: Environmental > Aquatic > Non-marine Saline and Alkaline > Hypersaline >...
ATTTGCGGCAATGGCGGCTCGGCGGCCGATTCCCAACATTTTGCAGCAGAACTGGTCGGTCGCTTTCTGCGTGAAAGGCAATCGCTCCCTGCCATTGCCCTGACTACGGATACATCAATTTTAACAGCTGTGGGCAACGACTACGGTTATCATGAGATTTTTCGCCGACAGATCAATGCATTGGGGCAATCCGGGGACACCTTAATAGCCTTGTCCACATCTGGGAACTCGGAGAATGTCCTGCATTCCGTGACAGCAGCCAGAAGTCGAAATATGTACGCGATTGGCTTGAGCGGCGCCGGGGGCGGTAAACTGGCCGCCGCTGTGGATTTGATCATCAAAGCCCCTGCTCAAACATCGCCTCGAATTCAGGAAATCCATATTTTTATTTTACACTATTGGGCGCAATGCATTGAGGCAAACCTGTGATCACATTTCCTGATTTTCAAACAAGCAAAGTCATCGTCGTGGGCGATATTATTTTGGATCGTTATATCTGGGGTGATGTCGCCCGAATATCACCCGAGGCGCCTGTGCCTGTGGTCCGGATTCAACGCCAGACAATGAATCTGGGCGGAGCCGGCAATGTTGCCATGAATTTAAGGGGCCTTGGTTGTCCTCAGGTACTCATTGGCGCCATCGGTAATGATGATGACGGTCGCCAAGTCATAGATCTGCTTGCGGAAGCGGAAATCCCCCACTTTTTGATTACCAGATCCAATCATCCCACCACCGCCAAAACGCGTATAATCAGTCAAAATCAGCAACTGCTTCGCCTGGATGACGAATTGACCGATCCCATCGGTCCTGAACATACCGACCAAATCAAAAAAATTATAGAACGGAATTTGCCAGCGGCGACTGCCGTTATCCTCTCTGATTATGGTAAAGGCGCTCTCTCGGCAGAAATGAGTGCCCATGTGATCGCGGTATGCCGTGAAAAGCAGATTCCCATATTCGTTGATCCTAAGGGAGTATCCTGGGAATTTTATTCAAACGCCTTCTGTATTACCCCAAACAGTTTGGAACTCAGCCAAATCGCACCTTTTGAAGACGCCGACAAGGCCCAATTGGAAAACCAGGCCTTAAAAACAATCCAGCGGTTTAACCTCGAATGCCTGCTGGTCACCCAGGGCGCCCGCGGTATGTCTCTTTTTCGAACAGCGCAACCCACGCTTCACATTGCAGCCCAGTCTCAGGAGGTTTTCGATGTCTCCGGGGCAGGTGATACAGTCATTGCAACGGTTGCCGCAGCCTATGGGGCCGGTCAATCCATGCCGGAGGCCGCCGAGTTAGCGAACCTGGCGGCCGGTATCGTCATCGGTAAAATCGGCACCCAGCCCATCGATGGGGTTGTATTGCAACAAGCAATTCAGAACATGGTCTCAGCCACTACCAATAAGGTTGTCAGCGATCGCGTTGCGCTAGATCTCATCGCCAAATGGCGTTCCCAAGGTGAACAAATCGTATTTACCAATGGATGCTTTGATATCCTGCATGTGGGGCATATCAAATTGTTGCACGCCGCGTCCAAGCAAGGCAATCGACTCATTGTAGGGCTGAATTCTGACAGATCAGTGCAACAATTAAAGGGCGAATCCAGGCCGATCGTTCCCGAAGGTGAGCGCGCCGCCATTTTGTCAAATATCAAAGGCGTTGATTTGGTAATCATTTTTGAAGAAGAAACGCCTGAAAATTTGATACGCCTTTTCAAGCCGGATGTCCTCGTAAAAGGCGGCGATTATACGGTTGAAACGGTTGTTGGACACAATATCGTCCACAAACACGGTGGTCGTACGGTAATTGTCCCGCTTCTGGAAGGTGTCAGCACATCCAATGTGATCCAGACAGCCAAGCGGAATTCAAAATAGGGCCATGCCGAATTTTCCCTACCTCTTTTTCACCTACAGTCAAATTTACCAGCTTTCTTACGCATTGCCCCTATATCAGGCGGTGGGCGGAACCTTTTTAGTTAAAAATTTGCGTAAATGGATTCAGTTCAAAAAATACATGCGCGGGCTGGGGCGTGCTGATTTAACCCGAAATTTTCTGAACACACCTGCCGTTCAAAAAAAACATCCTTATGAAAATCAAGAACTAAGCGGAATTTTAATTACACCATCGGTGGAAAGATTCTGTCCCGATAATCCCAAAATGGTATTTATCTACATTGGTCATGGCAGCGGAGACAAACCTTATTTAGGGGAGCGTATTTATGAGAAAATGGCTTCCTTCGACTTCCATTTTCTAGCCGGTCCTAAAAACCTGCAAAAACTCCAAGATAAGCATGTCGACATATCCGGGGACAGGCTGATCAAAATCGGCAATATGCGTTTTGACGCTTACGTAAATGGTCACATAAAACGCGCCACGGAGTGTGCCCGGCTGGGGATCCGAGATGCGGCGCGCAAAAATGTCCTCTATGCACCCACCTGGAAATGGGGTCAGGGTTCGCTGGCTAAACATGCGCACCAATTCTGTGAAGAAATCAGCCCCTATCACAATCTCATCATCCGTCCCCACGGACACGACCGCATGAAAATACCACCACTACGCCGCTGGATCGACCAAAAGGGATTAAAACACATCTATTTTTCAAATCCATCCCATTTGGCCAAAGACGACACCATGCGCGACTTCGCGGCATCCGATATTTTGATCAGTGATCGGACTTCCTCAATCGTTTATGAATATCTCATCACTGGCAAACCCATCATTGTCATTGGGAACGAGTTTGAGGCCGCCCATCATATGCCGGATCACTTACTTATCGACGGGGTAGCTGAAGCTTGGGACATATCTGCTTCTATCGTTCCCCAAATTGAACACAGCATTCGTATCCATGAAAGCAAACGGTCAGAATATGAACGCCTGTTGAAATCTTGTTTTTATTTTAATGACGGTAAAAGCATCCAACGAGCCGTCGCATTTATCGAACGTACACTGAAGGAGTTCGCATGAGACATCCCAAGGTAGTTATCTTATCCGCCGGTATCGGCAGCAGGCTGGGCAGTCCCTATCCCAAGGCCTTGACCCCCCTTGGTAACGACGAAACGATTTTCTCGCGGCAACTGCGATTGCTTCGCGGATTTGATTTGACCATCCTGGTGGTAGTCGGATTTAAAAAAGATTTGATTATGGAAGCCGACCCCAATGTGCTCTATGTCTACAATACGGATTTCGACACAACCAATACATCCAAAAGCCTGTACTGCGGCCTGCAGCATATTCATGCTGAGGATGTATTGTGGATCAATGGCGATGTTGTATTTGAGGCCGACATCATTGATCAGATGCTGCAGCAAAAAGGCTCACTGGTCGTGGTCAATAATTCTCATGTCGGTGAGGAAGAGGTTAAATATACAACCGATGATCTTGGATTCATTCAGGCCATTTCCAAGCAAGTGGATGAACCTTTGGGAGAAGCTTTAGGAATAAACCTGATCGAAGCCCGCCATTTAGGGGCTTTTAAAAAAAAATTACAGGCTTGCCATCGGCAAGATTATTTTGAACGAGGGATGGAATTGCTGACCCAGGATATCGGGCCGGTATTTCGGCCACTCAGTGTTGAAGATGGCGCCTGTGTGGAGGTCGATTTTAAGGAAGATCTACAGCGGGCGAACACATTGGTTTCCAAAATATCCGCAAAATAAATTTTAAATTTTTCTTCAAAACATTACTTATAGCGTTTGTCAGAATAACGTTCCGTGTCATGCTAAAAGCGGCTCAGGTATTTTTTCATAGCTACATATCAAATCAAAGCATCACCTGTGCCCCAATAATTTATTTCCAGTGATAGTATTGCATCCGCCGGCGGATTTGGAGCTTCCGATAAAGGTTCAGCGGCTTGGATTTCAATTTGCCCTCATTCTGATCGATAAAGGAATCGGTAGCCGCTAGCACCCTTTCGCTGGAACGCCCATCGCTATAAGGATGCATCTGCCGGACAAATTTCCTGGCTGCAGCCATAACGGCATCAGGCTGCTTGAAAGCCAGTTCTATTTTTTTTTCAAGTTCATCCGCCTCTTCAAAATCGATTAGATGATCTGCCGGCATAAGTGTTCTGAAGGTGACCACGGGCTTATTCAAAAGCAAAAATTCCGATACCACCGACGATGTGTCCGTCAAAAGGACGTCGGCCATATGCAAACAAGGTATAATATCCGGGTCCTCTATAAATTCCAGGTGTTGGTGGGCCATCTCCCGAAACTGCCGAACCATATCTTCATGCATCAGGGGATGAAATTTAACCAGCCAGTGATAGGATCCCTGCCTTGAGAGCTCTTGGATGGCCCCCTGAAGAGCTGGGGCCGAACATAGCGAAGAGCTGAATGTAGGTGCATATAACACGATGGGCTTTCCGATTTGCTCCCGCTTGCTAGTTATTTCTGTCCGATCAAACTGCATTAGGTTGTCCATTTTGGGCCAACCTGTTTCGATGGCCCTAAAATAACCATGCCGTTCCGCAAGAGATTGAAATGGTTTGGTGGTCAGCGGTCCATGGGTACAGTACAGATCAAAATGTCCCCGAATTACGAAATGTCCCTTCTTTTCGATTCCAAAGCCATGAAATATCTGTACCTTAATGCCCGGAAAAAAGTCAGGCACCCAATTTCCCGGTACAAACACAGCCCTGGGATTGAAACTTTTGACTTCATCCACGGAATGTAATAGATGATCGTCAGATTTTAACTGGGAAGGATCTAAATCATGTAGAAACCAAGCGGCCTTCCCACCACGCTGCTGAATGGCAGACTGCAAGGGCTTTAATATTGAAAATGAATAAGCTCTATTCAGAAATAAAAGATAGTGCTCGGACATTGGTCACCTTTAGCGCGTTATGTTACATTCGGTCCGGGATAGACAAAAATATGTCAGAGTGTTTCAGTGGTGTCAAGCTGGGCCATCCGGGAATAGTCCGTTAACCTCAATCCGTGCAATCATAATGATCGAAACCAAATATAAAGGCTGGCACATCATATTTAATGGCAATGAACTGCCCTATAACCTCATAGACAATATCATTCATAAAAACCTTCAAGGAAGGGTCCTAAAAGAACTCAAAAACAACTCACGCAGCTACGTTCTTTTGGTGGCGTATGATGGGCAAGAGGTGATCTTAAAATCACCGCGTGAAAAAGATACCCGAAAATGGATCCGTTTTACAACCCTATACCGACAAGCAGAGGCGTTTAGATCTTTTAATGACATGCAGAGATTGCGAGAACTGGGTATTCGCACAAATCGGCCAATCATGGCGATGCAAAAACGGGTTTTGGGTATGGTTGTCAAATCCTGGTTGTTGTATGAGTTCAAAACTGGTGAGCCTTGTCAGGAAACGCATTACGCGGCTGTAACCGAGGCTTTAAATTCAATGCATGCAAAAAATCTTTTGCATGGAGATGCTCAGATCGAAAATTTTCTGGTAGACGATCAGGGAATATTTATAATCGATGCCAAACCCAAAAAGCCGCTGTTTGGCAGGATATCCAAATACTATGAATTCCAATACCTTCAACGCAGCGTCCCAGAAATTGAAACCCATTTAAAATTGCCCGTTAACTCATGCGCCTATCGTCTAGCTTCTGCATATGGCCTTATATACTGGTCCTGGCGAAAGCAAAAGTATAAAAGACGAAAAAAGAAAAATGAGAATTTGAATATCCTCGTCATCCGTTTAAGCTCAATCGGTGACATCATTCTGACCACCCCGGTTCTGGCTGCCATAAAAAAGCAGTATCCAGATGCCACCCTTCACTTTCTGGTAATGGACCGGTTCAAGGACGCTATCAGTGGGAATCCCCATATCGATAGACTTATTTTATTTGAAAGAGAACGCTTCAAAGGATTGGCCGGTATTGTTCGATTCGTTCGATCCTTGGAACAGCGCCATTATGATCTTGTTATCGATCTGCACGCCAAAATCCGTTCGCATATCATTGCGTTCCTGATCCAAGGTAGGGTGTTGCGTTATAAAAAACGATCCCTAAGGAAATCTATCCTGGTTCCCCTCCGCTTAGCTCGCTATCAGGTTGATGATACCATCGTGCGCAACTACTTCAAGCCGCTGAATAAACTCCATATATATTTTTCAAAAGAATCCTTGAGCTTCCACTTTGATGAAAAGGTTCACCAAAAAGTAAGACCCTACTTGAACCGTGTTGTCATGGCACCCGGTGCTGCCCGCAATACCAAGCAATGGCCGGCCGAGTATTTTGCTGAACTCGGTAAATTGCTCAAACAAAAAATCGTATTGGTGGGGGGAGCGGACGATTTTACAAATTTTGAACAAATTCGCAAGCAGATCGGCCCCGCCTGTGAAAATCTCGCCGGCAAATTAAGCCTTAAGGAGAGCGGCGCACTTATGGCGGCTGCAAAATACGTAATCTGCAATGATTCGGGTCCTTTTCATATGGCCCGCGCCGTATCGACCAAAGCTTTTGTGATATTTGGCCCCACAGACCCTGGAATGTTCCAATATGATCAGGATGCCGTGCTTATATATGACAACGCCCCTTGCTCTCCATGTTCACTTCATGGGGATGATCACTGCCCCCAAGGTCATTTTGATTGCATGCAAAAACTAACCCCTGAAAAGGTATTTGGCTTTATAGAAGATCATCACAGGAGGCCCCTTTAGGATTTTCGCGAATATTCACCTATTATCTTCAACAACTCCCTAAATTTCGCAAAAACTTGATCCGCAGTGATATTGAATGTATCGTCGTCACGATTTTTGTAGGCCATATCTTTTATGTAAAGATAATCTTTTCGATGCCACGGGCACCACTTAAGTGGGTTCGATTTGGGCCCAAATATGGATACCGATGGTGTACCCTGAGAGAAAGCCAGGTGGTTGATACCCCCGTCATTGCATATCAAAACTTTGGCTATGCTTAACAAAGCGCCGGCCTGGTTGAAGGTGGTGGGAGGCGAAATTTGAACCGGCGTCTCCATGTTGTGTTTGACATATTCGGGGAATTCCCTCTCTTCGGGTGCCCAGGATAGGACAACCTTGAATTTCGTCTGCCGCTGGATTATATCTCCCAACCTAGCGAAGTTATCCGGATTCCATCGCTTGGCCTTGACCGGCGACCCCGGTGCGATCACGATTATGTCTTTGTCAGCTAATCCGACCTTGTTCAGCCAGTCCTTGATATATTCTAGAGAAGCCGGTCGAATCTTGTAATAGAGATCGTGATCCTTCACACCGATGCCCAGAGGTGCCAAAAGATCGAATTTATACAGTGACCGGTATCGGACCGCCGCTTGCGGTATCTGCACGTTGTACAGAAAATTCCAACCCTTTTTGATATAGCCCAGCCGGTATCTGGCCCGGCTAAAAAATATGATGCGCGCTGAACTGGTGCCCCGCAACTGGTCGATGATCAGATCATATTTTCTTTTTCTCACCCTGATGGCGGCTTTAACCTGGGGCACGATATACCCCCATCCCCGGCCGACCGGTTTGTCCATGACAACCAGATTGTCCAAATGGGGGTTGTCCTCCATAACCGTTTTAAATGGCTTTTGAATCAGGTAGTCAATCTGCGCATCCGGGAAATGTCTCCGTAACTCCGGCAAGTACCCCGTGTTCAACAAAATATCACCAAACGGCTTCTGCTGAATAATCAGAATTTTTTTGATCTCGCTGAGCTGAGCTTTATCCAGGTTTTTATATGTTTTAAACATAGTTTGATCTGTTAACTCCTCCAAATTGTTCTAATATCCGATCTGCGGGAAAACGCTTATCAGGACGGCGAGTTTTTATGATAGTACCCGTTTTTAAATGCTTCGAGCATTTTTTAATCTTCTAACCTAGTTCTAATTTTAGCCTAACGAGCCTGCAAGAACATCTAGCTACATTATCAAATAATAATTTCAGCATAATTCTGGCGTAATCTTGGTCTGCCATAAGTTCATGCCAACAGCAACTGCATGAACCTCAATACTGCAGCAATAAGGTTTAGATTCAGCCTTAGGCCTTACTATTTGGTTGGGTTCAGCCATAAGGAGAAGGTACTGAAGAGGAAAACGTGCACGTATCGGTCATATTTACAACCTATAATCAACCCAAATGGCTAGAAAAAGTTCTATGGGGTTTTGCAGTCCAACGCCATCGCAATTTTGAGATCATCGTTGCCGACGACGGATCTGGGCCTGAAACCAGGGCAACAGTAGATCAAATTCGCCAAGAGACCGGCATGCATATCAATCATATCTGGCACGCGGACAATGGATTTCAAAAAAGCCTGATATTAAATAAGGCCATTGCCGCTACGCAGTACGACTACCTCGTGTTTACCGACGGGGACTGTATTCCCGCACCTGATTTTCTTGAATGGCATGTTAAGTTGGCCCAAAAAAGCCGCTTTCTTTCAGGTGGTTATGTCAAAATACCATTAGCAGTCAGTCAAATCATCACGCGAGAAGATATACTGGCAAATCGCATTACGAATGCTAACTGGTTGATCAAACATGGCACACCCTACTCCTTAAAGCTCCTGAAATTTACCCCCAATAGTGTGATTGGGCTTATACTGGACAAGTTGAGTACAACTAGAGCAACCTGGAATGGGCATAACGCCTCCACTTGGAAGGAGCACATACTAGCCGTCAACGGTTTTGATGAACGCATGCAATATGGTGGCCAGGACCGCGAATTTGGCGAAAGATTACATAATTTAGGTGTTCGCGGTAAACGAATTCGCCATCGTGCTGCCTGCGTGCATTTGGATCACCCCCGGGATTATGCCAAGCCGGAGAGCATCGCCTATAACCGTGCCATCCGAGCAGAGACCCGAACCAAAGAGATTATCAGAACAGCCTATGGCATTGTTAAAGAGAAGCAGCCTGTACCCGATTATACCCACCCTATGCCAACGCCGCTCATCCCCAAAACAACTTATCAACTTCGATAGGGGGTTATGTTTAAATCCGTCATTATTTCCAATATTTTTTGAAAAGCCTCATCCGAGCTGATGCCGAAACCGTTATCCGAGTGCCTCTTCCAGTCGGGATTATGCAGATGATGGTGATGGGGAATATATCCCTGGGGCGACCATATCTTTGGAGGCGTATTTCCGAAAATCGCCAATGACGGGACTTCCAGCGCCACTGACAAATGGTTGAGGCCGCCATCATTACAAACAAGCATTCTGCATTGTTTGAGCAAAGCCGCCACTTGGTTGAGGGTTGTTTTGGGTCCCAATAGTGGTTTATAGCGTGACCCGCTAATTACCTGGCAACAATCTTCAAATTCGTTGGGTCCCTGCAACAAGACAACCTTCATTTTCGTCTGGGATAGGATCAAATCTGTCAATTTCGCAAAATGCATCGGATGCCATTTTTTTTTGGCCCTGGGGCTACCCGGAGACATCAGGATTAACTCGGTCGGGTCAACCTGCTGCTCTCTTAGCCAGGAAACTACAAAATCTTCTGATTTCGGGTCTATATGAACGTAAAAATCAGGATTCTGATCGGTGATGCCCAGGGGCACCAACATATCGAAATTTCGGATGGCATTGTATCTAGCTGGACCGCGAACCGCTTTAAGATTGTATAACCAGGCTTTTATGCCGTGAGACCATCCAAGCTTATACCGGGCGCCACTGGTAAACACAACCTGAGCCGAACCGGTTCCGTGCTGCTGGTCGATGACCAGATCATATTGCCGCCGCCGTATCATAGCGAAGATTTTGATCCGGCTGATTACATAATTTAGACCGCGGGTTTGTTCGAATGACATCACGTGTGACAGATAGGGATGCTGTGCCAGGACTTCATGATACGGTTTCTTTACTAGGAAATCGATACGCGCATCAGGGAATCTTTCCTGCAGGGCCTTGAGGTAGGATGTGGCCAGCAGGACATCGCCGAATGGTCTGAACTGTATAATCAGTATCTTTTTGATACCATTCAAATCAGATTTGTTTCGAAATTGCATGATTAGCGATCGTCTCTTCGAATAAAGTTTCCAGGTTGTCCAGCATGGTATCCTCCGAAAACCTCTCTTGGATACTTTTTAAAGCATTGCGGCCCAGCCGTTCCCTGAGGTGGCTATCCCGCACCAAGGTCTCGAGGCCTTGGTACAGTTTCTGCTCATCGCTGCAAGGAACGACAAAGCCGTTATGCATATGCTCCACCAGTTCAAGCACGCCCCCGGCATCCGTGGTGACGACCGGTCTGGCAACGGCAAAATACTCCACCACCGTGTTGGGGAAGCCTTCGAAGCGGGAACTCGAAACCGCGATGTCATAGGCGGCCGCGGTCAGAAGCGGATCTGAGGTGAATCCGTTGAATATGACCCGGTGGGACACCTCAAGATCTCTGGTCAGACGCTCCAAGCCCCGACGCTCCGGGCCTTCGCCGGTAACGACCAGGTAACAATTTGGATGCGTTCTTGAAAGGTGCGCAAATGCCCGTATCAGCACGTCCACCTCTTTCACCTTGGTAAGCTGCGTGGTCACTCCCAAGACAATATCTTCGGCGCCCAGGTCCCATTTTCCGCGTTGCTTGAGAATATCGTCCTGTGAGAAAAAAGCGGGGTTTCGACCATTGTAGATGGTGGTAAACGCTGATGGATCGAGCCAGGGGGCTCGCTTGAGGGCATTCTCGCGGATCAAATCACAAGGCACAATGCATCGATTCACAAAGAGGCGATGATGCCACTTGACCCGCAGGCGCATATTGAAGTCGTCTTCCCGGCCGACGCGCCGGATGTTGGGAATCTTGGCGAGTCGACCGGCGGCGCCGCCGATCATAATTTCTTTTTCAATGTTGGTAAGCACGAGCTGGATCCGATTTCGAATGATGAAGCCATGGATAAAGGCAACCATCAACGGGTTGTAGTCCATCCCCAATTTCTTGGGGATAACCTTGAGTTCAGGGGATGCCGACCGAACAAAGCGTCCCAACGGGTGGGCGATAACATAAACTCTGTGGCCGCGCTTTCCCAGACCCAAAGCAGTGCGGTTCATCCAATTGGTGACACCACCCCAGTTTTTTTTGGATGATATGTAAAGTATCCGCATAGGCCCTGCCATCAATAATCGTTTGTTGGCCCTATATATCTAAGCCCCAACAAATGGCGTGCACAACTGAAATAATTTTGATATTGTTTTTGCACACCGGCAATGCTCTAACCTGAATGCAGCGATATTGCTTTGACCTGCAGCTATTACTTGTAGAGGATTGTGATGAAATTTCAACATAAAAATGTTGTTCCCGGCTCGATTGGATGCCTTAACCCATTAAAATTTTTATAAAAAAAAGGATCTTTATCCATAATTTGACCACCTGAGGCCGGCCATTGAAAACAGTTCTGATCCTGGCAATTAATTTCCCCCCTTCCGGTGGGGTCGGTGTCATCCGCACCGTCAAGTTCGTTAAATATTTGCCCGCATTTGGCTGGCAGCCGATAGTGGTTACCCTGCCGGTCAAGGCGACCAAGCGCATCATCGATGATTCCTTTGCAAGTCAAATTCCATCGCAAATTGAAATTCACCGGCCCTATTTCTGGGACTATCGTAGATTCATCGGCGGGGATATAGCCAAGTTGTTGCGCCCCGTTTTAAATCGTCTCCTTTTTCCGGATAAATATGTACAGTGGAATCGGTTTGCCTTCAACTATATCCGTGACAAAGTTTTGCCCCATCAGCAGATCGATTTGACCTATACCAGTGTGGGACCGCATTCAACCATGCAACTGGCCCGGCGGCTAAAACAAGCCTTCAACATCCCCTTCGTTGTGGATTTCAGGGATCCTTTTTCTTTCCGGCAATATACGTTGCTGGATGCAAAAACGAGTTGGCAAAAACGAGCCGAGCAGATCGAGGCGCAAGTACTCAAAGATGCCGGCCATGTCATCAACGTCAGCCGAATCTGGCAGCAAAAGTATGAAAATATGTACCCTTTTATTGCCTCAAAATCGAGTCTGATCCACAACGGCTACGATGAAGGTGATTTTGAAAATTTAGATTTTAAACACGACAACCATGATTTGACGCTGGGTTATAATGGAACGTTCAGCCGCCTGGTCCCGCTGAGCCCGATCGTATCGGCCATAATGGAAATCCATCAGCGCCACGATATCTCGATCCGGCTCAACATCGCCACCCCCATACCCAAAAGAAAACTGATTTCCAAGTACCCCTATTGTTTCGAGCACAATCTGATTGTACATAAAGGATTCTTGCCGCATCGGGAAAGTCTCAATAACCTGGCCCGATCAGATATTGCCCTACTGATACTCAATGACATCCCCGCAACCGAAGGCATGTTGCCGGCCAAAACATTCGAATATGTGCGCATGCAAATGCCGATTCTGCTGCTTCACCGCCAAAACGGTTTTTTGAGTGAAATCGTTGACCGGACCCAAACGGGCCTAACCGTGGATATTAACGATCATCAGGCAATTGTAAAAACCCTGCTGCATTTGCAGCAGCTTTGGGCAAAGGGCGAGCTGAGCGTAGATCCGAATTGGACGGCAATCAAAAAGTTTGATCGTCAGGCACTGACCCAAAAATTGGCACAGGTGTTTGCCAGCATATGATGAATCACCGGCTTAACCATACGGATGAAATAATGTTCAATCGCCAACTCGGTAATGAGCTCAAATATGTCATTGGCAGCCGGCGTTCCGGGTCGGTGCTTCAGTGGCTCAAATGCAATTGTCGGCCGGATCCCCAATTTCCGGTCGGTGTGGTCAACAGCATCTATTTCGATACTCGCGACTGGCAATCCCTGGGCGAAAAAATGAATAGCGACTATATTAAAACCAAGATCAGATTACGCTGGTATGCTGAAATTGACGGTAGCCACGCCCCCAACCAGTCCTATGCCGAAGTAAAATATAAGATCGGCTATAAACGGCAAAAAAAAAGGGTAGCGACACCTTTCTCCGGTGGCGATTTGGCCGGTATGGATCTGCACAATCCGGTTTTGCTGCGAATTCCTCAAATTCTCAAATCCCACGGGATCCGATTGGATCGGGCCCTTTTTCCGGTCTACCGGATTGAATATAAGCGCTACCGGTTTCTGGAACCGCTGCACGGTTCTAGAATCTGCTTTGACAAGGATATCTGCATACCGCGAGTAAATCCGATGGCAGTCGCACGACAATATCCATTGGCATTGCAAACGGCGGTATTTGAATATAAAGGAGCTTTCGCTGAGCTTCCCTATTCCCTATTTCCCTTAATGAAACTGGGATTAAGGAAAGCATCTTTTTCAAAATACGGGGCCTGTTTTCAAAAACTGACAGGCCGCTAATCGCCATAAAGAGGTAATCCCATGAAAGATGTTCGCATTGAAGAATTTTTAATGCTCATGCTCATTTCGCTCGTCGTATCGCTATTCATTTCGTATCTTTATTTAACCTTCTACAAGAACCGCGCCACGGGCAGCCAGATCCATCGTTCCTTCCCTTTGCTGGGTGTTTCCATCACCAGTATTTTTATCTGTATCCAATTCTCCTTGCCCTTGTCTTTGGGCCTGTTGGGCGCCCTCTCGATTGTTCGCTTTCGGACCCCTATCAAAGAACCCGAAGAGATTGGATTCATCATGGTCGTGATTGCCGCATCTATTTGCTGTGCCACCTTCAATCTGGTCTTTTTAGGCGTTCTATTGGTGGTAACTTTTATTGGTTTGCTGCTGTTGACCAAGGGACCCCGTCTTTTCAGCAAACCATTGAATGACGGTGTCATCCTCATCAGCCTGCCGGCACCGGCCTACAAAGAACAAAGTCAACCCATCCTGGATTTCCTTAAACAGCATTTGCCGAATGGACAGCTGGAGAGTGTCATTGAGAATGAAGATGAATCGGTGCTGTCTTATAGTTTCAATCAGTTCGAGCAAGCGCTTATGCTGGAAGTACAAAACGGTTTGAAAGCGCTTTCTTCCCAAATCAAATCGAACATTTTCTTCAATCGCAGCGGCGAGGGCTAATTGCTAAATTAAGGTGTTACCCAAATTGTCGAATATTAGTCTCGATTAACAATAACGTAAACGGTGTTGGGGAATACTATTCGGACACGTTCAACTCCATGCAAAAAAAGCTACTGATCATACTGTTTCTAAGCGCCTTCACGGCTGTGGCCTACCTTATTGAAAATGCAGACGGGTTCAAGGATACCAAAAAACGTCTTCAGAAAATTACGCTGCCGTCTACGCCTACAAAGCTCGGCAAGCGGTCTACGTTGTTAGAGCAATTGGGTCTGGTTTATGTATTTCCCAAGGATTATACCAAATATTATGATCCGATCACAGGACAGTCCAACTTTGACCATGTTATCAGCCTGAATTCACCCCTGCCCGAGTACCGCCAAAACTGGATTGACCACCGTCAAATCCCCCTAGAAGCCTATCCCAGCAGCAAGGTGCTGGACCCTGACATCACCGCTAGCGGGCTGCCGATTCTATCTGTTGTCGTTGCCGACAAAGACCTGAATGACCCTGAAACCGGCATTATCGCTAACCGTAAAAGAAAAGGCAAAGAATGGGAGCGTCCCTGTTTCATTTCTTATTACCACAAAGGTCAGCTGCTTTTTGCCAGCGGCGCCGGAATCCGAATCCATGGCGGCAGTAAGAATAAACGCCCCATGGAAAGTCTGCGATTCTATTTTCGCAAGGCCTATGGCTACGACCGCTTCAAAGCCGGAATCATTTTCGACAAACAGAGTATCCCCATCAAGCGAGTTATCGCCCGCATTGAAAATCGGTACGCAAATTTATTGGCACTTGATTTGGCCAGAAAGATCGGTTGTCTGACGCCTGCGGCCCATCCGGTGCTGGTGTATCTCAACGGCAAAAAGTTCGGAAAACGTTACGCTCTGATCGAACACCTGAATAAGGACTGGCTGCGATCCCGCTATGGCCACGATGATTTCATATTATTGCGAACCACGGGCCATCCCGAAAGAAGAAAAATGTCAAAACCTTATCAGAAACTTAAAAAATGGCTTTACAATACCGACATTCGTATGACCATGCAGGCAGCGGATAAATACGTGGATATTGAAAACCTTTCGCTCTGGTTTATTTCCCAGCTTTTTACAGCCGGTAATGATATGTATCAGGGGCCCTTGCTGCGGGACCGGACAAAAACAGATGCCCGCTGGTTCTGGGTCAATTGGGACATGGATCAAAGTTTTGTAAATCCATATGAGGCTGATGTAAAAATCCTGTGGCAACAGAGTCTTAACCTGCACAATGTCATCCTCAATCCCAAACGGGATCGCAAGAATCAACGTACCGCCCGGTTTCAAAACAAAGATCCGCGGGCCATTCTTTTTAGACGGCTGAGCAACGAAGACCCGGCTTATAAAACTTACTTTGAACGTTTATTGATGGACACGTTAAACCATAAAATCAATCCCGCCTATCTCAATGCCTGGCTCGATCGGCAGAAAGACGCTATTCTACCGCTTAATACCGACGACCAGGCCTTTTTCCGAAACCTGGCAGATTTTCTCCAACATCGTCCGGCCTATCTTCGCAAACTCATGCGAACTTATTATGAATCGCCGGAAAGCCATCCCTGCTTAGTTAAAGGGCCTCCAGATATGGACATCACCATTGATGGCTATCCGGGTCAGTTGCCCTACAAAGGTTGGTATTTTGAAGGTTCTGAAATTACACTTCGACTAAAAACCGGCACGCACCACAATCTCATAGGGTGGCGCGTCGATGATCGCATCATCAAATCTTCCGAACTTCAATTCTCACACAAGGTGTTGGCCCCCGTTAGGATCGAACCCCTTTTCAAGTAAAGAAGTCCGCCCAAACGCTGGCTGCTGTCGCGACATATTTGAAGCACAGCAGCAATCCTTAAGAACTCCAGTAGAGAATAGACCTGTGTCGCAGATCGGACTTATAGCCTGAAAATTTGTCAGAATTCCGTACCGATTGGGAAAGAAGGCGTATCCCTAATTTTCGGGCTCAGTCACCGAGAAATCCCAAAACGCTTCGTCATTGCAACGCATACCGTGAATTAGGTGTTTACGTGTATGTGTCAGATTTTAGTAAGGACTGGGAACACCCTCCGGCTGCCGCTTCCAGCGTCGATGTATCCAGAACCACAACTCGGGCTGCGCTAAAATAATTCTTTGTACGGCCTTGGACTGCAGTTCTGTATTGATCAACAATTCCTTTTCCAGATCCTCGGGGTGATCTTCCCAGGGAACTTCTTCAGTAATCACCAACTCGAATCGATCGGGACTCAGTTGAATCATATATCCGGCCACAACCGGCGCCCCTGTCTTCTTGGCCACATAGGCACCCGAGCGCACCGACGATGCCGTGCGTCCCATCCAATCGATGAAGACCCCCTGCTTGCTTTTCATGTTCTGGTCCAGGGCCATGGCCACTGCTTCCCCACGACCGATGCCGTCCAGTATCCGTTTCATGGAATCTTTGTGTGCAATAGTTCCGAGATTCATGGCATTGCGGGTTTCAATTGCAAAGCGGTTGATGGCCGGGTTTTTAATGCGTTTCCCCACCACGGCTATGGGATAGCCGCTCATCCCGATTTTGCCGCCCGGCAAATCCATCATGCCGAAATGACCGGCAATCAGAAGAGCCCCCTTTTTGCGATTCATGACTTCCCTGAGAATCTCCTCATTCTTCCAAACCACGTGTTCGCGCCAAAACGATTCTCCCATAAATGGGATCCGTAAATAATTAATGACCACCCGCCCGCAATTGATCAGCGAGGTCTTATAAATCTGCATTTTTTCTTTGCGGGACTTTTGATCCCCAAACACAATATCCAGATTGACCATGGCGATTTTATGTCGCAAGCGAATACCGTAAAGCAAAAGCCCGATGCCGGTACCCACACGGTAGGCCCACTTCCAGGACAGACTTTGTGCAAACCATAGCAGCAGTTTTAGCATTATGCGGAGACCATATTGTCCTTTAACCGTCACTTGTAAAGAATGCTTTTGCGTGTAGGCCGTCACCTTGTCCAGAGACGCCGGATATGTATCGAAATGCAAGTCCTTATCGATCTGTTCATCATGAACCATTCAAAGATGTCCTCATTTTACGTTTCTTTTCTTGGTGGAATGCTACTTTGCCAGCCAGGAAATCATCAAAATCCTTATTCTGGAATTTAATTTCCACACCCACGACCGTGAGGGTGCGCCCCCAATCAGTTGCTTCCGGCAGCCGATAATAATCTTTCTCGGTTGTCACGATAATGTCGACTTGCTGATCATCTGCGGTTCGCCTGATGCGACGGATATCGGAACGACGGTAGCGGTGATGGTCGCGATATGGCATTCCATCAACCAGCCGGCAGCCGGCATCCCTGAGTGTTTCAAAAAATATCTCATTAGCGGCAATCCCGGAAAAGGCCAATACCCGTTTTCCTTTTAAGACATCAAGATCCTGTGCCAGGGTCTCACTACCGGGGTAAACCTCGGAAATATTCCCGGCTGGAATCATTTTTACGATATTCGGCTGGTGCCTGGATTTAAAGACCGGTATCGGGTCCAGCAACGAACCCAAGCACGTATTCGAATTCTCGCAATCCAATTGGGTGCGGGTCAATATAACGGCATGTCCCCGCCTTAGGGATTGCAGCGGTTCTCTCAGCACACCCCGGGGAAACAGGTATCCATTACCGCCTGGTTTGCTCGCATCCAATAATACCAAATCGAGATCCCTTGCCAAACGGCGATGTTGAAACCCATCATCCAACAGGATCACGTCCGGTTTGAAAGATCGTACCGCTACTTTTCCGGATCGGTAGCGATCTGCCCCCACGAGGACGGGAGTCCCTGTCAATTGCTGGGCCATCATATGAGGCTCATCCCCACTGACATCGGCCGATACGAATATCTGTGAACCGTCACTCACAATCGCCCCCGATTTCTCAGCCTTTCCGCCATACCCCCTACTAACAACAGCAACCCGATAACCCAGGTGGCGTAGTTTCTTGGCAATATAGATGGTCAGCGGTGTCTTGCCACTACCACCTAGCGTTACATTGCCGATGGAGATCACAACGCAGGGCAGACGCTTGGCTTTAATCATGCCCTGATCGTAGGCGGCCGTTCTCAACCGGACACACCAGCCGTAGGCTCTGGA
>Ga0180435_10002678_pt1 | contig 18091 bp, 13 predicted proteins | sample SS_ome_3_FD_132467 | JGI IMG/M metagenome (GOLD analysis project Ga0180435, IMG submission 132467) | Hypersaline lake sediment archaeal communities from the Salton Sea, California, USA - SS_3_S_1 metaG | ecosystem: Environmental > Aquatic > Non-marine Saline and Alkaline > Hypersaline >...
AGCAACACAAGGGTTATCCATAAGACCGACAAGGTCTCTCCTTGTGGCTCCACCACACGAGTTCACATGCTTCTGCACGATGAAAGCAGGGTGTTCGACCAGCTGCGCAGCGAAATCAACAGCGCTAGTACCGTCGAGGCAGTTGTTGTAGCCCAGCGCTCCCCCGTAGACGACCTCTATGCTGTCCGACCCCTCTTCCGGGACGAGCCACGCTTCCTCATGATGGTTCTCACCATAACGGCCCAGCTTCTGCGCTGCCTGGCCTGTCATCTCCTCAAGTTCCCTAACTTCTTTAGGTGTGTCTGACATTTTTTCACCTCATTCCCTGTAGTTCCTGATGGCTGAATCATATTCCATCTTGCCAGGGTTCATGACTACAGCACCTACGCTGACGACCAGCTTAGGGTCAAGCATGCCGCCCACCTCTTCGCACAGCTGACCAGCACCTTGTCCTTCTACATGCATCTGCTTCGGAACACCCTCATACGGAGCAAGAGGTGATTCATTACCTCCTCTATATGTTGTCAATAGGAATGCTATTCCTTTCTCTCCTGTCTTAAGCTCGTCAGTAAGGTCTGTAAGCTCCCTCACGGCCTTGCCGTCACCACCCCTCTTTATCAGGCCGAGCTGCGATACTGTCTCATCACCCATCGCGTCGACGAAACCACTGATCCTCGGCGTGAAGTTAGGGTCGTCAGGCTCATAGTTCCACTGCCTTGTCGCCTCGATAACGTCCTGCCCTGTGCACATCACTGACGCATACACAGTGTCTGTCTGCTTGCCGTTGCTTACCGCAATAACCCCTGCAGACGGGTCCCAGACAAGCGCATTGTAGATCAGCAGGTCAGGATTACCCTTAGCCAGCGTCTCTGGATCGGTCGGTTCAGTGAAGATCATCGTACCTTCCTGCCCGAACCTCCTTGCCTGGCTCGACGGAGACCTTCCAGTCACGAAATATGCTGCAAACGTCTCTCCGTTATCATCATTACCTAAAACAATACCCCTTCCAGGGTATACCATTTCTTTAAGTGGGTTACTCATTTTCATTTACCTCCTTAGCTATATGTAAAAATCCCTTATCGGCTGACGCAGGATGACATCATCTTGTCCAGCTCCTGTGCCTATGTAGTGCACCGGCCTCCTTAGCCTGTCCTCGTTGAACTCCACGAACTGCCTTGCACCTGCAGGAAGATGTCTGTAATCCCTGCAGCCCTCTATATCCTCGTCGAAACCGTCGAGATACTCGAAGACAGGCGTTGCTGCGTACAGTTGACGCCAGTCAGCAGGGAATATGTCTGTCGTTATGGTCTCATCACCGTCAGGCATCTCATAAGCCACACAGACAGGCAGAGGTCTTACTCCGCGCAGGCAGTCAAGCTTTGTTATAGCAAGAGACGTCGGGTTGTTTATCCTCGCAGCATGAGCCCACGCCACCATGTCAGGCACTGCTTGACGTCTAGGACGTCCTGTAGAAGCGCCATATTCCTTCGCGACGACAGTGATGTACTTACCTACGACATGCGTGAGCATGGCTTCGGGATCGCCAGTGCCGAGCAGACGCTGGAAACCCTCTATCCTTGAAGCAAGCTCATCACCAGAAAGCCCGCCTGCAGCACCCTCCAGATCCTCACCCATCACATAAGCATGAGCAAGACGCGCGTTCTCCATCAACCACAGTTCATCAGGCTCCAGGCTGAACTCCTTCACGTACCTCTTCCTGATCCTGCCAGCCTCGATCGGCTTCGTGTTGTCCAGCTCGTCGAGCTCATCACGCGTTATACCTGCCTTATCACAGACGAAATCAAGCACTTCATCTTTCAGCCGTTCGTAATCCACGATCTCAGCGACCTGAGGGCCAGCACCCACCCTCGTCGGGTTCGCCTTCATTATCATCGCCACATGAGCGTCACGGAGGCCTATACCAAGACCTGCCATCATATCAGGAGCAGTCACTCCCATCGACGTGGAGAAAGGTACGGTGCCGTGTACCCAGTCAAGATGAGCACCCTGGTGGCCGCCGACATAAATGTTCTTGCGTTCGTCAAGCAGCCTTGTCAATAGGACCGAGGTGTTCGTGACACAGCCCATTATCGGCTCTGTCACCTCGAGCACACGCTTGGTCATCTCCTCCGGGTCGAACCGGTCTTCCAGCCCACGATGCTCAAGCTGGCGCTGGATGACATCATAAGTCATCTTAGGATCAGAGAGGTGCCAGAACCTCAATCCTATCTTGAAACCCCTGTCCTCAGTGCCCGGAGAGATGCCACGCTTTGTCGAGCCGACACCTTTCCCTGACTTCTCACGCGCAATGTCCCTGTGAACGTGAGTGGGAAGCAATATCTCAGCACGGTCAGAGATGCGCAGCTTTCCAAGGATGTGCTGGTCGAGAGAACCATCAGCATCGCGGAACTCGTCCTGCAAGATCTCAGGATCCACAAGACACTGGCTGCCAATCACTCCATACCTCACACGGTCATTATCCATCCCTATAGGAAGATTATGCCTTGTCTTACCAGAAGATTCCTTCTGACCGGAGTTAGGCCCGCCGCCAGACCTGGCAACGATATCAGCTTTCTCAGCGACGATAGAACCGAACTGCCCCTTGCCGCCATCACCAAAATAACCATCCAATCCTAAGCATATGCCCATCTTCGATCACCTCATTTATCCTGCTGTGAATCCACTATCACGCCGTGAGGTGATGCCTGTGCCATAGCGGCATCAGAAATCAGTTCGACGCGAGAATCCCTCAGCTCCGTCATGTTGGCAGCTCCCTGCCCTTCCATGGTCGCGTAGACCCTTGAGAACGTGCTCCTTAGTTTCTCTTCGACAGGACCTTCGGCGATGAGCCTTGACTCAACACCTTCGTCGAAGTCATTCTGATTGTACCTCGCGCCCCGCCAGGCTTTTGCCCTTGTAGAACCTTCACCCCAATACCAGACATAGGTCCTGCCGTCACGCGAATCCCTCGGAGCGCACGACTCTTCACAAGGCGCAAAATAGCTGCCCATCATTATCGAGTCAGCACCCAGGGCCAGCGCCATAGTGATATCCTTGCCGAGCTTTATCCCTCCATCCGCGATGATGGGCACGTAAGGGTGTCCTTTCATCTGATACGCGTCACGTGCGGCAGCGACCTCGATTATCGCGGTCGCCAATCCCCTGCCAGCACCTTTCTCGTCGGTGGTTATACAGATAGAGCCACTTCCCATACCTACTTTTATCCCGTCGATGTCATGCTTGACCAGATGTTCGAACGCTTCTCTGCTAACGATGTTGCCAGCGATGATAGGCATGGCGGGGAATTCCCCTCGCGCAAAAGTCAGGCACTTGTCCACCCAGTGCGAATAAGCATCAGATGTGTCCAGAAACAGCACGTCAACCCCTGCATCGACAAGCGCAGGTATCCTCTCTTCATGGTCCCTGGTGTTGAAAGCAGCTGCAGCGAGGTATCTCTTGTCCTCATCGACAACTGCATTCGGAAACTCTTTGCTGGCGAGCGCGTCCTTCATGAACACCATCGCCTTCAGCGTCCCATCAGGATTCACTATCGGCAGGTATTTCTTCTCCTGGGGTTTCTTCTGCCCCCCAGGACCTTTCATGATCTCAACCGCCTCTCTCAACGAAATGCCTGCTATCCCATAGTCCACGTATTCGCCGATCACCCTGCTGAGATCAGAATCGCTTGCTTCCCTCTTCGCACGCGCACTCATCTCTTCCCTTGATTCCATCCTGAACTCAAGCATCGCCTGGTGCGCAGGCATGTTCGGTGGCAGATCCTCCAACGTACTCCCTTCGATTATTCCCAGAAGACGACCGTACTTCTCTCGGTCACCCTCGACAACAGGTATCGTGTTGTAACCGGTCTCTTCAATCAGCCTTATGACATCATCCACGCTGGTATCAGGGCCTACCACCTCAAGCTCTGTCACGAAACCTGCCTTGGCCCGCTTCACCTCACGTACCATGCGCGCCTCTTCATCTATGGGCTGTGAACAGTAGATCACTCCGACGCCGCCGAGCTGTGCGAGAGCTATGCCCAGACCTGACCCTGTCACTGACTGCATGGCAGCACTCATTACAGGAAGATTTAGGAAGATCTGTGGGCGAGAATGGCACGGTTTTGTAAGAAGAGCCTTTACGCTGATCGTATCTTTGCTGACACCCTCCCGCGTATAGCCTGGGATGAACCTATACTCTCCGACCGTCCTTGATACCTTGTCGCTTATGTGGGCCATGTTGGATTACCTCCTCAGCACGGCCAGCTTCTCGAGAGGGTCGTATACCCGGTCTCCTACAGATCTCGTGTCTGGCTCGAACCTCTGGCCTGTCAGCTCCTGGCAGAGCATGACATAACGCACAGCGCACTCGACACGCTTCTCGTCGGTAAGCATAGGAGGCTTCTCGTGAGCGTCAACTTTCGGGTCGTAGCCCATGTCAGTCAAAGCGTTCCTGACGAACTGCTTGGACATGGATCTCGGGCTCTGGCCTTCAGCAAAGCGCTCAGCGTAATCTGAAGAGACCCAATATCTTGAAGAATCTGGAGTGTGCGCCTCGTCTATGACGACGATCCTTCCGTCAGCAGTCCTGCCGAACTCGTACTTTGTGTCGACAAGGATGTATCCCTGGCTTGCAGCTATGGCGGTGCCCATGCCGAATAGTGCAAGCGCCTGGCTGTTCAGGTGCTCCCAGAGCGCCTCCTGCTCATTCTCATCACCAGGAAGAAGACCCATGTCGAGAACTTCTGCAGCGGAGATAGACACATCATGATCGCCATGAGCTGCTTTTGTCGACGGAGTCACCATCACGTAAGGCAGGCGCTGGTTCTTCTTCATACCGTCCGGCAGAGGATGCCCGCAGAAGATGCGCGCCTCGTCCTTATCATATGCTCTCCATATCGAAGTCGAGGAAGAACCTGTAAGGTATCCTCTCACTACCATCTCGACCATCAACGGCTCGCACTCGTCAGCAAGCGTTATGACTGGCGCAGGCCTCTCTTTGATATGGTCTGGAACCAGCGGTCTTGTCTTCTCAAACCACCAATGCGTCAGCGTGTCAAGAACCTGCCCTTTGAAAGGGATCGTGCCTACACGAGCATCGAAAGCGCTGACCTGATCTGTCGTCACAAGGATGCGCTTTTCTCCGTCGGGCATGGTGAAGTTCTCACGTACCTTACCGGTGTACTGCTCGACACCATCCCTCACTGCATCCGCAGGGACGCCTTCGCAAACATTGTTAAGATTAGCTTCAGCTAACTTACGTACATCTTCTTCAGCCACAAAATCCATACTAAACACCTCGCTTAAGTTGTATTATCGATAATGATCCTAGCTTGATCCTAGCCTCATACGAAGCTCTCTGGGGTGATCCGGACGTATATCTCGTCGTATTTCGGTGGCTCACCCTTAGGACCTGGTTTGGTGACCCCCAGCTTATTCCTGAAGATCTCTTCCAGACCTCTCCTTGCAGTGATGTCATCCAGACCAACAACCCTTCCCATGAACTCTGCAGCGTTGACAGGCTTGGCGACGGCAAGAGTCGTCTTCGTGTGGTTGAGAGTGACCACATAATCGGCGAACGCATACATCCTGCCTTCTACACCAAGATCAGTCTCGGGAAGGACCGACTGTACCGCAAGGAAGAACGTGCCGTCACACTCCAGCATGTTATCCACATCATCCGTGATGTTCAAAGCCATACCTGGGTGGTCGCTGATGTCATCGACAGACTGCACATGATGCAGTTCATACGGTCGCATCCCAAGCATGTGCAGCACCTCGTGGGCAGGATCGCCTTTCTTTTCCAGCCTGTCCTCATAGACCGTCGTCACGTCGTAGTTTTCCGCGTCTGTCAGCATGAACACTGCTATCTTCACGGCCTTGTCCAGGCTCGGCCGGTCCTTGAAGTGTACAGGTGCGCTGGCCAGGATGGCTCGCCCACCCGGAAGGTTCGCACAGGCTGTGAACGAATCCAGCCCCCCGCCGAAAGTGCTCGACGAATAGAACGGCACCCCTATGATGGGGACGGTGCGCGCGTGTGCGGCTACAATAGCAGGCAGCTGCAGTGAAAGACCTCCGCCGAGGACAGCTACAACCTTGTTAGGCGCGTCGTAATCACCTGTAAGATCCTCAAGGTCATCAGCAAAAGGATGCGGCCGCTCAGGCGTGTTGTGGCAGGAGAGCTTTTCAGGTACAGGCAGCACCTTCACCCCATGCTCTCTTGCGTAGTCAGAAGGTGTCAGCCCCCCGAGACCCTCGTACTCTTTCGTGAACTCGCCCATGTCGCTCGGCGAGCCCATACCCAAAACCAGATACTTTTCCATCTTCGCCTACCTCATCTCTTGCCTTATCCTACTATATCCTTCTTCATGACGACAGGGTGTATGTCGATCCCGTCGAAATAGAACTGGACCCCTGTATCTTCGTTCCCAGGGTTCGCAGCAGCATACTTCCTCCTCTGCTGTTCCACGGCCTGCCTTGCATAAGTGAACGCGAGGTTGTAAGGTATGCCAGACGCAGACCATTCCTCCTGGTGTACAGCATCCTTTATCTCGCGCTTCCCATGCTCAAGATAAGCGACATGCACATTCACATCCACGGGCCAGGAGAGCTCAGCCTTTTTCTTGTCGGCTGACGTGTCGACAGTCACTACGAACCTGTCATGGTCAACTTTAGAGAAGTATTCAGCAAGCCGCATCGCCTCACCATAACCAAGGCCGTTCCCGTCGAGAACTTCGAACCCGTCACGGTTTACCGCGATACGCTTCTCGGCCATCCACTGCAGGCACTGCCTTATCTGCTCGTACTCATGCTGCATTCCGCGCTCCTTCAGAGAGTCCTCATCTTCGCCTACAGCTATCTCCAGAGGAGAGCACGAAAGCACAGCACCAGTGTCAAAAGCAGCATCAGCAACATTATGGAAAGTCACGCAATGCCACCTGTTAGGCTCTATAGCCTCCTTGTCTTTTCCTACACCCCATCCGTAACCGTTCTCACCACGATACTCAGGTATGGGACCAGGATGCGTGTTCCATATGCCTATAGCTTCACGCCTGCACGCGCCTACAAAATATTCAGAAAGAACCCTCATGTAACCGAGCATCACAAGATGCTGGGGCCTCATCTCAAGAAGACCGGGCATACCATCAAACCCCTTGATCAGACGTTCCTCATGTATCACCCTTGCAGCCATCCGTCTCTCTTTATTCGACAGGGGCTTATAATCCGAGGGCGTATCCTCTGGATGCTTGATCTTTATCTTCGGCACCTCGACCGCAGTCACAGGAATCCTGTACTTCTTGGCTCTCTCGACAGCCTTGCAATCAGGTTTGTCAGTGATGAGCTGCACGACCTCAGCGTCGAGCCGTCCTTCCTTTATGTTATCCAGCACAGACTGGAAACATGTACCGCTGCCAGACGCAGCGACCGCGATGCGTAACTTATCAGCCATATATTTCAGCCTCCAAAATCCTAACTATCGCACAACTATTGTTCAGCGATATCCCTGCGATAGCCCATGCCTTCGAAATGCACCAGGCCCAGTGCGTTGTAAGCCTTCAGCCGGGCACGCTCGTGCGTGGTGTCGACGCCGGTCACGCCAAGCACGCGACCACCACTGACGCGGACGACATTTCCATCATACCTCGTGCCTGCATGGAAGACGTGTACACCTTCCAGGTTGCCGAGCACGTCACCGAACCTGATCTCATTATCTTTTGCGCAGCTTCCTGTAGGGTACTCCTTGTCAGCAGCGACAACTGTAACGGCGTGCAGGTCCCGGTGTCCGAACCTTGCAGCATTGATGTTGCCAGCCAGGGCTGCCTGCATCAACAGGTAAGGATCAGCGTCGACAAGAGGCAATTGCGACTGGGTCTCAGGGTCGCCGAAGCGCACGTTGAACTCAAGCACGTAAGGCTCACCGTCCTGGATCATAAGGCCTGCGTAGAGCACTCCCTCTATCGGAGTCCCTCTTTCTATCATGCCTTTGATCATAGGCTCAAACACCCTTTCGCGGATCTTCTGCGCTATGTCAGAAGTTATGACCTCTGACGGTGCATACGTCCCCATGCCACCGGTCATCGGGCCTTTGTTCCCTTCAAGGCGCTGCTTGTAGTCGCGCGCGAAAGGGAACCCGACAGATCCGCCCTTAAAGTCGCACATGGATATAGCAGAAGCCTCAGTGCCGACGAGACGCTCCTCAAGCAGGAAGTCCGGACCGTACTTGCCGATAGCTTTAAGCACTTCCATAACCTCTTCTTCGGTGTCGCACACTCCAACCCCTTTTCCGCCTGCAAGATGATCGGACTTTATGACAAGCAGAGGTTTCAATCCGCTATCTTTGCGCTCCTGGATGTGCTCGGCAGCGGCGGCAACATTCTTCGCATGGTCACCCGAATTGAATATCTGGTATCGCGGCTGTGGCAGGTCAAACTCAGTACCGCACCGCCTTGCGAATATCTTGCTGCCTTCAAGCATCGCGGTAGCCTTTCTCGGACCGAAGATGTTGACACCTTCAGCTCTCAGCACGTCGACGATACCATCACCCTGCACAAGCGGAGCCTCAGGACCGACAAAGACAAGATCTATCTTCCTGTCGAAGTACTCCCTTGCGACACCTTCAAAATCTGATGGTTTCACGTCGATAGCAGTACCCCTTCTCTGAGAATCAGCATTGCCTGGAGCCACGAAAGACTCATGCCCGTACTCCCTGAACCACCAATCAATCGCAGCCTCCCGGCCACCAGAACCTAATATCATCACTCTTGCCATATTATCAGCCCTCCATCTTCTTTTGCTAACCTTGCTATGCGGTAAATATCAGTCAAAGTATCTCACTGCATTCTGGAATAGCTTCAACCAGGCCGTATGCGTTGGAAGCTCTTTCCCTGCTCTGTCTGCGATCTCACGCATCTTGGTGTAGAGCGGATGCTGGCAGGTGTAGATCGCCCTCTCAGGATGCGGCATCATACCAAGGAACCTGCCTGTCGGGTCAGAGATGCCTGCAATGCTCTCCCATGAACCGTTAGGGTTAGCCCGGACCTCAAGACGATCATCTGTCTTACCCGCTTCGTCGACGTAACGAACCTGTACCATCGCGTTTGCCATCAATCCGACACAAGCACCCTGGTCCTTCCAGATGAACTTCCCTTCCCCATGCGCGATAGGGATAGGCATCGCTCCCTTGTCATCAAGACCCTGAGTCCAGACACAGTCAGCACCTGCACTCGAGCGCTTCAGGAGCACCCACCGGTCTATGTAACGAGCAGAATCATTATGCGCAAGCGCGGTGTTCACAGCCTCTGGAGTGAAGTAATCCTGACCTGCAAACGGGAAGAAACCAAGATGAGTCATGCTCTGGAAGCCGTTGCACACACCCAACGAAAGGGTGTCCCTCTCGACGAACGCTGCGAACTCATCATCCAGATTGTCCCGGGCGTAATGCGCAAAAGCAAGACCGGAACCTGTGTCATCACCCATGCTGAAACCGCCAGGCCAGACCAAGATGTCGCATTCCCTGATATGGCGGGGGTCAGCGATGACATCATTGATATGCACTATCTTCGACCGGTCTTTTTCGGGCAGACTCCTCACGAGCTCGTGCCCACCAACATCAGAGAGGTCCTCTGAGCTGAATCTCGCAAGATCGAAAGCGTGCGCTGTCTCGCGCTCACAGTTTATCCCGTATCCGCTCATCAACAGTACTCTTGCTTTGCTGTATCCTTCCATCTTCAGTACCCCCTGAACGGAGCCCTATAGCTCTCTGTCATATCATCCAATGTCGTCCTGATGAACGTTTCTTCATCACCGTACTTCACGACGAACTCACTGCTGCCGGTGACCCTACCGACATAGCTCAATTTCACACCTTCCAGGGCAGCCTCGAACGCATCTCTCTTTGCAGGGTCAATTGTCGCCACAAAGCGTCCCTGAGATTCAGACCCGAACAGCAACGTGTCCATGCGCTGGACCTCCCCTGACAACAGACAATCCAATTCCAGCTTCCTGACATCAACCTCCATCCCCAGCTGACCTCCTATAGCAGTCTTCGCGAGCGCGACGCCCAGGCCGCCGATACTGACGCTGGCGCACGAGGCAACAAGACCGTCACGGACAGCTCCGCTGACCGCAGCGTAAGCCTGACGGGTCTTTTCAGCATCTACCTGCGGTACTTTGTTGCCTATGTACTCTCTCTGTCTTTCCGGATCCTGCTCACCTTTCATCGCAAGATACTCAGAACCGCCTGTCTCGTCACGCGTCTCACCTATCACATAGACAAGATCGCCCGCCACCTTGGCATCGGGGGTCTGGCACTTCTGGACGTCTTCCACTACGCTGAGACCAGAGACCATCAAAGTCGGAGGCACGTCGATCTTCATAGGATTTCCGTCAGCGTCAAAGCCCTTGAAGGTATTGAACATGCTGTCCTTGCCTGAGATAAACGGCGTCCCGTGAGCGACAGCAGTATCATAAGCAGCCTTTGCAGCGCGCTTCAGCTGACCGAGCCTTTCAGGCTCATCAGAAGAGCACCAGCAGAAATTGTCCATCAAGCTCATATGCTCAAGGTCTGCACCTGTAGCAACCATGTTACGCACAGCAGTATCTATAGCACACGCGGCCATGGCACCAGTGTCGATGAAACTGTACCTGGGATTGATGGCCTGCGTGAGTACAGCACCACGCATGGAATCAAGGATAGGCCTGTTGACTGTAGCCTGCGAGTCGACCTTACCTTCACCGACCATCGGTTTTATCACAGAACCGCCCTGAACCTCATGGTCATACTGCTCATGGATGTAGCCCTTGCTGCAGATGTTCAGCCTGCCAAGCATGCCCAACAGGTCCTGGGTCAGATCGTCAGGATCATCGAACACAGGTTCTTCATGCACGTAAAGCTCAGGCGTGAACGTTGTCCTGAGATTCATCTGCGGAAGACCATCCTGGAAGAAATCAAGGTCAAGATCGAGTACATCATCTCCCCTGAACGTCGCTACCGCGCGGCCGCTGTCATTGAACTCGCCAAGCACAGTCGCCTCGACACCATGCTTATCGCAGATACTCTTCAACTTGTCCCATTTCTCTGGCGGGACAGATAGGGTCATACGCTCCTGAGACTCAGAGATCAGTATCTCATCAGGACGCATGCCAGGATACTTGAGCGGCACCTTGTCGATATCTATCGTAGCACCGCCGCATTCGGTCGCCATCTCGTATACAGAACAGGAGAGTCCGCCAGCGCCGTTGTCAGTTATAGAACTGTATAATCCCTGGTCGCGGATCTCTTTCATGAGCGCATCGCTCATCTTCTTCTGCGTTATCGGATCACCGATCTGCACAGCAGTGGCAGGAGAGCCCGCATCCATAGCTTCGGAAGAGAAAGTGGCTCCGTGGATCCCGTCGAGACCTACACGCCCTCCCATCATCACAACATAGTCGCCAGGCTGGGCTTTCTTCTCCCAGGTGTTGCGGCCGGCAGACTCAAGAGGCATAAGTCCTGTGGTCCTTACGAAGACCAGAGGCTTACCTGTGTAATGCGCGTGATGCGTCGTGCCGCCGAACACTGTAGGTATGCCGGACTTGTTGCCGCCATCCTTCACACCGTCGACTATACCGTCGAGCAGAGCGCGGGGGCTCAGCATCTTCTGGGTGAGTGTACCATCATCTTTTTTCCCTTTGAAAAGAACTCTTCTTACTTTCGGGTCGTCCAGACAGAACCACCAGCCATTCCAGATAGGCATCGCGCCCAGGCCGGTACCTTTCGGGTCACGGTTGACACCAACAATGCCTGTGAGAGCACCGCCATAAGGGTCCAGAGCCGACGGCGAGTTGTGAGTCTCTGCCTTATCGACAAGAGCATAATCATCATCGAACTTCACCACACCTGCATTGTCATGGAACAAAGAGAGCAGGAAATCCTCTTTCCCCTGCTCTGCCCAACGCCTGCGAATCTCCTCGGTCGCGCCTTTGATATAAGTCTTGAGCAGGCCTTGCGGAACAGCATCATCAGTTCCGCGGTCCAGGCTCGCAGCGAAGGTCTTGTGACCGCAGTGCTCGGACCAAGTCTGGGCCAGACACTCAAGCTCCGCGTCAGTAGGGTTGCGGCCTTCTTTGATGAAGTGGTCGCGAATCGTATGTATAGGCGGGACGTTTTTGTTCCCGTCATCGTCTATGTCAAGACCCAAAGGTCCGCGGTGTTCTCCTGTCTTCGGGTCGATAACACCTTTCTTTGCGACACGCTTCAAGGTTACTGCGTCCATCGTGCTCAGCGGGACACTGCAGTAGGTAGGGTCATCCTCCAGCTTAACTTTAGGGATATGAGCGCCGATACCACGCTCGTAAAACTCACCGCCTGACAGCACATCGATGTTCTGGATCAAAGGATTAGCAAGAGCTTCGCCTATCCCAACAGCCACTTCCCTGCTGAGACTGCCCCTGATGAGAATTACCTGGCTCGAATGCACGCTCTCACCATCAGCGAAAGGGATGCCAAGCTTGGCCTCAAGACCCTGTCTTACAGTATTGGCTACGTTGTCAGTAACGCCAGGCTTGAAGCCGATCTCAATCACCTGATCAGGCATAAATCCATCACTACAACAGAAATTCGTGCCGACACTGTTCTCCTGTGTCACAGGATTTGTCACCATCGCAGCAGCCGCGGCGAGATGCTCCTGCGGAAGCTCTTCCCTCTCCATAGAGTACGCATCCACGATCTCGATCGATGAGATATCCCCCTTTGGTATAGCTCCTTCTTCCATAAGGCCTAGGACCTTGCCCTTTATGACCTCACCCCTAGAATCAGTACCCTGTCTAGACTTGACTTCTATCCTTGTTTTCATCTTCAGCCCCCTTAACTAATTGTAACCCCTGAACTGTATAGGGTCATCGCTGCGGCCGGGCAGGTAAAGCTGCACCATCGGTTCCACTTCGATACTCTCGTCGACACTTCCTATGACGCTAGCCCTGTGACCTTCCTCGTTCGCTATGCGCAGGGCCTTGAGCGAGGACATCTGGTCAGGCACCATCACTGCAAAACCCAGTCCCATGTTGAACTTCTCATAAGCGACCTCTTCAGAGTAGCCGCCTTCCTTCACTGCCAGCTCCAGCAGAGGGTGAGGCTCCATAGGATTCCTGATGTTGTAGACCACCTCTTCACCGAACCTGTTGAAGTTCTTGAGGCCGTAACCTGTTATGTTCACGCCGAACGCCTCAGGTACCTTCTGCGCGATGCGCCACATCGTCCTGAAATATATCTCTGTAGGGGTCAGCATAGCCTCCCCGATGCTCATGTTCGTGCCGGGAAGAGGATCATCTATGTCGTGCTTTCCCCGGTACTGTGACTTGTAACGTTCCCTGGGCTCAATGTCTGGCTTGAAGAAAAGATGCCGCAGTCCTGTGTACCCGTTAGAGTGCGCACCAGAAGCGCCGAGACCTATGATTATCCAGCCAGGCTTCGGATCGAAATCAGGCAGGCCCTCCTTCTTGATGAAACCTGTGAAAGAACAACCGACATCAAAACCATAACCTTCATGCGTGCTGGAGAGCATCTCTGTAAGGGTTGCTGTCTCCAGTTTCCCGTAGTTCGGGCCAAAAGGCATGTCAGGTGCGAGGCACAGATCGATAGCGTTGTCGATGCCTGCCATGATGTCGCCCATCTTCTCCTCTTCCACCTGGTTCTGCACAGCAAAGTACAGGTTGACAGCGTCGACCATAGCCCTGCCAAGAGTTGCCATGTCGTTCGCGTTCATCGCGACGATGTCTTGGCCAACAGTCCTGAAATTGTCAAGCCAAGGGCAGAGTGTGAGTTTAGTACCGCCGCCGTCATTCGTAAGCACCATGTAGTGCTCAGGATAAACATTATCATTTTCCCTTAGTTCAGCAAACAGGCCTGATCTTCCCACAGCCCTTGAACTGAACTCCCTGCTCATGCTGGCCTTACCTGCTGCGACTGCTGCTGCTTCTGCACCCTCGTAGTTTTCAAGCCGCTCAGCATCTTCTAGACCAGAACCTTTCTCATCACCCATCTTCTGCACCTCTGCGTGTTCTCCGTCGATAGCTCAATCTCTTCAGAAAAAAATGTAGGGAGAAACCTGTAGAATATCTTCAGGGTCCTCAAGAAAAACGCGTGGGATGACTGTATGTAGAAAGAGAACGGGATCAAGTCTTTAGACAAGTCTTGCAACTCACTCTTTTCAAACATGTATCAGCCCCAAAATCTTCAGGCAAACCTGAAGGAAAACGATTAACATAAGACCAATATGATGATCATATGATTAAAACGTCACAGGTGATTCATGTTTCATATAAATAAGTGTTGTTGTTATGATTTTGGGACGAAATAGAATTATGATATCAACAGATATCAAACATCATAGTCTGTTCTGTATTCTTCTATCAGTCCGACGACCTCGTCTTTCATCATGATCACCGGCTCTTCCGTGTGAAGTGCGGCTTCGATATCCCGCCCTGCACCTATAAGTTCCTCTTCAGAGAATTCCTCGTCGTCATCGTCTTCGCCATCATCATATCCATCACCAGGCATATCATCACAAGGCCGGTCATACTCCTGCCTCTTCTGAACCCTTGACTGAAGCTCTGCCCTCAGCAAGCTGATCACGTAATCTGTCTCGCGACGTGGCGCCCGGGAAATCCTCATATAACCCTCAGCGAAATCCAAAGCATCTTCAGCTTCCATGCACTGGTCCGCATCCGCGATGTAAGCTGTGAGGTTCTCCCTGACGTAATCAGGGTCATCAGCGTCAAGCATGTCTGCACAGTCCTCTTCACTAAGCTCTATGCCAACATCACCTCCAAGGCTCCCCTCCAGGTCATCACCGTCACAGAATCTGTAGGACTGTGAAGGATCATCATCTAGTATCTGTTCAACCACAGGGCTGGCGCCAGCATCATCATCAAGATCAGCTATGCCCTGCCCGTCTGAGCAAAATTGTGCCAGCCTTGCCCTGGCCTCCAGACTCTTCCTGTCTCTCTCATCACCATCCATGAGACCGAAAAGTATCACATAAGTTGTTTAAATATTTTTTGGGAATATCAGGCGGTAGCGTCGTCACCGTCTCAGGACACAGATATTTTTTTATATGATTTACATGTCGCAGTTTCCATCAAGATACCAAAAAGATTTTGGGGTGAGAGTATGGTCAGAGAGATACAGAGGACAAAGCCGCGTCCTAACGGTGCTAAGCCAAGCACGCATGCACATCTTCTTCTCGCGCACAGGTATGGTACACCAGAGATGGGCAAGATATGGGGAGCAGAACAGACATTCGAATATTCACTTGGAGTCCAGGGACAGTCAGCCATGACCTTGTCAAGATTACACCCGGATGTTGTCCCTCCTGAACATGCAGAGGAGATACATGAGAAGGCAACACTAAAGCATGTCTCGGCCCAGAAGGTCAGGGAGATAGAAGAAAAGACAGGCCATGATGTCATCGCTTTCAATTCCGCATTACAGGAAGTTCTTTCCCCAGAAGCAGCGACCCACGTGAACAAGTTCAAGACAAGCGCTGATTCAACCGAGAACGCGAAAGCACTACAGCTCAAACAATCACTCGAAGTGATCATCGAATCCGTGGAGAATCTTCGTGATGTTGTTTTGGAGAGAGCAAAGCATGATTGGAGAGACGTCCCTCACCAGGATGTATCACACTGGTATGATGCAGTACCTGCTACCGCGGGAAGACCTTTTGTCTTCTACGCAGAGATGCTCCAGTCGGACCTTGACTTCCTTAAGCAGGTCCATGCAAAATCTATCGTCGGCAAGTGGGCTGACGCTACAGGCAACCACCACTCAGCCCATTCAGCAGGTGTAGATGGAGTCGTACTACAGGAACAGTTCTGCCAAGATATAGGGGTCAGCCACATGGAAGCACCCGCGCAGATACCTGGAAGGGAGTATATCTCCGACGTGGTATACGCGATGACAAGGACCGGCGGCACCATCAAGGCTCTCGCAGATTATATTCGATGGGGGAGAAGCGACGATGTCGCGCTTTTCAAGTTCCCTCTGAAGAAGAAAGGAAGCAGCGCGATGCCCCACAAGACTGCCAAAGGAGGAAATCCTTCAGGCGAAGAACAGGCAGGGTCATTCTTTTCATACGCTAAAGGCGTTCTTACGACGTCTGTCGACACGATACCTTTCGCCTACGCCAGAGATCTTACAGGAAGCTCTTCTGACAGGATAACCCTTGAAGGCATATTCAAGTTCGGAGACCACACAATACGAAGGATGGCGGGCATCGTCGATAAGCTCATACTAGATGAGGATCGGAGCGTCGAAAGGGTCGACAGGACCTACGGGTGTACAACATCCCAGCGCGTCATGACATACCTTACAGACCACCGCCGTGTCGAGAACCCCATGACCCGCGATGAGGCACATACTTTATGCGCAGACCTGGCGACCGAGGCTTACATGACAAAGGTAGATTTCTTCGATCTCTGCAACGCCCATCCGGATATAACCAGCAGGATACGGCCAGAAGTCCTCAGTAACCTGACAGACGCGCGCCAGTACACTGGTGAGAGCAGAAGGATAATCGACAGGGTGTATGCTAAGTGCCATGGAAAGAAGACGCTTGAATAAATCTTAATAATTATTTTTTCTTTAACTGTACTTCCCAAGGCTCATCTGGCCCTTGCGCTTGCGGTCAGATATCTTTATGCCGGTGACCTTCTCGCCGACCTGTTCCTTTATGCTGATAGCTGTCGCTTTACCGATGAGCTGGACTATGCTCGTTATGTCAGAGTTCTTGACTGATTTTATGTCGCGGATGCCGGCATTGTAGAGTTTTCGGGCACGGACACGGCCGATGCCCTTAAGCTTCAGCAGAGGGATGAGCTCCTCCTTCACACCGTATTTCAGCCTGAACCGCAGCCTGATTATGTGCTTTATCACGTCGTGAAAGCTCTGCAGCTTCGCCAGCTCCTCAGCAGCGTAAAGAAGCCAGTCAGCCTTATTTATCTTCACCCTTGTCTCACCAGGCCGGATATCATAGTTCGCGTAAAGATACTCCTCATCCTTCTCATTGATCCAGTCTATCATAAACAATGACGTCTTGACAGACGCCAGGAAGTCATCATACTCAGGCTCGTATATGCTAGGTTCCTTCTGCAGGAGCTCAGACTCGAACTTCGCGAACTCCTCATTCACCTTGTCGAACTCCTTGGTCTTGACTTTGAGTAACGGTCGCATCTCCAATGTGTTGCATACCATCTGCAGCAGAGAGAATGGTGTGAGGGTAGTCAAAGTGTGGCGCCTTATGCATTTTATTATGTGGTGCGCGGTCAGAGGGTCGATATATAGTTGTGCAACGCGTTTCCCGAGCAGTGTCGCACGTATCTTCGAATCATCATTGTCCTCCCACTCATCAGCAGACACGAACTCGCTGCTCCTCGCACTCTTGTACTTGATGAACTCATAACGCTCCAGCAGGTCAAGCATCTTATCGATTATCGCGGTGAGCTTAGGCATGTCATGGAACTGGAAAGCCCAGAACGTCCTTGAGAAGAAATCAAGGATCTCTTTCCTGTTGTGGACAAACTCGGTCGCGATCAGGCTAAGGAGGTAGGTGCGGAGGACAGGCTCGACCGCAAGCTTCGAGTATATCTCTTCCGGCTCGCCCAGCAGATACTTGTCCCTTATCTTCTCCTTGTCATCCTCACTCTGCGCGATGCATATAGCCTCACCGCACGTGTCGAACTTCGGCCGGCCCGCACGGCCAGCCATCTGCAGATACTCAAGCACAGGGATGAACTGCATGCCACCCCAACCAGAAGGCGAGTAACGCTTCAGGTCACGTATTATCGAGCGGTAAGCAGGCATGTCTATGCCTGCAGCAAGAGTCGGAGTACAGCTGATGATCTTTATGTCGCCTTTCCTGAAATGCTCTTCGATCAGGTCTCTTTGTTTTGCAGTAACCCCGCTATGATGGAAAGCAGTACCTTTCCTCACGCAGCGGGCCAGGCGTTCACATTGTTTAGTCGGTTTAGGTATCGCGGACAGGATCGTCTGGGCTACTGATTCCAGCTCAGGTGGAGGAGACTTCACCTTTAGGGCAATATCCTCAGCACACTTC
>Ga0180435_10002679_pt1 | contig 18091 bp, 11 predicted proteins | sample SS_ome_3_FD_132467 | JGI IMG/M metagenome (GOLD analysis project Ga0180435, IMG submission 132467) | Hypersaline lake sediment archaeal communities from the Salton Sea, California, USA - SS_3_S_1 metaG | ecosystem: Environmental > Aquatic > Non-marine Saline and Alkaline > Hypersaline >...
TCACTCACCGCCCCCTTCCAGCCGAATCCGCCACGGTTCCTCGAGGGCATAGGCACTCCCGAGCGCCGCAGGGAGCACGACGCGATCCTCGCTCAGCAGGTAGTAGGCAGTCTCGAGCTCAGCCCAGGTGAGGAGTCGCGGCAAGCCTGCGCCGGAACGGGCGGAGACCCGGTACTGAAACCCCTCGGGCGTGAGGTCATCGGGGAGCGAGTAGCTTACCACCGCCGTCAGCGGCACCGCCGGCTCGCCCTCGGCATCATAGCCGGCGGGCAACGCCGTCGCCTCCAGTTCGGCGATCGGCGCCAGCTTGCGCGCCGCGCCCCAGTCGACGTCGATGGAGCGCAGCAGCTCAACGCGAATCAACCATTTGACGTTGTGTCCCTTGCGCAGATTGGGATCGCGCTCGGTCTCGAAGATCACGCGGAAGTCGGAGAGGTCGAGATAGCCGATCAGGAGTTGCTCCCACGTGTTGTCGCCGTAGCCCTTGCCCGGCATGTTGGCGTAGAAGCCGTCGATGCCGATCAAGCGATAGCCGTAGAGCTCGGGCTGGGCCACGAGTTCGTCGCCGACCAGCTCGCGGAGGCGCAGCGCGGGGCGATTCTGATAGGTGATCGGCTCGAAGTCCTCGAACCAGTGGATCAGCGTGTCGCCCGGGGCAATCAGCTCGATGCCGTCTCCGAATTCGACGGTCGCATCGGGGCCGGGCGTGGCGGTGATGTAGGAATCCTTGCCGCAGCCGATGCAGGCAAGGACGACCGCGGCGGCCGCGATCTGGGCCACCAACTGGTTTCTGGCACTACCTTTCCCGAGCATGGTTCCTCGATCGGATTACCGGGCCGATAGCCGGTCACGCGCTCCGTCCACGGGTCCACAACCGCTCGGGTCCTTGCGGTAGGGGCGGAGGACCGCAGTAGGGGTCGGAATCGGAGGCATACTATGCCAGACGCGACATGTTTACAACCTACCATTGTTGTGGGTCGAGGTTGTCTGGTCTTCCCCTCCAACTGGTTCTCGGGGTGTCGGTTGCGCGCTTGGCAAGCGCACCGGTGAGCGGGGGTTGCTCGGACCGAAGAGGGACGGAGGACGTCGATCGGCGCGCACTCGTCTCAAGCCGCGGGGGACGGGCACGCATCCCATTCTCGCAGAAGGAGTTAGATTCGGTGGAGAGGACGATTCGATCCCACCATCAACGGATCAGGCGCACCGGCTCGGCGGTGCGCATCGCCCCGGCCTGCAACCGCACCCAGTAGCACCCCGAAGGCAGCGGCTGGCCATGCCGATCGCAGCCGTCCCACGCCACCCGATGCCGGCCGGCGCTCATCGCCTCGTCGCGCAGCCGGCGGACACAGCGACCACCGATGTCGTAGACGGCCAGCTTGACCGCGGCCGGTTGGCTCAAGCGATAGCTCAAACGGCACGCCGAGCGGCCGCTGGCCGGCGCCACCGTCGGGGCCACGCGCAGATCCAAGGGGAGCGTGGCGGCAAGGATCCCGTCGCCCACCGCCGCCGATCCGGGCTGGTGACGATGGAACTGGCCGACAAAGCCGTCTAGCGTGGAGGCCGTGAGATAGACGTCGTCGTCCCAGAGGGCCACCTGGGTCTGGTACTCGGCTGGCCGCAGGTAACCGACGAAGACCGGGTCGGTCGGCTCGGAACAATCGACGACGAAGCAGCCCACCTCGTCCTTGGTGATGTAAGCGATCGCGTCTTCGACGACGATTCGCGGCGTTTCGCCGGGGGGCATGCGCAAGTCTCCAACCAGCCCCGGTTGATAGGGATCGGAGATATCGATCACGTAGAACCCGAGCTGGCCGGCCACATAGGCGTGGTCGCCCTGGACATCGAGTCGTGCCCCGCCGTCGGTGTGGGGCAGCTCGAGCATGGCGGCGGGCACGGGGTGTTCGAGGACCTGGAGATCAATCGTCCAGAGATAGGGGTGCAGGTTGCTCGTGTAGCCCGACTGAAAGAGCCACGGGCCCTGAAGTCGGACGCCCTTCGCCCAGTACTCGTCGCGCTGGTACGAGAAGCTGTAGAGCAGCTCGGGCTGTTCGGGATCGCTGACGTCGATCAGGTACGAAGGCCCGCCACTGGCGGTCGCCACGAGTTCACCCTCGGCGTGGATGTCCTGGGCATAGGCTGGCAGCGAGAGGGAACCGATCACGAATGGGTCAGCCGGATCTCGGATCCATGCCGCCGCATACGTGCCGTCGCCGACGCCGACGTGCAACAAGTCGCCGTCGGCGTAGAGCGCCTGGCAGACCGAGGCGAAGGGCGGGATCGCGCCCGCGATCGTGAACGTGCTCAGGTCCACGATCGCGACGTCGAAGAAGTCGTGACAGACGTAGAGGTAGCCGTCGTCCGCATGGCAGGTGTAGGCATTCGCCAGCGGTAGCTCCGCCTCGGGACGCAGCGCGACATAGGTTGGAATCGCAATCGCTTCCAGCATGGCGGATGGTAAGGAGAGCGACCCACACGTGTAGGCAATCGCTCCCTCCTCCCACAGCGCCAGGTCGCTCACGTCGAGCACCGTTTCCATGTACGTCCGTTCGTCGGGCGCCTCGGGGTGGTAGAGCGAGTAGACATGCAGGCACCCCCCGTCTTCTCCGGCAAACAGACACTGCCCGGCCACTTCGAGTGCGCGCACCGGATCCCCGGTGGCGACGGTCGCCACGACCTGGGGATCGCTCGGATCGCTGACGTCATAGACACGGAATTCGAGGCTGTTCCAGGAGCCGACATAGGCGTAGTCGCGGTAGGCGGCGACCGAGATGGCGTAGTTGGCCCCACCGCCGTGTCCGACCACCGCCGGCGGCGAACTGAGCATGTCGATCACGAGCAAGTCGTAGTAGCCCTCGGCGGCGTAGACGCGGTGCGAACCTTCATCCCACTCGAGATCTTCGACCGTTCCGGAAGTCGCGATCGTGTGCGCCCAAGCAGGGGTCGACGGTGTGGAGACATCGACAAAGAAGAGGTCGGTAGGAGCACCGCCCACGACCGCGTACTCGTCGGCCAACTCGACCGTCATGGCCCGCCGGCCGAGTAGCTGCACGCTCGCCAGCTGCGGGGAGGTGGGGTCGCTGAGGTCGAGGATGACGAGCCCGAGCTCGTCGGCGGCGACATAGGCGTAGCCATCGCGGACGGCGATGTCCTGAGCCGAAACCGGCATTTCATACCGGGCGAGCTGCTCCATGTGGGCCGGATCGGTCCCGTCGAGTACGACGACGCCCTCGAGGCCCGCGGCGACACAGACGAGCCCGTCGTCCTGGGCAAGTGCCTTCCAGGTCGAATCGGCCACCTCCACCGAACCGGCGTAGTGAAACGCTTGGCGGTAGTCGATCCAATCAGCGCGCACGACGGCATCCGGGACAAGCGCGGGCGCCAAACACCACAAGCCGAGAACCGCAACGATGGGGAAACGGACCACAGAGCGAGGGACAACAGACATGATGCTCTCCTTGGATGCGTGACGTCGGCCGCTCGAAGGCGGACACGGGCAGCGAATCCTCGTTCGGAAGCCAGCGCAGAGCCACCGCAATGATATCGCATTGGGCGCCGCAGCAAAAGGGGGGCAGCGGGAGCCGCCAGCAGCAGAACGAGTTGCCGCGGACGGGCTCGGGGTCAGTCCTTCACTTCCAGGCCGCCAAAGAGCACCGCGCCGCGCACGATCAGCCGCCGGGGAGCATCGTCCCCCGGCGTGTCACCGGCGTGGCGCGTGCTGTCCGACGCCCCGCCGAAGAGAGCGAAGGCCTGCATCTCGATCCGCCAGCCGGGCGGGACCTTGAAGTCGATGCCGCCGAACATGACGAAGCAATCGAGGACGGCGCTCTCCTCCGCGAAGGCGACCTCGCGCAGGTCGATGTCGAGCCCGCCGAAAACGGCATTCGCCTCGCCGCCGCGGAACTCCTTCGAGCTGTAGCGGCGTTCCCCGCCGCCGAAGAAAGCCCACTCGTGCATCCAAGTTCCGGCCACCGTTCCGGACGGGCGGCGGCCGAAGCCGCGGGAGAGGATCAGCAGGCCGAGCAGGATGATCACGAGGGCGGCGATCAGCGACCCTGAGAGGTCGAAGGCGTCGACGTTGTTGAGCAGGATCACGCTCCCCAGCGCAAGGAGGATCACACCCCAGACGCGCTGGCTGCGCACCGTCGCCCCGATGAGGTTGATCAGGCCGAAGGCGATCAAGACGAGAGGCCAGAAGCGAATCACGCTCCCGAACCCGACCACATCGAGCGCATCGAGCGCGGCGAGGACGCCGATCACGACGATCGCTCCGCCAAGGAACACGCGTGGAGAAAGCCGAATTCCGCTACGTCCGTCCATGCTCACCTCCCGGACTGGCGCTTGCGCGACTCGTACCCCCTAGAGTAGCGCCTGCGGGGACGAGGTCCAGCACGATCGCGGGCGGTGGGGGGACCGCAGCCTCCGGGCCTGAGGGTTTCGGCGAGCGCGCCGCTTTCACGCCTTCCGCGCGAGGCTTACAATGCCGGCACCGACCGCCCGCCGCACCGGCGCGGGCCGGCGGTTGAGAAGGGGAACGGATGGCGATTGGCGCGCAGGATCAGGCCCCCCGGCCGCACCGCCCCCGGCGGCGCGGGCACTGGGTGCTTTCGGCCGGCAAGCTGAGCCTCGGCACACTGCTCAGCCGCCTGCTGGGCGTCGTGCGCGACATCCTGCGCGCGTACCTCTTCGGCACCGGGATCGCCGCCGATGCGTTCACCGTCGCCTTTCGCCTGCCGAACATGCTGCGCGCGCTCTTCGCCGAAGGCACCTTGAGCGCCGCCTTTGTCCCGGTCCTGGCACAGGTGATCGAACGGGGCGAGGAGGGGGAGTGGAAGCGCTTCGTGCTCAACTGCGCCGCGCTGCTGGCGCTGACGCTCGCCCTCGTCTGTCTGCTGGCGATCCTCGTCGTACCGCACCTGATCCCCCTGATCGTGCCTGGCTTCGACAAAGTGCCCGGCAAGATCGAGCTGACGACGAACCTCACCCAGTGGCTCTTCCCCTATCTCCTCCTGATCGGGATGGCGACGATGGCAATGGCGACCCTCAATTCACTGCGCCATTTCACCGCTCCGGCGCTGTCGGCGGCCGTGCTCAATGCCGTCATGATCGCGGCGATGATCTGGTTCGTGCCGCGCCTGGGGGAGACGCCGGAGCGGCAGATTTACGGACTCGCCTGGGCCGTGCTGGCGGGCGGCGTGTTGCAGCTGGGGATCCAGATTCCACCGCTGCTGCGCCACCGAATCGCCGTCCGCTTTCGCGTCACGCTCCGCGATCCGCGCCTGCGCCGCATCGGCGCCCTGATGATCCCCGGCGTGATCGGGATGGGCGTGGCCGAGATCAACGCCTTCGTCGACACGTTCCTGGCATCACTGCTGCCGCCCGGCAGCGTCGCCGCGCTCGAATACGGCCACCGGGTGATGCAGCTTCCGCTCGGCGTCTTCGCCGTGGCGCTCGGCACGGCGGTCTTGCCGACCCTCGCGCGCCACGCCGCGCGCGATGAGACGCGCGAGCTGGGGGAGAGTTTCAACCTCGCCTTGCGCCTCGCGGTCTTCATCCTGCTGCCGATCACCGGGCTCTTCCTCGTCCTCCACCGCCCGCTGCTCGAGCTGCTCTTCGCGCGCGGCGCCTTCGCCGCCGATTCGCTTGAGCTTACCTCGCGCGCCTTCTTCTACTACGTCTTCGGCCTTGTCGCCTACGGTTCAGTCAAGGTGATCGTCCCCGTCTTCTATGCGCGCCAGAACACGCGCACACCGGTACGGACGGCGGCGACGGCGATGGGCGCCAACATCGTGCTCAACATCGTCCTGATGCAGGTTCTCGGCATCGGCGGCCTGGCGCTGGCGACCGCGCTGGCGAGCGCGCTGAACGTGGCGTTGCTCCTGCGCGCCATGCGAACTCAGTATGGTCTGGCGCCCGACCGCGACTTGCGCGCCACGGCCGCGCGCGCGGCACTTGCCGCCCTGCTCGCCGCCGGCGCCGCCTTCCTGAGCCACCGTGCCGGGCGCGCCCTGCTCGGCCCGCAGGGGCTGGTGGCCGAGCTCGCCCTGCTGCTCGCCTCCGTCGCGCTGGCCGCCGCCGTCTACTTGGGCGTAGCCCGGCTCCTCGGAAGCGGCGAGCTGCGCTTCCTGCTGGGCCTCTTCAAGCGCGGAACCGCGAGCAGCAGAAGCGGTAGCGAGGTCGGAAAGACGCAGCACCGGGACTCGGGCAGGAACGAATCGTGAGTCGACCCCAACCCAGACGGCGTCCCCGCAAAGCTCGGCGCGCCGCGCCACGGCACGATCGGCGCCCCTCTACGGCGACGCCAGCGGACGCAGCGTGGCGCGAAGCGCTCGAGAAGAAACTGCGCCTCTTGCCGCGCAAGCCGGGCGTCTACTTGCTCAAGGATGAGCGCGGCCGCACGCTTTACGTCGGCAAGGCGAAGCGCCTGCCGAACCGCGTACGCAGCTACTTCCGCGCCGCCAGCTCGGGCGATCCGCGCATCGACATGCTGCGCCAGCAGGTGCGCGACCTCGACTATATCGTCACGAACAGCGAGACCGAAGCGCTCCTGCTCGAGGCGAGTCTCGTCAAGTCGCAGCGGCCGCGCTACAACGTCGAGCTCAAGGACGACAAGCGCTATCCTTACTTGCGCATCAACGTCAAGCATCCGTTCCCGCGCGTCGAGATCACGCGCCGCATCGCCGCCGACGGCGCGCGCTACTTCGGCCCCTTCGTGCACGTCAAGAACCTGCGCAAGGTGTTGCGCACGATGCGCCAGGTCTTTCAGCTACGCGCCTGCAGCGATCACCGGCTCAAACAGAATCGCCGCGAATGCCTCGACTACTTCATCGGCCTCTGCCGCGCCCCCTGCACGCATCGCGTCGGGGAGGCGGAGTACCGCGGCATCGTCGACGACCTCGTCGCCTTCCTCGACGGCCGGGGCGATCAGCTCCTGGTGCGCTGGACCGAGACGATGCACGCGCTCGCCGCGGAGCTGCGCTTCGAGGAGTCGGCGCGCATGCGCGACGACATCGCCCGCCTCGAGCAGCTCGCCGAGTCGCAGCGCATGGTCGACCCGCAGCGACCCGATCTCGATGCGGTCGGTCTCGTGACGCGCGGTGAGCAGGCGGCGGCGACCATCTTTTCGAGCCGCGAGGGCGCGATCGTCGGCACCTGGCGCCTGACGATCCGCAAGGCGAAGTACGCCACGCCGGCGGAGATGCTCGAAGCGGTCCTGCTGCGCCACTACCAGGAGCGCCACGCCGTTCCGCCGCTCGTGCTCGTCAGCGCCGACCCGCCCGATCCGGCGGCGATCGAGGCGTGGCTAACGGAACGCGCCGCGTCCCGCGTGCGGCTTCACCGCCCGCAACGCGGCACGCGCGCGCGACTGATGCGCGCGGCACTCGAGAATGCCCACTACTTGCTCGAAGAGCGCGAGCTGATCGCGCAGGGGCGCGAGCAGCGCTCGGTCGCGTCGGTCTACGCCCTCCAGGAAGCGGCCGATCTGCCCGAACCGCCGCACCGCATCGAGGGCTACGACATCAGCAACCTGCAGGGCGGCGACGCGGTCGGCTCGCAGGTGCTCTTCGTCGACGGCCATCCGCGCAAGTCCGGCTACCGCCGCTACCGCATCCGCAGCGTGAGCGGCGCGGACGACTTCGCGATGCTGGCCGAGGTCCTGACCCGGCGCATTGCGCGGCTCAAGGAGGAGAAGGACGAGGCGCCCGACCTGATCCTGATCGACGGCGGCCGTGGCCAGGTCTCGCGCGTCGCCACCGTGCTCGAGCGCGAGGGGTTTGGCGAGCTGCCGTTGATCGGGATCGCCAAGAAGGAAGAGCTGCTCTTCGCGCGTGGTGCCCGCATCGGCCTGCGCCTGCCGCGCTCGTCGAACGCGCTGCAGCTGCTGCAGCGGGTGCGCGACGAAGCCCACCGTTTTGCGCTCGCGTACCACCGCAAGCTGCGGCGGCGCTTTCTCGAGGATACGCCGCTCGACCGCGTCCCGGGTCTCGGACCCAAGCGAGTCCAGCTCCTGCTGGCCCACTTCGGCTCGTTCGAGGCACTGCGTCGCGCCGCGCCGGAGGTGATTCAGGACGTACCGGGCATCGGGCCCGATCTCGCCGCGCGCATCGCCACGGCGCTGGGGGAGGAGGCGTGAGCGCCCCGTCATCGCCCGCCCTGCCCGCGCCGGCCCACGAATCGATCGAGGAGTTCATCTTTCATCTCGGACTCGTCCGCGGGCTCTCGCCGCGCACGGTCGCCGCCTACCGCGGCGATCTCGAAGCGCTCTATCGCCAGCTCGCGCGCCGCGGGATCAGCGGCCCGGCCCAGGTGACGACGCCCGCCCTGCGCGATTACCTGATCCGCCTGCACGAGGCGGGTCGCCAGCCGGCGAGCGTCGCCCGCGCGCGCTCGGCGATCCGGACCTACTTCGCCTTCCTGCTCGACGAGGGCGTGCTGGGCTCCGATCCGGCCGCCGAACTGCCGGCGCCGAGCGGCTGGCAGCGCATCCCGCGCGCACTGGCGCCGGAGGAGGCGGCCCAGCTGATCGAGGCAACGGCGGGCGAGGGACCGCTCGATCTGCGCGACCGGGCGCTGCTCGAGCTCGCCTACGGCACCGGTGCCCGCGTCTCGGAGCTGCTGGGCCTGACACTCGGCGCGATCCAGTGGGACGAAGCGCTCCTGCGGCTGACGGGCAAGGGCCGCCGCGTGCGCCTCGTGCCGCTCGGACGGCCCGCACTCGCCGCGCTTCTCGCCTATAGTGAAAGGGCGCGGCCGCAGTTGGCCGGCCGCCGCAAGCAGGCGGGCACCGCGCCCGAGGTCTTTCTCAACGCTCGCGGAGGGCCGTTGAGCCGGATGGGATTCTGGAAGATCCTGCGCAAGCGGGCGGCCGCCGCCGGTCTCGGTGACCGGCGGGTCCATCCGCACCTCCTGCGCCACAGCTACGCCACCCATCTGCTGCACGGGGGCGCGTCGCTGCGGGTCGTGCAGGAATTGCTCGGGCACGTTCGCCTGGCGACGACGCAGGTTTACACGAGCGTCGATGCCGCCTACCTTCAGTCGATGCACCGCCGCTATCATCCGCGCGGGTGAGGAGGATCGCATGCGCGTAGACCCGGATCGTTCCCGGCCTGCCACCGAGACCGCCGCCCCCCGCAGCCATGCCGGCATGCCTCGAAGCAGCTTGAGACATGCCGCTCAACCTACTTTCCTACTGTGCATTGTAATCATTGCAGCCCATCTACTTGCTCCCGCCGCCGGCGCCTACGAACACCGGCGCGGCACGCCGAGCGTCGGGCTCGAACTGCAATATGGGGGGATCGAGGGCGATTCCGACTGGGGGGATGGGTTCGACTACGGCCTCGGCGTCGCGGTCCGCCTGCGCCAGTACATGGCGCGCAATCAGGCGATCGGCCTGTCCTTTGAGTTGCAGCGCTTCGAGGCGAGTGGGGCGCTGCAGGCCACCGATTCCGCCTTCAGCCCCGATCGATTCCAGGCCCAGATCCTGATGTTCGACTACTACTTCTATCTAAACCGCCCGAAGCGGATGACCCAGTACTTCGTTGCCAGCGCCGGCTTCTACCGGCCCGAGTTGCTCGACGAGTTCGAGGATGAGTCGGGGGCCGAAGGGGAGCAGGTCGAACACCCGGGTGAGAACCTCCTCGCCCGCCTCGGCGTCGGCGGGGAGTACTTCGTCGCCCGCACCTTCTCAATCGACGGCTGTGCCTCGCTCTACTACTGGAATGCCCCGGACGTGGACGGCCTGACGATCTCGGGCCAGATCGCTGTCGGCATCCACCTTTACGCAGGACGCTAGCCGCTCGATTGTGCTATGCTATTCGCCCCTTTTTCGGGGAGCTGGGCGCCGCGGGCGCCAGGGGGCGAATCCTTGCCAGGACAGACGTATCACGTAGGAAACCGAGTCGTGCATCAGGCCTTCGGCGAGGGCCTCGTCGTCGACGTGCGTTCGCGCGACTTCTTCGACGTGCTCGAGATCGCGTTCTCCGATGCGGTGCGCAAGGTCACCTCGATCCACCCCCAGCTGAGCCTGATTGGGGACGAGGCCGGCCAAGTCGAGTCACCGCCGGCGGAAGGGGCGTCGACCCCGGCCGGGGAGCAGCATTCGCGGGCGCGCACGCCGGTCCCCGCTGCGCCGCCCCCGGGGGAGGCGGAAGAGCTCGAGCGTGATCCGGCCCACTTCGCCTTCCGCCGCTCGGCGATCCTGCAGGTCGAGGTCGACTCGCTCGCCCCGTTCCGCAAGGCACGGCTGCCCGAGCCCGCCGCGCCGCAAGCCTTCCTGCATCATCTCGAGGCGCTCAAGGTCGCCCGCAGCCGCGGCTTCGCCCGCTTGCTGGCGCTCAATCACGTCCACGAGGTCCAGCGTCTCGAGCACCAGATTCGCGCCTGTCTGCGCGTCCTGCGCGAGATGAAGGGCCGGGCGCTGCTCGCCGACGAGGTCGGACTCGGCAAGACGATCGAAGCGGGCCTGATCCTCAAGGAATACGTGCTGCGCGGGCTCGTGCGCAAAGCGCTCGTCCTCGTGCCCGCCTCGCTCGTCTCCCAGTGGCGCGAAGAGCTGCGCCAGAAGTTCTCCGTCCCGGCGCAAATCTACAACCGCGGCGACGATTGGGGGGCGCATCCATTCCTGATCGCCTCGATCGATACGGCGAAGAACTTCGGCAACCGCCGCCACATCGCGCGCGCGGGCTTCGACCTGCTAATCGTCGACGAGGCACACCGTTTGCGCAATCATCTCACGCAAGCCTGGAAGTTCATCGATTCGTTGAGCCTCAAGTACCTGCTGCTGCTGACGGCGACGCCGGTGCAGAACGACATGCGCGAGCTCTACAACCTGGTCACGCTGCTGCGCCCCGGCGTGCTCGGCACCTACCGCTCCTTCCGCAAGGAATTCGTCGTGCGCGGCGACAAGCGCTTGCCGAAGAACACGCATCACTTGTCGCGCCTGCTCTCGGACGTGATGATCCGCACGACGCGCAGCAGCACCTCGATCAAGTTCCCGCGCCGCAGCGTGCAGACGGTGCACGTCGACCTCTCGCCAGCCGAGCGCCGCTTCTACACCGCCGTTTCGACCTTTGTACAGCGCATGGCCCGCTCCGAGGAGCAACCGCGGGGACGCCTGCCCTGGCCGCTGTTGCTCGTCGTCCTGCAGAAGGAGATCGGCTCCTCCGCCGCGGCCGCGCTCGGCACGCTCGAGCGCGCGGCGCAACTCCGGCTCTCGCACCTGCGGGCCGAGATCGAGGAGCTGCTCGTCTTGGGCCGCGCCGTCGAGCAGCAAACGAAGCTCGAGACGCTCGAGCGGCTGCTGGAGGAGCGTGCGGGCGACGGTGAAAAGGTGATCGTCTTCTCGCAGTTTCGCCGCACGGTCGAGACGATCGCCGCGGCGCTCAGCCGGCGCGGGCTCAACGTCGGCGTCTTTCACGGCAGCCTCACCGGGCGGCGCAAGGATGCGGTCGTCGAGGCCTTCCGCGCGCGGGACGACGTGCTGGTAAGCACTGAAGCCGGAGGGGAGGGGCGCAACCTGCAGTTCTGCCGCATGATCGTCAACTACGACTTGCCCTGGAACCCGATGCGCGTCGAGCAGCGCATCGGCCGCGTGCACCGCATCGGGCAGACGCGCGACGTCGAGATCCTCAACCTGGCGGCGCGGGGAACGCTCGAGGCCTACGTGCTTCAGGTGCTGCAAGAGAAGATCGGCATGTTCCAGATGGTGATCGGCGAGATGGACCAGATCCTCGGCTCCCTCGACTGGGCCGAGCCGTTCGAGACGCACGTCTTCCGGCTCTGGACGCAGCATGAGGACCCGGGGCAGCTCGAGCAGGCGTTCGCCGAGCTCGGCGATCAGGTCGAGCGCGCGCGGGAGCGCTATGAGCACGTCAAGGCCTACGACCGCGAGGTGTTCGAAAGCGCGGAAGCGCGGTAGACGGAGTCGCGAGAAGGCATGAAGAAGGCCGACATCCGATCCTTCGTCCTCGGCTACCTGACGCTGCGCGGGGCCGAGGTCATCGAGAGCAACGGCGACCTGCTGCGGGTCCACGTGCCCGAGGCAGACACGCTCGGCCGCGAGCACCTGCTCGCCTTTGGCGCCCGCGCGCACCGTGCCCATCCCGGCTCGGAGCTGGTCGCGGTCGGCTCCGCCTTCCTCGACCAGCTGATCCAGGAGGCGACCCAGACCGGTCGCTACACGGTGGTCCATGAGAGCTCGCCGACCAAGGTGCGCCGCGTGCGCTCGCTGCGGCCACTGCCGACCGTCGCCGGCTACGACTGGGGGCACGCGCGCGCCGCCAGCCGGCCGCTCTTCCTCTTCGTCTACGTCTCCGAGTATCACATGATCGACGTCGCCGACGATCTGATCCTGATCGGGTACGATCCGCTGCGGCGCGAGGCGCTGGCGTCGCCGCAGGAGTTGCTGGGGGAGATCCGCGCCGGACGCGTCGAGCCCGACCCGCAGTGGCCGGCCCTCCCGCCGGTGCCGACCGCGGGTGACGTGCTGCGCTCGCTCGACGCACTCGATCGCCGACTGCAGCGCCGTGCGCGACGGGTCAAGGAGGCTTCGGCGATCGAGATTGCCCGCGAGACGGCCAACATCGAGGCCTACTACCGCCAGCTCGTCGCCGAAGCGCGCTCACCGGTCGGGCGCGGGCAGCTTTCGGCCGAGGAGGAATCCGAGCGGGTGCGCGTTCTGCAGCTTGACTGGAAGCGTCGCGTGCAGGAAGTTTCACGTTTTTGGGAGGCGCGCGGTGACGTGCGTCTTTCCGCCCTCGGCGCAATCATGCGTCCCTGTTGGGTCATCCCGCTCGAGAAGTCGGGGAAGAAGCGCGCAAGTCGCAAAACCAAAGCGCCTTACGCGATCGCAGATTGCAACACCGGCAGCGTCGCGGAACCCCGCTGTCCGCTGTGCGGTGCTAAGTTGGGAAAAGAGGCAGATATTTGGGGCAGCGATCTGGTATGCCCACGGCATGTACGCGACGCGGACGCTGCGGCGGACGGTGAGCCGGGGCGGTAAGAGGGGGATCGGCATGGACGGTCAGAAACGACTACGCTGGGGAGTCCTGGGACTCGCCGTTTGGCTGGCGCTGGGTGTGTCGACGACTGCCTGGGCAGCCGATGAGTACGAGCGCATTCGCGAGAAGGCGGCCGAGATGGCTGTCGCCGTCAACGGCCGCATCTACGACGCCTACGGCGAGGGAAAGGATTCGGACCTGGAGCGCGCCTACGGGGACTTCCACTACCTGCTGACGCCCGCGAAGCTCAAGGACATGGCGGCGCTCGTCGCCGCAGCGCCGGATGAGATCGAGCGCGAGCGGCGCAAGGAGACCGAGGCCTTCCTCCAGTATCACGCCATGCGCGCCGCCTCGGCGCCGCTGATCGACAACACGCGCGATGCCTTGCGCGACAATTCGATTCGTGTCGAGGAAGGCTTGATCGTCTTGCGCGGCCTGGAGCATCGCATTGGCCGCGAGCCGGACCAGGACATCCGCCGCAAGTGGGCGCTCGCCTCTTCGCAGCTCTACACCGGCATCAATGTCTATCTGCTTAACACGATGGTCGACCTCGACATGCAGGCCGAGCAGCTCGGCTTTGAGGGGTACTACGACTTCCTGCGTCAAGCGCAGGACTGGGATCTCGAGCTGCTGAGCGCGACGGCGACCACGCTGCTCGAGAACACGCAGCAGTCCTACGAGACGGCACTCGAACGCCATGCGCAGGCTGAGCTCGGCGAGGAGTTGCGCAAGGTGCGCACCTACGATGCGCTGCGCATGCTTTTCTTCCCGCAGCTTTCGGAGAAGGTCGAGGCGGACGACGTCGAAGAGATCGTCGAGCGCTCGCTCGAGGCCATGGGGTACGACCTCGGGGACCAGCGCAACCTGCGCCTCGATCTCAAGGAGCGTGACGGCAAGGTACCCGAGGCGATGGCCCACCAGATTTCGCCCGGCAAGTCGCGCGTCACGATGATTCCGACCGACTACTTCACCGACGCCCAGGACCTGATGTCCGCGTACGGCGCGGCGGAGTTCTATCACTACATTCCCGACAAGGTCCGCTTCGAGCGAGCTTACTTCGGCACGAACATCCTGCCGCAAGTCTATGCCTCGCTCTTCGCCCTGATCGCCGCTGAACCAGCCTGGATCGAGCGCCATCTCGAGCTCGACGGCGCGACCGCCGAAGAGGTTGCCAGCGCGCTGCACTTCCGGCACCTGTTGCAGACGCGTCGTGCGGCGGGGCAGTTCCTCTTCCAGTTGCGCCTGCACGAGAATCACCGCATCGACCCGGGCGAGTACAATGAGATGATGGAGGAGGCGCTCGTTTGGCGCCGAACGAGCAATGATGCCGAGGCCTACTTGTCCGCCAACGACGACTATCGCAGTGGCGGCCAGGTACTCGGGGCCGTGATCGCGGTCCAGATTCGCGACGCCTTGCGCGCGGAGTGGGGCGAGGAATGGTTCCGGAACAAGGAACTGGCCCGCCGCCTCAAGCAGGGGACCGCGCAGGGCTTCGTCATGCCGCTCGACGAGTTCCTGGCCATCTGGGGTCTGGAGCAGGTCGATGTCGCGACGTTCGCGGCGGCGATGGAGTAGGGACGGGGCACTAGGGACGTGAGCGCGGTGCTCTAGAGACAGGAGGGGAGCGTGGCGGCGCGGATGACCAAGGACGAGTTGCGGGAAGATCCCGTACTCGAGAGAATCCAGGGGGTGATCGGCTTCATCGAGCGCCACGGGCGTTGGCTGCTCGCCGGTCTGGTCGGGATCGTCGTCGTGATCGTGGCGGTCGTCGCCCTGCAGCGCAGCCAGGCGCGGAGCGCGGTCGAGGCGTCGCAAGTCCTGGCGGAAGCCCAATCGGCCTACCTGCAGGGCAACTACATGATGGCCGAGTCGCAGTTGCGCACGATCATCGACGAGTATGGCGGCACGCCTGCGGGACCGGCGGCGCGGCTTTACCTCGGCGATGCGCTGCTCGCCCTGGAACGCCCGGCCGAGGCGATCGAGGTCTACGAGCGGGCGGCCGGCAAGCTCGAAGACCGCGAGCTCAAGGCCGCGGCGCATCGCGGCCGGGGCGCAGCGTTGGAAGACTTGAAGCGCCACGCCGAAGCCTCGCAGGCCTACGAACGGGCGGGCGAGCTGAGCTCGCTGCACGAGCAGAGCGATTGGCTGGCCGCCGCGCGGACAGCGCTCGACGCGGGCGAAGCGGGTCGGGCCGAGGGTTTCATCGAGCGGGCGGAGGCTCTGGTCGCGAATCCGCGCACCGAGCCTCAGCTGGCCTTGCTGAAAGCCAAGCTGGAATCGGCCGCGCCCTAGCGCTCAGGCGCGGCGCGCCTACTTGACGATCACCTCGAGCGTCGTTTCTTTCGGAGCGCGTGCCAGCGTGCGCAGCACGCGGCGCACGGCCTCGAGCTCGGCGCCGGCGAGTTGATCGGCGGCATGCCACCAGGCGAGTGGATCGCGCCCCGCGCGCGCCGACCAGACCGCCTCCATCGCTTGGTTGACGCGGATCTCCTGGCGGCGCAGCTCGCGGCCGAAAATCGCGTTCGCCTCACGCTGTGCGGCACGCGCCCCGGCCAATGCGCCCGCACCCTCGCGCGCCTCCCGGAACCCGGCGGCCATCGCCGCCGCATTCTCCGGCCGCGTTCCCGCGCGGGCCAGGTAGAGCCAGCGATCGCCGATGGGCGTCAACCCGGCCCCGATGCTGTAGGCGAGCCCCTGACGCTCGCGCAGCTCAAAGGCGAGGTCGGCCGAGAGGAGCGCGGTCGCGATGCGCGCGGCCGGCAGGTGGGCACGGTCTCGCGATGCATCGGACGCCGCTGCGGACTCGACGTCCCCCAGTCCCGCGGGCAGCAAGACCGCCTCGATCACGTACCCCTGCTCGAAGCCCCGCACTCGCTCCACGCGGCGCTCGCCCCCGAGCTGCGCCAGATGCAGCGCCGCCTGCGCTGCGAGCTGCTCGCGCGCCTGCCAGAGCTCCCATTGCTCCGGGGAAAAGCCGAGGCGGGGGGAGGAGGCTCCAGCCTCCGGCGCGATCCTCTCGGCGAAAGCAACGACGTCCTCCCGCGGCAGCGCGGAGGAGATCGCGATCCAAACGCGGCGCGGATCGAGCAGCCGTTCATGGTACGCGGCGAGATCAGCGGCAGTGAGCCCCTCGAGCGAGAGGGAGTCGCCGTAGGGCGAGCGCGCTTCCGGGTGCTCCGCGCCGTAGAGACGTTCGCGCAGCAGCCGCCAGGCTTGCGTTTGCGCCTGTCCGGCCTCGCGCGCCAGCCGGGCCAGCATGGCGGACCGCGTGCGTTCGATCAGGCCCGGATCGAGGCGCGGCTGGTGCAGCATCTCGGCCAGCAGCCCGATGCCCTCCGCTGCGTACTCCTCCAGGCACTGGAACCGCAGGAAAGAGAAGTCGCGGCGCGTGTAGCGGTCGTCGAAGGGCAAGAACGCCCGGTCGGCGGTCTGCAGTTCCGCGCCGACCGCCTCGAGCGCGGCGGTGAGCGCCGCTTCGTCGTATCCGTCAGTCGCGGTTCCCATCAACGTGTGCAGCATCTCGGTCGCACCGTGCTCGCCGCGGAGTTCGAGGTAGTTGCGGCCCTCGATCAAGACGTAGGCCGAAAGCACGCCGCTCGGCGGCGTCTCGAGCCAGAGCAGGTGGGTACCCGAAGCGAGCAGCGTGTCGGTCACGCTGTAGGGCGCGAGCACAGCCGCAGTCTCTCCGGCAGCCGCCGCGGACACCGGCGCAGCACCGCGCGCAGCCTGCGCACCGGCGGCCGTGGGGGAGAGCGCCTCGATCGCGATCTGTAGATTCGCACCGCGGCCCAGCCGTCCCGCCGCCAGCGCGACCTCAGCCGCCGTCAGCTCCGCGATCCGCGGCACGCGCCGCTCGAGCGCCCAGAGGCCCTCCAGCGCGGCGATGTGCGCGGTCAGGGGGGCGAACATGTAGGAACGCTGGCGGGCATAGAGCTGTGCGGCGCGCTGCGCCGTCTGCCAGGCGGCCAAGCGCTCGGCGCTGATCTCGGGCAAACGGCCCCAGGCCGCGGTCACCGTCGCGGCGATCTCGCGCAGCGGTGCGCCCGGAGCGAGATCGAGGTCGAGAATCAACCGCCCAAACCCATAGCCACCCGCCAGGCCCATGCCCCAGCTCTGGATCCAATCCGGGTGCTGCCCCTTGACCGCTTGGGCGAGCGGGCTCGCATCATCACTGGCGAGCAGCGCCACCGCCGCCTCGGCGGCCAGGTAGTCCGGATCGCCAGGTGCCGGTGCATCCCAGACGATGCGCAAGCGCGCCTGCGGCAAGGGGAGCGCGTGCTCGATGTAGCGCGTCGCATCGATCGGCGGCGGCGCGGGCGGGGCCTCGAAGCGGACCCCTGCCGCAGCGGCCGCGCCCCAGTAGTGCGCCAGTGAATCGCGCGCCACGGACGGGTCGAAGCCTCCCAGCAGGACAACCTGCATCCGCTCTGGAATGTAATTCCTTTCGTAGAAGTCGGTTACAGTATCGCGCGACAGCACCTCGAGCGAGCCCGCAGTGCCGAGCACGGGCAACCCATAGCCGCACCCGGGGTACGTCTCGGCCTGCAGCAGCCGGTCCCGCTGGTAGACGCCGCTCGCCAGATCCTTGGCAAGCTCCTCCATGATGATGCCGCGTTCCTTCTCGAAGTGATCCGCAGGGATCGTTGAGCGCAGCAGCATGTCGGCCTGCAAATCGAGCGCGCGGCCAAGATAGGGTTCCGCAACCGCCATCATGAAGGCCACATGGGTGCGACGGGTAAAGGCATTGTTGAAGGCGCCGTAGAAGTCGGTCGCGGCGTAGAGCTCTTCCTGCGTGCGCCGTTCGGTGCCGTTGAAGAGCATGTGCTCGAGGAAGTGCGACGCGCCCGAGCTCTGCAGCGTCTCCCAGGCGGAGCCGGTCTTGATGACGACCATCGACGTCACGATCCGACTCGCCGGATCGGGCAGCATCAGGACTTCGATGCCGTTGTCGAGCCAGTAGCGCTGCGGGGCAGTCGCCCGCGCGGCGGCAGCGGCCGGTGCGTCCGCCGGCGATGCGCCGGCAGGTTCGCGATCGGCCGGCATCATGCCGGGCGGCATCTGGCCGGGCATCTTGCCGCCCATGCCCGGCGTCGCCA
>Ga0180435_10002680_pt1 | contig 18088 bp, 14 predicted proteins | sample SS_ome_3_FD_132467 | JGI IMG/M metagenome (GOLD analysis project Ga0180435, IMG submission 132467) | Hypersaline lake sediment archaeal communities from the Salton Sea, California, USA - SS_3_S_1 metaG | ecosystem: Environmental > Aquatic > Non-marine Saline and Alkaline > Hypersaline >...
AGTGGGTGACAACGCTTCACATGCCGTTGACATCGACGCGTTCTCATTGACACGCAGGCTGCCGCAGCGGATTCTGGAACGGCAGTTTCTTCGTACACATCTCGCAGCTTGATACCTTTGCGTGCAATCAAGAGCGATTCGCATAGGGTAACTGTTGTAGAATGCTGTTTTCTGTCGCGTTTGACGCACTGAAGGTAAAGCCTCCACACGTCTCTATCAGGGTTTTCCCCTAGCGACAGGCTCCGCACCGCTGGAGGACAATGTTACGCAATGGAATATCAAGATTACTATAAAATTCTGGGCGTTGAGCGCGATGCAGATGCGGATTCTATCAAGAAGGCCTACCGCAAGCTGGCGCGAAAGTATCACCCGGATGTCAGTAAAGAAGCGGACGCTGAAGCTAAGTTCAAGCAGCTCAACGAAGCGTATGAGGTGCTCAAAGACAAAGAAAAGCGAGCAGCTTATGACGAGCTTGGCCAAAACTGGCAGGCAGGGCAGGACTTTCAGCCGCCACCTGGCTGGCAGCCTTTTGGCGCGGACCCACGCCAATCCGGTTCTGCGTTTGAGTTTGAAGACTTTGCTGATCTGTTTGGCGGTATGTTCGGTGGCGCCGGCCGGCAGCAAAGCGCGCGCTCGCAAGCCAATTTGAACCTGCATGCGGCGTTAAACCTTACCCTGGAAGAGCTTTACAACGGCAAGCCCGTCGAACTGTATGTGCGACATCCTAACACCGGTGAAGAGCGTCAGTTACGCGTTAAAGTGCCTTCTCATCTGCGCGATGGTGAATCTTTCCGCCTCAAAGGCCAGGGTGCAAAACAAGGTGGCCGTACCGGTGACCTTTATGTCGAAATACGCCTGGTGCCCCACCCGCAGTTTGAGGTGCGGGGCAATGATGTCCACATGCGCCTGCCAGTGGCGCCCTGGGAAGCTGTGTTAGGCGCCAAAATAGAAGTGAATACTCTGGGTGGGGTGGTCAATCTGACTGTGCCGCCACGTTCTCAATCCGGTCGCTCACTGCGGCTGCCAAAGCGTGGCTTGCCAGGCCCGCAGCCAGGTAATCAGATAGTGACTCTGGAAGTGCAGGTGCCCACAGACCTTGATAGTGAGAGCCTTGCTCATTTTGAAGCCCTGGCCAAATCCTGTAACTTCAATCCACGCAGTAAACACCAGCGAGAGCGATATGAAGCGCGTCGTAGTTGAAACGTTGCATCTGCAAACCGAAGTCATCAGCGACGTCAGTCTGGGTGATGCCTGCCAGTTGTGTCATGTTGAGTTAGAGTTTGTGCATGCGCTGATCGAAGAGGGTGCGCTGGACCTTGCGGATGACAAAGCTGTGCTTGATCGAGGCCAGTTTGCGCGATTGCGCAAGGCGGCCAGATTGCACAGAGACCTGGGTGTTAATCCTCCGGGTATCGCACTGGCCCTGGAACTGATGGATCAACTGTAGGCGTTATCAACTTTGCGAGTTCCCTCGCCGCTACAACATAAGCCGATCCCCCTGAAACGATCCTTATCGTTACCGCTGCTTGTGTTATATGGACTGGGTACAACCATCGGCGCGGGAATCTATTCGTTACTGGGTGAAGTTGCCCGCGCTGCAGGCTATTTTGCACCGGTATCGTTTCTGCTAGCGTCATTGCTGGCGGCCCTCACCGCCACGTCCTTTGCTGAGCTCAGCGCGCGTTTTCCTCGCGCTGCAGGTGTATCGCTGTATGTTGAGCAAGGCTTCTCCTCGCGAGGGTTATCTCTGATTGTTGGTTTGCTTGTGATATCAGCGGGCCTGGTTTCATCAGCTGCGCTGTTAAACGGTTTTGTTGGATACGCGCAGGAATTTGTAAACACAGATCGCGTCATCATTATTATTGGTTGCGCGGTGATCATCGGGCTGGTGGCTGCCTGGGGTATTCTCGAGTCGGTTGTGATGGCCAGTCTGGTCACTATCGTGGAACTGGCGGGACTCTTCCTGGTTGTTGCTGTAAATGACAGCGCTTTGTTTTCCGTAGTAGAGCGCTGGCCGGAATTGTTACCGCCAGCAGAACTCGGCAGCTGGCTGGGTATCTACGCGGGGGTGTTGCTGGCTTTTTATGCGTTTATTGGTTTCGAAGACATGGTCGATGTCGCGGAAGAAGTTAAAAACGTCAAACGGAATCTGCCGCTCGCGATTCTACTGACCATAACGGTAACCACACTGACCTATCTTCTGCTTATGACAACCGCGGTACTTGCCTTGCCGCCAGAGCAGCTGGCGAACAGCAGTGCACCCCTGGCCGAATTGTATATGGTTGGCGGTTCCGGCGAGGGTGCGTTAATCAGTTTTATCGGTTTGTTTGCCATTATCAATGGTGCGCTTATACAGATGATCATGACCTCTCGTGTGCTCTACGGTCTGGGCAGCAGAGGACTATTGCCGCCATTTTTTGCGCGTGTGAACCCCAGGACTCAGACACCACTGAATGCAACGGTTTGTGCTGCTTCGGTCATGCTGCTGCTGGCGCTCCTGGGCGGGCTGGCGTCCCTGGCCTCGCTGACGTCGGTGATCATTCTGCTGCTCTTTGTGTTGGTCAATGCGTCGTTGTGGCGGATCAAGCGTCGCGATCGACTGGCTGACGATGTCTATTCGTTTCCACGATGGGTGCCTGCGTTAGGCGCTGTTGCCAGTCTTGGGTTTGTGCTGATTCAAATTGGTCGGTACTTAGGCTCGCTTTAAATTCAGTGAGCGTTTCCTAGCGCTGCAGCAGACAGGTGGCTAACATGACCCGGTTGATGTCCAGATGATCCTGCCAGCTCGCCTGCAGCTGATTCGATTCGTGCATCCAGAAAGTCTCTATATTCTCAGCCAGACGACCAAGTTCTGCTGCCAGGTCTTGGTCGGAGATTAACATTCGGGCGGGGTCTGTTTGCCGTAGACTGATGGCTAAACCCAGTTCTCGAAAAGCCAGGCGCGCTGTGGCGGGATAGGCAAGTGTAGGTGATGCAATAAACCGCTGTAGACCGTCCAGGGCGTCTCTACTCAGATTCTGTATCAGCTCTGCCGTCTCACGGGTGCCTCTGATCTGCAGCAACCGCTGCGCATTTGTCAGCAGGCCACCGATACCTAATGGATCATCCGTTACCCAATTCTGATCAAGACAGAAAGGCATGAGCGCTTCGATGATTTTTTTTAGCCTTTTATCCGGATGGGCTTCCTGCAGGACAAGGGCCGTAACATACCCATCCAGAGGGTCCTGTTGACCCGCTGCAGCAACCTGTGGACGGCTTAAGTCTATGCTCATTTTCCATCGCAGTTGATAGGGTGATTGCCTCGACATAAAGCCGTTGAAGGCTGCTTCAGCCAGTTCCCTGGCCCAACAGCCGTAATCGAGGATGCCGGTGGCGCGCTCGGTAAGATGTAATGCGTACATCCACTTGGTCAGATAGTGGTAGTACTGTCCATCCCGGTCCCATTCACTTTGTGCATCATAGGGTTCATGGGGCGCTCGCTCCGGAAGCGGTTTACCAATACGTAAACCACCAGCAGTGGGGTGCTGCCGAGCATCGCTATCATCCAGACCGCTGATCCACCCGTGACGGCAATCATCCTCGCGATGCCTGCCCAGCACTTCGTGCACCTGACTGACTAATTGTGTGGCATGTGCAAGGGTATCCATCGCCGGGTACAGGCTCTGCAGTGTAATAAAATTGCCAACTGCATAAGCATCAGTCCACAGATAGCGTCGTGGCGGCACACTTCCATCCAGACCGGTCTCACACGCAAATGCAAGCATGATCTCAAGTGCTGTATCCGTCTGTTGAGTTGTCTTCATGTACTTATGCTGGGGTCGGATGGTCGCGCCTCCAATTGGGGGTGTTACGTATACACAGCACCGCGCGAGAGGCTTAACGTTGAGTGCTGTTACTGATTGGGGGCGATTGCATGGTTGATGAACACATCGATTTTGAACAGGCGCGACTGCGTATGGTGCGCGAACATATTCATGCGCGCGGTGTACGAGATCCCCATGTACTCGAAGCGTTATCCAAAGTGCCACGAGAAAAATTTGTTCCCCTCAAATTGCATGCTGATGCTTATAAAGACGCGCCATTGCCTATTGGTCACGGTCAGACCATCTCACAACCTTACATTGTGGCGTTTATGGTTGAAGCCCTTGCTTTGCAACCCGGTGCACGTGTTCTTGAGGTGGGCTCGGGGTGTGGTTACGCAGCGGCTGTGATGGCGCAGATGTCGGTGGAGGTGTTCACCATAGAACGGCTGGAACCTCTGGCAGTGCTTGCCGCTAACAACCTCCAGGACGCAGGCTACGATCAGGTACATGTTCGTTTTGCGGACGGTACGCAAGGCTGGGAAGAAGAAGCGCCGTTTGATGCCATTCTGGTGTCTGCCGGCGGCCCGAGTATTCCCGAATCCTTAAAACGTCAGCTCAAGATTGGCGGCAGACTGGTCATTCCTGTTGGCACCGATGCAACGGCGCAGGAACTGGTGCGTGTGACTCGCACCTCGGCTCATGAGTATGATCGAGAAGACCTGGCGGACGTTCGCTTTGTGCCCTTGATAGGTGCTGAAGGCTGGGAATCTGAAGAGCGTGAAACGCCTGCTGCGAGAGTCATCCAGACCCAGCCCCGGATAAGCGCATCGCTGCCACAGGCAATCGAGGCCGAAGCGCAGTCATTCAGTGATCTTGATACAGCGGACCTGGATGGTTTGCTGGAAGATATCGGCAGTGCGCGGATTGTGCTGATCGGCGAAGCGAGTCATGGCACATCAGAATTTTACCGCTTCAGAGCCCGACTCACGCAACGACTGATTGAAGACAAAGGCTTTCTCATCGTTGCCGCGGAGGCTGACTGGCCTGACGCTGCGCGCATAGATCATTATGTACGCCACCGGGATGTTGCGGCGAGCGAGTGGCAGGCGTTTGCCAGGTTCCCCACATGGATGTGGCGTAATGTGGAGACTCAGGGCTTTGTAGACTGGCTGCATAACCGCAACGCTGCATTGCCTTATGTGTCTCGGGCAGGATTCTACGGTCTGGATTTGTACAGTATGTATACCTCGGTGCAGGCGGTTTTGCAGTATCTCGATGATCACGACCCCGAGCTTGCCGCGGTTGCTCGTGTGCGCTACGGGTGTTTGAGCCCCTGGGAAGCGGATCCGGCGGCTTATGGACATGCCGCGGTCACAGGACGTTATCGCAACTGTGAAAAGGACGTGACCGAAGTGCTCGTCGAATTGATGAAGACCCGGGCGATGTGGCATGAGGAGATGACAAACCATGATATACAGGCGTTAGACGTCAACGCGCAGAGAGCGGAACGCATTATGGATGCCGTGCAGAACGCCCAGGTCGTCTCCAATGCGGAATCTTATTACCGGACCATGTATTACGGTTCACGTGCTTCCTGGAACCTGCGCGACAGCCATATGTTTGAAACCCTCAAGCAGATACTGGGGTTCCGCGGCGAGGATGCAAAAGCGGTTGTCTGGGCGCACAATTCACATATTGGTGATGCCAGCGCCACAGAAATGAGTCTGCGTGGCGAGCACAACATCGGTCAGTTATGTGCACAGAGCTTTCCCAGGGCCTCGTACCGGATTGGGTTTGGTACTGACCACGGCACGGTAGCGGCGTCATCGAACTGGGATGCGCCGATGGAGATCAAGCAGGTTGTGCCTGCGCACCGGCAAAGCCACGAGTTCCAGTTTCATCAGACCGGTGCGCCGGGCCTCATACTGCCGCTGCGAAGCGCATCAGAATCTTTGCGTCAGGAACTCAGCAAGCGCCGGCTGGAGAGAGCCATTGGCGTCATCTATAGACCCGAAACCGAACTGGCAAGTCATTATTTTGAAGCGGATCTTGCGCATCAGTTTGATGCGTATATCTGGTTTGACGAGACGAGTGCAGTCTCCCCGATCACAACCCATGTGCTGCAAGGGCTGCCGGATACTTATCCGTTTGGGTTGTGATTATTCTAATGGTCGCTGGTTTGATGCTGCCATACGTCTGCCTAGAATCACGCCATAATGCATCAGGCAGGCGACCATCCAACCTAACCCACCTAAAGCGATATCAATCTGAGCATCCCAGATGTCACCCTGAGTACCCAGATAGGCGATACCCATATCGCCACCAAAAATGACTGCCGCAGCCCACTCCAGAAGTTCATACAAAGCGGATACGGAAACAATAATATGACCGCTGAGCCAGTGGACAGGAGGTTTCTGCTGGCGAAGCCGAGGCGCAAGCGCCTGTTTGATGGGATGATACATCAGCGCTCCGAAAGCGAAGTGTACAAAACGATCGTAGTGGTTGCGCTGCCAATTGAACCAGTCGTTAGGTGAGCTGCCGAACAGAAATTCGGAGAACTCCGGGTAGGGTGTTAATGAGTAGGTGTAGTGGGTACCCACTGTGTGGATACAGAACAGGAGGAAAAAACTGACCCGGCTTAAAGCATCAAAGTGTACGGATCGGCCAAGCCACAGCACAGTAACAGCTGCTATTAATGTGGCAACCTGTTCAATCACCCACGTGTGCGTGTCTACGGGCTCATAGGCGCTCCATAGCCAGACAGAAGCGGCTGCGAACAGCAGATAGCGCGTCAGACGCATGTCGTTCCTGGCAGGATCCTGCGGCTCATGCATCAATCAGTACACCGGATGTTTAAGTGTCTTCAGATTACATCCTGTATCGGTAAAAAAACTTATTTTTGTATCGACAGCACATGATCTGCCAGCGCATCAAGGCGCGCTTGAGTCTCCAGCTCGGACTCGCCCACATCCCGGAACGTCCAGCCCCAGACCGGCATGTCGTTGCTACCATGCACTGCGCGCATGCTGCGACCATCAATAGTCATGATGATCTGTGCTTTATCGAGGGGTGGCTCAGAACGTTGCGCCAGAGTTTGCAGGTCAGGTACCGCATTGAGCAGGTGGGGTGCAACGGGCCCATCGCCTGCTCCACTGACACCATGACAGCTGGCACAGTAGCCCTGAAACAGCGCGCTGCCATCATAAGTCACTCTTGTCATCTGAGACTGACATGCGGTCATAGTGAGAAAGACAATGGCCAATACAAAAGTGATAAAAATGGGCATGAAGTAACGCCACTCAAATTTGCTTCTCATGAGTTCTCCAGCACCTCGTTTATACTGCTTTGAATTTCAAGCGGTCCGAGATAGGTTAAATCCTTGTCGATTTCCAAAGACACTTTTGCACGAACGGTTTCATCCAGCGTATTGCGTAACAGACCTAAAAAAGCTGGCGACGCTACCAGTATCACAGAGCGATATGAACTTAATGTAGCCTGCAGCTCTGCTGCAATGCGTTTTGCAAAGTTCTTTGCTGCGGTTTCTTTTGCGCTTGTTCTCGGTGCCATTGCATGGCGCCCAGAGCCTTTTCTGTCGTGACTTCGACCCGGTCTATCGGAGACAAGTTCTACCTCTGCCTGTCTGGCATCTGCGTTGAGAAGAGACTGGAATTCAGCTAACTGTTTGTTTTTATCCAGATGGAAGAGCCGACATCGTCCGGCATCTGCTACCACTAATACTGTTAAGGAGCCAATTTTTTTCATACCGCTAATATATGTTGTTACGATCAGCTTTAAAGGTCCATTCCTGATTCTGTTAGTTCATCTTTATTAAATCTGGAACAAATATGATTCAAATCTACGGGACAACCTATGAGTAAATACGCGTAAAACATCTGTAACATCCACAAGAACACCTATATTGAATCGTTTGACAATTGACCCTGGAGAAACTCGGGGGTTAAAAATGTGTTCCGAGCGCTCTTCAGTTTGCAGTGTATTGTTTGCGCAAGCGCACTAACCCTCCACGAACGGCTTGCCCGTCGCAATGCCTGTCATCGTGCGCGATAACTACGAATCTGACATGGTGTGAACCGCCTGTGGCGTAGGGGTAATCCAGCATTCTGCGGACAATTTTCCTGCCGTAGTCTTTCTTTACATCTGAGGCTTTGAACCTGCATAGGAAGACGAAAGGCATGAATGTTGAGCGATTAATGAACCCAAGTGTTGTGACGTGCACGCCCCAGGACACGTTAGACCAGGCTGCGGCAAAGCTATGGGAGTGGGACTATGGCATGTTACCGGTTTGCGAAGAGGGCACGCGGAATCTCAAAGGCGTGATTACGGATAGAGACATCTGTATGCATGCGCATCAGCACCACAAGGCGCTGCCCCAGATGCACGTTGGAGACGCGATGTCTGTCTCTGTAAAGACCTGTTTACGCTCCGACTCACTTGTACAGGCTGAATCCGTAATGAAGGCCGCTCGTGTGCGTCGACTACCAGTAGTGGATCAGGCTGGAAAACTTGTGGGTCTTATCTCGTTGGCTGATCTGGCCCGGGAAGCATCACGAGAGGACAAGCTGGCACAGCCTGATCTGACGCTGGTTGAAGTAGGGGAAACGCTGTCCAGAATCTGCGCCAGCCGACTACCCGCTTCGATTTCGTAACAAGGTTGCTGTCAGCGGTATAACCTTCACGCGAGTTTCAGGAGCGAGCTGGATAGTTTTGCGAGCAGGTTGACCAGCAGGATCTGCCAGTCAATTGAAGTAAGCGGTGGCAGGATCAGCAGTCTGGCGTCCAGCCGCTGGCTTGCGCCAACCAGGCTTTCTGGGCTGAGGTCTGAAATATGTACAACCTGATCAAATTGATCTTTCACCATTTCAGGCAGGCCGTTCGGCGTTGCTGCGATGAGGTTAAGGCCTTCACGTTCCGCGATGGCTCTGGCGGTTCTGGTTGCTCGCATTGGGTCATCACAGGATTGTTCCATAACCAGCACGATGCTCGAGCCTGAGCGCCAGGGCTCATTGACAAACAATAGATTCTGCTGAGGCGTGGCAATGTTTGCATAATCTCTACCCGTACGTACACGAATCCCTGCTCGCAGAGGTCGACCGACAATAATCACATCTTTTTTTGCTGCCGCCTGTTGCAGCGCTTCCATGGTTCTTCCCTGAGCCACCTGGAAAGAGCAGGTGAGGTTTAATCGGCGGGCAGATGTCTCCAGTAAGTGACGTTTTCTCTCTGCTTCCCTGGCAAAAGCATAGGCTAAGCTTTCTGCTGTAAAGGCGGTCACCTGCTGATTGATTACAGCAACCTCCAGATTGCCCGGTAATGCTGCTGCACCTAAAAGGTCAACATCTTCAATGAACAATCCGTGCACCTGGGTAGGTACGGTGCCCGTCAGCGCAATAAGGGTATTCAAAGCTTCGGTATCGGTGGCGCCATAATCCAACAGAAACAGAACATCGGCGTGGGTCTTTTGGGGCTTATTAGAATTGTTAGTCATGAGGTGCTTCTGTACCATCGACGCCATCCTTGCTATGCATTTGTTGAGCAATGCGATTAAATTCCTGCAGCTGATTCGTGACGACCGCATCAAGGTCATCTGAAGATATGGACTCGTCGTCCTTTGTCAGCACGATCTCCAGCGCTTCATCAACGTTATTGATCGCATAGATGTGAAACCGGCCCTGTTCAACTGCGTCAATGACCTCGGCGTCCAACATCAAATGATGTTTGTTGGCAGAAGGAATGCTCACGCCATGAGAGCCATCCAATCCTTGTTGTTGGCACACCCGGAAAAACCCTTCTATCTTCTGATTAACACCGCCGATCGCCTGTGCTTTACCGTGCTGATCCATGGAGCCTGTGATGGCAATTGATTGCTTGATGGGCAGCTGGGCAATGGCGGATATCAAAGCACAGACTTCTGCAATAGACGCACTGTCACCATCAATGCCGCCATAACTCTGTTCGAATACGAGGCTTGCTGACAGAGAAAGAGGAAAGTTGCGGGCATACCGTGCACCAATATAAGACGATACGATCAACACTGCTTTAGAGTGGATATCACCGCCGAGATTTGATTCTCTTTCTATGTCTACAACCTGACCCCGCCCCAGTCTTGTCGTAGCGGTTATGCGTGTGGGCTGGCCAAAATTGATTTGGCCGATGTTGACAATGGCCAGGCCGTTTATCTGGCCTATCTGAGTGCCGCTGGTTTCCACCCGAATGACGCCACGGCTGATGTTTTCCTGAATAATTTCGCGGAAACGATCCAGCCGATGAGTACGTTTATTCAGCGCCTCGGTCACATCTTCACTGGTAATCAGGTGCTCTGACGTCTTTTTCGCCAGAAAGTCTGCTTCCAGCAGTAAGTCTCTGATCTCGCTGACGTGCGTTGACAGGTGGGCACGGTCTTCCACTTCACGGCTGCAGTATTCAAGCACCCGTGCCACGGCTGAAGGGGCAAGGTGTGAAATACCGGCATCTTGCACGATGGTAGCGATCAGAGAGACGTAAGCTGCAATATTTGCATCGGTACGCTCCACATGGTCAGCAAAATCAGCAACCACTTTGAAAAGCTCACCGAAGTCCGGATCGTAGTGCCGCAGCAGATGATAGAGCTCGCGCGAACCTAACAGTATAACTTTGACGTTCAGCGGCATCGCCTCAGGTTCAAGTGATACTGAATACGTCATGTTCAGCAACTGGCTTACCGATTCGATGCGCACCCGGTGGTCGTTTAAGGCTCGTTTCAGTGCTTCCCAGGCAAAAGGTTTCTGCAGCACGCGTTCAGCATCAAGGATCAGATAGCCACCGTTAGCCCGATGCAGGGCACCTGGTCGGATCTGACTGAAATCGGTGACCAGATTGCCGTACTCTATGCGGTGGTCCAGTTTACCGACAAGGTTTTCGAGACTTGGGTTACTCTCATAGATAACAGGGATGCCTTCCTGGCCACTGCTGTCGACCAGCAGGTTGACTTCAAAGCGTTTGAAAAAGTTGGCTGGGCTCTGCATTCCGGTAAAGGGATTAAAAGCGTTCTCTCCCTCTGCAGACATGAACTTGTCGAGATTATCAAGAATTTCGAGCTCGCAGCGGTCAAGGTAGACCATCACCGCATAGTGTTCAGCATGGCGCTGTCGTAAAGTTTCAAGTTGCTGAGCGATGACTTTTTGAGCCGTGTCTCTGCGCAGTTTGCGTTGATCCTGTAAAAGTGTCTGTTGATGCGAAGGGTACTCGCGCAGCCGCTCAACCAGTTTCTGTGTCATCGTACTGATTGATTGCTGATATTTCTGGCGTTCCTCTTCCGGCAGTTTGAGAAAATCTTCGTGCTCCATGACTTTGCCATCACTGATAGGTGCAAATACAAAACCATTTGGCGTGGGTAGCATCGCCAGATTCAGTTCAAGCGCTTCGTTTTCCAGCTCCAGTGCATCCTGAGTCTGAGTCTTGTGAAAGTTCTGTGCAAAACCCTGCATCTCCTGACGATATTCTTCTGACTCGAAAGCAGCAGGAATCATAACCTGGGCGTTGCTGATGAATTCCTGCATGTGCTTGCGGAATGCGACACCCCAGCCATTGGGTAGTTCGATCAGCAGCGGTTGACCCGGGTCATCGAAATTTTCCAGGTAGCAGAAGTCGCTTGGTTTTTCTGCTGATGTTGACGCAGCTTTAATCGCGCTTGTAATCGTTTTGCGCTTGTCGGTCTTAGGAGAGCCCAGCGCGTAGAGGTTGTAACCGTCAAAAGTAATGCCGATGCTGAAGGAGATGGCGTCAAGCGCGCGTTCCTGAGCAATGCTGCTGTGCAATGGAGCCACCTCAGCGGTCGAGGCCTGCAATAGTGATGAGACATCTGTTGTTTGAAACAGATCCTGAGCAACAAGTTCCGCCACTGATCCGAGTCCTTTTTTTAAATTCATGCAACCCAGTCAACCATTGCCAATTTGATGGCGGCAATACATAAGTGGTTTCCGAAATTATCTGTTACCCACCGCAGTTATCCCGTGATACCTCAACTATTGCTGTGGAAACCACAAAATGATTGGGTGCGATTGTCGTTCTATGCTGCATCTGTCTTTTCTAAAACAAGCAGCAATAGCAGCGCGGTGGTTGATCCGTAAGTCTGACTTAGAAAGCAACCGGAAATAATTACAGAGTCAGTGAATAAACTGTCTGCTGGGTATCGGCTGGATTCCGCCAGGATTGCATACCAACGGATGCCGCCAGTGCTGCGGTATCCTGATCGTCTCGATTATCCACACAATACAGGGTGGTAATTCCATACCCACGAGCATGATCGATAAAAGAATTCAGCAGCTGCTGATCCAGGCCGCTGCTTTGATAGTCTGCTGAGATCGTTAAATCCAGCGCGCGCGTTTTTAAGCGGTTTGAGCGGGTGACGCTGCACAAGCCAATTTCACGATCACGTTCGCCGTCGGGAACGGTCGCAATGAACGCCATATTGTTGCGTTGAGTCGGGTCGGGATGTCGCTGTACCTGCTCCAGGGGTATGGGGTCAACAGCACCCAGAAAGTGGTAATGAATAGCGTGTGCTGGTAAAGCCTGACGATACCTGTCTTCCACCTGTGGGCTGCTGAGTCGCACCAGACGGATGGAAACAGGCGCCGCCGCGAATTGCGGATAGATATTGGGATTACTCATTTGTATGTCCAGCAGTTACAGTCAAAACATTGCTGTATGGTGCCTTTGCAGGTGCTGCGAGACTATTGTGGGAATCCTCAGTTTCTGCACGCAGTGAGAGTTTTCAGTTTATTCAGTTGGGAGTTGTCGCGTGTATCAAGTCGAGCAGATCGGTGGTATCCACCGGTTTGTGCAGGAGTTTACAGTTGCTGAGCTGGGCGCGGACTATTTCTTGTGCTGAAGTGTCGCCAGTCATTAATATGGCGGGCAGATCCCGCTTCAGATTTTGTCGCAGGCGCTTCACGAGTTCGATGCCATTATAGCCAGGCAGGTGGAAATCTGTGATCAACATGTCGGGCTGCGCACCGTTCATGATATGAGCAAGTGCTGCATCGCCGTCACTTGCCGTTAACACGTTGACCCGTTCGGACTCCAACAGCATCAGCGTTGCATCTACTATGCTCGGGTCGTCGTCGACAAAAAGAACGAGCGGTGAATTGTTTTCTAACTGGTTGTGAGGCGAAGCAGAACCCTCGTGCAACTCTATTTCACCAACGGGCACTGAGATGGTGAACTTGGAGCCTTTACCAACTTCCGACGATATCTTTAACTGGTGACCAAGCAGGTCAGCGATATGCCGGACAATGGCGAGGCCCAGTCCCAGACCTTTATTCTTTTTTCCGTTGGCGTTCTCAAGCTGAAAATATTCATCAAATACGTGTTCAAGGTGCTCAGCGGGAATGCCTACGCCGGTATCGCACACGGATATATCGATAAGATTGTTGCTTTCGGTGCAACAGATCTTCACTTCACCTTTGTCGGTATAGCGAGTGGCATTGGCAACCAGATTTTCCAGCACACGCTCCAGCAGACCTGGGTCACTTTTAACGACAAAGTTATGTTGTTCGGTAAATAGGCGCAGGCTTTTGAGATGAGCCTGTTGAATATTGTCGGTTACGATTCGGTCGAGCAGGGGCTGCAGTTCAAAATTCTGCACGTCGGCTTTGACCGCGCCGCTGTCGAAGCGTGAAACATCCAGCAGGGCTTCCATCAACTCACGCATGGTTGTGAGTGACTGGTCCATTTTTGTTGTAATTTCCAGCAGTACCGGGTCATCAGTTTTTGCGTTCAGCACTGCCAGATACATTCCTAACGATTGTAATGGCTGGCGCAAGTCATGGCTGGCCGCTGCAAGGAAGCGTGACTTTCCCTGAGTGGCCTGCTCAGTCATTTTGATTGTTTGTTCAAGGTTGGTTGTATTTTGCAGTTGCTCAGTGACATCGTAACCGGTGCACAGCAGTCCCATGCCGTGCCCGTTGCTGTCCGTCAGCGTACTACTGTGCCATTGGACCTGCCGAAGGCTGCCGTCTTTCAGGATGATTTCGTTGACATGTCCGTCGTTGCCGCCTGATTTGAACACTCCATTGAAATATCTGCGCATATCAGCACGTTGTTCCTGCGCAATAAAGGTCTCAAACCAGTCAACGCCGTCGAGTTCGTCTGCGCTATACCCACTTAACTTTTCGAAGTAGGGGTTACAGCGCAGAATTCTTGCTTCTTTATCTAACAGTAAAACTATGCCCTGCAGAGTAGAAATGAGTTTGTCGGAAAAGCTTGACGAAGCAAAAGCCTGGCTTTGCGGTACGCGTTGGAAAGAATGGATCAGACCAATACACGCAGGGGTTGTGCCTATTTGCGTGGGCTGGAGATGCATAACACCTTCAAAATCGGAGCCGTCCTTGCGTTGCATGCGGAGTCCGACTTCGACACATTGCTTGCCGTTCGCTGCAACGGCAACGTTTTTTTCTAATTCTGTCACGCTCAGGTTCACCGCGATATCGAGCGGTGTTCGGGTCCGTAGCTCATCCATGGAGTACTGTAGATTAGCCAATGTGCCGCTGCTTGCGCTGATAAAAAACAGGCTCATGGCGTCGAACACGACAATCTGTTGATCTGAATGCTGCAGGACTCCTAGTGGGTTCTGCGGGATAATCGCCTGGGTCGCCAGATCTTCTATCACTGCGCGAAAAGTTATCCCTCCATTCGAAAGCACCCTGTCGAATTTAATATTGACCAGTAACAGCGTCTGATCTTTACGTGTAGCCAGGATCTGGATGCCCTGCTGCAGTATCGGCAGTTGTTGTCGATCCAATGTTGGCAGCGATAGGTCGTCTGCCAGGGCGGTATAACCCGCTGGCAGCAGTATGCCTATGTGTTGATGGGCAAGCTCATTTGCTGTGTAGCCGAAAAGTGTCTCAGCTTGGCGATTAACTGACTCGATGACACCGCATGTATCGAAGGTTATGACAGCGTTGTTTGCTGCAGGTATTGATGATTGTACGTGCATGATGAGTTTTGCTCGGATGCCCTGGCGTCCCCGGGGCGTCTAGAAGAGTTTATCCAAGCCTTAAGTTGAGCACAGATGTCTGCGTACATAAATACGTACGTCTACGTGCGTAACCACTGCACTAAATCTCAATCCTGAGATAGCCCCAGCGTATGGGCAATCTTTACCAGATCGAATACTGAGCGCGCGCCCAGTTTTTCTTTGATGCGATGGCGGTGAGTATCTACGGTTCTAGCGCTAATGCTCAGCAGGTGACCAATTTCCCGACTGGTAGTGTTGCCTGAGCCAGCGATGAGTAAGCGGAAAATTTCTTCCTCTCTGGCTGTTAAGCGTTCAAAACGCTCACGCAGGGCCTCCAGGTCGGCCTTTTGTGATGCCTGCTGAGCTTCCAGCACCAGCTTGCGTTCGCGCAAGTCGCGCTCGGTTGTGGCAATGGCGTAGGTGACATCCTGGTCATCACGCAAGGCCGTGGCCGTCACCCACAGGTTCAGAGTCTGGCCCTGTTTGCCGAGTCGAGTTGTTTCAAAAGGTTCAACACGTTCACCATCAACAAGGCGCTCGCGTACACTGGAGTATATGGCTTGTTCTTCTGGTGGCAGCAGTTGGGACACATTCATTGTCAGCGCCTGGGCTTCACTATAGCCATACAGCTGTTCTGCACCGCGATTCCAAGCCAGAAGATTGCCTTTGAGGTCCTGCACGGTAATCGCATCCAGGGAATCGCGAACCACTGTTGCCAGGCGTTGTGCCTGGCGGGTTGCGTGGATTCGTGCCGTTTCATCGGTGAATGAGATAATCAGCCCGCCACTGATCTGCGGCACCATGCGTACCAGGTAAGCTTTGTTACCCAATTCCAACTCGCGTTCCACCATATGTTTTGATCTGCTGGCAGACTGAATTTCTGTCGCCAGTAAGGTCAGGTCGATACTTTCACCAGCAGTTGTCAGGGGGTGGCCAATACTGGCGGGGAACAGATCAAACAGCTGCTTGGCACCACTTGAATAACGGGTTACGCGGTTATCGTTGTCCAGAACCACAATGCCCTCAACAATATTGCTCAGAATGCTTTCCAGGTCCATATTAGCTGCGATCAGTTCATCACTTTTTGATTTCAGCTCATCGTTGACCGTGTGCAGCTCTTCGTTTGTCGATTGCAGTTCTTCATTCGAAGTCTGCAACTCTTCATTCGTGGATTGTAATTCTTCACTGGCTGACTGGAACTCTTCATTTATTGAGTTGAGTTCTTCGTTGGCCAGCTCTAATGCTTCGATGTTGGTCTGCAGATGGTCTCTGGTAGCTTCCAGCTCCTGGGTCAGTTCGCGCACTCGCAGATCTGTTGAGGTCGCTTCGTGCTCGGTCAGGTCAATGCTCTGGGGCGCCGGCTCGTGCTCGAACAGGACTAATGTCGCGGTTTCGTTGTCGTGCGTCATGGGTATGGCCCGCATGCGCAACACAATATCGTTGTCCTTTTGAGAGATGGCAATCGAATGGCTGGTAATCGCAGTGCGCGTGCGCTGAGCTTTTTCTATCAGCAGGCGCAGTTCGAGGCGTAGCTGAGGTATACAAAGATCGATGGCATTCAGGGTGATGTCACCCTGCGGTAGCTGCATAAAATGCGCCAGTTCGCCATGCAGATATATGACATCGAACTGTTGATTCACCAGTATTGTGGGTGGCGTGTATTGGTTAAATAAAACCTGCTGTACATGCTCCTCCAGGCTCATACCACCTGTTGGCTGCAGCGGTGTTGGATAAGGGTGCTTGCGACGCAGTTTTTGCGCCATAATCGGTGGTGGCTGTATGCGCTCTTTGCGTTGGTATACCTTTGCTTTTGGATCAGCAGGCTCGAATAACTCCTGCAGAATACCCAAACCTTCCGAAGGCCCCAGAACCAGATATCCACCGGCGTTAAGACCGTAGTGAAACGTCTTAATCAGCTTCTCCTGAGTGGGCCGTTTGAAGTAAATCAGTACATTGCGGCAGCTGATTAAATCCAGTCGACCAAACGGCGGATCCTGCAGCAGGTCGTGTTCAGCAAATACAACGGCATCGCGTATAGCGCTGGTGACCTGGCGAGTACCGTCAAGGACATCAAAATACTGTTCGATCAGCTTTTCTGGTAGCGCGCTTACCTGCTCCGCCAAATAGACGCTTTTTCTGGCATGGCTGATGGCGCGGTTATCGATATCTGTTGCAAATATCTGAACGTTGGTTTTACTGAAGTGATCACCGAGGGCTTGTGCCAGTAGAATAGCAATCGAAAATGCTTCTTCGCCGGTGGCGCAGCCCGGTACCCACACGCGAATAGGTTCAGCGGGGCGCTTGCGAGCCACCAGATCTTTAATCGCTGTAGCGATGGCGCTGAACGTATCGGGGTCACGAAAAAAACCCGTTACTGAAATCTGCAGGTCCTGCAGAAGTTTATACGCTTCGTCATCGGAAGCGCGCATCAGATTAATGTATTCAGCCAGGCTTTCGACTTTGTTCACCGCCATGCGTCTTTCGATACGGCGATCCAGAGTGCTGTCTTTATAGTGCCCAATGGGAAAACCGCTGATGTCTTCCAGCGTTGTCAGTAACTCCTGACGGCGTTCCTTATCTGTAGTTATTTTACTCAGGCCGTGGTTTTTGGGACGTGTCAGCAACGTACTTAGTTGGGTGCCTAAGGTGTTGGCAGGGCCGACAAAATCTGCGAGGTGGGCGCTGATCGGAGCACTGGGCATACCGTCATACTGAGCTTCTTCCGGGTCCTGGATGAGAACCAGCCCGTCCCGGGCTTTGAGTTCATGTGCACCCTGTAAACCATCGCTGCCGGTACCGGAAAGAATTATGCCTGCGCTATGGTCCGCGTAGTTCTGTGCTAGAGAGACGAAAAGCTGATCGATGGAGTGGCGTGGGCCGATGCTGTTATTGTGCAGCAGATGGATGCAACCGTTAACAACGGTAACGTCTTTGTCCGCGGGTGCAATGTATAGGCAGTCTGCTTGCAGCGCCAAGCCGTCATCAGCTGCAAGCACTTCCAGTTCACTGAGCTTACTGAGAATCTGGTCCAGTGTGCTGGCGTGGGTTGGCGCCATGTGTTGAATGACAATGTAGGCAAAGCCCGCTTGGGTGGGTAGGTTAGGCAGTAGCTGGCGCAGCGCGGCAAGACCACCGGCCGATGCGCCGATGCCAACAACATATTCAGGTTCTAAATTCAGCTCCTGATTCAATGACTTGCCCCATCTCTTTTTGTCGACCCATTCTAAGGCTAAATCAGCCTGGGATCATCATTGTCTCTCACTGGGCTGAC
>Ga0180435_10002682_pt1 | contig 18086 bp, 8 predicted proteins | sample SS_ome_3_FD_132467 | JGI IMG/M metagenome (GOLD analysis project Ga0180435, IMG submission 132467) | Hypersaline lake sediment archaeal communities from the Salton Sea, California, USA - SS_3_S_1 metaG | ecosystem: Environmental > Aquatic > Non-marine Saline and Alkaline > Hypersaline > Sediment...
GTGACCGAGCGTCGCCGGGCGGCGGAGGAGATCAGGGAGCGATCTGCACAGCTAGAGGCCGTGCGGGACCTCGGCCTGCGAATCACGGCCGAGCTAGACCTCAACTCCCTTCTCAGGTCCATCGCCACCCGGGCGACGGATCTACTGAACAGCACCGGCGGAGGACTCTACCTGGCGCAAGCACAGGGTCACGACGAGGTCCTCGCATGGAGCGTCCCGGTGGGATCGTCCCTTGAACCGGGCCAGACCACGCTCCGGCGAGGCGAGGGATTGGCTGGGAAGGTATGGGAGCGCGGAGAGGCTCTGGTCGTCGATGACTACCAGGCCTGGGAAGGACGCTCCGAGGCGTGGGACACCTACGCCGTCCGGGCCGCTGTGGCCGCTCCGGTCCGATGGGGTGACGCTATCCTGGGCGTCCTCAGTCTCCATTCGGATAAGGCCGGCGCCTACTCCCGCGCGGACGCCCGACTGCTAGACCTCTTCGCAGACCAAGCAGCCATCGCCATCCGAAACGCTAGACTGTACGAGGAGACCCGGCAGCTGGCATCCTTCAACGAGGATATCGTTCGCAGCATGGCCGAGGGCATCGTCCTGGAGGACGCCAACGGCGTCCTGACGTTCGTCAACCCCGCGGCGGCGGAGCTCCTCGGCTATGAGCCCGAGGACCTGCTGGGCCGGCGGCACGGGGCCATCGTCCCTCCAGACCAGCGCCCTATGCTCGAAATCGTCAACGAGGCCGTGGAACAGGGGGCGAGAGAGCTCTTCGAGCTTGAGTTGACCAGGAAGGACGGCACGCGCATGCCCGTGCTTGTGAGCAGCGCGCCGCGGTTCGACGCCGAAGGCCAGTTCGTCGGCACGCTCTTCGTCTTCAATGATGTCACCGAGCAGAGACGCGCGGAGCGAGAGCTCGCTCACCGCGCCGACGATCTGAGGAGCATCAGCGACCTCGCCGTCGACTTGACGTCTGCACCGTCGAAGGACGCGTTCTTCCGGCTCGTCACCGAGAAGCTCCAGGCGCTTACGGGTGGGCTCTTCGTGTCCGTCTCTTCCTACGACGCTGAGGACCAGGCCTTGATCGTCCAGCGCGTGGCCGGCGACGGCCCGCTCTTGGCCCGGGCCACCGAGTATCTAGGACGGCGCATCGTCGGCTTGCGGACGCCCGTGGATGAGGAAACCCTGGCCATGATGCTCAACGAGGGTGTCGGCATTACGAAGGACCTCGCCGAAACCACCTTCGGCGCCGTGCCGAAGCCGGTCGCCCGGGTGATTCAGTCGGCCTTCGGCATTGACCACTTCGTTGGCATGGCCTTGACGGCCCGCGATGAGCTGCTGGGCACCGCCGTCGTCGTCTCCAAGAACCCCCATGCGCACCCCTCCACCGAAGTGCTCAGGGTGTTCAGCCGCGTCACAGCCGCCGCGCTCCGCCAGCGTCAGGCGGAGGAGGCCCTGCGGGAGAGCGAAGCCTTCTTGCGTCAGGTCATCGACACATCGCCCAACTGCGTCTTCGTCAAGGACTACGACGGCCGGTACATTCTGGTCAATCAGGCCATCGCCGACCTTTACGGAACCTCGAAGGAGGACATGGTCGGCAAGACAGACCGGCAGCTCGCCGGCGCTGATCGGCTGAGTCTTGAGGAGGCGGAACAGTTCCTGGCCGACGATCGCGAGGTCATAGAGTCCGGCCAACCCAAGGTCGTCCACGAGGAGCCGTTCACCACCGGAGACGGGACAGCGCGCTGGTTCCAGACCGTCAAAGTGCCACTCGCGTCAGGCTGGGGCGGACGCGCGATGCTGGGCGTCGCGGCTGACATCACCGAGCGGAAGCAAGCCGAGGAGGCCCTCCGGGAGAGCGAGACCTTCCTGCGGCAGATCATTGACGCCTCCCCGAACCTGATCTTCGTCAAGGACGACCAGGGGAGGTACGTGCTGGCCAACCAAGCCATCGCCGACCTTTACAACATCTCTGTCGAGGAGATGCTGGGCAAGACGGACCGGGAGCTAGCCGGGGCCGATCGGCTGAGCTACAAGGACGCTGAGCATTTCCTGGCCGACGATCGCGAGGTCCTGGAGACCGGACAGCCCAAGCTCGTCCGACAGGAGTCCCTAACAACCGCCGACGGAAAGACCCGCTGGTTCCAGACCGCCAAAGTCCCCATCAGGTCAGGTCGGGCGGACCTTGCGATGCTGGGCGTATCCGCCGACATCACCCACCGGAAAGAGATAGAGGAGGCACTCCGCGAAAGTGAGGAGCGCTTCCGGGTGGTCCTGGAGAACCTCCCCGGCGGGGTCTTCGCTCACGATCTCGATGGCAACCTGGTGATGGTCAACGAGGCCGCCGCCAGGAACACGGGCTATGCTCAAGACGAGCTTCTCGGCATGACTGTCGCCGACATCGATAACGCCACTATGCCGATGGCGGATGCCGAGACACTGTGGCACAGCCTGAATACCGGGAGCGCCGCGTCTCTGGAGACCGGTCACATCCGGAAGGACGGCTCTGCTTACCCGGCCGACGTACGGTTGAGCGCCGTCACCCTGGGGGGCGAGCCCATCATCCTTGCGGTCGCCTTCGACATCAGCAAGCGGAAGAGGGCTGAGCAAGCCTTGAAGGAGAGTGAGGAGCGCTTCCGAGCCCTGATTGAGTCGGCGCCCGTCTCCATTCTCCTCCTGCGGGAGGGTAAGTACATCTACGGAAATCCGGCCGGCGCGGACCTCCTGGGGTACGAGAGCGCGGACGAGATTGTGGGGCTCGATCCGATGGAGACCATCGCCACCGAATCCCAGGAGATGATCCGTAAGCGAATCGCTCGCGTCGAAGATAGCCAAGACAACAAGCCTGTCGAGCTCAAGCTGGTCACGCCCGCGGGCGAGGTCCGCTGGGTGATCTCGACATCGGTGTCGATTCAGATGGACGGCCAGCCCGCGGCCGTCATCGTCGGCCAGGACATCACGGAGCGCAAGCGAGCCGAGGAAGAGCTTCGACGCCTTGGGGCGGCGGTCGAGCAGTCGACGGAGGGGTTCCTGTTTGCCGATGTGGACGGAACCATTCTGTACGCCAATCGCGCAATCGGGGAGCTCTATGGCCACGAACCAGACGACGTCATCGGCGAGCCCATCCTCTCCCTGGCCGCGTCCGCGGCCGACACAGGTGTGATCGAGGAGCACCTGATGACTTCCGGCTCCTGGACAGGCGAGGTGGAACAGCGGAGGAGGGACGGTTCGACCTTCCCCGCCTTACTGTCCGTTTTCACGGTCAAGGATGAGACCGAGAACGTGGACAGCATCGTCGCCGCCGTCCGCGACATCACCGAGGAACAGCGCATGGAGGAACAGCTCCGCCAGCAGGAGCGCCTCGCCGCTGTCGGTCAGCTCGCCGGGGGCATTGCCCACGACTTCAACAACATCCTGGCCGCCATCCTCCTCTACGCAGAGATGCCGCTGAACGATCCCCGGATCTCCCCGGTCACCCGTGAAGCGCTGCAGACGATCCTCGACGAGTCACACCGAGCAGCTGATCTGGTTCAGCAGATCCTCGACTTCAGCCGCAGCGCCATGATGGACACCTCGCTTCTCGACCTCGGCAACCTGGTGGAGGAGACCGCGACCCTGCTCCGGCGGACCATCCCGGAGAACATCGACGTGATCGTGGACGTCCCCTCGCACGCCTGTACCATCCAGGCCGATCCCACCCGCATCCACCAGGCGCTGATGAATCTGGCCCTGAACGCCAAGGACGCAATGCCCGACGGCGGCGAGCTCCGCATGACCGTCGATTCCCTCGACGCCTCAAATCAGGACGCCGTCCCCATGCCGGGCATGAAGCCGGGTGACTGGGCCCGGTTGACCGTTTCGGATAACGGAACCGGCATGACCGAGGAGGTGCAGGATCACCTCTTCGAGCCCTTCTTCACCACGAAGGAGCAGGGAAAAGGCACGGGCCTGGGCCTGGCCCAGGTTTACGGCATCGTCAAGCAGCACGAGGGATTCATTGACGTCGAGACGGCCCCCGGCGAGGGTACGACCGTGACACTCTTCCTTCCCGCCGAGGACGCGCCAACCGCCGAAATCGAGCAACGGACCGGCGGCGCCCGGCAAGGGAGAGGGGAGACGATCCTGGTGGTCGAGGATGCCGAGGGTCTTCGGGGCGCCATCGAGGCGGGTCTGGCCTCCTTCGGCTACCGCGTCCTGACCGCAGCCAATGGACGCCAGGCGCTGGATGTAGCCACTGAGGAGAGGGTCGACTTGGTGCTGACGGATGTCGTCATGCCCGAAATGGGCGGCGAGGCGCTCCTCCGTCGATTGCGGCGGGAGCACCCGGGCCTGAGGGTCATCGCCATGACGGGGCACATGATGGACCAGGACGTGCAGAAGCTCCGCGCCTCGGGGTTCAGTGCGGCCCTGTCCAAGCCCTTCTCCATCGAGGAGCTGACGGACATCGTCCGCTCGGCGCTGGATGCTGCCCGACCCTGAAGGTCTCCATCGAATCTCACGTCCTCTCATTCCCTCCTCCTCACCCAGAACCTGGCGCCAACACGTCGCTCCGGTAGGCCGTAGGGGTCTCCCGCGACTACCCGTTCATTTTGACGGTGACGCATCTCCTAACATGGAGATGCCCTCTTCCCCCAAATCTGCGGATCCCTCAAGCTTCGGTCAACCAAGGGGTTGATGCCAGCGCCTCCTTCTGTCTTCTGTCTCGAAAACCCACGCGTTCGCGTATTTGACACCCTGCCGAAAGGCAGTATAATGTTTGTCAAGCAAGAGGATCATGGCTACGGCTAGAACTCAACGACTGCCCGGGCTTGCGGAGCCCGGGCAGTCTCTTTTTGTCTCTCCCCGGTTCACCCAGTAGTGGACGTCTCAGGGCGCATAGGGAGCAAGACGACAGACAGTCAAGAAGGAACCGTCAGATGGTTCAACGACACGAAGAGGTACGACTTGATCTGGCGTGAGGCTGAAGATGTCACATTTGGTCATCACTCAGACATCATCAACCGTAGTCGATTCGCCTGTTTGAGAGAGAACCAGAAAATCGAGTTCAGTGTCCAGAATGGCCCCAGGGCCCTCCGCGCCACCGGCGTCAAGAGTCTGCAGAGCGACACACAATCTGGCGGATACCCCAGGGAGACACACTTGAGAAGAGACGACACGAGGAGAGACTAAGGATGAATCCGTCGAATGACATCATGATTCAGACACACAATCTGGGCAAAGCTTACGGCCAGGTTCAAGCCCTCAAAGGCCTCGACCTGCGGGTCGCCAGAAACTCGATCTTTGGCTTCTTGGGTCCCAACGGTGCGGGCAAGACGACGACGATGAAGTTGCTTCTTGGCCTCATCCGTCCGACGAGCGGCAGCGGCACAGCTTTTGGCCAGGATATCGTCCGGGATAGTATCGCCATCCGCAGCCGCATTGGCTACCTACCCCAGCAGCCCCAGTTCATCCCCGACATGACGGCCCGCGAGACGCTCCAACTGACGGCCAGGTTCTTCTTTACCGGCCCCAAGCAGGCAATCGACAAGCGGGTTGAGGAGATGCTAGACCTGGTCGGCTTGCAGGACAAGGCGGAACGGCCGGTGAAGGGTTTTTCCGGCGGCGAGCGCCAGCGCCTAGGAATGGCTCAGGCCCAGATCAACCACCCTGACTTGCTCATCCTCGATGAGCCGTCGGCTGCCCTCGACCCGATCGGTCGGCTCGCCGTGCTGCGCGTGATGGAGGAGCTACGCGAGCGGACCACGATATTTTACTCCACCCACATCCTGGACGATGTGCAGCAGGTGAGCGACACCGTGGCCATCCTGAATCACGGTCAACTGGTCGCCCAGGGGCCCATCGAGCACCTGCTGGCCGGCAGCGACAAGCCGGTCTACACGCTGTTACTATGGGGCGACGGCGAAGCCACACGGTCTCGCATTGCGAACTTGCCGTACGTGGCGGGTATCGAGGCGGCCCACAGCAACGGCGCGACATCCTGGCAGGTCAGCGTGACCGATGAGGCTGCCGCCGAGAAGGGGCTGCTGCGCGAGGTCTTGGCCGACGAGGCCGTAACTGTCACGGAATTCCATCGAAAGAAGTACGAACTGGAGGAGATCTTCACCAGTTTTGTTGAGGGAGACAACAATGGTCGCTAATACCGCATTTGACAGGGTACAGGAACCAAGCTGGCGTCGCGGGTTCGCCAATCTGCTCGCTAAGGAGAACCGTGCATGGTGGGGATCCCGCCGTTGGTGGGTTCAGGCCGGCCTATGGACGCTTGTCGTCAACGGCCTCATGGCCTTTCTCCTCTTTGCCATGCCGGTGATGCTGCAGCTGAATGAGGATCCTTCCGATGCCGAGAGCTACGACGCGGTCCTGCAGAGTGTAGGGGCCCTATTCCAAATCGGTACCGTTGCCCTGGCCCTTGGTGCCATCCTGCTATCCCAGGACCAGATCGTGGGCGAGCGACAGAGCGGTGTGATCGAATGGATCCTGTCCAAGCCAGTGTCCCGGGCCAGCTACTTCTTGTCCAAATTGGCCGCCGATGCGATCGCCGTGCTTGTCCTTCTCGTGGGCCTGCAGAGTGCCATCGCCTACGGCCTGATCTCACTGGCCAACGGGGGGCTATTTCCCCTGGGTCCCTTCGTCGCTGCGGTCGGTGGCCTGGCTGTGAATACGCTCTTCTACCTGGCACTGACGCTGATGATGGGCGTCCTCACCCATAACCGGGGCACGTTGCTCGGTGTCGCCCTGGGGATGCTGTTCGGTGGTCTCATCATCGGCAGCTTCATGGGCCCGTATTCGCTGTTCACGCCCTGGTCGATGACCGCCGCACTACCAGCTATGGCGCTGCAGATGGGCCTGCCGCTGCCCATCTGGTTGCCCCTGTGCACAACCGCGGCCCTGACGCTGCTCTGCATCGGAGTGGCACTGTGGGCGTTCAGGACTATGGAGTTCTAGGCTTGCTGACTCGGTCGTTCGGCGAGAAGCCCAGCCTCAGATGACGTGTGAGAGGACGCATGCCAAAGGATCTTCCTTGGCAAGGATACCTGGGCTCCCGGGCCCGCCGACGTATCCCTGTGCCGGGTGTCGCCGGCATCATACGTACTCTTCGCTCCGCCGATGATCCTTTTCCTGCTAACGATCGACCTGGGCCCGGTTACGCAGCTGCCCTTGCCGCGGGCCGGCCTCATCGGGCACCGACCCCATGCTGTCATAGGTCACTGATTTGGGTGAATGCACTCCTTTGCGTGAGCACGGTGAGTGGGCCTTGGGCCAGACCTAGTAGGCAGGAAGCAGAGCGATTGCGGCCAGAAGAGTGTTCATGCTGCAGCCCATTCGATGTGGCCGATGTCGCTGGAGACACCGTGACCGTCAACAAGTAGACCATTGGGATTTCGCGTCCGCTCCCCTCGACCGACGTCCAAGGTCGCCATCGAGTCTTACATCCTGCCGGCCCCTCCTCCTCAAACGTAACGTGGCGTCAACGGCGTCACTTCAGAAGACCTTCAGAATTTCCCCTCCGAGCTGCTTGTCAAACCACCCCTTGCCCAGTACAATCGGGAAGCCCGGAGGAGGGCAACCGCCGCCACTACCCAGACCCGACCGGCACCGAGCGTAAGCACGCCCATGAATCGACTCGTCAGGACACTCCGAACCCTAACCAAGCGGCCCATCCTCCTTAATGCCGCGCTGGCCCTCGTCCACATCCTGGCGGCGAGACTTGGGCTGCTCCTCTCCCACCCCGAGACACGGGTCACCCTCATCTGGCCGCCGTCGGGCATCTCCCTGGGCGCCGTGCTTCTCTTGGGGCACGGCGTCTTCCCCGGCATCTTCCTGGGCGACGTCATCGCCGCCATCGCGGAGAACCATCCGCCTCTGGCATGGGTCATGGGGCCCCTGGGGCACACTCTGGGGGCCGTCGGGGGCGCCTGGCTGCTCCGCCACCACGTTGACTTCGACCTCCGTCTCCGCCGCCTGAAGGACGTGCTTCTGCTCGCCGTGATCGGCGGGCTAGCCGGTGCCTTCGTGAGCGCCACTCTGCGTGTGGGCGCGCTCGTGATCACGGGACGGATCGCGACGGCAGACACCCTCTCTGCGTGGCTGAATGGGTGGCTGGGCGGCACAGTGGGCGTGATCGTCTTCACCCCGGCACTCCTGGTGGTGGGCAACGAGCTGCGCCAGAAGACCTCCCTGCCCCAGCTAGACGCGCGTCGTATCGCTCACACCGCCCTTCCCTTTGGGGTGCTCATCGTGGTCGGCGCCGTCGTCTTCGGCGGTTTGGGATACCTCTTCCCGCGCCGCGCCGGTCTCCCGGTGGCCTTTGCCGTCTTCCCGCCCCTAGTGTGGATCGCCGTGCGCTTCGGCCTGCCGGGCTCGAGCGTCGCCATCCTGGTGACCGGGCTCATCGGCGTCGTGGGAACGGCGCTGGGTGGCGGCCCCTATTCGGGCCCGCCCTTCCCTCAGAACCTCGGCGTCTTGTGGAGCTTCGTCGGCGTCGTCGCCTTCACGTCCCTGACGCTGGGTGCCGCCGTCACCGGTCGGCGGCGCGCCGAGGAGGAGCTTGGCGTCCGCCGGCAGCTCTGGGACTCCCTCATGGCGAACACCCCGGACCTCGTCTACTTCAAGGACGCCGACCACGGTCTTATTCGGGCCAGTCAGACCTACGCCGACGCCGTGGGCGTGCCCCAGTCCGAGCTGAAGGGCAAGACGGCCGCGGAGCTTTGGCCGCGCGAAGGCGAGGAGATCATGGCCGACGAAGAAGACGTCCTCGCCGGGAATCCGATGATCCGGAAGGTGCGTGCGGCGACGAATGTCGCCGGCGACCGACGCTGGTACCTCCTCACCAAGGTGCCCATCTATCAGGACGGAGAGGTGATCGGCTTCTTCGCCATGGACAAGGACATCACAGAGCGAAAGGACGTGGAGGAGCAGCTCGCTTTCCAGTCCATGCTCCTCGATCAGATCCAGGACATGGTCGTCGCCACGGACCTGGAGGGCACCATCACCTACGTCAACGAGGCCGAGTGCCGGGCCTTTGACCGGACCGCCGACGCGTTCATAGGACGACCCATTGGCATGCTGGGCGACGATCCGGCGCGCGGCGGCACGCAGCGAGAGATCCTCGAGGCCACCCTGTCCCAGGGGAGCTGGCGAGGCGAGGTCATCAACTTCGCACCGGCCGGCCGTGAGATCATCCTCGACGCCCGTGTGCAACTGGTCCACGACGAGGAGGGGCAGCCCATCGGGATCGTCGGCGTCAGCACCGACGTGACCGACCAGAAGGCCCTGGAGCGTCAGCTCCGGCGCCAGGAACGCCTGGCCGCCGTCGGCCAGCTGGCGGCCGGCATCGCCCACGATTTCCGTAACCTCCTCACGACCATCATCCTCTACGCCGGTCTCCCGCTGCGCCGGGGCAATCTCCCGGCTGATCTGGAGCAGAGTCTGCACACCATCGTCACGGAGGCGGAGAAGGCGACCGAATTGGTACAGCAGATTCTTGACTTCAGCAGCAGCTCCATGATCCAGCGGCACCTCCTGGATCTGGAGACGCTGGTCGCCGACGCACTCGACGTCCTGCGGCGCACCATCCCGGAGACCGTCCGCATCACGCTTGAGGCCGGCCCCGGGCCCTACCCCGTCAAGGCCGACCCGGGCCGTCTACAGCAAGCACTCACCAACCTGGCGCTCAACGCCCGCGACGCGATGCCCGGCGGGGGCGAACTGCGCATCTCCCTGTCTCGAACGGAGATCACGCCATCCGATAAGCCACCGGTAGCCGACATGGCGTCCGGCACGTGGACGTGCCTCACCATCTCGGATACCGGCACGGGGATGACGCCCGAGGTCCAACAGCACCTCTTCGAACCATTCTTCACCACCAAAGATATCGGGGAAGGAACGGGCCTGGGACTGGCCCAGGTCTACGGCATCATCCGCCAGCATGGAGGGGCCATAGACGTCGAGACAGCACCCGGGGATGGGACCGCGTTCCACATCTACCTTCCAGCCTCGTCTCAAGCCTCGGGATCGCCGTTCGGGGCACCCTCGCGGTCTACGGTCGAGCCGCCCCCCGGCCGTGGCGAGACGATTCTCCTCGTCGAGGACGAGGAGAATGTACGGCAAGCCACCGAACGCATTCTGGAGAACCTGGGCTACACGGTGCTTACGGCCGGGAACGGCCGCGAAGCGCTGGCCCTCTGCCAGACGCCGCGCTGGGCCGATCATCGGAACTCCATCGACCTGGTCATCGCCGACGTGATTATGCCCGAGATGGGAGGTCGACAGCTGCTCGATGCCCTGCGCCGGGTCAGGCGTGACATCCGAGCCATCGCGATCACCGGCTACGCTCTGCAAGAAGGTGAGGTTGAGGACCTCAAATCCCTGGGATTCGCGCGGGTCGTCCGCAAGCCGTTTGAGATCGGCGATCTTGCTACGACCGTCCGAGAGGTGCTTGAGGCGTGACGGCACAGTCCGCTCCTCTCAGCCTTCATCCGGGCCGGCACCCTTATCAAACGGAGATGGATTCTTGAACGACTCGGATCATACAACCCGGATCCTCTGCATGGAGGACAATCCAGGCGTCGCCCGCCTCTTCCAGAGACATCTGGAGCGGGCGGGGTACAGCGTGGATCTGGCACACGACGGCCACGATGGTCTGGCCAGGTTGGACGCATTGGCCTATGACGTGGTCATCGTCGATCAGCAGATGCCGGGAATGACGGGCCTGGACGTCATTCGCTCCCTGGTCGCTGCCAACGCCCTACCACCCACAGTGATGGTCACCGGAGCCGGGGATGAGGAGACGGCGGTAGCGGCCATGAAGCTCGGCGCCGACGACTATCTGGTGAAGGACGTCGACGGCGGCTACTTGCGGCTCCTGCCGTCAGTCATCGATCGCGTCATGCAGAAGCGCCAACTCGTGCAGGAGCGCCAGGAGGCCGTCGATGCCCTCCGCCGAAGCGAGCGTCTTTACCGCACCGTAGTAGAGAGCACGAGTGACGTGATCCTCCTTCATGATGAGGCAGGCCGGATAGCTTTCATCAACAAAGCCGGCCTGTCCTTCACGGGTTTCGATGAAGCGGAGATGCTTGGGCAGCCGGTCGCGGAGTTCCTTCCTCCCGACATCCGTGCCGCGCATCTCAAGCGCAGGGAGAGGCGTGCATCCGGAGATTGGGAAAGTTTCGCCTACGACTCGGCGTTCTTCAATGCCGCCGGTCAGCGCATCGACGTGACCGTCCGAGCGACCCCCGTCATCGTCGATGCTGCTTACCAGGGGGAGCTCCTGGTGGCCCGCGACATGACTGAGATCCGAGCTATGCGCGAGCGCCTGGAACAACAGGAGCGGCTGGCGGCCCTGGGACAGCTCACGTCGGGCGTGGCCCACAGCTTCCGCAATCTCCTCAACACCATCATCCTCAACGCGGAGATGAGCATGAGAAAACCCGGCCTGCCGCTGGACGTGGCCCGCGATCTGCGCTCCATCCTGAAGGAGTCGCGGCGGGCCTCAGACCTGGTGCAGCAGATGCTCGATTTCAGCAGCCGGGCGATGATCAACCGGGAGCCGACCCATCTCGGAGCCCTCGTCGCTGAGTTCGTCGAGACCCTCAGTGCCCGCGTGCCCGACGACATCCGCGTATACTTCGGCCAGGAGCTGTCCGGCGCGGACCAGTCGTGGGTCGCCCCGGTCGACCGTTCGCGCCTCCGGCAGGCCCTCGCCAACCTCGCAGACAACGCGCTGGACGCTATGCCTCACGGCGGAGACCTCCGCTTCGCACTTTCAGAGGTTGAACTCCAGCCGGACGAGGCACCGCCGGCGGCAGATGTGCTTTCCCTCTTTGGGGGGCCGGATGCGGCTGCAGTGTCCGGCGGCCAATGGATCCGGCTGGTGGTCTCGGACACGGGGACCGGCATGACCGAGGACGTCCGCTCTCAGCTCTTCTCGCCCTTCTTCACCACCAAGGATGTGGATCAGGGGATCGGTCTGGGCTTGTCTCAGGTTTACGGTATCGTGAGGCAGCACGGCGGGACCATCGACGTAGAGACGGAACCCGGTCAGGGCACCACGTTCACCATCCACCTACCGTCTCGCCCCGACGCGGAGACGCCGGGAGCGGCCAAGAAACGCCCAGGGGAGACCGCGCTCCTGGTGGCCGAGGACAGAAGCCTTCGAGACGCCGCTGAGCACGCCCTGTCCGCGCTCGGCTATCCCGTCCTGACGGCTCTCAGCGCCCAGGAGGCCGTGCCGATGTGCCAGACGGGCCGCTGGGCCGGCAGCCGCAGCGACCGGATTGGGATCGTCGTTCTGGACGTGACCGTGCTGGAGGACTGCCCCGAGAAAATGATCACGGAGCTGAGAAGGCACAGGCCGGGGGTCAAAGTCATTGCGCTGGTGGAGGACGGCACCACGGAGGAAGAACGGGATCAGCTCCTTGAGGCCGGCTGCCTGAGCCTGGTCGGGAGATCCTGTGAGCTGGCCGAGCTCGCCCAGGCCCTTGAGAGGGCCGCAGGGAGCACGTGACGCACAGCACGCGGTCGACCGTAGGTCAGCACCGGCCGAGCGGGACGCATCCAGTACCCGTCGGATTTGCGCCCGCCGCACGCTGCGAACCCCTATCACACAAGGCGACGGCAGCGTGTCATCCCACGGCTCGACGGCAGCAGGGGTCCGATGGTCATCGAGAACCCGCGCCCCCAATTCGCCTTACGCCCGGTCACGGCCTCGGCGGTCGGTCCGGCACCTTGAGGAGGTTAGAAAGGCTATGACAGCTAGGATTACCAGTTCGGCGCACACACCACTTTTCACCGCGACTGCGCTCCTGCTGACCGGCATCTTGGCGGTTTCGTGCGGTTCGGTCCCCACCGAGAACCCTACCCCGACGTCGACGGTGCAGCCAACGGAGGAAGCGTCGCCCGTCTCCCTGGTCATGGGCTCCTGGCGCCCGGACGACGTGGAGCAGATGAATCGCATCCTGGATCGCTTCCACGACGCGTACCCAAGCATCACCATCCAGTTCGAGTCCACCAATCCACCGGACTATGATGCAGCGCTTGAAGCACAGCTTGAATCGGGTTCCGCCCCCGATCTCTTCTACGCCCGCTCCTACGCCACATCGCGACTGCTGTATGAGGAGGGGTACATCGCCGCACTTGACGACCTGCCCGGCCTGGAGGCCTCCTTCGCGCCCGACATGCTCAGCGCCTGGACCACGGACGACGGTATGCCCTACGCTGTGCCCTTCATCGCCACGTCCCACGGTGTCTACTACAATCAAGAGGTTTTCGAATCCCTCGGCCTGAGCCCACCCGAAACCTGGGAGGAGCTGCTCACCACCGCGCGGGCCATCAAGGACGAGGGCATCGTCCCCTTTGCTAACACCTCGGGCGACCCCTGGACCGTCGCGGAGCTGGTCTTCATGAATTTGGCGCCCAGCTTCATCGAGGGTCGGGAGGGGCGAATGGCCTACCTGAACGGAGAGAGATGCTTTGATGATCCAGCGATGACCGCCGCGTTCGAAGCCGTCGGGGAGTTGGCACCTTTCCTGCCCCAGAACCACGATCTCCTGACCTACGCGGACAGCCGACAGCTCTTCGCCCAGGGGCAGGCCGCCATGTTCCTCAGCGGATCGTGGGACATCGCCTTCTTCGATGCCTCGGCCCTTGACTTCGCCTGGAGCGTCTTCGCCATCCCGGCACCGGAGGGCAAGGACGGCCACGTCACGTTCCACCCCGACGCCGGCGTGGCCCTCAACGCTGCCTCGGCCCACCCGGAGGCCGCGCGGACGTTCCTATCCTGGATGACGACCCAGGACTGCGCCGCGGCGCTGGCCAACGAGCTGCCGGGCTTCTTCCCCATGCATCAGGATACGCCCCCCATCGAGAATGAGCACGCGCGCACCTTCCTCTCCCTCAACCAGGGGCGCGGCACCGATGCCCGCCTCGCCTGGGAGAAGCTGCGTGCCGGCACCCCCGACGGCTACGTCCTTATGCAGGAGGGAGCGGTTGACGTCATCCAGGGCGACGGCACCGCGGAGGAGGCGGCTCACGCGCTGCAGGAAGGCCTGGCCGAGTGGTACGCCCCGGCCCAGACGTGTGGAGAGTAGCGTGAGGCACGCCGTAGTTCGGCCCGCCCCGGCCTCCCCGTCCAACTTCTTTCGCATCTCGCAGGAGTAGTCTATGTTCAGAACCACCGAAGGAAGGGCGACCCTAACCTTCGCCTACGCCGTAGCTGTGCTCCTCGTCGCAGGCGTCGGCATCCTGGCGGCCTTCCGCCTCAATCTGATCAACGAGGCGACAGACCGACTCGTCGACGACCTGGGCTCGGACGTCATGCTCTCCAACGACATCGTCAACCAGGTCCTGCTTACCCGCTACTACGCAAACCGCTACGTCAACAGCCAGAATCAGAGCGATCTCGATCGGTTCCACGCGGCTTTCTCAGGACTGGAGATTATGCTGCAGCAAGCCAGAGGACAGATCACCCATCCGGAGCGAGTGGCCATGCTCGACCGCATCGATCCGGCTGTGGAAAGCTACGGCGACGCGTTCGGCCAGGTAGCCGACCTGATTCGCCGCCGGCAGCGCACGCAGTCCGAGGTCCTCGACGTCGAGGGCGTCCAGGCGGACGATGAGATCACCGCGCTCCGAATGCACGTCGTGACTCTGGACGACCCAAAGGCGTTCCTGGCCGTCAGCAACGCGCGGAACGCCTTCCAATCGATGCGGCTGAACAACGCCCGTTACGTCGATACAGGCGACCAGCGCTACACCGTCCTCTTTGAGGCGGCGGAGCAGCAGGCCCGCGGCGCGCTCTCCACCCTCCAGGAAATCCTCTCCACCCCCTCCCAGCGGGAGAACGCCGCCCAGGCACGAATCGCGGTGCAGGGGTATTGGAAAGGCTTCCAGACCATCCGGCGGGACTACGTGGAGATCCAGAGGATCCTGGACACAGAGCTCGACACGCTGGAGCCCGAGATCGCCAGCGCCGCCTCGGAGATCGTGAGCAGCGTCGAGCGGTCCTTCGCCCAGGAGAACGCGCTTACGGAACGTCTCATCTTCCAGACCCGTTGGGTCTTGATGCTCACGACGGGGATGGCCGCCCTCGCCTCCGTGGGGCTGGGTGTCGTCTTCTCGCGGCGCATGGCCGAGCGGGAGCGCTCCGAGCGCGCCCTGAGGCAGGCCCGGGACCAGCTCGAGGTGCGCGTGAAGGAACGCACGGCGGACCTGGAGCAGGCAAATGAGGAGATCAAGCAGTTCGCCTACATCGTGTCCCACGACTTGCGTGCGCCCCTCGTCAACTTGAAGGGCTTCTCCGCCGAGCTTCGCTTCGCCCTGGACGAGATCCAGTCCGTGATGGGCGACGCGAGGCCCCATCTGAACGATGAGCAGCAGCAGCGGCTCGAGTATGCACTCGACGAGGACGTGCCAGAGGCCCTCTCCTTCATCGAGTCGTCCGTCACCCGCATGGATGCGTTCATCCACGCCGTGCTCCGTCTCTCCCGCCTAGGACGCCGTGAGCTTGATCCAGAGCCCGTGGACGTGGAGGCCCTGGTCCAAAACGCGTTGGAGAGTCTGGCCCACCAGATCGAGGAGCACGACGTGGAGGTCCACGTCGGATCACTGCCCGTTGTCGTGGCCGACCGTACGTCGATGGAGCAGATCATGGGGAACCTCCTCGACAACGCCCTCAAGTACCTCCGTACGGACGTCGCAGGCGAGCTCGAGATCACGGCCGAGGAGGATGAGGAGAGGATCACCTTCCACGTCCGCGACAACGGACGCGGCATCTCCGAGGACGACCTGCCCAAGGTCTTCGCGCCCTTCCGGCGGGCCGGGCGCCAGGACGCGCCGGGCGAGGGCATGGGCCTGCCCTACGTGCAGACCCTGGTCCGGCGCCACGGCGGCCGCATTTGGTGCGAGTCAGAGCTAGGAGAGGGCACCACGTTCACGTTTACCATCTCGAAACACCTGAATGGCGAAAGCGAAGTAGAGGAAGAAGGAGGCATCCTTGGCTGAACCGCGCGAAGTGTCGATACTCCTGGTAGAGGACGATCCCGGGCACGCCCGGTTGATCGAGAAGAACCTGCGCCGCTCCGGCATCACCAACAAGCTGGTCACCGCCGGCGATGGTCAGCTGGCACTCGACTATTTGCACGGCGCGGGCGATTTCGCCGGGAACAAGGCCGCATCACCGCTCCTCGTGCTCCTCGATCTCAACCTGCCCGTCCTCAATGGCTATCAGGTCCTTGAGCGCATGAAGGCCGATGAGCGCCTCAAGCGCATCCCGGTCATTATCCTGACCACCACGGACGATACCCGCGAGGTAGAGCGCTGCTACGACCTTGGCTGCAATGTCTACATCACGAAGCCCGTGGACTACCACGATTTCTCCGACGCCATCCGCAAGATCGGTCTCTTCTTGTCCGTCGTGACCATCCCGAACGGCGAATGAACGAGAACGGCGGGCGCACAGCCACACGCATCCTCTGCATGGAGGACGACGCCGGCATTGGCCGACTGCTCGAGAAGAAGCTCGAGCGCGCCGGGTACGCCGTCGATCTCGCCGCCGATGGAGGCGAGGGCCTGGACCTCTATGACAAGGATCGCCACGAGGTGGTGATCCTCGATCAGCAGATGCCCGTCCACACCGGCCTGGACGTGATCAAGCACCTGGCTCGCCGCGGCCCCCTCCCGCCCATCATCATGATCACCGGTGCAGGCAGCGAGCGCACCGCAGTCGAGGCTATGAAGCTCGGCGCCGGCGACTATGTGATCAAGGACGTCGACGGGCGGTTCCTCAGCCTCCTTCCTACCATCATCGAGCGGCTGCTCCGGCAGCGGCGGCTCGCGGAGGAGAAGGAGCAAGCCGAACAGGCCATCCGCCGATATGCGGCGGAGCTCGAGGTACGCAACCGCGAGATCGACGCCTTCGCCCACACGGTGGCCCATGACCTGAAGAACCCCCTGCACTTGATCAGCGGCTATGCGTATCTCCTGGAAGCGGACTACGCCTCGAAGCTCGACGAGGTGGGGCGCGAGTGCCTCCACGCCGTCACCCAGTCCGTCGACAAGATGGCCGGCATCATCGATGCACTGCTCCTCCTCTCCTCCGTCCAGCGTGAGGAGGTCGAGCTGGTGCCCGTCGATACGGCCCCCCTTGTCCATTCGGCCCTGGACCGTCTCCGCCACCCGATCAAGAAGACCGCTGCTGAGATCACCATGCCCGACGAATGGCCGGCGTGCAGAGGATACGGCCCCTGGATCGAGGAGGTATGGGTCAATTACATCAGCAACGCCGTGAAGTACGGCGGCCGCCCCAACGGGGGTCCGCCGCCGCGCGTTGAGCTCGGATACGACGTGGGCGACGATCAGATCCACTTCTGGGTGCGCGACAACGGCCGCGGCCTGACGGAGGAGGAGCAGGGCAAGCTCTTCCGCGAGTTCACGCGGCTGGAGGGTGCCAGCGCCGATGGGCACGGCCTGGGACTGAGCATCGTGCGCCGGATCGTCAACAAGCTGGGCGGCGACGTCGGTGTCGAGAGCGCCGAGGGCCAGGGCAGCGCATTCAGCTTCACGCTGCCCGTGGTGGCTCCGGACGATGGACCGTGCGAGGAGACTGCCGAGGGGGACTAGGACACGGATTCACACAGATCACCACCGATCTGCGCGGATCCGTCGTGATCTGTTGTGATCTATTGTGATCGGTGCGAATCTGTGTCCCGTCTATCTTCTGTCCGCGTTGTAGACGACCTCCTCGGCGTGGAACACGGCCCAGGGCGTACCCTCGTCGAACCACGTCACCTCCGCTTGGGTCACACTCAACTCCCCGTTCAGCTGGCCCCACGCGGTCACCTCGTTGATCCACAGTACCTTCTCGGCGCTGTCCTCACCCTTGTAGCGCATCGACTCCAAGATGCGGAGCATCCCCGTCGCTGGATCGCAGCGCGCCAACAGGGTCTGCTCGCCCTCCCCCCAGGGCACCGTCAGCAAGGCCGTCTCGTCGTCGACGGGGGTCCATTCAGTCCGCGGATCCGTCACCCAGACCGCCGGGTACCAGATCGCCTCGGCCCACAGCGCCAGGTTCGCGCCCTGGTCCACCTTCGGCCCCTCGCTCA
>Ga0180435_10002683_pt1 | contig 18084 bp, 18 predicted proteins | sample SS_ome_3_FD_132467 | JGI IMG/M metagenome (GOLD analysis project Ga0180435, IMG submission 132467) | Hypersaline lake sediment archaeal communities from the Salton Sea, California, USA - SS_3_S_1 metaG | ecosystem: Environmental > Aquatic > Non-marine Saline and Alkaline > Hypersaline >...
AACAGGAAGTGGTATGGGAATCAGGGAACGAAGAGAACGAGAGAAGGCCAGAAGGCGGGAGGAAATCCTCGATGCCGCTGAAAAGTTGTTCGAAACCAAGGGTTTAGCGGAAACGACCATGGACGAAATCGCTGCCAGGGCTGAAATTTCCAAAGCTACCATTTACCTGTACTTCAAGTGCAAAGAGCACTTGTACTTCGGGCTCGACTATCGTGGCTCTCAAATCGAAAACGAGCGCTTCCGGCTGGCCGTAGCCTCGGAATCCGTGGGGCTCGACCAGGTGCTGGCGATCGGGAGGGCCTATTGTCAGTATGGTCTCGACTACCCCACCTATTTCTGGGCCAAAACCCGAACCGGTAAGGTTTCCCCAGAGTTGGTCCAGTCGCTTCAGGATGATCCCATGGCCGGTCCCTATCAACAACTCATGATGGAGAATCACACGATATTGGCCAATGCGGTAGAACGCGGGATTGGCGACGGATCGATCCGTCCCGAACTCGACACTCGTACCACTTCGCTGGTTCTCTGGGCCGAAGCCAACGGAGTCGTTGAGTTGATACTCACCCGGGGAGAAATCCTGGCACAGACTTTGGGTCGCACGCCCGAAATGATTATCGAAGGCTACATAGACAGTACCAAGCATTCCCTTAAAACTTAGAAAACTAGCAAAGAGGTAGTATGAAGAGCATAGGCGTTTGCCTTCTACTCACGGTCCTGGCTGTTACCGGCTGGGCACAAACCAATCAGAACCAACCGCCCAAATCGAAGCACGGTTCCATTTCCGGAATCGTGCTTGACGGAGCCAACAAGGCCCCAATAGTCGGTGCCTCGGTGCTGATCCAGGACACTAACACGGGAGCCGCGACCGATCCCGAAGGGCGCTTCACGATCGACAAACTGGCGGTCGGCAACTACATCTTGCGTATCAGCAGCGTGGCTCACGAGCCGAAGATGGTCACCGACGTCATCGTGCGGTCAAGTCGTATCACCAATCTCGAAGTCGAGTTGAAACCGATTGCTATCGCCACCGCCGACATTAAAGTTACGGCCGGCTATTTTGTCGAGGACGACGATCAACCCACTTCGTCAACAACCTTCTCAGCCGAGGAAGTACGTCGTGCCCCCGGTTCCGCCGGCGATGTCAGCCGCGTGATGCATGTCCTGCCGAGTGTCGCCCGTGTAACCGACGAGTTCAACTCTCTGGCAGTGCGCGGGGGGAATCCTTTCGAGACCGGATTCTACCTCGACGGTGTCGAAATCCCCAATATCAATCACTATCCCCTTATGGGCACCTCGGGCGGCCCGATGGGATTGATCAACACCGACCTGATCAGAAATGTGACCTTCTCCGCCGGCGGGTTTGGCGCCTCTTTTGGCGACAAGCTGTCCTCGGTGCTGCAGTTGGAATACCGCGAGGGCAACCGCAAGGAGTTCGACGCTCAGCTTGACATGAGTCTGATCGGATTCGGCGCCGTGGCCGAAGGTCCGCTTCCGTCGAAAAAGGGTTCGTGGGTAGTTGGCGCCCGTAAGAGCTACCTCGATCTACTGGCCGAGATGATCGACATGGATGTTGCCCCGCGGATGGACGACATCCAGGGGAAGATTGTTTACGACCTGTCCAAGAGAAGTCAGCTGTCGCTGATCGGCGTGTTCGGAGCTGATTATGTAGACTATCCCAAAAGCCAGGCCCTGACCGACGGCGGTACCGACTACGGTCTTACCGAAGGCCGCGAGTATGCACTGGGTGCTTCCTGGAGGTGGTTGTATTCTGAACGCGGAGTCTCTACCACTATCCTGTCCATGCAGGGCGTCAAGTACCACGGTGTTTATCGCGAAACCAACACCGAGAGATTACTGATCGACAACAACTCTCTCGAGCAGGCCTTCCAGTTGCGCAATCTCACTGAGTACAGCCTGAGCGACCGGCACCAGGTCAGTTTCGGATTCGACGCCAAGCAGGTCGTCAACGACTACAACCATTTTTCGGCGGAGTTCACCAACTCGGCGGGACAACTGGTTCCGGAACGTCTGATCGACGACAAGTATGAGTTTGCCAAGTTTGGATTCTTCGCCAACCATACCGCGTATCTCACGGGCCGACTGACTACCACATATGGAATCCGCCTGGAATCTTTCGAGCCGACCGATGAGCTACACGTCGCTCCTCGCTTCTCGCTCTCCTATCAGTTGGCCAAGCGCACCAAACTGACCGGCGCCGCCGGGCTCTACTATCAGTCGGTGCCGGCTCTGTTCACGGCAACTCGTTCGACCGAGGCACACCTCAAGGACCCGCGTGCGACCCACTTCGTCCTGGGGGTGGAGCAGCTTCTTCGCGATGACACCCGTCTTACAGTCGAAGGCTACTACAAAAAGTACGAGGACTTCCCGCTCGACCCGGAGCAGCCGGAACTGTTCATTCTGGACGAGACCACCAACCAGACTTCGGTGCTGCGTTACGATTCCCTGTTGAGCGAAGGCGAAGCGGAGTCCTATGGCGTCGAGTTCACCCTGCAGAAGAAACTGGTCCAGGGCATCTATGGAATCGTGAGTGGTTCGCTGTCGAAGTCACGCTACAAGGACTTCAACGGCGACTGGCGAAACCGGTTGTTCGATAATCGCTATATCATGACAATCGAGGGTGGCTACAAGCCGAATCAGTCCTGGGAGTTTAGCAGCCGCTGGATTATCGCCGGCGGGACGCCCTATACACCGATTGATGTCGCTTTGTCCGACAGTTTGGGCTGGGCGGCCTACGATATCACGAAGGCCAACGAGCTACGAAACCCGGCCTATCACTCCCTCAATATCCGGGCCGATCGCCGTTTCCACTATCGCGGCGCAAACTTGATTGTCTTCCTGTCGGTGTGGAACGTCTACGACCGGAAGAACGTCGCTGCCCGATACTGGGATGCCGAGAAACGGGAAGTGGCCGAACGCTATCAGTGGCGGATGGTGCCGATTCTGGGATTGGAGTATGAGTTCTAGAGCCAACTAGTTCTTGCCGAGGAGGCGGTCGTTGGCCCGATCAAGAATGGTTTCGGAACTGCTGGCGGTGATGGGAATAAGGTCGGCTTTGAGACCTGACTTTTCCAGACGTTGAACCGCGGCGAGTACCATGCCGGCCTCCTCCTCGGTCTTGAGATCGAGTACCACGACCCCGCAAGTGGAGGCATCGCAGCAGAGCGGATCGATATCGGCTTCGTAGAGACCGAGACTGTACAGGAGGTCGCACATCATTTCATCACTGCATGCAATCTCTTCATCAACACCGGACAAAGAGAGATTGTAACCCACCGTTTCCTGCCAACTGAACGGGACCAGGGCCAGCGCCAGCACGAGCGTGACCAGGGCCGACGAAAGGGCCAAACGAAGTCGCGGTCGGCGGCTGTAGACTTTGGGGACCTCACCTCGCGCGAGGCGTGATTCCACCAGCTTGCGTTGTGACTCGAGCGGACGCATGTCGAGTTCATCATCGGAACGACCCGACTCCAGAGCGATATTCAGAGTCCGCACGGCCTGAGCCTCGCGACGACAGGACTCACAGGTTTCCAGGTGTTGGGCCAACCCTTCTTCTACCTTCCCCCCGTTAGAATCCTGCATCATCTGCTCTATTTGAGCCCGGGCTTCGCGACAGCGCATGCTTCCTCCAAGCCGATTAGTTCTTCTAAAACCAGACCGTTAGCGTTGCGTCCGGATTGCTCCAGAATCGCTCTTACGGCCTTCTTCATTCGTCTTCGGGCCCGAAACAACCTCGCCTTGATCGATCCCTCGCTCATGCGATAGAGATCGGCGATCTCGGCGATCGACCATTCCTGCAACTCATGCAACGTAACCAGGGCGTGTTGTTCCGGTGTCAGAACGGCCATCGCCCGGTGCAGCCATCGTTTGGTGGCATGCTCGCGGCTCGGGTCGGCCCCGATCAACTTCTGCTCCACTTCAACCGTCATCGGCCTTCGCCGCTTAAACCAGGGGGCCCGACAACTGCTGGTATAGGTGTTCACGATGCTGCGATAGAGCCAGGGACGAAATGACTCGCGATCGCGAAGCTGGTCGAATTTCCTGAGAGCGTTGACGAGGGTATCCTGAAACAGGTCGTCACCTCGATCTCGTTCTCCGGCAAGTTTGCGGCAAAACATCATGGCCCTTTTGTACTCCGGCTCCAGGTACTGCCAGAACAGCTCTTTCTGTTCCTGTTTCATCCGCATAAATGACGTCTTGAACTCGTTTTAGGTTACGCTCCGGGACTCATATTTGATACAACCCATACCGAAGGCGGTTCAGGCCGGTTCCCGGTAGATTTGCACCGGATCAACATCGATGCCACTCTTGTATAAGAGCTAAATCGTTGATAAGGAGTCAAATATGAAATCATTGCTGATAATCACTCTAGTATCTCTTCTGTTAGTATCGGTCGCTATATCGGTTGAGAAGACTACCTCTCCTCTGAAAGCGGCCCTGGGCGAAGAGAAGTTTGTCGCGTGCGGACTGGATCGACTGGAACCTGAGGAGCAGGAGCATTTGCACGGTTTGATCTTCCAAAGTCCGGAAATCAGCTGGGTAGAAGAGTCGGCCGTTCGGCACCTGATCAAAGAAGGTTTCGAGGAGATACACGTCGTGGGAGCCATCGATCATGAGGATCACAGCCACGAGAGACTGCTCCTGGTGATGCACAACTACGAGATATACACCATGGACCCGCCTCTGGGTCATGATTTGCCGGAACCCGGGAGATACCTCGCCAAGATCGGATCGGCCCATTGGACAATTCTCCTTCGCAACGGCGAGGAAGCTAGCTATTGGACGAAAGATGTCGGGAGATGAAGCGCTCAGTTCTTGGGATACCCGGTTTCGTTGCGAATCGCCTGGTAGTCAGGAAGTTGACGCCAATCCCGGAACCAGCTGCTCTTGAGCATAGCATCAAGGACATCGCAGGACACCGGGTCGATTTCCACGATTTCAAAACCGGCCGAGAAGGTCCCGGCAAGAAGCGACGACTGGCTGGGCATATTCCAGCGGCAGAGGGCCTCGAAGTGGATTTCCTCGGCTGCCTTGATCGGCTGCGGAAGGCGTAGTTGCATGGCGTAGGTCTTGCCTACCTCGGGAGATTCATTGCAGAGGAGTCTTAGACCGCGAGAGGTGATATCCACCAGGCTGCCGATCAGCTTCTGCGTGTGACAGCTGTAGACCTCCAGGTAGTTGACGGGACGAAGACGATCCGACGATCGGCTCTCTGTTTTGGATCTGGGCGTATCCTGCAAACCGAAGCTCCCTAGAAGGATATTCTTTTCCTTACTGGTTTCTTCGGCAGCAATGGCTTTGCCATTTAGAGCCGCCTCGCCGGTCTTAACCAATACCTGCCGTAAATGGCTTGATCGAAGCTCCAAATTGGCTATAATCAATCAGAGTCCACTCACGCCCGATATCAAAGGAATCATCATGCCCGACAAACCAGAGTTTGACATCGTAGCTGTTCACAAGTACTTCTCGGCCCATTGCTTCAACGCCGCGTGGGACTTGATAGAGAAGACCAATCGAACGGCTGAAGAGGACGAAGAAATGATCCGACTCTGCCAGACTTCGATATATCACTGGACCCAACGCGAAGATTGCACCGACCAGAGTCTTTCGATTGGCTTCTGGCAAGCCTCAAGAGCTCATTCCCTGCTGAATAGCGCCTCTGAGGCCGAAAAATACGGTCAGTTGTGCCTGGATAAATCCAAGGACCTGGACAAGTTCTTTCTCGGCTATGCCTACGAGGCCCTGGCCCGCGCAGCCATGGTCACCGGCGATGCGGGCAGCATGAACGACTATTTGGAGAAGGCACGAGAATGTGTCGGACAAGTCGAGGATGAGTCGTCGAAGAAAATGCTCGTGGACGACCTCGACGGAATCAAGCTCTAGGCAAAAAAAACGGCTCCTCCTGGGAGCCGCTTGGAGCATCTTAAACGCTCGCCTTGGTTGGCGCCAAGACAGCTGCGTATTTTTTGTCCTCGCCCATAATATGGTCGGTCAACCATTGCGACAGGAAGTTCATAGTCTTGGCCGACATCCCAATCTTGCCAGATTCAAAGTCGGTCTTGAGATCCTGAGCTTTGGCCAAAAAGAGTTGATGGATCGTCCGGTGATCAGCCAGACCAGGGAAGCTGGCCTGCTGCATCAGGCGTTCTTCGTAGGCAAAATGGGTGTGGGCATAAGCGATCATTTCCTTGAGGATCGCTCCTAACACATCATTCCCTTTGCCCTGAAGCATGGCATCGTTGAGGCGGTTCATCATGTCAACCAGCTTCTGGTGCTGCCTATCGATGTCTGGCATCGATACGCTGAGCTTGTCGCTCCATTTGATTAAAGGCACTGTAGCCTCCTTTTCTTGGACATTAAATGTCGATTATCCGCACTTTCCCTTTCTATCGACAGTTTTCGCAGGGTGTTTTAATCCAGAATATCCGTTCTGAACGAGAAAAGGCAGGTCCCGAAAGACCTGCCTCTGGATTCTCAGCGACTTGCCCTATTCGCAGGGGAAGGGTGGCGGCCCTCCCAGGAAAAAGAAGTTCACGAGATAGACGACGTCCGAAATATCGGGGAAGTACTCGCCACTGGCGTTGACATCCGCTTCGAGGTAACAAACGGCGGGATCACCTCCGAGGAAGAGGAAGTCGACCATGGCCACGATGTCGGAAATGTCGACGGCCGGCGGGTAATCGTGGGTGAAGTCTCCGCGCATCACACAACAGGATTGGGACCATCTCTTGACTTCCACAATCCCCCGGTCCCGATTCGATCCCTGCCCCACAATGAACTGTAGTTTGACATATTGGCTATCCCCCGGAGCCATATCGAACGGACCTGACGTGAGCAACATGCGACGATCGGCGGCATCGACATCGAGCCAGCCGGTGCCGGCCAGGGGATCTCCCGAGTAGGGGTAGCTGGTCGGGAAACCATCGTAAGTGTAGGGGTCTCCGAAGACGTCGGATCCTGTAAGGTAGTTGTAGGTCTCTTCATAGTAGTTAGGGTCCATGCCGCCCAGGAACATTTGGAAGCCGGTCATCGGTAGGTTCTTGTGTTCCGGCACCAGCTCGGGTCCAAACACGGCGTAGTCTCCGGGCGAAGGTACCAGCGGTCCACGGATAACCCGGAATCCGATCGCCGGGACCTGACTTCCGAACTTCTCGTCCACCTGGTTATAATTGTAGCAATAGGCGAGACTCAAGGTGCTGTCACAACCGGTGAGGTCGTCGGTGTGACTCCCCAGATCCGGATCAACCCAAAAACCAAAGTACATGTTCTCGATGTGATTTCCGCCGTGGTTGTAAAGCTTGTACTCAAAGTTGATGATGTTGCCTTCTCCGCCCACCGCAAGCTCAACGTAATCCGGCGAAGAGAAGTAGAAAGTATCAACCGGCGAGTTAAGGGTGTCGGAGACGCTCTGGAAACGAACATGGGTACCCTCAGCCGGAGCGGAAGTCAGTCCGGAGGAGTCCTGGAAGACAATCCGGCCGAGCTGGGAGCCTATGGCCCAGTCCCAGGGTAATGCAGATGCAGCAGGTTCGACATATGGGACTTCCGTCACATAGATTCGGTCGCCGTAACTCCAGATATCATTTCCGTCGCGGTCGATGAAGGCGAGATTGACCCGTTGGTCGTCGTGGGGTGACGCTATATCCGAACCCAGATTCCAGATTTCGAACGGGAGGCGATCCGGCTGAAGTAGATCGTCGTAATAGCTGTAATAGTTAGAGCCGCCCGATGTAAACCGGAACTCCCAGTTGTCAGTGGTCATGTTCCACCGCCAGTTGAGGTAGCAGTTATCTTCCTCGGTAAGGTAACCAACATACCAGTCGCCGGTCGAGTTGAGTGATTTATTGACATTTACAGGCGGAAAGACTGAAACCTCGAGGATCGACTCGATGGTCACGCAAGGAGCATCGACGGCAATAGAGATTCCATCGACTTCAACGGGGGTGCCGCTCTGATCGGTCTGGTTCTGGAGAGCAATCGTTCCCGCGGTGACATTCTCAAGATGCCAAACTCGTCCCAGAGTTGGATGGTCCTCGAATACTACCCGATAATCGTCCCCGGTTGCGACAAGAGGATCGACCACCCGAACTGTGGCACTTCCCTGCCCATAGATATTGGTGTTTTCGGCTTCCATGAGCGGCGAAATCAGGAGTTGCTCCTGACCTTCGCTGTCGGAGGCATAGGCGGTGAGCTGGACCTCCACACCAAGAGGAGCTGTCTCTCCGGAACTGTTGCTGTGTAACGACGGATCGGCGTCGTTGAAGACTGTCCAGAGAGTCTGATCACCCGGGCACCAGGGACGGCCGTGATCATCGATCGGGGCGCCCTGTTCGATCGGCCACTCGAGATAATCCGTGTTGGGATTGGTCTGCAAACTGTCCTTGTAGATCTTGTATACGCGGTAGCTGGGATCAGTCGCATAGTCCGGGTCAAAGGTCCAGACGGTGTCCGGTCCGTTGATCGAGACAATCTGGCTCATCGGACCGGGTGCATACTCGGAGTCGTACTCTGCCACGGCAATACGGATTTCCCCGTTTACTGTTCCCCCGAGCCAGGGACCGGCAGCATAAACCACAGGTATATCTAGTAGCCCCGATTCGATATCCGCGTTGGTCCGGTAGGGATAGAAGCCTCCAAAATCCTTGTCGAACACGCCCGTTTGGTCGCGTCCAACAATCCCGTGGCTGGTGATAAACATGAGGATGTTGTTGGCGTTGATGTACTGGTCTTCATCGAAGACGCGCGAACCGTTCAGCGGCTTTGTAGACTTGGTCGGATTTGGTTCGAAATCGTCTGAAGACGCACCTATTGCTGAGGCCACCAGAAGCAGAACCGCAAGAAGCGACAAAACAGCTTTCATGTCTAAGACCTCCCATCAGCCCGCAGTGCCGAAGTATAGATAAGTTTATCTAGTAACAAGATACCGGGAGGGTCGGTTCTGTCAAGGCATAACAAACAGGTCACTTGCCCGTTCAGGTTCGGGGCCCTCACCACTGCATACGAACTTTAGACGTTTACACAAATCGCGTCATCTAATGGAATTGTCGACCCTGTCTGGGATTGGATGAAGCGGGTCGCAAACTAAAAGGCCCGCCTGATTAGGGCGGGCCTTCGGTAGGATATCCGATGATACGAACTTACATGTCCATATCGCCAGAGTAGCTATCAGTATGTTTGGGATCGACGCGAAGTCGATACTGTGCCGCCCAGTCTTTCATGCCGTCCTCGGCATAAGGAGCGGCGTCTTCGGCATAGATCAAATCCTGATCTTCAACACCGTTGAGCCAGTAGTAGGTCCAGGCACCCTGCTGAAGATCGGGTGCGTCGTAGGAGTTCTTGCGGTTGGATGCGGTAGCCATGAAGGTACCGGACTCAACGTCGCTGTGGAATCCGCCAATCACGCAGGCATCGATAGTGACCAGCTTCTTGGTGCAATCGACCTGGTTAAATGAGGACATAAAGTAGCCGTGGGGAATGTAATACAGGTCAGCCGAAATGAGCGCTGAGCCATCGGATGACTTCATCCCGTGACCGGAGTAGCAGAAGGCAACTTCGTCACCCGGTTCGGCCTGGGCGATCAACCAGTCGACTCCATCCATGATGTTGTTGGCGGTAGCCTGAAGGTCCAGATCCATTTGCACCGTGAAACCTTCGGCCTGCAGCCAAGCTTTCATTGCCCGGGCATCATCATCGCAGAACTGCAGATCGTTGGCGGTGCCTTCATAGTTGGAAATACCGACGACGTAGGCGTACTTATTGGCGGGATTGGGATTGGGATCACCACCCGGATCCGGGGGCGGCGGGGGCGGTTTCTTGTAGGCGACACCGGTATTCGGCAGCGAGAGAGTGTAGGCGGCCACAACGTCGGGCGGGCGCGTCTCGATAAACTGCGGACGCTCAACCAGTTGGATCGAATGATCGACGGTTGGGCCGGAGTCAGTCTTGGTCGGCGGTGCCTGGTCACATCCAAAGACCAGCAACAGCGCCATCACAGCCAACATCAATGCTAGCAAGTGTCTCATCAGGGCTCCTGCGTTAGAGTGGTGGGGTTTTACGCGGTCACCCTATAGAGGGCTCTTCTATCCCTTATGATACGTAAAAATGGATAACTAAAGCCTTATTGACTCTGGCAACTAAGCTCTTGTGTTTGATGCAACCTTAGGCGAGATTCAGGCAATGCTAACGAGTCCCGTTCTGTTCACACTCGGCTACCAGGGTCGAACGATTGATCAAGTCATTGACCTGTTAACCAGCAGCACTGTCACACTGTTGATAGACATCCGCCGCGACGCTTACTCCCGCAAGCCCGGATTCACGGGCAGCGAGCTGAGGCGAGCAATCGAAGCGGCCGGAATCGAGTATCGCCATGTACCCGAGCTGGGAATTCCGAAAGAGAAACGCGCCCAAGCGAACTCTCTCGAATCGACCAAGGCTGTTTTGGATTGGTATGAGGACGAGTATCTACCCACCGTCGACCATTACATTCGAGATCTCGCCAAACTGATATCGGCCGAACCCTCGGCTCTCATGTGTTTCGAGTCCGAACCGGCTATGTGTCATCGGTCGCGACTGGCCGTCGTCCTGTCGAAAACCACCAGCATGCAGATTGTCGACTTGTAGGCGGCCTCCACATTTCGGTTGGCATCGCATTTCGGCCGTCGTATCTTAGCGATATGTACGAAGAGATCGCCAAAGTTGTGCGAAACTGCGGTAAGATTGCCGTGCTTACCGGTGCCGGCATTTCGGCCGAATCGGGAGTGCCTACTTTTCGTGGCAAAGAAGGGTTGTGGGGAAAGTTCCGTCCCGAAGAACTGGCCACTATGGACGCCTTCATGGCCAACCCCGAAATAGTCTGGGAATGGTACAATTGGCGCCGCCAGTTGATCGGCGAGGTGCAGCCCAATCCCGGCCATTACGCCCTGGCCGAGCTTGCATCTGAGATAGATGATTTCTCGCTCATCACTCAGAATGTCGACGGTCTCCATCGGGCGGCTGGATCCAGGGAAGTTCTCGAACTGCACGGCAACATCATGTTCAACAAGTGCGTGAAATGTAATCGCCGGGCGCCGGAGGATATCGATATCGATCCTTCCAATATCCCGGCCTGCGAGCATTGCGGCGGATCTCTTCGACCTGATGTCGTCTGGTTCGGTGAAATGCTCGACCGGGAGGTCATATCCGAAGCCTTCCGGGCGGCCGAAACCTGTGAGCTGTTCTTCTCGGTGGGCACCTCGGCGATTGTTCATCCGGCCGCGTCGCTGCCGATCTCTGCAAAGCAAGCGGGAGCTACTTTGATCGAGGTCAATCCCGAGCGCACCCCCCTGTCCGACCTGGCCGACTACTATCTTGCCGGCCCTTCCGGCGAAGTCCTGCCTCAAATCCTGGAAGCTCTTCGGGAGCATTCGTGAGCCTCAAACTCCACCGTGAAACGGACGACATGAATTCTAGTATAAAGACCGGGCGAAACAGGAAGGCAGTTTCTTTGATCTCGCGGGCCGGAAGTACCAGACGAATCATATTCCTCCTCACGACGGCACTGGTCGTGATGTTGTCGACCAGCTGTGTCTATTACAACCTGTTCCACAACACCAAGAAGGAGTTCTACACCGCCGAGAAGGCCCGAAAGAAATCTCGTACCGGCCAGGGAAACGTTTCTTCGTATCGCAAGGCTATCGATAAGTCGCTAAAGCTCATCGAACTGCACCCCAACTCCAAGTACTACGACGATGCCCTGTATATCCTGTCCGTCTCCTACTATCACACCGGACAGTTCTCCAAATCGGAACGCCGGGCGCGTGAGCTTTTGGCCAACTACCCAGAGTCGAAGTACATTCGTGACGCAACTCTCTACATGGCCAAGTCCAAGCTGGAACTCCGCGACATCGAGGAGGCCATGGAGATTTTTGAGGACATTTTCGAAGCCAACTACTCCAAGGAGTTCAAAGCTGAAGCTGCCCTAGCTCTCGGAGATTATCACCACAATAAGGGTAATTACGAAGAAGCCCGACCCTATCTCCTCTCTTTGAGAGACTCGCTCGGAACTCAAGAAGACGGTTTGGTGTCGCAGATGTTGCTGGCCGACGGACTCTATGAGCGCTATCGCTTTGCCGATGCTCTCGAGGCTTACCTGCAGGTCCTCGGATTTGATGCTCAAGATGACGACTACTATAAGGCATTGACCCGCGCGGCTGATTGCTGCTACCAGTTGCAGCGGATCGAGGACGGTCACGCCTACCTGGAACGTTTGATCAACGACGATATCTACTTCGATTCTCTCGGCGTGCTCAAGCTGGCTATGGCCGAAGGATACGAAGTCGATGAGGACATTCCGGCGGCGGAGATTCTTTACACCGAGGTGGTCGAAGAGGATACACGCCGCAATCGCAAAGCCGAAGCCTATTGGCGCATGGGGTTAATCCAGCAGTTTGAGTATGATGACCTGGAGCAAGCCAAGATTTATTACGACTCTGTGGTGGCGTTGGGGCGGTCGACAGACATCGGCAAGCAGGCCTTGAAACGGTCCTCGGATATCGGCAAGATTACTGACTTCGCTCCCACTCTGGTGATTGATTCGACAACCACCCAGGAAGCCATCGATGATGCCGCCTACACTCAGTATCTGTTGGCAGAGTTGTACTGGTTCAATCTCGACAAGCCGGACACGGCGATGTTGGAAATGCAGTACGTCATCGACTCCTTTCCCACAGCCTATGATACGCCCAAGGCGATCATTGCCCTCTCGCAGATGGTTCGAGAATACGATCTGGATACGGCGCGGGCGGACAGCCTGCTTTACTCTGTGCTTGAGGATTACCCCAAGTCGGACTATGTGCCAGAGGCGCTGGAAATCCTGGGATTAAAGGGTACCGCAGCCGACACCGGCTACGCCCAACTGTACTTCGACCGGGCCGAGCAGTTCCTGGCCGATCTCGATATGCCTGACTCGGCAAAGATCGAGTACCAGCGGGTCGTCGACAGATTCCCTGACTCCAAGTACCATCTCCATGCTCAGTTTGCAATCCTCTGGATCGAAGACAACTACTTCAATCCGGGCGATTCCTCGGTCTATTTTGCCTACAACGAGTTTGTGGACTCTTTCCAGGGAACGGAGTGGGCAACGGTCGCCCAGAGCATTACCCAGTATCGACCCAGCCGCCGACCTACCGAGGTTGAGGGCGAGGAGGGGGACACTCTCCCGCCCGGGGATGAGTATGCTGTCAACGATCAGGCCCCCGGACGCGCTGCTGATGTCCTGGGCGAGGACGCCGGATCATTGTCCGAATTCGAGGACGCGATCTACACCGACCCCACCGGTGGCCGGGCGCTCCTGTTCACGCAAGATCCGATCAGAACCGACGAGAAATTCGAGTATCCTCAAGAAGCGTACTTCGACAAGTGGGAAGGTGACATCTATATTCAAATCCTTCTTGATTTTTCCGGCGAAGTTGAGGATTATGAGTTGAAGACTCGCGCTCCCAACGATGTAATCAACGAGCGCATTGAAATGCATATAACCACGTCTCAATGGGACGTGACAAGGATACCGACCGAATTGCAGGGCGGCTGGCTGGTTTACAAGTTCGCCGTGCGATTGCCGGACCACTTACGATGACAAAGCCCGCGTGCGAAACCGCACTGCTGACAAAACGACGCAACCTCAAGAACGGTTATTATTCCTATACTTTCGGTCCTTTCCGCGCCGCCGGAAAATGCCGACCGGGCCACTTCCTTCATATCAAATTGCCTTGTAGCGATGTCTTCTTCCGTCGCGCTTTTTCGGTAGCCTCGGCCAATCCCGAGAAACAGGAGTTGGAAGTCATCTTCAAGATTTTTGGACGAGGCACTCGACACATGAGCCAGATGCGGCCGGGAGATCCGATCGACATCCTGGGGCCGCTGGGCAACCCGTTCAAGCTGCCTCGGAAGACCGAGACCGCGGTGATGGTCGCCGGAGGAGTGGGTGTACCGCCCTTGCTCTATATGGCCGAGCAGATGGTGGCCAAAGGATATGATCCTAAGAGAATTCGCTTCTTCTACGGCGGTCGCAGCAAAGAGGATGTGATAGAACGCACCCGCATCAAGCGGTTGGGGGTTCATTTCCATCCCATCACCGAGGACGGCTCGCTGGGCGAAAAGGGCCTGGTGACCGGACCGGTCGCGACCTTTATCAAGGATAACCCCGGATGCAAACCCCGACTGTTCGCCTGCGGGCCCGAGGGGATGCTTAAGGCCACCAACGATCTGGGACTTCGTCTGAAAGTTGCAGGACAGGTATCGCTAGAGGCTCCCATGCCCTGCGGCTTTGGAGTCTGCCTCGGATGTATCGTAACTCTGACGTCTGGTGGCCATGCGCGCGTATGTCGTGAGGGCCCGGTGTTTGAAATCGGCGAGGTGGCGCTATGAAACCGGACCTGAGAGTTGATCTGGCCGGAGTCGAATTCGCCAACCCGATCATGACCGCCTCCGGATGTTGCGGCTACGGCGAGGAACTGGCCGAGATCTTCCCCCTCTCCAAACTGGGAGCGCTGGTTACCAAGTCGATCACAGCCGAACCGCGACTGGGTCATCCCCCGCCGCGTACCGCCGAAACCGCCTCGGGCATGCTCAATGCCATCGGTTTGGCCAATGTCGGAATCAATCGCTTTCTAACGGAGAAAGTGCCGTTTCTCAAAAAGCAGAAGACACGCGTCATCGTAAACGTGGCCGGTTCGTCGGAGCAAGAGTATATCGATATTTGCAGCCGCCTCAACGATGTTCCCGAACTGGATATGATCGAACTGAACATCTCCTGCCCCAATGTCGACGAGGGTGGGATGCAGTTCGGTGCCAGTGCGCAGCTTACGGAGAAGGTGGTGAAGGCGGTCAAGAAGGTGTATCATCGTCCGCTGATCGCCAAGCTGTCCCCCAATGTCACGAGTGTGGTTGAAATCGCCAAGGCAGCGGAGCAGGGCGGCGCAGAAGTACTTTCGCTGATCAACTCGCTGGTCGGCACGACCATCGACATCCACACCTGGCAGCCGCGCTTGACCAATAACAAGGGCGGACTTACCGGGCCGTGTGTCAAGCCGGTAGCCTTGGCCATGATTGACGCTGTCTACAGCAACTGCTCGCTGCCCATCATCGGTATCGGCGGATGCTCCACCTGGGAGGACATGGTCGAGTTCCTGCTAGTTGGCGCCAGCGCGGTTCAGGTCGGTACAGCTCTGTTTGTTCAGCCGGAGGCGCCGGTCAAGATTATCGAGGGACTTACTCGATACATGAAATCGAAAAAACTACAGACCTTGTCCGATCTGGTCGGCAAAGTAAGGAAATACTGATGAGCGTCACCTCCCAACTCCGCGACATTCAGAAGAAGAGCGATTCGATCATCTGCCTGGGCCTCGATCTCGATCCCAAGAAGATGCCGGCCGAGTTGGGTAAGACTTCCAAGGGGATGTTCGACTTTGCGACTCGCATCATCGAGGCGACTAAGGACATCGTCTGCGCCTATAAGCCGAATATCGCCTTCTACGAAAGCCTGGGACCGGAAGGCCTGTCACTTCTGGATGTGATTCTCAAACGCGTCCCCGACGATATCCCGATCATCCTCGACGCTAAACGGGGCGACATCGGCAACACCGCCGCCCATTACGCTCAGGCGCTCTTTGGACGTTTTCGGGCTGACTGGGTTACGGTCAATCCTTACATGGGTTATGATTCTATCCGACCGTTCCTGGATTTCCAGGACAAGGGCGTGTTTGTCCTCTGCCTGACTTCGAATCCCGGCTCGAAGGACTTTCAGACTCTCCGTGTCGAAGGCCGCCCGCTTTATGAATTGGTTGCGGAGAAAGTAGCCTACTGGAACAAGGACCAGAATTTCGGCCTGGTGGTCGGTGCCACCGCTCCCGAGCAGTTGAAGTTGATCCGCAATATTGCCGGCGAAATGCCGCTTCTCATTCCGGGTGTAGGCGCCCAGGGTGGATCGCTCGAAAAGGCCGCTCTCGACGGCACTTCTAACTTCACCAGAGTAGGTGTGATTAATGTCTCCCGCTCGGTGTTGTATGCTTCCCGGGAAGCCGATTTTGCTGATCGGGCCCGCGAGGAACTGACCAAGCTGAACAGTGCGGTCGCGGTTCTTCGTAAGAAGGACAACGACGCTCCCCAAGCAGAATCGCAGCCAGGCGAGCAGGCTCAGCCGGCACCCCCAGCCGAAGCGCAACCGGTCGAGCAAGGTCAGCCGGAACCGGAGCAGCCTGCCGAGCAGGCACCTCCGGCCGAGAGCGATTCGAACTAGTCGAGCATCATCTCGAACTCAATCTCATCGTGAAGCGGAATGTCGTAAAACCCCGTCAAAGGGATGGTTGGTTTGATCTGCCTGGAATACTCGAGGGCGCCGATGTGGGTGGCTGCCCAGCGAAAGCCACGCTTCTGATAGAAGCGGATGGCATCGACATTGTCATTGGTGGTGATCAGCCATAATCGCTTACAACCCTGTGACTGGACTACTTGGCGGACATGATCCATCAAGGCCGTGCCAATCCCCGACCACTTGGCAAAGGCATCCAGGGTCACGATCTCGCATTGATCCCCAATAACCTCGAACGTGACCAGCCCTACTCGCTCCCCTTCGGTTGACAAGGCATAGAAGCCCTCTATCTCGGTCGGGTAAACCTTCCGGCCGCGGGTGACGATGAACTCAGCACCCCATCCACGTACGATATCTAGTAACCAGTCGTGATCTTCCGGGAGGACCGGTTTGATCTCGAATTCCAAAGCTAGGTCTCCTGTTTGTGTGATGCCGGTCCGACTAAGCGAAACTGTCAAGACCGTCGAGGATGAAAGTAACGCCAAGATAGAGCAAGAACAAGGCACAAAGGCCGATAAGGACTTTCAAGCCGACTCCAAACAGCACCCTCTTCCCCGCCCACAGCAAGACCGTCACGACCGTGTACCAGACGAAGTCGGAAAGAATGTGCCCGAAGTAGAATACCACCGGACCGATGTAACCATACTCGAGCGATTTCACAACGAAAGCCAACCCGGTTGTCCCCCACCACACGAACCAATAGGGATTGGAAAGGGAGGCTGTGATCCCTTTGGCTACCAGGATACGGTTGTTGGAACGGTTGGCGGAATCATTGTAATCGTAGGAAACCGAGCCGCGGACAACACCTAAACCCATGCTTATGCCCATGAGAATCAGGGCGGCTCCGCCTAGTACCCCGATCAGACCGGTAACAATCGGATTCTGGGCGAGGGCAGCGAAACCCAGGGTTAGAACCAGCACCACGCCGATCTCAGCAATGGCGTGACCGATCGATATGACCGGACCGGTCTTCCAACCGTTGCGGGGCGTTTCGGCAATACCCACGGTGAGCAACGGACCGGGCATCATGGCTCCGGAAAATCCGACTACAAATGAATTGGTGAACAGAAGCAGCAGTTCCATTAGTATTTAGAACCTACCTGGGCGGCATTGGTTTCGGAGAATCATCGTTTCACACCCACCAGTAAGTAAGATTCGTGGTTATCCTCGTGAACATCGTAAGGAACGGTCTCGGCGTCAAAACCGGCCTTATCAAGGAGATCCATCCAGGTTCTGAGCGGAAAGAGGCCGAACCGATGGCGGTCCTCCTCGACTCGCACAGTGCCGTCTTCACGAATCAGATAGATCATGATCGTCTCGTAGACCGGCCGGTTTCGATCGGGTCGATACTGGTATTCTAGATGGGTCAGAGTGGTCCTGTCGTTGGCCGTGGTGTTGGTGCTCACACTGTTCTCGATGAACCACTCCTCGAAGAAATCAGGTGAGGTGACAAAGACTCCGCCTTTCACGAGATGAGCCGCGGCCGTTTCGAACGTCGCCAGAAGGTCGTCTTCCGTGGTCATATAGCTGATGGCGTCGTGGACGATGACAGCGTCGAAGGTCTTACCTAGCCGCAGGTCGCGCATGTCTCCAACGATATGTTCCACGTCGGGATTCAGCTTACGGGACTGCCGCAGCATTTCCTCGGAGAGGTCGGTGGCCGTGAAATCAAAATCCGATGTCAGGTGTGACATGTTGTTGCCGCCGCCGACACCCATCTC
>Ga0180435_10002684_pt1 | contig 18078 bp, 15 predicted proteins | sample SS_ome_3_FD_132467 | JGI IMG/M metagenome (GOLD analysis project Ga0180435, IMG submission 132467) | Hypersaline lake sediment archaeal communities from the Salton Sea, California, USA - SS_3_S_1 metaG | ecosystem: Environmental > Aquatic > Non-marine Saline and Alkaline > Hypersaline >...
GCATTTGCGATCCACCCAAAGCGATTGCGCTCCATCGAAAACGGCCTCATTTTCGTGGATCAGTCTGGCCGGCCCTGCCCCCGGAGACCAGGCACCCCGCATTGCCCCGCTGACACCTCGCATGATATATGCGGGAGTGATTATTGCCCAAGAACACCTTTCGAAATGGTGCCGGAGCATGGTACCGATGCAAGCAACAGATAACCGGGAGGAAACGATGGCAGCCAAAATGATTGGAATCGTGGCGGGAATCATAGTCGTGGGGTTGTTTGCCTGGAAATTCCGCGAAACATCCCTTTGTCGTCCGTGAATTATGCTGGTGCTGGGATTCGGCGTAGGTTACGCCGCCTATGTTATTGCCAGGCAAGTGGTCTAATCTAGGAGGAACGATGATACTCGGCGGTTTTTTTCAACGCGTAAAAACCATTTCCCCTGATGAGGTGCGCACCTTTATCAAAACCAAAAGTACGGCAGAATATTGCCTGCTGGATGTTCGTCAGCCGGCGGAATATGAACAGGAACATATCCCCGGCGCCAAGCTGATCCCGCTCAACGAGCTTCCCGCCAACCTGAGCCGGGTCAACTCCGGCCAGCGGATTATTGTCTATTGCCGCTCCGGCAACCGCAGCCGCTCAGGGGTGGGCATACTGAACGGCGCCGGGTTTGACGATGTCTACAATATGGAGGGCGGCATGCTGGCCTACAATGGTCTGGTGGCCGCCGGACCGCCCGAGGCCGGGGTGTTCTGTTTCCCCGGCAACATGGCCCCGGAAGAGCTGACGGCCATGGCCTGGTACATTGAAGACGGGTCGCAGAAATTTTTCGATACCGTCAGCGGGATGAGCGCCGATCAAGAAGTAAGAAAAACCCTCGCCAGTCTCGTCGGCTATAAAAACGATCACAAGGAAGCCCTGACCGGGTTATACCAGCGAATCTCAGGTAAACCGGCCGCAGATGAATTTCCCGGCGGCATCCTCAATAAGCCGCCGGGGGATGTAATGGCCGGATGCGTGAGTGTGCCGGAGGCGGTCCGCTGGGCCAGGGATCGGGGGATCAGCGACATTCTTGATCTGATGATGGCTTTAGAGGCCAATACCCTGGACCTTTATCTCAAACTGGGGCGGCAGGTCGCGTCGGATCAGGCCAAAGCTGCCTTCTCCAAGCTGGCCGGGGAAGAGGTGCAGCATTTGGATCGGCTGGCCGCGGTATTCGAAAAGACATTATAATCCCGGCCGTGATAAAATCTCTTTACTCTCTAGCAAGATCGAACTAGTCCATGGCGCATCACACCCTTAAATCCGGTTACAGCGACCTGGTTGATCGCTTGAACCGCTTTCCCCAGGGTGCTCCCCCTTCCGAGCTCCTGTTTAAAATTCTCAGGATGCTGTTCAGTGAAAAAGAGGCGCAGCTGGTGGCCAGTATGCCCATCAAACCTTTCACCGCCCGCAAGGCCAGCCGCATCTGGAAATTGGACATGGTCCGTACCCAGAAGGTGCTGGATGAACTGGCGAGCCGGGCCATTCTGGTGGATATGGAAGAAAAAGGGGAAACCCTGTATGTCCTGCCGCCGCCCATGGCCGGGTTTTTCGAATTCTCCCTGATGCGGGTGCGTAACGATATCGACCAGCAAGTGCTCAGCGAACTTTTCTATGAGTACATGAATGTCGAGGAGGATTTCATCCGGGAATTGTTCACCCATGGCCAGACCCAGCTGGGGCGGACATTTGTCCATGAGCCGGTTCTGTCCAGGGAAAATGCACTGCATGTCCTGGACTATGAGCGCGCCTCGGAGGTTATCAAAAGCGCCACCCATCGCGGGGTCGGGATTTGTTACTGCCGCCATAAAATGGAGCATGTGGGGCGGGCCTGTGATGCTCCCCGGGACATTTGCATGACCTTCAACACCACCGCCGCTTCCCTCATCAGACACGACTGCGCCCGCCCGGTGGACACGGCCGAGTGTCTCGATTTGCTGCAGGAAGCCTATGCCAGCAACCTGGTTCAGTTCGGGGAAAACGTCCGGGAGGGGGTCAACTTTATTTGCAACTGTTGTGGCTGCTGCTGTGAAGCCATGCTTGCCGCCCGGCGCTTTGCCATCATGAATCCCGTGCACACGACCAATTTCATTCCTGTCGTGGCCGCGGACTTGTGCACCGGGTGCGGTAAATGCGTGTCGGCCTGCCCGGTGGAGGCGATGAGCCTGGTTTCAGCCAACAATCCCGCCCAACCCAAAGCGAAACTGGCCAGGCTCAATGCGGATCTTTGCCTGGGCTGCGGGGTCTGCGTGCGGACCTGTCCGGAAGACAGCCTTCACCTGGAATCCCGGGCCAGCCGCGTGATCACGCCGTTGAACTCAACCCATCGGGCGGTGGTGATGGCCGTTGAGCGCGGCAAACTCCACAACCTGATTTTCGACAACCAGGTGCTGCGCAGCCATCGGGCTCTGGCTGCGGTGCTGGGCGCAATCCTGAAACTGCCGCCCATTCAGCAGACCCTGGCCGGCCGGCAGGTAAAATCGAGGTATCTGGAGGCCCTGATCCGCTATAATGGTATTTAGATATGGTATGCGGGTCGGGAACGTGTTCCACAAAAAAAAATTACCCTAAGGCCACGATGGAGCGGGTTTCAATCTATCCGGGAACCACCATCACCGATGAATTCATATTAGAAGGCTTACAATAATCATAATTACGTAATTGAAGCCATCCAAAAACAGGATGGCCAGCTCGCCGAAAAACGAACAATCCGGAACATAGAGCATACCCTCGCGAAACAATCCTTGCTGGGTTCGAGGTTCCTTTTTTCTTGACAATGGGTAACCGTCAGGCTAAATGGGTTATTAGACTAATGGATAGTCCATTAGTCCTAAAATCACCGACATATCCCCATCATAACCGTATCTCCGTTTTTGCTGGAAAAAAAATGGACCTCGCAAGCCTGATTACTCCACCACGCAAGGAAACCCTTGCAGCCAATATTGCCGCACAACTCAAATCCTTGATCTTGAAGAAAAAGCTAAATGTCGGCGACCGGCTGCCTTCGGAGAGGAAGCTGGCGGAACTTTTCAAGGTCAGCCGTGTGGTCATTAAACAGGCGCTTTTGGCACTGGAACACTCCGGATTTGTTGAAATCTCGTTGGGCTCGAAAGGCGGCGCAATTGTTATATTCGATTTTGCCAAGCCGCTGACCATATTTATGGAAGATTTGCATCAAAAAGACGGGCTGAATATCGCTCATTTTGATGAATTGCGAAAGGCGCTGGAGAATACGGCCATCCGCTCCGCTGTTGAAAATGCCGATGAACGGGACATTGCCAGACTCGTTGAGATCAATGAGGCTTTCAGCAATCCCGAAAATTATGAGCGCCATGGTGAATTGAACACGGCCTTCCACGTTGCCATTGCCGATATTGCCGGGAACCCGCTGATCAGAAATCTTCTAAAAGCGGTGATGGAATTGGTTTTTTTATATCCGCAGCTCCCCATTTCAAACCAATTCATCAAGCAAGCCTACGGTGACCACCAAAACATCATCGAGGCCATAAGGCGGCGTGATGTCAAGAATGCGGAAAAATTTGTATTTCAGAACGCCCAACGGGTTGTCAGCAACGGATTATAGCCCGAGGAGTTCGTGTTGTTCCCCAAATATCAATTGATTTGCCCATCGCATGTCATTCAATCGTAAGGGAGGGGCGTGATGACGAGTTGGTCGGAAGGCCTGGTGCGAAACTCTCGTGCAGCACTGAAATGGCCCTACAAGAATAAATATGGTCGGCAGCGTGAAATTACGGCGGATGTGATTGTTCTCGGCGGGGGTCCCGCAGGAGCCATGGCGGCCATCAGTGCCGCAGAGAATGGGGCCAGCGTCGTTCTTTTGGACAAAGCCCATGTGCAAAGAAGCGGTGGGGGATCGGGGGTCGACCATTGGCTGACCACACCCACACCAGCATCTGAGATCACACCCGAGATGTGTGTGGAATGGGAGGTCAATTCCTACGGGGGGTACATGAACACACTCTCTCGCTATATCGCCTCGCGGGAAGGGTGGGATACACTCCTGGAGATAGAGCGGATGGGAGGCAAAATACGGGACACGGACGACGAATTCGCCGGCGCTCCGTTTCGCGACGAAGCCACCAAACTTCTATTCGCCTACGATTACGAAAACCGGGTAACCCTGCGCATTTGGGGTACAACTTTCAAACCCGCCATGTACAAGAAATGCAAGGAATCAGGCGTCCATATTCTCAACCGCATGATGGTTACTTCGATTCTCACTGAAAAAGGGGATGTGGGCGGCCGGGTTGCCGGCGCAACTGCCTTTAATTCCCGTACCGGCGAGTTTTTCGTGATGAAGGGCAAGGCGGTAATCAACTGTATGGGGTTACATGAAGCCAACTGGTTGTTTTCAAGTGAATTGACCGGGCTGCCCTATTTTCATCCCAATTGTGTGGCCGACGGACCCGCCATCGCCTGGCAAGCCGGCGCCGAGTTTACCATGATGGAAAAATCGTGTCCCGCACCGCCGGCCGGCATGCATTTGCCTTCCTATGGTACCGGCAATCCCAAGAACACCTGCTACCCCTCCACCATGGTGGATGCCAATGGTAAAGCGATTCCCTGGGTGGATGGCATGGGCAATCCCATCGATGAGGTTGCCCAAAGAACTCGTCCGGCCCCGGGGCAGCGCTATTTCGGCGACCGTTCCATGGATCCGCACTATAAATTGGCCGGTCTGGTTCCGGATCTGGAAGAGCGTATCCGCCAAGGAGAGTTCATGCTGCCCCTTTACTCGGATCTGACGGACATGCCCGATTACGAGCGCCGGGCCATTTGGGGTCTCATGGTTGGCCAGGAAGGACGCACGCGGGTGCCGGTCAAGGAAACTTATGAAGCCGCCGGTTTTAACGCGGAAGAAGATCTGCTGCAGAGCTACTACCTGCTGGGCGGAGAACCGTATCCCGGCATGTGGCAACATGCAACCCTGCCCTTTGTGCGCGGCCGAGGTCCCTTTGCAAGCCCTGGCGGCATGGTAACCGATTGGAATCTGCAATCCAATGTGGAGGGATTGTTTGCCGCCGGCAATGCACTCTTTGCCGGGAATTACTACCATCATGCCGCTGTCACCGGCCGTTACGCGGGCCGCAAAGCAGCGGCCTTCGCCAAGGCAAATCCCATCTCCGAACCACACAAGGATCGCATCGACCAGGAAAAACAGCGGGTGCTGGCTCCGGCGGGACGTTCGGGAGGTATGGACTGGAAGGAGTTCCGCGCCGGACTATGCCGGGTGATGCAGCATTACTGCAGTGATATTAAAAACGACGAACTTTTGAATATAGGCCTTATGTGGCTGAAGGATATCCGTGAAAATGTGCTGCCCAAGGTGTATGCCCCCAATCCCCATGTATTGATGCGTGTAGTTGAAAATATGAACCTGCTAACCTGCGATGAGTTGATTATCCAGGCTAGTCTGGCGCGGAAGGCCAGCAGCAAACCCCTGGGTTTTACCCGTCAGGATTACCCGGAACTGGATCCGCCCCAATGGCATAAATTCGTTACCGTACGCCGGGGAAAAACCGGGATCAAAACCGGTGACCGATCCTTGGATTTCGCCGCCCCCCTGGGTGACAATTATGAGACGCACAATCCGGAATATAGAGGTTTTTTGAAAAAGCACTAGTCCATTTAATAGTGCTTGAACGAGAACTTTTTCCCTTGGGGGGAGGAACTGGAGAAGCGCTCTCGGCAGACATGAATAAGGAGATGGTGCCGTGGAATACCAAGCATACGCCTTGCCCAACATGCCGACCCCCGGCCAGCCGGTGATTTTTGACCCCGAATATTGCACGGGATGCAACCGCTGCATCAACATATGTTTAATGGATATTTTTATTCCCAATCCGCAAAAAGGGGCGCCGCCGATCATTCTTTATCCGGACGAGTGCTACTATGACGGCTGTTGCGTGGATGCATGCCCCGAGACCGGGGCGATTCAATTCAATCATCCGCTGATGCAGCGTGTCCGCTGGAAACGAAAAGCCACCGGGGAGCATTTTCGAGTATGAAGGCAATCCTTTTGCCTTGCCGATGTGTTGTTGAATTATTACTTATTTAAGGAGGGAGGAAAAATGACTGATCGCAAGGGTTATTTTCGACAATGGTATGTCATCATGATGGCCGGGCTTTTTCTTCTGGGCGCCATGGCCGCTCCCACTGTAGCGGATACCCATGAGATTGAAATGTCAGCGCTCTGGCCGGGAACTTCCATGTACACCAATGCGGTGTTCTGGGCCAAACAAATCAACGAAGGCGAACTCAATATTAAAGCCGTGGCCCGCGAAGGGCGGGGCCCCAATGTCGATATGAAAACCTTGATTTCCAAGCCGGAGAAGCGGTCCCATCTGATATTTTTCGGTGTAGAGGATTCATGGTGGGGCGCCCAGCAGGGATTTCCCGGCTGGAAACGGTTCATGGGCAAATACGATATCAACAATTTGCGCCATCTGTGCCTGATCGGTTTCACCACGGATGTCATGCTGGGCATCAATCCGAAAATCACTTCAATGGCAGACATGGAAGGCAAATCCTATGTCCCGGCCTCGGTGGATTTAAACAATGCCAAAGCTGTGGCCTTGACCGAACCGTTCAAACTGGCCGGCGTCAATGTAAAATTCGAAGCTCTGGGCGTTAAGCCCATGATCGAGTCCCTGCGCGATGGGCTCATCGATGTCATTCACGGCGGGATTGCACTGGTCGGCAAGGATCAGCACCAGCCTTCCGGTTACCTGAACGAGCTGTTTGCCGTGAAAAAGGTCTACCCGGTTTCCTATGACCTGAAGTATCTTCTGGCCATGAAAGAGAAGACCGGCCATCCCGGTACTATCGTGAAATTCAAGCCCCAAGCGATTAATGAGTATCAGGACTATGAAGTGTACGGCATGGGCAAGGCGACCACCTGGATGTGCGATGTGGCGATGCCCGATGATGTGGTCACGGCCATCCTGCAGGTCTATTATGACAACCTGGAAAAATTCGGGGAAATCAGTATCGGCAGTAAAATATTAAGTAAAAAGACTATGGCCGCGCTGAATGTCCCCGAAGAGAGGCTCCATCCGGCGGCAGTAAAGTTTTACAAAAAGATGGGGGTGCCCATCACTTCCGTGATCGAAGCCGGTTTGCTGACGAAATAGGGCGATTTGGCCATATTGTCCCGATATTATCTTCCAGAATCGAAATGAAACCCATGGGGTGAATTGCCCCGTATAGAGGAGATGGGTATGGCTGCCCGGAATAGTAAATGGTTCGATGGGCTGCTGGTGTTTTTGACCTTTATCTTGGTTGCCTACCAGATGGTATCATCCCAGGTGTTTTTTTTATCCACCATACCCTATCTCAATTTACATATTTTACTCTGTGTCCTGATCACCGTGCTGCATGCGGCCAACGACAGCAAAGCTGCCTGGAAGCGCTGGTACTGTATTGCCCTGGCTGTGCTGACGGTGTTAGCCTATGGATACATCCAGCTGAACTGGCAAACGGTGAAGGATAACGCCTATTTTAACACTTATTTTGAATTAGGTGTGGGGGTGGTCCTTATTTTTCTGGCTTTGGATGCCACCCGCCTGGGAATGGGCGCCTTTTTGCCATTGCTATCCATTGGGGTGGTTATTTACGGTTTTCTGGGACAGTATCTTCCCGAGCCCTTACGGTGCCAATCCATGGGGCTGGATCAGACCTTAACCAACCTGTCGGTGGGCTTCGAGGGCGGTGTCTATGCCTTTTTGCATATATCCGCCAACTTCCTGTTCCTGTTCATCCTTTTTGGCGGGGTGCTCAATGCCACCGGCGCCAGTAAATTGTTCCTCATGCTGGGCCGTATCGTGATGAGCAAGATCCGCGGAGGCGCTGCCATGATGGCTGTTGTGGCCAGTGCCGGTGTGGGGTCGGTAACCGGCAGCGCCGCTGCCAACGTTGCCGTGACCGGACCGATTACGATACCCTTGATGAAAAAAACCGGTTTCAAGCCCCATGAGGCAGCCGGCGTGGAGGCGGCTGCCTCCAACGGAGGGCAGATTATGCCGCCCATCATGGGCATGGTGGCCTTCGCAATGTCCGGGCTGACCGGGATTCCTTACCTAAAAATTGTGGTGATGGCCATCATTCCCTCGCTGATCTACTTTTTCACCCTGGGGCTTTATGTATACTTTGTGGCCTGCAAAAGAGATATGGCGGTTATGGATGGTGAAACAGCAGAAACCATGAATCGCCGGGAGTGGTTTTTTGCCGCCATCAATTTCCTGATTCCCATCGCTGTTATCATCAGCCTGCTGCTTGCCGGTTACTCAATCAATTTTGTCGGCTTCTGGGCCATCATCACAACGATTGCGGTTTCCCTGCTGCGAGGGAAAACACGACCCAGCCTTAAGACTTTTGTGAACGGGTTTGTGCAGGGCACGCGCCAGGCAGCGGTAATCGGCGTGTCCACCGCTTGTGTGGGATTGATTTTAAGTACCCTCAATATGAGCGGTTTGGGTGTTAAAATGGTGTTGGGAATCGAAGCCTGGAGCCACGGTTCACTGTTTCTGGCGCTGATTTTAATCGCTGCTTTTTCGGTGATCATGGGCATGGGCGGTGCTTCTATCACCTCCTACATCATCGTTTCGGTTTTTACCGTACCCGCCCTGCAAAAGATGGGCATGACGTTTGAGCAGGGTCATTTTTTCGCCATGTTTGTGGCCGTGTTCGCCTTTTTAACGCCACCCGTTGCCATTGTATCGCTTATCGCCGCCCGGGTGGCCAATGCCGACTACATCAAAAGCTCCATTGAATCCACCAAGGCCGCCTTGGGTGGATTTTTGCTCCCGTTCATTTTCGCTTATTGTCCTTTGCTGCTATGGCAACCCAATAACACCGTTTTTGAAGCACTTGGTTTAGTCGCCTGTATCCTGCTGATCATCTCTTTTGAAGGTTTCTTCATTGGGTATTATCTATCGCGCAGCAATTGGCCGGAACGGTTCTTCCAACTCATCACCGGCCTGTCGCTTTTCTTATTTATCATTCGGGGCAGCTATCCATTCCTAATTATCGGAATCATGTTGTTTTCAGCAATCACAGTGTATAAATGGAATAAGACCGGCATCGCTCAAAAAGCCCAGCGCGTGGTTTAGTAATTCCCCTGCCTGCAGCCCTTTTCCAACGCGCAAGGGGAAAAATACTGGAAACAACCTGGGCCACCTATCCATAGACTCCGCTAAGCCAACGTCTCCAACGTTTGTGGGGAAGCAGGAATCAGTTTCTAACTTGACCGCCGCCGTTTCAGCGATGCCCGATAATGGGAAACAGCTCGGTATTTATATATCGAAAAGTCGTTTAATGATCCGCCCGGTCTGTAGCGCGGAGAATTTTCGCAACCCGGTTTGTTTGCTCCCGGTCCAAAGGGGTTCGGGCGCCCCGGGCGTTGGCTTCGAGTTGTTGCGGATTTGAAACCGCTGCAATCACCGGTCCCATGGCGGGCAGGGTGAGCATGTAGGCGATAACCAGCTCATTGAGTGTAAGGCCCCACGCACTTCCCAGATCTGACAGACGCCGGATGAGGGCCATGGTCCGCTCATCCGCCAGGATTGCCATGGTACCCTCGTCCAGCAGCCGGTCTCCTTTTTTCACTTTGGAATGGTCTAAATATTTGCCAGTCAGCAGACCGCCCAAAAGAGGGGTCCAGGCAATAAAGGCAACATCGTTGCCGGCGCAGTAATTCAGTACTCCGGGTCGCTGCGGGTCTTCGCCGTTGAGGATATCGTAGCGGTTCTGTACCGCCTGGATCCGGCAGCGTACCGATAGGTCTGCCGCCACCGCCTGGTAGCGGGCCAGTTGTTGGGGGTTAAAGTTGGAAACCCCGAAGTAGCGCACCAGATCCTGCCGCACCAGGTCCTCGATGGCAGCCAGACTCTCTTCCACCGGTGTGAGCGGGTCGTGCATATGGAAGTATAACAGATCGATGACCTGGCAATTGAGCCGCTCCAGACAGGCGTAGACCGATTCCAATATGTTGCCCCGCGACAGTCGGCTGTGGTTGGGAGAATTACCGTCCATGGGCGCGAAAATTTTCGTGGCCACGATGACATTACGGCGCTGGTCCGGATTGCTTTTGAGCCAGCTGCCGATCACCCGTTCCGAATTGCCGCTGCCGTCATGGTAGCGATTGGCTGTATCCCAGAATGTAGCCCCAAGCTCGATGGCGCGGTCAAAAATCCGGTGAGCCGCTTTTTCGTTCACCCGGGAACCGTCGCCCAGTTCGGGCCGGCCGAACTTCCAGGTGCCGATCCCCAGGTTGGGCACCCTTAAACCGCTGCGGCCCAGCAGCCGGTAGGGCATGCCGTTAAAGGAATCGGCCGTCCAGGACTCTTCCTCTGAGTGCTGTTTTTGGTTGGTTGCGGCTGTCATCAGCGCCTCTTAGTAAATTATATTGTGGGGGTTATAGCACCATCACATTGTTCCGGGAGCAGACCGCCTCCACCGGAGCCCCGATCTGCGGTTGGGGGGTATCGTCGCGATTGGCCTCAAACACACACACGGAATGCCCGGTGCCGACAGCAAGGTAGTAGCGCGTGGCCTGTCCGATGTAGATGGTTTCCGCGATCTTGCCCGGCAAACGGTTGTCGCGGTTGTCACGCCCGTTTGTTGATGGCTGCAGTGTCAGGCATTCGGGACGGATAAGGCATTTGACCTGCTCGCCTTTGGCCCGGGACGCCGGGGCCTTTCCCTCGATGGTGATACCGTCACCGATATGGATGGTGGCGAAGCCGTTGCGCGGGGCGCTGGTCAATTCTCCCTCAAGGATGTTGGAATCGCCTAGAAAATCGGCCACAAATTCACAGTTGGGGCTTTCATAGATTGTCCGGGGCGAACCGGATTGCATGATGCAGCCGTCACGCATCACGGCAATGCGGTCTGACATCACCAAACCCTCTTCCTGGTCGTGGGTAACATAGATAACGGTAATGCCGAGGCTTTTCTGAATATTCTTGATTTCCAACTGCAGGTGTTCACGGATCTTCTTATCCAGGGCGCCCAGGGGTTCGTCCATGAGCAGCAGGCCCGGTTCATAGACGATGGCCCGCGCAAGGGCCACGCGCTGCTGCTGCCCCCCGCTCAGCTGCTCGATCCTGCGATCGCCAAGACCTTCAAGGCGCACCAGTTTCAGTGTCTGGTCTACTTTACGGGCCACTTCCCCGGTATCGAATTTGCGCAGCCTGAGCGGAAAGGCGATGTTGTTGAAAACCGTCATATGGGGGAATAGCGCGTAGTCCTGGAACACCATGCCGATGTTGCGCTTATGGGCCGGTTTGCCGATCACCGTCTCGCCGTTTATTTCTATCTGGCCGGCATCGGGAAAGACGAAACCGGCAATGCTCATCAACAGCGTGGTCTTGCCGGATCCGCTGGGGCCCAGAAGCGATACGAACTCGCCCGGGGCTATGTCCAGGTCCACCTGGTCCACCGCAGCTACCTTGCGGTAATATTTGCACAGGCCAGCGATATGAACCGAGGCCCCGGTCTGCTCAACTGATGGTGTCATCGATGTTTCCTTGCAGTGGATGCAATCCTTCTGATCCGCCGCCAACCCTGGCAGCCCTGCGGCTGTTCCGCAACCGCAGCAGGCTGACCGTTTCGAACAGCAGGTACCCGACGATATATGTCAGGAAGATGATGCTGGACACGGCGGCAATCACCGGTGTCATCTCATAGCGGATGCCGTTCCACAAGCGGATGGGCAGGGTCGTGTTGTGGATGTCGGCGCAAAACAGGGCGATCACCAGCTCATCGAATGAGGTGATGAAAGCGAACAGCGCACCGGAGATGATACCGGATCGAATCAGGGGAAAAGTGACTTTGAAAAAGGCGGTGAACGGCCCGGCGCCCATGCTGCGGGCCGCCTGTTCCAGGCTCGGGTCAAGGGTCTGGTAGGCCACCGACACGTTGACCAGCACGAAGGGAAACCCCAGCACCGCATGGCCCGCGGCAATGGCCAGCGGATTTCCGATCAGGTGCCAATCCACAAAGAGATAGTAAATACCGATGGCCAGCACGATGACCGGCACGATCATCGGCGAGATCAAAATAGCGGTAATGACTTCCTTGCCCCTGAAGCGGGCCCGGTTGATTCCGGTAGCGGTCAGCGTGCCGAACACCACACTGATGGCCGCGGCCATCAGCCCGATGCGAATACTCAAAAGCGCCGAAGCCAGCCATTCAGGATTATCGGCCAGTTCCCGGTACCACTGCAGGCTGATGGTTTTCGGTGGGAACTGCAGATAGGATACCGGACTTAAAGAGGTCGGAAAAACAATGAAGATCGGAAGTACTAAAAAGGCAATAATCAGGCCGCAAAGCGTGTAGAATAATATCCAGCCGGGATGAACGCGTCTCATCGCTTGCCCCCCCATAGCAAATTGAGGCCAAGCCATTTGACCGCAGCGAAGTAGAGCAGCAGGGTGACGAACAGCAACGTGAAGGAGAGCGCTGAAGCAAACCCCCAGTTTAAAAACTCCCGCACTTGCTGCTCGATCATGATCGACATCAGGATGTCCCGGCGCCCGCCCATGAGGGCCGGCGTGATGTAGAGCCCCAGGGAAAGGATGAATACCAGCAGGCTGCCGCCGGCCACCCCCGGCAGCGTCAGGGGAAAGTAAACCCTGAGAAAGGTTTTAACCGGGCCGGCCCCCATGCCCGCCGATGCCCGCAGCAGGTTGACATTCACCTTGGACATCACCGAGTACAGGGGCATGATCATCAGGGGCAAAAAGACATGCACGGTGCCGATGATGACCCCGGTGGTGTTAAACATCAGGTGCAGGGGTTTGTCGATAACGCCGATGTTAGCAAGGAAGGTATTGACCAGCCCCTTGCGCTGCAGGATAACCGTCCAGCAGTAGGCCCGGATCAGGATGCTGGTCCAGTACGGAATGAGGATCATGAAAAACAGGCGGCTGCTGACCTTCTCTCTTACCATCGACAAAAGCGCGGCCAGGGGGTAACCCAGGGCCAGGCAGACGATGGTGACCGTGGCGGCGACCTTGAGGGTGATCCACAGCACCCGCAGGTACAGGGGGTGGGTGAACATCTTCAGATAGTGCTGCAGTGTGAAATCCGGGTCGAACAGCCCCATGATGAACAGGCGGGTCAGCGGATATATGAAGAAAACCGCTAGAAACACGCCTGCCGGAACCAGCAGCAGGAGCGTCTTCAGATCCTGGCGGGTTTCACAGCCGGTGATCCGCATCCACACCGGCAAGTCACCGGTCCTCTCGCCTGCAATCGTCGCCATCGCTCCCCTCGGCAGGTACTATTACGGTCGCCAGAGATTTACCAGCAACCCGCGTCCGCGCGACCATGGCGGACACGGGTGCGATCGGCAGCGGTTATTACTGCAGCAGCCACTCTTTCCAGCGTTCTTCCGCCGGTTCGCGGTTGGCCGGTGTGCCCCACCAGGCCTCGTCGTAGATCAGCTGGGTTGTGAGGTTGTCCGGGTGACTGTTGAGACTGCGGGCCACCTCGGGATCCAGCAGATCGTAAGCCTTGGCATTGACCCCGCCATAGGGGTAAAGGCGGCTGATTTCAGCCTGGCTTTCGGCGGAGATGATCTGGTTCAGCAGTTGCATGGCGAGCTCCTTGTTGGGTGTCCCCTTGGGCACCACACCGCAACCAAAGTGCATGAAACCGGGGTTGAAATCGAAGGCCACCGGTGCGCCCTCCTTGATAATGTTGCTCAGTCGTCCGTTCCAGGCGGTGGCCAGCACCACTTCGCCGTCGGCCAGCAACTGGGCCGGCTGGGCCCCGCTGGTCCACCAGACCTTCACGTGGGGTTTGATCTCATCCAGTTTTTTATAAGCGCGTTCGACCTTGTCAGGTGTCAGCGGGTAGACATCTTCCGGGGCCACCCCGTCGGCCATCAGTGCGGCCTCGAGGTTTGTGCCGGGCTGGTTGTACATGGCCCGGGGTCCCGGAAACTTTTTGACATCCCAGAAATCGGCCCAGGATTCGGGGCCCTCCTTGAACGCCTCGGTATTCCAGCCCACCACTTCCGAATAGGTGTTGATGGCCACACCGCGTTCAAATATATACTGCTTGGGCAGTCCCTCGGTATTGATGACCGTATAGTCCAAAGGTTCCAGAAAGTCGTACATGAGGACCGGAACACCGCCGCCGCAATTAACCACGTCCCACTCCACCTGTTCGGCTTTGACCATCGCCTTGAGTTTGCCGTAATCGGTGGGGCTCACCGATAGGTATTTCACTCCGGTTTTGGCCTCGAATTTCTCTAAGTAAGCCTTCTCTTCTACCTTCTGGTAGCTGCCGCCGTAGGAAACGTATACGACGGGACCCTTCTTTTTGTCGGCTGCCGTGGCGCATATCGGTCCCAGAACCAGAAAACAAGACAGAAAAAAGATTAACAAATGAAATCCAACCGCTTTTCTAAACAATTGTCGCATGGTCTTCTCCCTTTACAATTTGAATGAAGGTCTACAAGCCCTTTTTCGAAACTGCGCTAATGCTGGTACACCACCTCCCCATTAATGATAGTCATGGCAATGCCGACTTGGGCAAGCCGTTGTGCCGGTACTTGATACGGGTCTTCTTCAAGCACCACCATATCGGCGAATTTACCGATTGTAAGGCTGCCGGCTATTTGCTCCATGAAAGCAGCATGGGCCGCCTGCCCGGTGTAGCCCTGGATCGCTTCGGTCAGGGTAACCGCCTGATCTGCTCCAATGGGCTTGTCTGTTATTGTCCGACGGCAAACCGCTGTTTGCAGGCCCAGGCCGACATCCGGGGCGGCTACCGGCCAGTCCGACCCCAGAGCGACCTTCAGGCCGTTGTCCAGCATCTGCCGGTGGGGTTTCATGCCGTGGGTCCGCAGGTCACCAAGCGCGTCACGGTAATGATCGCCGAACAGGTAAAGAAAAACCGGTTGCAGAACCGGAACGATACCCAGTCTGCGCATGGCCGTCAGGTCTTGTGCGCTGCATAACTCACTATGTTCGATACGGTGGCGCGGATCGGGTCTTGGGCAACGCTCCATGGCCTTCTCGATGAGCGCAATGGCGGCAGCTACCGCGCGGTCGCCAATGGCATGGATGGAGGCCTGGAACCCATGGCGGTGCACCGCGGCGATCATCCGCCCCAGGCCGCGTGTATCCAGCTGCGGACCACACCCGCCTGCAGGATCGGCGTAGGGCTTATTGAGCATGGCGGTTCGCGCACCGATGCTGCCGTCCATGAAGAACTTGACCGCACCCAGGTGGAGCCTGCCGTCCGCGGAGAGCTGCTCTTTCAGGATGCGCAGATTCTTGAGCCAGGGATCCGGGTCCTTCTTATCCGCCTCTGTTGGCCGGGCCATAAGATAGGTGCGTACTTTCAAGCGACCTTCGGCGGCGGCCATCAGATAGGCATCCAGGTAAGCCTTGGGCGCAACCTGGTCGGTTCCCGGATCGTGGATGGCACAGATGCCCCGGCGAAAAAGCCCCTGTTGTCCGTTTTCAACGGCTGTCACCAACTCCTGCTGTGACCAGCCCGGAATGCTTTTCAACACCAGATCCTGGGCGGTTTCCTCCACGCGTCCGGTGAGTTCTCCGTCCGCGTCGCGCACAAAGCGCCCGCCGGGCGGGTCCGCTGTCTCGCGGTTAAGGCCCAGCAACTGCATGGCGCGGGAGTTCAGTATGGAGATGTGCGTACAAACCCGGGTCAGTATCAGCGGCCGGTCGGGAACAGCCTCATCCAGGTCATGGCAGGTTGGACTGCTTCCACCGGCCAGATTCGCATCGTTGAATCCAAAGGCACGCAGCCACTGCCTCCGGGGATTCTGGGCGGCGTGGGTGCGCAGAAAGGCGATGAGGTCAGTGAGCGAGCAGAGTGCCGCGCGGCCACAGTCGGCCTGCTGCTTAAGAAGGCCGCGGGTAAGCAAGTGCGCGTGGGCGTCGGTAAATCCCGGCAACACGACCTTGCCCTTAAGGTCGATGAGGCGAGCCTGGCGGCCTCCGGACAGACGGAAATCCCCCGCACTGCCGAAGCCCCGGATCATCCCCCGGTCGATGAGCAGCGCATCGGCGGTGTGAAAACCCCGGGACGTTAAAAATCTGCCGTTTTTTAAAATAAGTTTAGTCACGGGCTGCATCTTGGGCGTTGGCCTCAGCAACGGCCTATTTTTGCGCAGTGTCAGTTTTAGGGTGGATACCGCCCCCCAGATGGATTTCCCAGGTGCAGCGATCATTTCCGCGGGTCAGGATCTCTTTTTGGGTGACGACCAGCTTTTCGTTATAGGCCGCCCACATGGCATGATGGATCTCTTCGCAATAGATCTTTCCCTCCCGCAGCATGCCATGCTTTTTCCAGACGTCATACAGGCCGCAATCCCTGGTTTCCGTCACTTCCTGCTCCGGTTCAAAAATCTCCCGTTTGGTTTCCAGTTCATCGCTGGAAGGCAGGTCATAGTAGGTCATCAGGTTGACGATGTGGTTTTCCAGCCCAAGCTGGGCGTGCTTCTCCTTCAACTCCTTCCCACGGGTGACGCCGTAATCCCTAAGCGCCCTGCGTACCACCTGTTCTCCCTCCTCGCCGAAGGAATCGATCACCCGTTTGGCAATGAATCCATACAGCATGCCGTAGAAATCCTGCATGATCAGTACGGCGTTCTTCGGGTAGAGCTGTTCACGAATTTTGGCTTCCTTGGCGGCGGGCTTCCGGGTGTTTTTCTTATCCGCCTGTTTGGGTTCGGTCTTCATCGGCGGGCCTCCTTTTAATAGAATAGATTGGGTCAGCGGGGATGCGAATTGGTATCAGGTTTTCAGTCGGTATTTTTGCGCGAACCCTAAGGATCAAGGGCTTTGTTTTTTTCGCGAATGGTCCCTTTTTTTGCGACATTGGTAAACATTTGAAAAAGCCTTGACAATGCTTCTCGGGATAGTTTATTGAAATTACTAACGGTAAATTGGCCTGACCAATTAACCGATTTTATGAACCAAAAAACTCCCGCTGTCAACAGGTTTTTTTAATGAGCGGAAGGGATGCCGCAGGGGTTGGAGATTGAAAGCATGCCAAGCCCCGGGCCGGGCGATATTTGTGCACGCAATGAGAAAAATGCACTTCCGGCGACTTCAACCGGATAATTTGATGATTAAAGTATAGGTATACTGAATTTCCATCCAAAATTTTAAGCAGAGGCCCCCATGGGAAACAATGAACTGGCAGGGAAGATCGATCCGATTAAAAAAAAGTCGGTTCCTGAAGAAATTATCTCGCAGATACGCAGACTGATCGACACCGGAGCCATTTCAGCCGGCAGCAAACTGCCCAGCGAGCGTGAGTTTGCTAGAATGCTCAACGTCTCCCGTCCCTCTCTGCGGGAGGCTCTGCGGGTGCTGAGCCTGCTCGGTGTGCTTGAAAACCGGCCGGGCAGCGGCACCTACCTGACCTCAGCGGCCCACCAGGGCACCATCGAGCCGTTTTCAATCCTGCTTTCGCTGAAGAAGGGCACCCTGATGGATATCCTCGAGGCCCGGCAGGGGCTGGAAGGCACCGTGGCGCGCTTGGCGGCCGAACGGCGGACGCCGGGCGAGATCGAGCGTATGGCCGGCATGATTGAAAAAATGCGCGACAGCATACGGCTGCCCGAGGAATACAGCCGCTACGAACTGGAATTTCACAAAATGATCATCGACGCCGCCCGCAATAACATCATTGCCGACCTGATGGTCAAAATCTACCGGATGCTGGTGGATGTGCGAAATTTTATCCGGCACTATGAAGACGATCCGGTCAGTTTTCTCCAAAAGGACCTCGCCTCCCACGAAAAGATTTTCCGCTTCATCCGTAAGGGTGACGGAAAAGAGGCCTCGCGCGCCATGATCGACCATCATCAAATCTTCATGCGCAGCATTGAAGATGATGCTGATTCCCCTGTTTTCAACAAGAGTCAGAAAGGGAGCGGACGTGCCGCTTTGCGTTCAACGGAACGCTGAAATTGCTTTTAAATGATTGCTAGGCAAACCGAATAATAATTTGTACGCGCCACGGCCGTACACCA
>Ga0180435_10002686_pt1 | contig 18065 bp, 16 predicted proteins | sample SS_ome_3_FD_132467 | JGI IMG/M metagenome (GOLD analysis project Ga0180435, IMG submission 132467) | Hypersaline lake sediment archaeal communities from the Salton Sea, California, USA - SS_3_S_1 metaG | ecosystem: Environmental > Aquatic > Non-marine Saline and Alkaline > Hypersaline >...
GTTCAACCAGAATCACGTCTGCACCCATGTCGCCCATCAACTTGCCGGCGAAAGCATTTTTTTCATCTGCCAGTTCTATGACGCGAACGCCTCTTAACGCGCTCATATCACACCCTCAGCGGCGAGAGATTCAATCTCATCGTCATTTAACCCTAACAGACGACTCAACACGTCGTGATTGTGTTCGCCGAGGCAGGGTGCACCACGCTGCATCTGCCAATCACTTTCCGAAAAGTGCACGGGCAGGCCGTCTACGCGTACGTCACCCATGGCGCTGTGCTCAACGGTTGGCCATAAACCGAACGCCTCTGTGTCCGGTGCAATGTCGATACGCTCCTGCGGTTTCAAAACCGCGCTGGCGGGTACAGGCAGTGTCTGCAACGCATCAGCCAGGGCCATTTTGTCAAAGCTGGATGTCCATTGGTTGATCTTTACATCCAGCGTGTCCTGGTGCTGCAGGCGATGGTCTTCATTGTCAAAATCTCTTGTCCAGTCCGCGTTGATGTATTGCGCCAGCGCTGACCATTCCTGCTGGTTGCGGATACTGAGCGCGATCCAGTTGTCGTCGCCACTGCATCGATAAATGCCGTGCGGGGCCATGTTCTGGTACTGGCTGCGGTTTGAATTGACGCTGCCCGTTGGCGGTGTTGGCGTGCCGTTAATGCTGTAGTCCAGCAGGGCGGGACCGTTGAGGGTCAGTGCGGCGTCGGTACAGGCAAGATCAACCCACTGGCCTTCACCACTGCTCTGTTTATGCAACAGGGCCAGCATGATGGCCATGGCCATGTAGTAGCCGCCGGAATGATCCATGTAAGAATAGCCCCAGCCGGCCGGTTCCTGGTCCGGTAGCGCGGAGGTGTAAGTCAATCCGGATATCGCCTGCACGATCGGCCCCCAGGTTTTGTACTGGCTGTAGGGGCCCTGGTGGCCAAAGCCGCAGTTGGACACGTAGATGATGTCTTCTTTAATCGCTTTGAGCTGGTTATAGCCGAAGCCCCATTTCTCCAACACGCCTGCGGCAAAATTTTCGCTGACCACGTCGGAGATTCTGATCAGTTCTGTCAGGAGCTCTTTGCCCCGTTCGGTGCGGATGTTGAGGGTGATGCCCAGCTTATCGGTGTTGTGGTTGTTAAAGCCGCCGCCGTAATCGAGCCCCCGCTGGCCTTCTTTAAACGGTTCCATGCCGCGCAGAATGTCCCAGCGACCCTGGCGTACAGGGTCTTCTATGCGGATGACTTCTGCACCAAATGCCGACAGCCACTTGGTGGCACCGGCACCGGCCAGCTGGCCGGTGAAATCACAAATTCGAACCCCATTCAGTGCTTGCTGCATCAAAGACACGCTCCCTTGCTTGACTTTCATATTAGCGACATGCGCTTTTAATAAACAACAGCAAGATACGCGAAACACGTGGGAAGGTGAAAAATACCATTCGCCTCGGGCTATACTCGGTATTCAAAAAAATGAGCGGGGATAACCATGAGCACACTTGAATACGAAACCATTGCCGTTGATCGCCAGGGACCTGTCGATCGATTGATGTTGAATCGACCGGAAGCGTTGAATTCGATCAACACACAAATGGTCACTGAGCTGCGTGACTATTTTTCCAGCCTGCTGGAAAACACCGACACGCGGGTAGTGGTCATGAGCGGCGCGGGACGCGCTTTCTGTGCGGGTCTGGATATCAAACAGGCGGATAACATGGTCGACAGCGCCGGTCACCGTCCGGTGGGTGCCGGCTGGGGTTTTCAAGGGTATCTGGCAGAAGTTTATATTCTCATGCGTCGCTGCCCCCAACCGATTATCTCATTGGTCCAGGGCCCTGCGTGTGGTGGCGGATTTGCCTTTGTACTGGCTTCAGATATCCGTATAGCCGCTGACAACGTACGTATGAATGCAGCGTTTATCCGCATTGGTTTGTCGGCTTGTGATATGGGTACGTCTTACTTTCTACCACGTCTGGTGGGTACCTCACTGGCCTCGGAACTGATGTTGACGGGTCGCTTTATCAATGCCCAGCGGGCCCTGGCGACAGGTCTGGTTTCTGAGGTTGTCGAACCTGAGCACTTGGCCGGTGCGGCTGACAGTTATCTGCAGGAAATGCTGACAACCTCACCCATGGGGCTGCGCCTGACCAAAGAAGGTCTTAACATGGCGATCGACGCCAACAGCCTTGAATCTGCCATGGCCATAGAAAATCGCAATCAGATTCTGTGTTCGCGTACCGAAGATGCAAAAGAAGGGATGCGCGCCTTTGTTGAAAAGCGCGATCCCGTATATACCGGTCGTTAGTCAGGCAGACCTAGAACGCGTTTCGCAATGATGTTCTGCTGGACTTCGTTGGTGCCACCGTAGATGGTCACCGCGCGGTCCCGCAGCCATGCTCGGGTAGATTCCAGCTCATCTTCGCTGAACTCGTCACTGTCCCACACCAGGCCTGCTGTGCCCCGCAGTGTAGACTTCAGTTGCGAGCCCTGCTTTGACAGGGTTGAACCTACCAGCTTGAAAATTGACGTTGCGGCACCTGGTGCGCCAGTGGACTGACTTTCATCCAGCACACGCTGAGTGGTCAATGCCAGCGCGCGTTCCTGCATCACCTGGGTGAGCACCTCATCGCGAGCTGCGGGGTCAGCAATTCTGCCTTGTTCGTCTTCGCCGATGTACTGTTTGGCCACGCTGGCGTATGCGTTCAGTGTGGGTTTTTTCCTGCTTGATTTAGGTGCACGGCGGGTGGCGCCATTGCGTTCATACTGCAGCAGACGTTTGCCCACACTCCAGCCTTTGTTGAGCTCGCCGACCAGGTCGATGCGCTGGGCAATCGCGTTGTCGAAGAAGGTTTCGCAGAAGGGTGAAGAACCGGAGATCAGTTTGATCGGTTTGACGGTAACCCCGGGCTGATCCATCGGCAGCAGCACAAAACTGATGCCTTCGTGTTTGGGTGCTTCAGGGTCGGTACGCACCAGTGCAAACATCCAATTGGCGTGTTGTGCGCCGGAGGTCCAGATTTTCTGGCCGTTCAGAACGAACTGGTCACCGTCCAGAACCGCCTTGGTCTGCAGGCCCGCCAGGTCAGATCCCGCTCCTGGCTCAGAGTATCCCTGACACCACTGCGCTTCGCCGGTAACAATCTTGGGCAGGTGCCGCTGACGCTGGTCTTCTGTACCCATTTCTAAAAGGGTTGGACCGATCATGGCAAGCCCCATGCCGGTGGCTGGTGGCAATGCTTTTATGCGCACCAGTTCTTCACTGAGCACGCCGGCTTCAGCTTTGCTTAAACCGCCACCGCCGTATTCTGTAGGCCAGGTGGGTGCTGTCCAGCCACGGGCTGCGGCTCGGTCGCGCCAGGTATTGGCGGCATCTGTCTGGTAGAGCTCATAAGCATCTTCAAAATGCACCGCACCCAGGCGCATTTCCTGTGGGCAGTTTTCATCCAGCCAGCTACGTGCTTCTTGTCTAAAGTCATCTAAGTTCATGCTCAGCTCCGCATGTCATTTTTATTCGAAGATCTGATTGGGCGTTGTTGTAGCGCGTAAGCAAAGCCATCTGCGCAAAACGAGCACGGCAGTATAACCGAATGTGCCGCTGAATTGCGCTCGGTTAGAGCAGGTCGGCGAGTAAATTTGCCCGTGCCATGAAACTCGTAATGTTGGTCTGTAACCGCCAGACTTTATGAGAAAGTTCAATAGTTTCAGGTAGATAAGTAGGTGGGTCGCTGGCCAGGTTGCGAATTCGAATACTGCAGTCGAGGCTCTGACAGACGTAGTTGCCAATGCGCCGCCGACCGTCCGTGCCCGCCACCTGGGTGGAGAACATGGCGGTACCCCGGCTGCGATAAACGTGGTGACACCAGCTGCACATATGTGTGCGCGGTTTAGCGCTATGATTCTTCATGCGCCGCATCTGCATGCCTCGCAGCTCGCCGTTAATCGGTACGACGACACAACCCGCATGTCCGGCCGGGTGAATCCAGCCGAAGTAGTCCAGCACACCCCAGTCAATGTAAGTCAGATCCGGGGTGCCCAGATCCTGCAGGGGGACACCGGGAAAAATCTTCTTTATCGCGTCAGCGGTAACAGCTTGCAGAACGTTCTCCATCTCAACTGCTACAGTTTAACCCGCTGACAGACTATTGCCATTGGCGCCATATCAGGGGAAGGTACCCGTCTTTTATCAGGAGAGAACATAATGAGCGATATACCTAAGCGTGGGCTGCAACTGGAGTCACTGGTGACTTCCGCCGGCAAGTTGGTGTTGAGTCTGCAGGAAGTAGATGTGAAGCCGCCGGGTGAGCATGAGATTTTAGTGCGCGTAGAAGCAGCTCCCATCAATCCCTCTGACCTGGGTCTGCTGGTGGGTATGGCAGATTTGTCGACTGCAGTGCAGGGTGGCAGCGACAGCGCGCCAACCGTCAGCGCTGATATCCCCAGTGGTCTGTTAAAACATATGGCCGGCAGGTTCGACGAATCTCTGCCTGTGGGTAACGAAGGTGCCGGCGTGGTGATTGCCGCGGGGAGTTCACCCGAGGCGCAGGCACTGATGGGGAAAACCGTGGCTGTACTGGGAGGTGCGATGTACAGCCAGTATCGAACCCTGCATGTGGGTCAGGCCCTGGTTATGCATGAAGGTGTCACACCTGCTGAAAGCGCGTCCTGTTTTGTCAATCCATTAACTGCTCTGGGTATGGTTGAAACCATGCGCATGGAAGGCTACAGCGGCCTTATCCATACCGCTGCGGCGTCAAACCTGGGCCAGATGCTGCAGAAGATCTGCATCGCAGACGACGTACCGCTGGTGAACGTGGTGCGTAAACCTGAACAGGCTGAATTGTTGAAAAACCTGGGTGCGAAATACGTCTGTGATTCCAGTCAGGATTCATTTATGCAGGATCTGACGGATGCCATAGCCGCAACCGGCGCCTACCTTGCTTTTGATGCCACCGGTGGCGGTGAACTGGCGAGCCAGATTCTGACCGCCATGGAGGCTGCAGCAATTGCCACCGCGTCTGAATACAGCCGCTATGGCTCAACTCAGCATAAACAGGTCTACATTTATGGGGGGCTGGACCGTTCACCGACAGTTCTGCGTCGAGCCTACGGTATGTCCTGGAGTCTGGGTGGATGGTTACTGACGCCGTTTCTGCAGAAAATAGGGCGGGATAAAGCTAACGAATTGCGTCAGCGCGTGGCTGACGAAGTGCGCACCACTTTTGCCAGCAGTTATGCCGCTGAGATTTCTCTGCGCGAGGCGCTGAACGTTGATGTGTTACAAACCTATGCTCAGCAGGCAACCGGTAAAAAATATCTGATTAACCCCAACGGCTAGTGTTGACAGCGCGCCTGGGACAGTTGCGCAATGGCAGGCATGCCGGTTGAAAGGCATGCCTGCCCGGCGTAGTGTTTCTTTTTGAGGGTATTGATAAATAAGGGGAGCGCAATGCGATTCAGCGTTGTAGTTTTAAGTTGTCTGTTTTTAGTGGGTTGCGGTCAGGACCAGGTCAGTGAAGCGCCGGTCGCAGCACCTGCAGAGGAGGTGCCGCTCGACACCACAATCCAGGACAGCGACCCAGGGATCACCAGTAATCCCCAGCGTAATGCCTACTTTGGCGATACACACATCCACACGGTGCTGTCTTTTGATGCTTATCTGATGGGTACCCGGGGTACGCCGGATGATGCTTATGAGTTTGCCAAAGGTGGGGCTATTTCTCATGCGTCAGGTTTTCAGATGCAGATGAAGAAGCCGCTGGATTTCCTGGCGGTGTCGGATCACGCGTTTTATCTCGGCATGATGCGCGCGCTGGGGTCAAAACAGGGTGATTTTGCCGAGCACAGGTTATCTGATGTTGTTGCCGGTGCTACCTCCGCAGAAGGCTCAACCAAAGCGTTCCAGTCGGTGATAGGACATCTGGTCTCGTTACAGGATGGCGGTGAAGATGATCTTGACGATCGCAATGTGGCGCGTAGCGCCTGGCGGGAAATTATTGAAGCTGCGGAACGTCATAACGACCCCGGCAATTTCACAACGTTTATCGGTTATGAATACACCACTTCCGGGCCACAGTTTGAGAACCTGCATCGTAACGTCATTTTCAAAGGTGGCGATGTGCCAACGCAACCGTTCAGTCGCCTGGATTCCTCTGATCCGGAAGACCTCTGGGACTGGATGGATGCCAATCGTGCTGAAGGCCGTGAGTCGCTGGCGATTCCGCATAACTCAAATGGCTCTAACGGGTGGATGTTCACCGATGTTCGTTACAACTCGGATGTGCCGATTGATGCGGCTTACGCTGAACAACGCATGCGCAACGAGCCGCTGGTTGAGAATACTCAGGTCAAAGGGACGTCTGATACACACCCTCTGCTCTCGCCCAATGATGAATGGGCTGATTTTGAAATCATGCCGATCCGAGTGGCCAGCACGCTGCCTTCGCAGCCAAACGGCAGCTACGTGCGGGAGGCTTATCTGAATGGTTTGAAAATGGAGGCGGAACAGGGTTTTAACCCGTTCAAATTTGGCGTCATCGGGGCATCGGATACACACAATGCCGCGGGCTCGTTTGAAGAAGACAACTACTGGAGCAAAACCGGTTTAATGGACATCGAGCCGCAATTACGTGGCTCCGTGCCGTTAGACAGCTCAACCGAAGGCGATCCGCAATATGCGCAAGGCGCGTCACAATACTGGGGGGCTTCCGGCCTGGCTGGCGTGTGGGCGGAATCGAACACCCGCGATGCCATTTATGATGCCATGCGGCGCAAAGAAACGTTCAGCACCAGTGGTCCGCACATCAAGCTTCGGTTTTTTGCCGGTTTTGATCTGTCTGATAATCTGATGAATGCGGATAATGCCATCGAGCAGGCTTATGCTGGTGGCGTGCCGATGGGTTCAGATCTGCTGCGTGACGGAGATAAATCACCTTCTTTTTACCTCTGGGCGAGTAAAGACCCGGACACCCAGAATCTGCAGCGCCTGCAGATTGTGAAAGGCTGGCTGGCTGACGGGGAAGCTCACGAGCGCGTGATTGATGTGGCTTGCGGTGATGGTCTTGCGGTGGATCCAGCCACAGGACGTTGTCCGGATAATGGTGCCGGTGTAGATCTGGCCGATTGTTCAACAACACCCGGTAAAGGTAACGCTGAACTGGTCACCGTCTGGCAGGATCCTGAGTTTGACCCGAACCAGCGTGCATTCTACTACGTGCGCGTGCTGGAGAACCCAAGCTGTCGCTGGTCTACGTATGACGCTATACGTGCCGGCGTTAAGCCGCGGCCTGACATGCAGGCTGTGATTCAGGATCGCGCCTTGTCTTCACCAATCTGGTACATGCCCTAGAGGCTACTCGGAACAGTGGAATAATGCCTTACAGGCCGCAGCAGGCTTGTTTGGCTATTTCGTAAGAGCGCAGTCGTGCCTGGTGGTCAAAAATCTGACTGGTGATAATCAGTTCATCAGCCTGGGTTTGTTGTAGAAAAGCCTCTACATCCTGCCGCACCTGGTCAGCGGTGCCCACCGAAGCCGCAGAGCTTATCTGCGCCATCACCTGTTTCTGCTGAGCCGAGAGGGTGTTCTCAAAATCTTGCACCGGTGGCGGCAGTTTGCCCGGATTGCCAAAGCGCAGATTCAAAAAGGCCTGTAACCCGGAAGTGCGCAAATAAAGCGCTTCTGCTTCTGTATCTGCCGCACAGATGTTGTAACCCAGGATTGCATACGGTTTATCCAGATTTTCTGACGGATTAAATTCGCTGCGATAGATATCCAGTGCCTGCATCATGGCGGCAGGGGCAAAGTGCGAGGCAAAGGCAAATGGCAGGCCGAGAATGGCTGCCAGTTGTGCGCCAAACAGGCTGGAGCCGAGAATATACAACGGCACATTGCTGCCCTCACCGGGTACCGCACGTACCCGTGCGTTGGGTTGCGCATCTTTGAGATATTCGCGCAGTTCGAGAACATCCTGGGGAAATTTGTTCGGGTCTGAATTCAGCGTACGTCGCAGCGCCTGCGCGGTAACGCCATCGGTACCCGGCGCGCGCCCCAATCCCAGGTCTATGCGGCCGGGGAACAGCGCTTCCAGCGTGCCAAACTGCTCTGCCACCATGATCGGCGCGTGGTTGGGTAACATGATGCCGCCTGCACCCACTCTGATGCGCTGGGTACCGCCGGCAATATGTGTGATAACAACCGCCGTGGCTGCGCTGGCAATGCCGGGCATATTATGGTGCTCCGCCACCCAGTAACGATGGTAGCCCAGCTTTTCAGCGTGTTGAGCCAGGCTTAAAGAGTTGGCCAGCGCATGGCTTGCGGTTTGCCCTTCATTAATGGGGGATAAATCTAATACGGAAAGTTCAGCCATGGTTTATCTTGGTTCTACGTCAGGCGACATTGTAGGCTGTAATTCGTTTTCATGCCCGAGGTAGCTTCTGTTGGAGATAGAAAATTTTGATCACTTGCTGCGTACTACCCGTTCGGTGCGGAGAAACCTTGATCTGCAGCGACCGATAGACCGTTCGGTGTTACTCGATTGCATAGATAACGCGGTGCAGGCTCCCACGGGATTGGCGGGTGAAAACTGGCGCTTTGTCGTGGTAGACGAGCCCCAGGCCAAAAGTCGGCTGGCACTGCTCTATGGTGAGGTTCTGAACGCGCTGCTTGAACAGCGGGGCATGGCCATGAAACCCACGCACAATGCCCTGCTGAACAATTTACCCATAATGCCTGCGCTCATCTTTGTCTGCGCGCCGCGACGGCCCTTGGGAAGCACTGCAGACACGGCTGCTGAAGTGGCCTATTACGGCTCTATTCTGCCAGCGGCGTGGTCCTTGATGTTGTCCCTGCGGGTAAGGGGTATTGGCGCTACGTGGACAACTTTGTTAGCTGCGCGACAGTCTGAAGTGGCGGAGATTGTGCATATGCCGGAGGATCACTGCCATCTGGTGATGTTGCCTGTTGGCTATACAAAAAATGCGCGGCTCAAACCGGCTGAACGGAAGTCAGCCAGCGAGGTGACCTATTTCAACCAATGGTCTGGTATGTGATCTTCCATCAGTTGTGTGATGCTGATGCTTCTGATGTCACGACCGGCACCCACACTGGAAGCAAACATGGATATATCATTGGTGCGGGCAAACACCAGGGCATTGGGATAGCGTTCCTTTATCCATAATGCTGTACGCAGGTTATCCTGTTCCTTCCCTGTACCCAGGATCACCGTGGGTTCCGTCTCACCCAGATTAACTGTTCGTGCTAACTGCTCCCATACCACCGGGTGGGAAATATCACCCTGAAAGACTGTGCGTTTGTAGCCCTCGCCAATTCGCTCCTGTTCTGCTGCGACCAGTACCCGCCGGTCAGCATCAATATCAATCACGCAAACATGTTCAATTTCGCCGGCGGCAACGTTCTGCAGACCCTCCAGCACGGATTGTCCGAACCTGCCAAAGCCTGCCATTACCACCACGTCGCGAGATTTGGTCTGGTGGAAATGTTCCACCAGATAGTCCTCGACAAAACCGCTGCCGGCGAGGTTGTAGGTATTAAATGTGTGACAGCGCTTAGCCAGTTCAGTGTCCTGCAGCGAACGCATGAAACGCAGGTTGTGACAGTGCAGAATCAGGTTCCCCGCTAAGGATGGCGCGATGGCCAGAATACGCGCAGCAGCTTCAAAAGCCTCAAAGTCGTCGTTGCCGAACAGCAGCACTCTGCGCGCCTTATGCATACGCAATTGCTGTAACAGGTAATCGTGGGTCAGATTGCCGACGATGGTGGTGACACCAAACTTGTTTGTCAGCTCCTGTTCTCGTACAGGATCAAAATGTTTATCGACCACAATGACACTTTGTGTGCTGCCGTTCCTGCGCAGCAGGCGCAGGTAGCTGAGGGTTAAAGCGCCGGAGCCGAAAATAATGATATGGTCCTGCATGCGACGCAGTTGCCAGTGATCTCTGGACATCGCCTGTATCAGGGCGTCGATGACCGCAGAAGCCGTAAGAAAAGGCGCGCCAAAATAAGCGATCCATAACATGCTGCGAGACCACCAGGTGCCATCCTGGGGGGTGCCGATGTCTAATCCACCCACCACAAAAAGACCCAGTGCATAATAAGCTTTAGTCAGCCAGCTGGATTCAACAACATCCGGGCGCTCGCTCAGGGACGTGCCACTGAGCAGGCCAATAAAGCCCAGGCTGAAGAGCCCCGCTGCGGCCCACCAGCGCCAGTTTATCGACCCACGGCTGTTTAATTGCACGCCCGTGTACTCCAGGCAATAGGTGTTGCTAACATCAGCCTCTATTCTAAGGCGCAGAGGGTGAGATGACACAGTTTTCAACGGTGGTTTATGAGGTGGCGGACAGCGGCGTGGCCCGCATTACGCTGGATCGTCCTGAGCAGCGTAATGCTCAGGACAAGCAGATGCTGTACGAGCTCAACGACGCATTTGATCTGGCTGCCCGTGATGAACAGGTGAAAGTTATTGTGCTGGCAGCAAATGGCCCACACTTTTCATCCGGCCATGATCTGCGTGACGATGCGCAGATGTCCGATTTTGCAACGGTGGGTACCTGGAGTGGCTTTGATCAGCCGGGTCAGGCTGGTCAGCAAGCCATGGAAGAGGAGTTATATCTGGGTCTGTGCTGGCGCTGGCGTAACCTGCCTAAGCCCACCATTGCGGAAGTGCAGGGCAAGGTCATTGCCGCCGGACTGATGCTGGTGTGGGTCTGTGATCTGATCATTGCGGAGGAGAACGCCACTTTTTCCGATCCGGTGGTCGCCTTTGGCGTCAACGGCGTTGAGTACTTTGGCCACCCCTGGGAGTTTGGCGTGCGTAAAGCCAAGGAGCTGCTGTTCACCGGCGGCATGATGTCGGCTGCTGAAGCCAAAATCTGTGGCATGGTGAATCAGGTGGTTCCCGCTGCGGATCTGACAAAGTTCACCACACAAATGGCTGAACGTATTGCCCAGCGTCCGGCAATGGGGTTAAGGCTGGCGAAACAGAGTGTGAATCAGGCGCAGGATGCGCAGGGGTTGTGGAGCGCGCTGCAGTCAGCCATGTCGCTGCAACAGCTTGGGCATGCTAACGCACGTATTGTGCACGGTGTGCCGATTGACCCGGAAGGTGCCCAGGTCATTCGGCGTGATGCCAAAGCGGCAGACTGAAGTCGTTTAGCGACCAGTGAACTTGGGTTTGCGCTTCTCCATAAAGGCCTGCAGACCCTCTTTAAAATCTTCGCTCTGAAACAGACCGCTGAGATGCACCATCAGGTGGTCAACTGCGGTATCGTAAGATTCCTCCATCCCCATGCGCATCATACGTTTGGTGGTCTGTACGGCAACCGGAGCATTCTCCGCTACGTCCTGGGCCCACTCACGGGCGGTCTGCATAAGCTGATCGTTAGGTACGACGGCATTCACAATACCAATCTCAAGGCTTTCCTGAGCATCAATGGTGCGGCCTCGATAGTACAGCTCAGCTGCTTTTGCCCAGCCAACCAGGCGGGGCAGGAGCCAGGTGCCACCACTCTCCGGTACAACATTACGTTTGGCCGTGACCGCAGCCAGTTTGGCGTTCTCAGACATGATGCGCATATCACACAGCAGTGTCATATCCATGCCGTAGCCTGCGGCTGCACCGTTTATCGCACAGATGATAGGCGTGTCGGTATGCCACATGACGTTGATCGGTGCATCGCGCAGGTCGAACAGCTGCCGTGGTCGATTGGATCCACCGCCGCTCACGCTGCCACTTTCATCCATGCGATCTGAGGTATCAATAAGATCAAGGCCGCTGCAGAAACCACGACCAGCGCCGGTCAGAATGATGCATCGCACATCAGGATCTTTGTCAGCTTCAACCATTTTCGCCGACAGTTCGCCCAGCATGGCGCGACTGATGGCGTTTAACCGTTCTGGTCGATTCAGGGTGATGGTGACGATGTGTCCGTCTTGCTCAACCAGTAACTCATCAGTGGTTGAAGGTGAAATGGCCATGGTGCTCTCCCGATTTTTCTGGACAGCAGATGGTAGGTCTGATGGCGCAAGTGAGCAAATCTATTTGTGTCTTGCCCTGGCTTTAGCTAGCCTCAAGGGCTTATGAACAGGGGATAGGGACTAATGAGAACACTGAACCAATTATTTGTGTGTGCAGTGCTACTGCTGCTTGCAAATACGGTTGTCGCAAAAGAGTTGCCTGGCAGCAAGCCGGAGCGGGTTGGTATATCTTCCGAGCGCCTGGAGCGCCTGACTGACCTGATGAACGCGCGGGTCAGCGACGGCACCATGGTGGGTGGATTGGGCATGATTGCGCGTAACGGCAAGGTTGTGTACACCGAGACTTATGGCCAGGCTGATCGAGAAGCGGGCAGAGCCATGACTGAAGACGCCATTTTCCGCATCTATTCCATGACCAAGCCAATTACTGCGGTTGCTTTGATGATGCTGTATGAAGAAGGCAAATTCTTCTTGAACGATCCGATAGCCCGCTACATTCCGGAACTTGCGAATCTGGAAGTTGCTTTGTCTACAGCTGATGGTGCCACCGGCATCATTTCCGATGGCACAACCAGCCGCACGGTGGGAGAAGGTGATCTGGCAAAAACCGGCCAGACCCGCAAGCCACGCCGTCAGCCTACGGTGCGTGATCTTCTGACCCACACAGCAGGATTCACTTACGGCGTGTTTGGTAACACTGAAGTGGATCAGGCTTATCGAGAAGCGGGTATTCTCAATCCGAATAAAAACCTTAAAGAATTTGTTACCGACCTCGGCAAGCTGCCGCTTCAGTATGAACCAGGCACCAAATGGCACTACAGCGTCGCTGTAGATGTACAAGGCAGGCTGGTCGAAGTCCTCAGTGGGATGAGTTTTGGCGAGTTTTTAAAGAAGCGAATCTTCGAGCCGCTGGATATGCCAGACACCAGTTTCACCATCGCGCCGGAAAATCTTGGCAGGCTGGCACAGATGTATGCACCTGAAGGTACCGCCGGTGGCGGGTTTTTTGCTGCGGCCAGTGGTCCTGAACTGGTGGTTGCACCCGCAGCGGCAAGTGCCCGTTATATTGATGGTGGCGCTTTTGAAGGCGGCGGTGGCGGCTTGTTGTCCACTGCACGTGATTACATGCGTTTTTCACAGATGCTGCTTAACGGCGGTGAGTTAGACGGCACCCGTCTACTCAGTCCTAAAAGCATTGAATTGATGACCATGAACCATCTGGGTGATATCCCCATGGGTTTTAATCGTCAGGGCGCGGGTTTTGGTCTTGGCTTTGGTCTGGTACTGGATCCTGGGCTGGTCGGGGAAATCAGCTCTGCTGGCGAATACAACTGGGGTGGTGCTGCAGGCACAACCTTCTGGGTTGATCCCGAGGAGCAACTTATTGGTTTGTTCATGGTGCAGAGTCTGCCACATCGAACCCGCCTGCGTGGCGAGTTCAAGTCGTTGGTTTACCAGTCGCTGGTTGAATAACAGACACGGCGCACCTGTAAAAGTGGATTGTCTTAAAGCTTCCGGTCGCGCTGTTCGATGTTGCCAGAACCCGTGACCGAGGTTTTTTCGCTGGGATTGCCATAGTAGATAATGTCGCCGGATCCGATGACTCTGGCATCTATTGTGGCTTGTGCCCACAGTTGAGCATCACCACTGCCGGTAATTTTCACAGTTGCTTCCTGACTGCGCAACTCGCGGGCGCTGTAGTCACCGCTGCCGGTAATGGTTACGGTCTGCGAGATTGTGTTACCGGTAAGTTCGATGTCCCCTGAGCCCGATATGGTGGCGACTACGTCATCAACATCCAGATTGTACAAGTCGATGTTTCCCGACCCTGACACACGCAGGCTGAGGTCGTTGCAGTTGATCTGTTCTACTTCGAATCCCGCAGAACCATTGACTGTTATGTCAAACTTGTCAGCCTCGATAACCTTTGCAAAGCCATCACCGCTGCCCGACATTGTAATGGCATCGAGTTTGACGTAGCTGATGGTGATGCTCACATCACCCTCAGAATCAGACCAGTTAAACCAGCCCTGGTCTTTGCTCAAACGCAGGGTGCCGTCGGAAACTGTGGTTTTGATGTCATCAATGATGTCCTGATCGCCTTCGAAATCGATGCGATGCTCGCTGCCGGCAACAAATTCGACGTCGTAGGATAGTGCATAAGATATGGCGGAGAACTCTTCAACCGTGCGACTTTCCGCCCAGAGATTCGTGCTGAGTGCTGTGAGCAGTACCGCTGCGGGTAATTTAATATTCATGACTTTATGTCTCGTATGGGTGACTTCTTTGAAGTCGTTAAGCCGCTGAAAAAAGTTCTCACTGTTTGAGAAACCTGAACACAAAACGACTGGTTTTGCCGGTGATCTCTGGGTCAAAAACAGAAACATTCAGCGGGTCGGCGCTGTTGCTCAGGATCGTTGACTCTTCCACCCAGGTGAATCCCCGGCTGCTGATGTCGTTTTTTGCAAATTGCGCCTCAATACGATGAAGATCCTGCGCGCGCACGTTACCGCTGCCGGGTGCACCGTGATGATCGATGATTAACAGCTGACCGCCCGGTTTCAGAATTCTGTGAATGGTTCTGAACAGTGGGTCTGCAGTTACCGTCCATCCGCTCTGGGTGAAATAGACGTCGTGATACGTCTTCACCAAGAGCACCAGGTCGAGGCTGTCTGACGGCAAATTAATGTCTTCAACTTCGCGCACGTAGACTTCAACATTGGGCAGCCGGTTGCTTTTCACCCGTTCGTTGAGCTTGCTGGCAAACGCCATGTAAGCCTGATTGTTGTGCAGATAGACCTTGCCTTGTGGACCCACGGCCTGTGAGAGCACCTCTGAGTAATAGCCATTGCCTGCAAACATATCCATCACCTGCCAGCCGGGTTTTACCCCCGCAAACTCAAGCACGGCAAAAGGTTTGCTGCTGGCGTCTCGCTGTATATCTGCCGCACTGCGAAGTGGTGCGTTTGCTGCCGCCAGGGTATGAGCAGCCATTATCAGCCCAATCATCAACAGAGACAGCTGCAGGACTGATGTATGAGATCTTGTGTGCGTGTTTTGTTGCATGGATTCACTTACAGTAGTCAGCTTGATGTCGTGTCTGCGCAAAGTGATTCAATTCAACCTCGTTTGGCGGTTAGACACAATATGCAGGCAAGACAACGCTTGAGTCGAATCTGGAGCAGGGGTTACACGCAGAAAGGGCGGTATATGAACAGAAAACAACAAATACAGGCAGTTGCCGACCAGTACACATCTACACAGAAATACAGCGGCATACAGTGGTGTGTTGAAGCCGGTGGTGAGGTTTTGAGTAGCGGCTCGTCGGGCTTTGCAGATGCAGCTTTGCGTACGCCGATACCTGACGATGCGATATACCGTATTTATTCCATGACCAAGCCAATCGTGTCAGTGCTGGCACTGATGCTCGTGGAGCGCGGTAAGTTGCGCTTGTTTGATATGCTGCCTCAGTTTGACCGACGATTTGCGCAGATGCGGGTACTGACGTCTAATGGTGATATTGTGCCTGCGATGCGCCCCATCACTGTGGAAGACCTGCTGACACATAGATCTGGTTTTACCTATGAATTTATCCACGGTTGTCACATCGCTCAGTATTATCGAGAGGCTGAGATCATCGGTGACAGCAGTCGCACGCTGGAAGAAATGGCTGGCGCAATTGCTCAGCAACCGCTGGCGTTTCAACCTGGAAGCCAATGGCGCTATGGGGTGTCTACTGACGTGTTGGCGTATGTGTGTCAGGTGGCTGGCGGCAAGTCGCTCGCTGATCTGTTGAGCGAATATATTTTCACGCCTTTAGGTATGAAGGACACGGCTTTTTCTGTCGCTGCTGATCAGCTGCACAGACTGATGCCCATGTATGGCGTTGGTGACTTGCGTGCTCTACCTGCGCTGGACATAACACCGCAGACGCTTGAGCCGATGGATATCACAGATATGCATCCCACAGATCAGCCGCAGACATTTCAGCGTGGAGGCCATGGTCTTTACTCAACGCTCACAGACTACTGCGCCTTTGCACGTATGCTGCTTGATGGGTGTGACAGCGACGGTAAACCTTTGCTTTCACGTGCGATGCACAGCATGTTGCAGGCCAATCGACTGCCTGCTGACCAGGTACCCATCAAAATCGGTCCTGGTGCATTACCCGGTTATGGATGGGGTTTGATTGGTAGAGTCATGTTGGATCCAGGGCAGTCGGTTACGCTGACAGGCGATGGTGAATTCGGCTGGGCTGGCGCGGCGTCTACGCATTTCTGGGTGGATGTCAAAGAGCAGATGATTGGTGTTGTTATGTCCCAATACCTGGGTGCAACCCTGCCGCTTGCGGATGACATGCGCACGGCTGCTTATCAGAGTTTGGTTTGAGTCTCAGGATGCGTGTTTGTAATCCTGTCTGATGAAATCGCTGGCACGCTCAGCAATCATGACCGTCGGCGCATTGGTGTTGCCGGAGGTAATGGTTGGCATCACTGAAGCGTCAGCTATGCGCAGGTTAGCAATGCCGTGAACACTCAGGCGGTCATCCACCACAGCGTCTAAGTCGCTACCCATTTTACAGGTGCCAACTGGGTGAAAGATGGTGGTGCCCAGGTTTCTGGCGGCGTCAATCAACGCCTCTTCGCTCTGTAACTCGCTGCCTGGTTTAAACTCAACCGGGTTGAATCTGGCGAGCGCCTGCGCCTGCATGATCTTGCGCGTCAGTTTGATCGATTCTACAGCTACTTTGACGTCCTCATCTGTTGCCAGATAGTTGGGCATGATCAATGGTGCCTGGTGCACATCGCCGGATTGGATGTGCACATGCCCGCGGCTACTTGGCCGCAGGTTGCAGACGCTGGGCGTAATCGCGTTAAAACGATGCAGGGGTTCGCCAAATTTTTCCAACGAGAGAGGCTGCACGTGCCATTCAATGTTGGCCGAAGTCTGGCTCGGATCGCTTTTATAAAAAGCGCCAAGCTGAGAAGGCGGCATGGTCATGGGCCCGGTTTTTCTGAACATATATTCAAGGCCCATGGCAGCCATGCCCCAGGGTGTACGAGCGCGCTGATTCAAGGTTACGGTATTGTCGACCTTGTAGATGATGCGCACCTGCAGATGATCCTGCAGGTTGCCACCAACGCCTTTGATCTCTTTGTTTATTGCAATGCCATGCTGCTGCAGCAGCTGGCCTGGACCCACTCCGGATAACTGCAGGAGTTGCGGGCTGGCAATGGCGCCGGCGGACAATATAACTTCGTTGCCCGCGTGCCAGGTCTGTCGGCCTTCTGGTGTGGTGACGTCAACGCCTGTTGCCGTCAGGTTGCCGTTTTCAGTGCTGAAATTAAGCTTGTTAACCACTGCTTCCGTGACAATGGTCAGATTTGAGCGATGTTTGATTGGGTCAAGAAATGCGCGGGTCGCGCTCCAGCGTCGGCCGGCTTTCTGGTTCATCTGAAAGTAGGCATTGCCAAAATTATCGCCGCGATTGAACTCTTCGATTTTCGGAATGCCACATTCTTCTGCGGCATCACGCCAGGCTTCGAGTATTTCCCAGTTTACGCGACGTTCTTCGACGCGCAGTTCACCATCGGTGCCATGAAACTCATCCGCGCCATGCTGATAGTTTTCGGAACGTTTGAAGACGGGCAGAACATCGTCCCAACCCCAGCCGCGATTGCCTAACTGCGCCCAGTGATCGTAGTCGCTGCGCTGACCGCGCATGTAGATCATGGCGTTGATGGAAGAACACCCGCCGAGGACTTTACCCCGTGCATAACCAATTGAGCGTCCGTTTAAACCTGGATCAGGTTGTGTGTTAAAACACCAGTCGGTGCGGGGGTTGCCGATTGTGTAAAGGTAGCCGACGGGGATATCGATCCAGAAGTAGTTGTCTTTCTTACCGGCTTCCAGCAGCAGGACCGTTTTGCTCGAATCAGCAGACAGCCGGTTGGCCAGAACACAACCAGCGGTGCCTGCTCCAACCACAATATAATCAAATGTCTGCACGCCAACTCCTCAGCCTAACCACGGCGGCTAGGATAGCAGAGCTGGTGCGGCTCGGTCCTTACGCAGGGGCGAGA
>Ga0180435_10002689_pt1 | contig 18056 bp, 18 predicted proteins | sample SS_ome_3_FD_132467 | JGI IMG/M metagenome (GOLD analysis project Ga0180435, IMG submission 132467) | Hypersaline lake sediment archaeal communities from the Salton Sea, California, USA - SS_3_S_1 metaG | ecosystem: Environmental > Aquatic > Non-marine Saline and Alkaline > Hypersaline >...
AGTCGTGCTTGGCATACCCCCACGATAATGATTATGCTTCTCATTACCAATAAGAACGGTTCTCATTTTCAATACTCGATTGGGGATTCCGATGCGCATCAAGAAATCGATGGCCGCCGTCCTCTCGTTGGCCTTGCTCATGGCTGCCTGCGGCGAAAGCGATTCCGAATCAAGCGAAACCATGACGGTCGTCGCCACTACCACGATCCTCGGCGACATCGTCGCCAATGTGGTCGGAGATCAAGCCGACGTCGTCGTGCTGATGCCAATCGGTGCGGATCCTCACGACTTTCAGGCATCGTCGGCTCAGGTAGCGGACATCAACAGAGCAGACCTCGTTGTCGCCAACGGCCTCCTACTCGAAGAGGGCCTCGAGGATGTGCTGGCCGCAGCTGCGGGTGATGGCGTGCGGATCCTCGAAGTCGGTTCTCTGCTCGACCCGATCCCCTTTGAGGGTCTCGGCCACGCCGACCACGAGGAAGAAGGCGAACACGCCGACCACGAGGAACACGATGGTCACATGCACGAGGGCGGTAGCGACGACCCCCATATCTGGCTCGACCCAATCCGTATGGCGGAGGCCGCGCGGTTCATCGCGGACGAGCTTGCCGAGGTTGATCCGGACGGCGACTGGACAAACAGAGGCGAGGCCTATGCCGAGGAGCTGACCGTCCTAGACGAGGAGATCGCTGCCATGCTCGCGTCAGTCGACAACCGGCAGCTGGTCACCAACCATGCGGCTCTCGGCTATTTCGCCGACCGCTACGGGTTTGAGGTAGTCGGTGTCGTCATTCCCGGCGGTTCCACGCTCGGCGACCCCAGCTCCGAGGAGTTGAGCAGCCTCGTCGCAGTCATGGAGCGCGAGGGCGTATCGGTGATCTTCGGTGAGACCACTCAACCGGCCACCCTGGCAGAAGCGATTGCCGCCGAACTCGGTGAGGACGTCAGTGTCGTCTCGCTGTACACCGGTTCTCTTGACGAGCCGGGAACCGAAGCCTCTACCTTGATTGGCATGCTACGGACCAACGCCGCGCGAATCGCCGCCGCCCTCGATAGCTGATTTCGGCGAGCGGGCAGTTACGCTGGCGTTGTGGACTGGCTGATCGAACCGTTCGAGTTTGCGTTCCAACAGCGGGCGTTGCTGGGTGGTTCGCTGGCGGCCGTCTCCCTTGCCCTAGTTGGGACGTGGGTGGTCATCCGGGGGATGGCCTTTCTCGGGGACGCCCTGGTGCACGGCGTTGTGCCCGGCATCGCTCTGGCCATCCTCCTCGACTTCAATCTGCTGTTGGGCGCTGCCCTGGCCGCGTTGGTGATGATCCTGGGAATCAATCTGGTGCACCGCCAGACCACATTCCAGGAGGACACCGGCATCGGTCTCCTGTTCGTAGGGATGCTGGCACTGGGCGTGATCCTCATCTCCCGGACTGCGTCGTACTCGGGCAGCCTCACCTCGATTTTGTTCGGAGACGTGCTTGGCGTGACCGGCGGCGATATCGTCGTTACCGGAGTGCTGTTTGTGGTGTCGCTCGTTGCATCGGTGGTGCTGTACCGACCGTTTCTGGTGCTGGCGTTCAACGAGGAGAAAGCCAAGCTACTGGGGCTGCGGCCCGCACTGGCCCACTGGGTGCTGCTCGGTCTACTGACCGCGGTGATCGTCGGATCGTTCCAAACCGTGGGCACTCTGCTCGTGTTTGGGATGCTGGTGGGCCCGCCGGCGACGGCGGCACTGGTAGTCAGGCGTCTGCCGCTGATGATGCTGACTGCAGCGGCCATCGGCGTGCTCTCGGTAGCACTCGGGTTGGTTCTGAGCTACCACTTCGACACGGCCGGGTCGGCCACGATTGCCATCGTCCCGATCGCTCTCTTCTTCGTTGTGCTCACCGTGCGATCACTCACCGGCGAGAAGGCTCCTGCGTAGCTCGAAAGCTATCCTCCGGCGGAGACCTGTAGGAGGCTTTGTGCAGGCAACTCATGGTGTCCGCCGTTTGCGGATGCTGTCTCTGGCGATGGCCCTCACCATCGGTGTGACTGCGTGTTCTGCGTCGACTGATCAGGCACAGCCGGCCACCAACGCCCCCTCTTCAACATTGCGCGGCACGACTACCGAGCTAGCGACAACGACGTCGACGGCAGCTTCGCCGTCAACCGTGAGCACAACGACTCCAACGCCGACAACCACGACTACTACGACGACTGCTACGACGACTGCGGCCCCGGCTGCGACGACCACCGAACCTGCTGAGATCCCAGAGCGTTCCATCGCGGTGCCGGCCGCAGCGGCTCCGAGCATTGACGGCATAATCAAGTCGGGGGAATGGGATTCTGCCGCCGCCGTCACCATGTCAAACGGTGACACTGCCTACTGGCAACACTCTGACGAAACTCTGTACGTCGCTCTCGATGGTGACGACATCGGTGCAGTAAACCTCGTCCTGGCCACGGGCGAGGAGTTGTGGATTCTGCACTCGTCGGCGGCGCTCGGCTCATCGCTCTTCGTGCCGGGTGATGAAACGTGGGAACAGGTTCACGGATATTCCTGGTGCTGCCGAAGTGCTTATGACGACACGGCCCGGTTGGGCCTGCTGGAGGATGAGGGTTGGCAGGCCAATATCGGCTTCACGGGCGACATCGGTGTCGTCGAGTATCAGGTAGCCATTCCTTGGGGATTTGCCCGGGCCGCAATCGTCTACCACGCCGAGGATCGGGACTCGGCCTACTGGCCGGACGATCTCGGGTCGGCGGATGCCGAGCACATCACCTCGAACATGTGGATGGACCCGGAGTTGGATCCCGGATCGTGGATGATGCTGATCCCGGAGCAAGAGTCGGGATCGGATTGATCCCGACTCAAGTTCCGCTCGGCCGCTCCCCAATAGTGGCTTCGATCGTCAGTTGAGCCTCGCCTCGAACGATCTCGATCTCGACCTCATCTCCGGGCAGAGTCTCGAGGATGGCGGCAACCGCATCGGCCGATGAAGCGATATCGGCATCGCCGATCCGGACGATTACATCCCACTGTTCGAGCCCGGCATCATCGGCAGGGGTCCCCGGGACCACGTCGATGACCAGTGCCCCCATTTCGGTGCCCAGATCGAAACGGTCGGCAGCAGCAGTTGAGTTGTCAACCATCTGTACTCCGAGAAACGGTTCCCCGACGCCAAGTCGATAGCGTTCAATGAATCGCTCGGCGGTGTCCACCGAGATGGCGAAACCGATGTTCTGCGCGCCACCCGCTATCGCTGTGTTGACTCCAACCACCTCACCCGCTGCGTTGAGCAGCGGACCACCCGAATTCCCCGGGTTGATGGCGGCGTCGGTTTGGAGCAGTTCTTGCATCGTTCCCAGCTCGGTCCGGATGGTCCGACCCTTGGCGGAGACAATGCCGGCGGAAACAGTCGGGTCGGTCGAGTCCAGTCCCAGCGCGTTGCCGATGGCGATTACCGGATCGCCGACCTCGAGTACGTCGACCGATCCCAACGAAAGCGGGGTCAGTCCATCGATTTCATCGAGTTGCAGCAGGGCCAGATCGCGCGACGACGCTTCTGCGACGACATTTGCCTCACGCTGACGGCCGTCCTCAGCGGTAACGATCACCCGATTGGCGCCTCTGATGACGTGGAAGTTGGTCAGAATCAGGCCGGTGTCATCGATCACAATGCCGGTGCCCGCTCCGGCGGGGACCTCCTCAGGAACACCAAAGAGGTCGAGGCGCACCCGCTCCTGCGTAACGGAGACCACGCCACTGCGAACATGCTTCACCAGCTCGGAGACGTCGTACAGATCGAGCGACACCAACGGCGGGGAACCACCTTCCTCAGTCGGTACCGCCTCGGTTGTCGGGGTGGTCTCAGAGCTTGGAGCGACTGCCTCGGTTGATGGCGCCGTCTGGGTAGTTGTCGACTGGATCGGTTCGGTACCAGTAGTGCAGCCCGCGGTGCCCATCACCACAACGAGCAACAGGGCGATAGATTTGAAGCTCATGTGAAACCTCCGTGCCCTTCCGACGTGAGCCGGAAGGGCATGGAGAGCAGGAACTGTCACTCGCCGCCGGTGAGCCTGTCGGCGCGGCCCGGCTTGATCGACACACGATGCGGTTTTGCCTCTTCGCGCATAGGGATGGTCACAGTCAGCACGCCATTGTCGTGGCTCGCCGTCACCTTGCCGGTATCGAGACGGTCGCCGAGCCGTACTTCCCGTCGATGGGTACCGGCCGGCCGCTCCCGAAGAAGCCACGTGGCGCCTTCGGTTTCCTCTACTGCTCGCTCGGCAGTCACCGTGAGCAAGCCGCCCTCGACGGTGAGGTCGACATCATCCGGGTTCACTCCAGGCAGATCAAAACGCAGGGTGTACAGGCCATCCTTCTCGAAGGCATCCATGGGCATGATTCCGCCTCGCCACCTGCCGCCGAAGGAAGACATCATGCGATCTACCTCCTCAAAAGGATCCGTGAAACGCATCATCGCTACCACAACTCCTTTCCGTTTGCTACGACTCTGCGATCAATACCACCCGCTCGGGGTCAGATAATCTATATATACCTTACTCAGATTCGCTATGTCAATAGCCAAGACGAAGGCGGATTAGCTGATCAATGTCTCCCACGCCGAGCAGTGCGTGCATAATCAAGACCTATGCAGCGAATGTTTCACCAACCGGTTGGCGATGTCGTCCAAGAGTTCAACCTGCATCACCTGGACGCGGCGGTTCGGGATGGCGGCTGGATTTGGCTCGATCTGACCAATCCCGGCGAGCAGGAGATCAGAGATCTGGGACGACAATTCGGTTTCGACCCGCTGAGTATCCAGGACGTGCTCGATGTGACCCTGCTTCCCAAAATGGACGAACACGGTACGTACATGTTTGTGGTGCTGCACGGGATCAGCACCGACGAGGCGGGGCGCCTCACCACTGAAGAAATCGACTTCTTCATCCGGCCCGATCTGCTGATAACGGCTCATCGCTCGCCGAACGCGGCAGTCGATTGGGTCGCAGAGAACCTCACCAAGAGCGACCAGCTCACGATCGGCGGACCGCCGGGCATCGCGGCCGCCATCGCCGAGGCAAGCAGCCGGCGCTATCTACCGCTTCTCGATGCGCTCGACGAGCGCATCGAGACAATGGAGGAGGACGCGATCGCCGGTGATCCCCGCATTCTCGGTGACAGTCAGGCCCTACGGCGGGATGTCATCCTGCTGCGCCGGACTCTGGGACCGCAACGCGAGGTAGTGCGGGCCCTCAGCAGATCACCTTCTCCGCTATTCAACGACGAAACCAGGCGATCGTTTGCCGACGTGTACGACCACTACTTCCGGCTGGTCGAGTCCCTCGATGCCGCTCGTGCGTTACTCGCTGGGGTGATGGAGACCTACCGCGGTGCCGTGGCCGAGCGGACCAATGAGGTCATGAAGGTGCTTACGGTCTTCTCTGCCGTGCTGCTGCCGCTCGGCCTGATTGCCGGCTTGTGGGGTATGAACTTCGCCGATGTGCCCGGGTCCGGCTGGCGCTGGGGCTTCGTTGGGCTCCTTGGCATGATGACCGCTATTGCGGTCGGTTTGTGGGTGTACTTCGCGCGGCGGGGGTTTGTCGGTGGACCCAAGCTGCGCGATCTTCCCAAGGCGGTCGGCCTAGGACTTGTTCAAGTGGGGACAGCTCCGCTGCGCGTGGTTACCGGACGATGGTCGACGGGTCGAGGCAACAGCCGATCTGGTGAGAAAACGGAGTTGCCGCCCCCCTGAGCTGTGGGAGCTGTTCAGCAGGAATGTCAGGGCAAAGAAGGTGATTGCCGGCCCCAACGGTGCTCCGCCGAAGTCCACGAGACCAAGCACCGAGATGTTCGAGCCGAGGAACAGCATGAGAAGGCCGACCGTCAGAAGCAGCCGCAGGTAGTCACGCCACACCCTGCCGAAAGCAAGACCCATCGCCACGGTTGCCAGCGCAATGAAGATACCCGTTATCGGAAAAGCGCGTGCAATCAGATCATCGACAGGTCCACCGCGGGCCATGATCGCCGCCACCTTCGTCACGCGTTCGAACACGACGACAGAGGTAATCCCAAGGCCGGCGAAGACCGCAAGGTGCGCGGTGTTGTAGCCGATCCAGGTGCGCAACGAGTACCCACCGAAGAGCCTCTGGTAGCTCCAGGCCAGACTCCAGCCACAAAGGCCGCCGGCAGCGATCATCACGGGCAATGTGGCCCGGATGTTGCTGATCGTCAGGTGATGCACAGCCGTGAAGACCACGGTTGAGGTGGCGCCGGCGGCAGCACCCCGCCGGCCGAAACCGGCGGGGACATCCGTCGCCGCGACGCTAACTCCACGGTCGGCCGTGACGGTCATGCGCTCCGCCGCTCCCGCGGTGCATCGGAGGCGGCAAGCCAGCCATTCGTCTGCTGCGCAATCGCGACCGGATCATCGAGCCAGGGCAGGTGCCCGAGGTCCGGAATCATCACGAGCCGGGCATTGGGCATACGCCCCACAACCCCGCGGGCGACGTGCTCGTCACCGAATCCATCGTCCTCTCCCCACAGGAAGACGGTCGGTGTCTCCACACCGGCAAAGACTGAGTCGGGGATGGAGTCGGCCGGATCAAAGCCACGCCAGGTCACCATCCGGCTAATCATTCCGCCGTCGTGCTCCATGGTGTCGGTGTGCTTCTGTAGCGCGAGGTACCACTCGTTGAACTCGTCGGGGAACCCGCCCGCATCCAACGTCGCCCCGTGGCCGATCTGGCGCATGATGCTGTCGTTGCCCTTCTGGTTGGGCGGCAGCTTGCTGATCAACCAACGCACCGGTGCAATTCCCATGGCTCGCATGAACGCGGGCGTCGCACTGCCCGGGGCAAGCGCAGGCGCCGCCATCTGCACCATCCTGCGGACGAACTCCGGTTCGGCTGCAGCCGATCGCAGAGCCAGCATCCCGCCAAAGGACGAAGCGACAATGTGAGCAGACTCGATGCCGAGCCCGGTGAGCACATCGCCAACGAACCGGTCGCCAAACTCGGCCAGGTTGTCTCGGTCAATGGGGTACGGGTCACTCAACCCGGTGCCGGGGCGATCGACGATGAGGCACCGGTATCCGGATAGATACTGAACCAATGGTGCCCAGGTCGAACCGGAGTTAGGACCGCCATGAATCAAGAGGACCGGTTCACCTTCCCCAACCTCCTGAGCCCGCACCTTGACCCCGATTCGGGGAAGGGTGACGAAACTCTCCCTCGGGGATAGCCCAACGGAATCCCAAAGCGTCTTCTCTGCCTGTCGATACTTCTGCTCGTTCATGCCTTGTCTCCCATGGCGTGCGATGGTCGGTTCCTTCGTTGCCGACTACGAAGGCAAGGTACGGCGAAGCGCGCTCCGCCGGAACAGTGCCCACCACACTTCTTAGGTGGGGATTGCCGCATACTCGTCTCGACCAGAAGTGAGGCTGGCCTCAATGGACACCGAGTGGTCCCAGCCTGCACAATGGCGCCCGTGAAACGTCTCTACTGGATCATCGCCACATCCGCGGCGGCTTCACTTGTGGCGGCCGTCGTCATGTCGATCGCCACGCGGCCGCTACCCGCGTCGGCTATTCAGTATCTGCTCACGGTTCCGATCCCGTTCACCGCGGCAGGACTCTTCCTGCTCTGGCGTCACCCGGGAAATCGGTCCTCCGAACTTCTGGTGCTGGGTACAGCCCTAGCTATGGCGTATGCGGCACTGCTCGAGAGGATCATCAAGAACCGCTACGCCGATGTGGGTTACGAGACGTGGATGTCATGGGCGCTGGTCGTCGAAGCAATGACCCTGGCACTCGGACTGGCCTGTTTGGCCCTACTCATTGGGCTGTTTCCGGATGGTCGCCCAGCGACGGCCGGAGAACGGCGCTTCTCGAGGCTGGTGTGGTGGATGCCGCTTCCGCTCGGCGTTGCGGTGCTCGCAAATGAGAACGTGATCGTTGAGCCCATCACCTACGGAACTCTCCCCCCATTCGAGAATCCGATTCACATCGAGGCATTAGTCGCTCTAGGGGCTGTCACCGAGCCCATGCGTTCAATCCTCGGGATAGCGATCGTTGCGGCCGTCGTCATGCTCGGTCTACGGCTCAGGCGCAGCGCCGATGCCGTTCGTCGCCAGATTCGCTGGGTCGTCCTGGGATCGGCGGCGGCGCTGTTGTTCGGGATGGCACCGTTCATCGTCGCCCCCCTGTTCGACTCCGATTGGTTCGAGCATGGCGAACTGTTGTTGAGCCTGGGTTCCTTTGCCCTGGTTTTGATCCCCATATCGATGGTTCTCGCCATCGAACAGCCGGACTGGCTGGATACCGATGCTTTCATCAGCAAGTCGCTGACCTACGGGGCTCTATCCATCGGTATCTTCGTGATCTACGGGGCGATTGCGGCCGGGCTGGGTCTTGTGGCGGGAACCCGGCTGCCGCTCGAGGTTGCCATTGTCGTCACCGCAATCATGGCGTTTGCCTTTCAACCCACGCGGACACGAGTGCAGGGAATCGCCGATCGGTGGGTGTTCGGCGACCGCCCCTCTCCGATCGAGGCCATCGCTGAACTCGACCGCTCCATTACTGATGCCGGCGGCGACCTCAGCCGGAACCTGGCTGAGACAGTGCAACGAGCGGCTCGATTGCGTTGGGTGTCGGTTGAGATGTCCTCCGAGTCCTCGTACACAGCTGGGGATGAGAGCGGTGCATCGGTGTTCCGTACGGAGATTCGGCGCGGCAGTGAGGTATTTGGCACAGTTGCATGTGGCCCCAAGCTGAGCGGCCAGTTCCGAGACAGCGATGCCGGCCTGGTCACCGCACTCACAGGCCAGACGGCGCTCATTCTGTCCAACGCTCATCTTGCTGCCCGGATCGTCCAGGCCCAGGAAGCGGAGCGTCGGCGCTTGGAGCGGAACATCCATGATGGCGCCCAGCAGGAGCTCGTCGCCCTGGTGGCCAAGCTCGGCCTGGCCAGGGCTCGGGTCAGGTCGGGCGGAGTGGATGAAGCCACGTTCATCGAACTGCAACGTGACGCAGGAAACATCCTCAAGGATCTGCGGGATCTGGCTCAGGGGATTCACCCCAGCGTGCTCACCGATGGCGGTCTCGTGGAAGCTGTGGAGGATCGTTGCTCCCGGCTACCAATCAACGTCGAGGTGAAGACGTCCCCCGGACTGCGATCGCTCCGTTTCGAGGATGACGTGGAGGGTGCTGCGTATTTCTTCGTCACCGAAGGACTCACCAACGTGCTCAAGCATGCCGAGGCGACCGAGGCGCTAGTTGAGATCCGGATTGCAGATGATCTACAGGTTCTCGTCGCCGACAACGGCAGCGGCTTCGAACCAGAGGAGGCGGCGTGGAACGGCCTGGCCGGGCTAACCGACCGGTTCACGGCACTGTCGGGTGATGTATCGGTTGCGACCGGCGACGGCAACGGAACGGTGCTAAGGGGGCGGATTCCGATCGGGGGTCGAGCGTGATTCGGGTGATCATCGCCGACGATCACTACCTGGTCCGCGAAGGAACGCGCCAACTACTCGAGGCATCCGGCGAGGTCGAGGTGCTGGCAACGGTGGAGGACGGCACCCACCTTCGTGATGCCGTCGACCGCATGCAGCCCGATGCGGTTGTCGTGGATATCCGGATGCCTCCGTCGCACCAGATGGAGGGCATCGAGGCAGCACACGACATACGGTCGAAGCACAGCGAGATTGGGATCGTGGTGCTGTCCCAGCACGCCAATTCTCTCTATGCGTTCGAGTTGTTCAAAGACGGGACCGACGGTCTAGCGTACCTGCTGAAGGACCGGATCGGTGACCTCGACGAGCTTCTGCGCGCACTGCGTGAGGTGGTCGCCGGCGGGTCGGTCATCGATCCCCTCGTTGTCGAGGGCTTACTGAGCCGCCAACGCAACACTTCCGATCGGTTGCTCAACACGCTCACCGACCGGGAACGCGAGGTTCTCGGCGTGATGGCCGAAGGACGATCCAACGCGGCGATCAGTGACGCTCTCTTCATATCGGGCTCTGCAGTCGAGAAGCACATCAACTCGATCTTCGCCAAGCTGGGTCTGTCGCCGAGTGAGTCGGAGACACACCGCCGGGTCGCCGCCGTGCTGGCATTTCTGCAGAGTCGGGGCGCCGGGCCGGAGTAGCGGGGCCTAGATCTAGAACTCCCGGACAGGCCTCCGCTCGTCGAACCGCCAGAGCCCAGCCTCGGTGGCTGCTCGATAGGCAGCCTGGATCTCGTGGGAGCTGGGCCGTCTGCCGATGTCGGCGTAGCGTTCTGAACCGGGCACACGATGCTCCGGGCGGTACTGAGCCATGATGTCCACGTAGGTGTCCGGGGACACCTCGTCGGCAAGCCAGTTGAAGATGGCGGCGGCTTCGTTGGTCTGACCCGGCATCACCAGGTGGCGAACCAGGAGGCCGCGCACCGCCAGCCCGTCGCTAGCGACAACGAGGTCTCCTACCTGCGTGCGCATCTCCTTGATCGCTTCTCGCGCCACTGCCGGATAGTCCTTCGCTCTCGCCAGCCGTCGTGCGGTCTCCGGCTCCCAGAACTTGAAGTCGGGCATGTAGATGTCGATAAGGCCGTCCATCAGCCGCAGCGACACCAGAGCGTCGTAGGCGCTCGTGTTGCAAACGATCGGGATGCGGAGCCCGTGGGGAACGGCGATGGCCAACGCTTCGACCACCTGAGGGGCCACGTGCTCCGGAGTGACCAGGTTGATGTTGTGGCAACCGGCCTCTTGCAGATCGAGCATCAGCGCCGCTAGCTCCTCGTCGGTGCATTCCCGCCCTGCCGGACCCTGCGAGATATCCCAGTTCTGGCAGAAGACACAGCGCAGATTGCACGATCCGAAGAAGATCGTTCCCGACCCGCGCCATCCGCGCAAGCAGTCCTCCTCGCCGCCGTGGGCGAAAGCGGCAGTGACTCGCGCCCACCTGCCGATGTGGCAAATCCCCTCCTCATCGGCCAGCCGATCGACGCCACAGTCGCGGGGGCACGCAACACAGTCGCTCAACTCACGACGAGCCGCCTCGACCTTGGCGGGAAGGCCGCCAACTCGCCAAGTGGAGACCGCAACCGGATCCTGTCGTTCGACGACAAATCCACTGTCCATGCTCAGAAGCGTACCGGGAGGGTTTCGAGCGGAGAAGGTTGGACATGCCCGGTAGATCGAAGTACGAAGAACCGCACGAGGTGTGAGAGGCCTGAACCGGTCTGGCGTCCCAAAACGGAACATATTCCGTTTTGGGACGCAAAGCGACGAGGGGGTCGATTTGCCCGGCTATTTGTGCGACCCTCGAGCGTGTCGCATCTCGGGCGAGTGTTGGGGGTACCAATGACCGGGCACCGTGTCAAAAACGCGGGCGATGGGAGTAGCTCGGTCGAGTTCATCGCGCCGATCGTGCTCTGGCCGTACGTTGTCGTGCTTCGCCGCGGGCTCAGGCGGCTCAAGGAGCTGGCCGAGAACGGGCCGTGAAGCGCTCCTAGCTATGGGGCCTGGTGTGCCACCAGTCTGGGCCGTGTGGATCGGCGCACTCCAACGCTTCCCGATCCCACCCGGCCAGATCAGCTGCTGCCCCGTGGGTGCTCTCGAAGAACTCCAGCAGCGCACCGTCAGGTTCTGCCGCCCCGGCGATGGAGTCGTAGGTGATGGCGAACTCTCCCAAATCGGCCAGCCAGAAGGCCTCCGCCGGAGAGACGGCGGCGTTGGCAAAACCATCGGGGGTCGGGTAGGCATAGGAGTAGAAGATCGGTGTCGGCGCCTCCCGATTGCCGGGCCAGAACCCGACGCTGGTCACTTCGTGGGAGTAAGCCTCCTGGGCGACGTCGAGCGGGAAGTTAGGTATACCGCCACCGTGGGGCGGGGCGGTCCGCCCGGAGAAACGGGTGACGGCAAGATCGAAACTCCCCCAGAAGAAGTGGACCGGGCTGGCCTTGCCGCGGAAGCCGGCCCGGAAGCGGGTCATCACCCGGTTGGCTTGGAGCAACGCCCCCCACAGTGCTCGGGAGTGCTCGCCGTTGAAAGCAGAGTGCGTGGTGTCTTCATCGAAGGGAATCGCCTCTGCGATCTCGCTCGGCACCGGATGTATCTCGACCGGCATGCCAACAGATCCCATGGCCTCCATGACGGCCCCGAAGAAGTCCGCAACGGTGCGCGGCCGAAGCTCGACGGCACGACGCTCCCCGAGTGTTGTGGTGAGGATGAGTTCGCCCGCGTGCAGGTCGAACGCTAGTTCAAACCCCTCTTGCTCATATGGGACCAGCGAGGTGGTGAGACCGGACGCAGACACATAGAGCGGTACGCTCCACGAATGGTTGAGCCAGGGGGTCTGCACCATGCGGATCTTGCCGACGATCTGGGTCCACAGATGGAAGGTCTCGAGAGTGTCGGTCCATTCTTCGCTCGGCAGCTCTGGCCACCCGGCGGCCGTAGTCGTCATTGGTGTCCCCGAGGTCGCTTCAGCAACGAGTGTACCGACGGGCATAGAAGCGGACGACGTCGCGCCGGATTGCCAATTGGCGGAAGAGGGCTGTCTAGCTAAGTCCGCAGGTAGGGAGGCACGCGATACGTGTACGTAGCGTTCGGACCAACCAGCTTCACCTCGCCGGCCTCGCCGTCGAAAACGATAGTTTCCCAGGCTGCCTCGAGACTATGCAGCGGCATGAACGACTTCGAGATCCCATCGTGCCGGATGGCCAGACCGGTGCCCTGGGCGACGAACGTTGCTTCTTCGGCGGATGTGGAAACCTCACCGAACGGCTCGAAGAAATTGCGGAACGACACAATGACACTTGGCCAGTCAGCGCGAGGAACCGGTTCACCAGGCATGGCACGGAGGCTAGTGGGAGCCGCTACCTGGTGGCTTCGATCAGGAGGAACTCGTCGAGCAGCCCGAGACGGTCGCTATCGAGGATGAACCGGCTCACGTTGCCCATGTTGGCGGGCAAGTCAACATCCTGGTCACCGAGAAACCCGTCACAACCTCGCTCTGTTTGCTCGAACGCTGGTCCGAGGGTGATCGGCTGGCCTTCCGGTTCGTTGTCGAGGGCAGACTCCGGCACGTAGTAAGTACCGCTGGTCTGAAACGTCGTGCCACCCGAGTTGCAGCCGGTGTTGTAGCTGACCGTGCCGTCGGCGTTGAATTCGATGAAGGCGGGATCATCACCGACAACGTTGGTGAAACCACCACCATCGGGGAGTGCGTAGTTGGTGATCTGCCACCGGCCCAACAGCTCTTCGCTGCGATCCTCGCCTGCAGGTGATTCCGGGTCGTCCGGTGGCTGCGTAGTGGTGGCGGTTGTCTCCGCCGCCGTCGTTGCCGGTGCTTCTGTGGTTGCGGGGCTGGACTCGTCACCGCCACAAGCAGCGATGATCAGCGCAATGGCGATCAGAAGTGTGGTCCTTGCGAACATGGCTGAACCCTATACAGTTGCTCGGTCGCCGACAACGGCTTCTCGGCGTTCGCCGCAACGGGCCAATGGCTGCTGTCCACGGCCGAACGAAGCTCAACCATCACGTACGAGGCCCCCTGCTCGGCAGGGGGCCTCTGCGGCTGCTGGCCGGTTTCGAGGTTAAGGCCCATCCCGAGGCCGTTGCTTGCGCAGACGACCGGATCGGCGTGCGGCGTCAACGAGCACCGCCTCGATCTGGGCATTCACCGAGCGGAACTCGTCGGCAGCCCAGGCTTCGTAGGCGTCGTACAGCTCCTGGGGGATGCGGAGCAGATACTGCTTGCGTTGCCGCGCCATACCCAGCCGCCTACCGGCTCAGCGTCCCCACGTTCACAACCGGGTTGGTCGGCTGATCACTGGCGATGACGGTCATCAGATTGGCGGCGAATGTGGCCTTGCGATCCTCATCGAGGGCGATGGAATCATGACCGTCGCCTCCCTCTTCGAGGCCGGCTACGGCGTCACGCACCATGAGCACGGCACCTTCGACAATCTTCTTGCGGGCGGCCACGATGGCAGCCGCCTGCTGGCGGCGCAGCATCGACTCGGCGATCTCCGGGGCGTATGCCAGGTCGGTGATCCGGGTCTCCATGATCTCGACCCCTGCATCGTCAGCGCGGTCCTGCAACTCGACGAGCAAATCCTGGTTGATCTCGCTGGTGTCACCGATGAGTGTCGTTACATCCGTATCGTCGAACGCGTCATACGGGTATAGCCGGGCGAGCTGGCGAACCGCCGACTCCGACTGAATCTGCACGTAATTCGTGAAGTTGTCGACGCCGAACACGGCGCGGGCGGTGTCGGTGACTCTCCATACGACCACAGCAGCGATCTCAATTGGGTTGCCGCGTGCGTCGTTGACCTTGGATGTCTCCGTGGTGAAGTTGCGCACCCGCAGCGACACTTTCTTCTTGATATACAGCGGATTGGCCCACCGCAGCCCCGGGTTCTGGTCACTTCCTCGATAATCACCAAATAGCGTCAGCACAGCCGACTGATTGGGCTGGATCATGTAGAACCCGATTGAGACGACAACTACTGCCAGCGACAGGACGATCGCCACTGCAATCAGCCAGAAATTGGCGTTGATCCCTCCGAAGATGAACAGGGCGATTGAGCCGAGCAGCATGACAATGTCGCCGAGCAGCCACGGGATTCCTCCCCGGGACCGGGCCGGCGCCTCCACAATCTGCTGGTTGGTTTCCCGAACAGTCATGATGACTCCTCTATTGAACCGGTTCTATCACTATGATATCAGATTGATAGAGGCCGATCAATGGCTTATTGCGTGCGCTCGATCGGCGCTTTGGCCCCTCCGGATGTTCGTCGGCGATCCCATACGAATTGGGGTCATCGCCGGCGACTTGCGTGTGGTCTGCAGACCGGTACTCTCCAGCGCCCCCAGGGAGGTAACTACATGGCAGAGAAGACAATCGTCGCCGGCGTGGCGCTCATCGCGCTGGGAGTTCTCGTATCGATCGCATCGGATTCCAGCAGTGTCACCTCGCTGATCCCGGCGATGGTCGGGATCGTCTTCCTGTTGCTCGGGCTGGGCGCCCGGATGCGGCCCGGCATCGCACACCACCTCATGCACGCAGCAGCAGCCATTGCCCTTCTCGTGATTCTCGGCAGTCTGGGATCGACGATCAGTCGCGGCAGCACCGGTTGGGCGCTATTCGCCCAGCTCGGGTCCGTTGTCATCGCCGGCATCTACCTCGGCTACGCCATTGCCTCGTTCCGGCGAGCTCGACAGGCGCGTCTCGCCGAGTAGCTCAGGGACTGCAGTTCTCTGCCGGGATCGGACCGGCCGGAGACCCTTTTCCGCAGATGGCTTGACAAGGATCATGTTTGCGCAGGGCGTCGCAGTGGATAATGGTTGTCACGAGACGGCGACGCAGACCAGAGGGAGCCGAGAAGCATGAGCCACACCCGTATCGACTTCGAGAAGATCCGAACTCTCAAGGATTTCTACGACTTGATGGCTCAAACCCGCGAGCTTCGGTTTGCGCTCGTCAACGAACTGTATACAGGGGGCACCGTCGATGCGGCCGACATCGCCTCGCTCGAGAATGCGCGTCGCTCGCTCCAAGAGATCCCAGGTTCCGGGGGTCGCTACCAGCTGGAGCTCGACGCCGACCGGATCATCGAGGTCGAACTCGACTACGAGATCAACGAACTCGAGAAGGACATCCTCTACCTCGAACAGGGCGAGGCGGCCCTGCTCAGCTATCTCGAGGAGATTCACACCGGTTTCCGCGAACACGTCGCTGCGGGTGTCGCCATGCTCGAAGGCAAGAGTTTCAACGCGTTCATCACAGACCGCGACGGCACCATCAACAACTACTGCGGTCGCTACCGCAGCAGCGTGCAGTCGATATACAACGCCATCTGGCTGACCCGGTTCGCCGACACGTGCTGTGAGAACCCGATCATCATCACCTCGGCCCCGCTGCAAGGCCCCGGCATCGTCGACGTCAGCGTCAGTCCCGAGAAGAAGATCATCTATGCCGCCAGCAAGGGGCGAGAGTTCATCGATCTCACCGGCACGCGGCGCAGCTTCGAGATAGCTCCCGAGAAGCAGCAGATCCTCGATCGGCTCAACGAACAGCTTCGCGAGCTCATGGCCATGCCCGAGTACGAGAAGTTCAGCCTCATCGGCTCGGGCCTACAGTTCAAGTTCGGCCAGACCACCATCGCCAGGCAGGACATCAGTGCGTCGATCCCGGCCGATGAATCGCAGGCCTTCATGGAGAAGCTCACCGAAATGGTGGCCGCGCTGGATCCCGACGGTCACAACTTCCGGATCGAAGACACCGGACTAGATGTCGAGATCATCCTCACCATTGAGGGTGACGAGGGTCTCAAGGATTTCGACAAGGCGGACTCGGTCAACTACCTAGCCCAAGAAATGGGGCTGGAAATGGCGCGGGGGCCGCACCTGGTATGTGGTGACACCGGTAGCGATGTCCCCATGATCGATGCCGTGATGGCCTACAGCGAAGAGACCTATGCGATCTTCGTGACCGCAGACGACGAGCTGGGGAATCGTGTGATGAGCGCGTGCCCCAACTCGCTCATCGTGCCGACACCGGACGTATTGGTGGCGATCCTCAATACGCTGGCCGGGTAGGTCACCAACCGACTCTTGCGTCCCAGATCGGAACATATTCCGTTCTGCGACGCAAGAACGAGGGACGCGCAGTCGGGATAAGTGAATGTAGGCTCGAAGACAGAGCTCCCGGCTCGGATGAGCCGGGCGTACCCGTTCAATAGGACTCGGATTCGATGTCTGCCCTGAACCGGTTCAAGCAATCAGATGCGTTCTGGCATCTCGAAACCTCCCTCATAGCCCTCGCCGTCGTTTTTGCCACCCTGGCGCTGTTCTCCAATCCGGCTCGGTCGGGGGTCGTGCCTGAAGAGACTCGAGCGAGCGCAGGTGTGACGGCTCAGGCCAATGCTATGCCTCACCAGGGATGGGCACCCATGACGGTGTACTTCAGCGCTTTCGGCAGCGGGTCGGCAAGCGGGGAAATAGTCCGGTACGAGTGGGATCTGGACGGCAATGGCCTTTACGACACCGACGCCTCCAGCGACGGCGGATATGCCAGCTATACCTACGCCAAGCCGGGTGACTACGTGGTCACACTCCGGGTCATGGATCAGACGGGAGCGAGAGCAACGGACAGCCTCACGGTGTCTGTTCGACATCCTGGATCGAGTCCGGTGGACTACTGGACGATCTTCGACGACAGCCGGGTGCAGCGGGTCGATATCGAGTTGACCCAGGCGGCATGGGACGCGCTCTGGGTCGATCCGGAGTCCAAACAGACTGTGAGAGCAGACGCGGTGGTCTTTGGTGAGAGGCTGAACGACGTCGGATTCCGGATGCGAGGCCAGTTCTCGCTGCGGGAATCAGGGGACAAGAAGCCATGGAAGATCGATACCGACTTCTACGTCGAAGGCCAGGAGTACCGGAACCTCAAGCAACTGATGTTCATCAACAACATCGGTGATCCGACTCTGGTCAGCGAGAAGGTGGCGTACGACCTGCTTGCCTTTGCCGGGGTGCCGGCTTCTCACGTCAGCTTCGTCGAACTGTGGATCGACATCACCGATGATGGCGCTGACCCGGTTTTCTGGGGTGTGTACTCAATGGTGGAACGAGTCGACAGGAAGTTCCTCGCCAGCCGGTTCGGGAACGACAGCGACCAGGGAAACCTCTACAAGGCCAGTCATGCTCAGCGGGGCCCCATGGATCTGATCTACTACGGCGACAGCATCGAGGACTACCCCACCCAGGGCGGGCAGTATGCCTACGGGAAGGCAACCAACGAAGAGGAGAACGACTACTCCGACGTGATCAACCTCGCCAGGGTGATCGACGGCACCAGCTACTCCACCGGAGAGGAGTTTGCGATGGCCCTGGAGGAGATCTTCGAGGTCGACACCTTCCTCCGCTATGTCGCCGTGATGAATGCTCTGTCGACCTGGGACTACTACCCGTACACGGGCAACAACTTCTTCCTCTACAACAACCCCACGACGGGCAAGTTCGACTGGATTCCCTGGGATCTGACGTTGGGAGGGGATGCTCGGGCGCCCCTCTTCGATCTCACC
>Ga0180435_10002690_pt1 | contig 18055 bp, 19 predicted proteins | sample SS_ome_3_FD_132467 | JGI IMG/M metagenome (GOLD analysis project Ga0180435, IMG submission 132467) | Hypersaline lake sediment archaeal communities from the Salton Sea, California, USA - SS_3_S_1 metaG | ecosystem: Environmental > Aquatic > Non-marine Saline and Alkaline > Hypersaline >...
CCATTCGTGCCATGCAGGACGGATGGCTGAGCCTCGATGCCGGCCTGTCCTGGGTCATCGCTGCGTCGATTTTCGCCGGCGCTACCGCCGCCTCCCTCCGCTTCTTTCGCTGGGAGTGACCTTCATCCCGGCTGACCAACGCTTCCGGCGTAACTGGCGGCACTATATTGCCGCCAGTTACGCAAGAACGAGGGGGGACGCCGGCTACCTGCTAGCCCTCCGGGCGGAGAGTCGGGAACAAGATCACCTCGCGGATGTGGTGCTGGTCGGTGAGAAGCATTACGAGACGGTCGACGCCGATGCCGAGACCGCCGGTTGGGGGTAGCCCGTACTCCAACGCAAGGATGTAGTCCTCGTCGATCGGGTGGGCCTCGTCATCACCCTCGGCCCGAGCCACTGCCTGCGCCTCGAACCGCTTCCGCTGGTCGAGCGGATCGTTCAACTCGGAAAAGGCGTTTGCGTACTCGGCGCCCGCGATGAACAGCTCAAAGCGCTCGGTGAGGTTCGGATCGTTGCGGTTCTCGCGGGCCAGTGGCGAGACCTCCTTCGGATGATCGAGCACATAGGTCGGCTCCCAGATCTCATCCGCCACCAACTCTTCGAAGAGCTGGTCGATGATCTTGCCGTGGCCCCAGCTCCCGTCGACATCGATGCCGTGCTTCTCGGCGAGAGCAACCATCTCGGCTCGGGGACGATCGAAGCCAATCCCCTCCCCCGTCGCCTCAGCCACCAGATCAACCATGCGCGCCCGCCGGAACGGCTTGCCCAGATCGAGCGTCCTGCCCTGATAGCTGATCTCGGTCGAACCGGTCGCCACGACGGCGCAGGCGCGCACCATCTCTTCGACCATATCCATGATGTCGCCGTAATCGGCGAATGCCTCGTAGGACTCGAGCATGGTGAACTCGGGATTGTGGGTCGAGTCGATACCTTCGTTGCGGAAGATCCGCCCGATCTCGAACACCCTCTCCAGCCCGCCAACCACGAGCCGCTTGAGGTACAACTCGGTGGCGATCCGCAGGTACATGTCCAGCTCGAGTGCGTTGTGATGCGTTGCGAAGGGCCGAGCCAGCGCCCCCGTCGCCTGCCCGAGTAGGACCGGGGTCTCCACCTCGATGTAACCGCGTGACTCGAACTGGCGGCGCAGCTCGCTGATGATCTTCGACCGCATGACGGCGATGTCCCGTGAGCTCTCGTTGACCATGAGGTCGATGTAGCGCCGGCGGCTACGCATCTCGACGTCCTGGAGTCCGTGCCACTTGTCGGGCAGCGGGCGGAGCGAGCGGGCCAGTAGCTCGAAACGGTCGATGCGAACGCTGACCTCGCCCTTCTTGGTAGTGATCACGACGCCGGAAGCCCCCACCCAGTCACCGATTTCGAGGTCGTCGAATGCCGCAAAGAGCTCATCGCCGAGCGTACGCTTGTCCACAAACAGCTGGATGCGCCCGGTGTTGTCCTGGAGCACCGCAAAGACGAGCTTGCCCATGCGCCGCATCGCCATGAGCCGTCCCGCCACCGCCGCCTCATCCGATGTCTCGGTTCCCGGCTCCAGATCGCCATAGTCGGCGTGAAGGTCTGCGGCGAACCTCGTCCGATCGAAGCGGTAGGGATAGCCATCGCCCCCGAGCGTGGCCTCATGCTTGGCTAAGCGCTGTGCGGTCAGGGGGTGATCGGCCAAGCTGCCTTCCGGGCTCGGCTCCTGAATCTCTGTTTTGTCGCTCATGTCGTGTTCAACTCGTAGATATTGCGGAGCCCCTCGAGCGTCAGAAATTCGTCGATCGTGGACACGCTGGAACAATGGGGCACGATGGTAGAGGCCAGGCCTCCCGTCGCAACCCTGGTGACATCGCCGCCGAGTTCGGCAGCAAGACGCTCCATGATCCCGTCGACGAGCCCGGCATGGCCGTACAGCGCTCCGCTCTGGATGGCCTCTACGGTCCCCTTGCCGATCGGCGATCTGGGGGGAATGTACTCGACTCGTCGCAATGCCGCCGTACCCGAGATGAGGGCGTTGGTAGCGATGTGCAGGCCCGGGGAGATCACCCCGCCGAGGTACTCACCGTCGACGCTGACTACATCGAAGTTGGTGGATGTACCGAAGTCGACGACAACAACGGGCGTTCCGTACCTGCCCCGCGCCGCTACGGCATTGGCGATCCGGTCGGCTCCCACCTCCCGGGGATTGTCGATGAGGATCGGCATCCCGGTCTTGGTCCCCGGCCCGACGATCACGACCGGAGCGCTGGTGACCGAGCTGCCGATCTCCCGGAACATGTGGGTCAGCGCAGGCACCACGCTGGAGACCGCAACGCCGGTGATCGACTCCCAGGCAAAGCCGTCGACAGCGAGCATCGTGTGGAGCGAGATGCGTAACTCGTCCTCTGTCTGCTCCGGATTGGTGGTGAGCCGCCAATGCCCAACCACCTCCTCACCATCGAGGAGACCGAGCACGGTTTGGGTGTTGCCAACGTCGATAGTGAGCAGCATCAGCCTTCTCCTGTACCGTAGAGCACGCTGCGATCGGCGAGCCGGATCCCCCGGTCGCCGACATAACCGCCCTCTCCACGGTCGAAGTGCACATTGTCGATGAGCCGGGTTTCACCCGACCAAGCCGCCAGCGCAAGGAATGCGGGGCGATCCAGCGCGGTCACTGGGCTCGCCCGGTCCTGGTCCGCCAGGCTCACGTATTCGACACTGAGGTCATCGCCAATCTCGAAATAGACGGCATTGGTGATTGCTTTGGCATCCCGCTCCCCGGCTTCGACGAGGTCGGCAGCCCGCAGCAGACCCCGGCTCAGCTGCAGGGCGGCTTCTCGTTCGTCATCTGAGAGGAAGATGTTGCGACTCGACAGCGCCAGCCCGTCGCTCTCCCGGACAATGGGCACACCAATCACATCGACGGGCATCGACAGATCCCGAGCCATGCGGCGAATGACAGCCAGCTGCTGGGCATCCTTGCGCCCGAAGTAGGACCGCTGCGGCTGAATCCCGGCGAACAGCTTGGCGACGACGGTGGCTACCCCCTCGAAGTGCCCGGGCCGCCTTGGGCCCTCCAACTCGTCGCTGACTCCGATTACGTTCACCCGGGTCAGCTGCTCATCCGGGTACATCTCCTCGAGATCCGGAACAAAAACGACATCGGCACCGGCCGCCGTAGCCAGGGCGACGTCTCGCTCCAGATCACGCGGATAGCGGGCAAAGTCGTCATCACGGTCAAACTGGAGGGGGTTGACGAACAGCGACATAACCACGGTGTCGGTCTCAGCCCGGGCGGCCTCGATCAGCGACAGATGGCCCTCGTGCAGGAAGCCCATCGTGGGCACCAGCCCGACAACGCCATTGCCGACCTCTCTGGTTTCGGCGAACGACTTGGTTGTTCTCATTGGTCCTCTTTGTTCAGCACACCAGCAAACTGATCGGAGCGCCCGGTCAGCAATGCCAGCAGTTCGACGAAGCGGGCGAAGGCAACTTGCCACTCCGGGCTGGCGGAGGCTACCGCCTCGAGCTGCGCCGCAACCGTGCCCGCATCGCCGCGGGCTACGGGCCCGGTCAGCGCGGCGCGGGGGCCGAGCTCGAAGGCGTTGGCTACGACGGCCTCGACCAACGGCCGGGCAACATCCCACGACACCCCGGCTTCTCTGAATAGGTCTGCCGCCATTGCAAACGCAGCAAGGGGGAAATTGGCGGCGGCGGCGGCGGCGGCGTGGTAGAGCGGCTTCGCGTCGTCGTCGAGCGAAAAGGGCGTCGCACCAAGGCTGTCCGCAAAGGCTTCCAGCGTGTCCTGGAGCCCCGGCCCGGCGGTGATTGCGATGAATGAGCCCGCCAGCCGGGCGGAACCTGCCTCCGGGGTCGGCAAGGTCTGCAGGGGATGGAACGAACCGATCTCGATGCCTTGCTCGGCAAGCGGATCGAGCGCGGCTACCGGGGTCAGCCCGGAAAGATGTACGGCGGCGGGAACCGGAACGCGATTCCGGGCAAGGCGAGCGGCGACCGGTTCGATTGCCGCATCCCGCGTAGCAACGAGCATGAGATCAGACTCGGGAATCGGATCGTTGATCGTTAGCGGCCTCGCCCCGACGATGCCGGCCCCACGCTCGGCCGAATCGAAGCTCCTGCCGACGATGGCCACTACTTCGTGTTCTGCAGCCGCTGCGGCGATCGCAAGCGACATTCCGGCCCGTCCGGGCCCAACCAGGACAATCTTCATGCCCGGATTGTACGTCGCAACTTCCACAGGTGATCAGGTTCGTCGCCTTCGGTGGCAGCGCTAATCTCCGCTGTGTGAGACGCGAGTTTCCTCCAGGGTTCATGTGGGGCACGGCGACCGCCGCCCACCAGGTCGAAGGAGAGAACCGCAACTCAGACTGGTGGGCATGGGAGCAACGCCCCGACTCGCCGGTTGCCGAGCCGAGCGGTACGGCAATCGACCACTACAACCGCTATCCGGATGACGTCGCACTTCTGGCCGACCTCGGGCTACCGGTCTATCGATTCTCGGTCGAATGGGCACGGATTGAACCGGTCGAGGGCTCCTTCGATGAAGGTGCGCTCGCCCACTATCGCCGGGTCGCGGAGACAGTACGGGCGGCCGGCATGACCCCGATGGTGACGCTGAACCACTTCACGCTGCCGATCTGGGTGGCCGCCCGTGGCGGTTGGTTGCACCCTGACACGCCGGCCCTGCTGGCAGCCTATTGCACCAGGATCGTGAGCGAGTTGGGCGACCTCGTGGACTGGTATTGCACGATCAATGAGCCGGGGAACGTAGCTCTCGGCTATCTCGGCGCGCTGGGGTTCCCACCGGGGACGACAACCATGGCAACGTGGGAAGCCGCCATCGATGGTTTGTGCCAGGGCGTTGTGCGTTCTCGCCAAGCAGCCAAGCAAGCCCGCCCCGAGGCGAAGGTCGGGGCAACGCACGCGATGATCGAATTCGAGGCAAACGACGCAGGGCAGCCGCTGGTGGAGTTCTTCCGCGTCCGTATGGAGGATCGGTTCCTCGCGGCATCGAGTGAAGATGACTTCCTGGGGGTGCAGACCTACACGAGGGCGCTGATTACTCCGCCGTCGTGGTCGGCCCCCCTGGTTCGGGCCCTGACAGAGTTGGGACCGGTTCGCCGGTCCGTGGCCCCATGGCTCTTCCGTCGTGTATCACGCATTGGCGACACCGCAGGCAGTTCGACTCGCACCACCGACATGGGTTACGAGTACCGGCCTCAGGCAATCGCGGCCACAGTGCGAAGAGCCAACGAGTTGCTTCCCGACAAGCCCCTAGTCGTCACCGAGCACGGCATCGCAACCACAGACGACACCGAACGGATCGAGTTCATCCGCGACGGGCTGGTGGCGCTCCACGAGTTGATTGAAGACGGTGTCCCGCTGCTGGGCTATATCTACTGGTCGGCGTTCGACAACTTCGAATGGGCCCTCGGGTACCGCATGCAGTTTGGCCTGATCGGTGTTGACCGATCGACCCAGAAGAGAGTCATAAAGCCATCGGCGCGGTTTTTCGGTGAAGTCGCCAAAACGAACGCAGTGGCGATCGACTAGGTCCGGAGTGGTTGAACGCCTACTCTCTCCCGCCCCTACCGCAGAACGCAATGCCCGAACCAACTCGCGAGACACTGAGCCCTACCGACCGTCGGGCGTTGGCTGCCGTGGCCGTGCAGTTCTTCGTCAATGGCGCTCTTCCCGCTTCGTTCATCCCGCGGCTTCCCGAGATCCGCGACCAGGTGGACATCAGCGTTGCCGGTGTGGGATTGTTGATCTCGATCGCCGGCCTGACCGGCCTGCTCGGGAGCGCCTTGGTCGGCCCGGCAGTTGCCCGTTTCGGCACCCGCCGCGTGATGCTCAATGCGGGAGTCGTGATCTCGATCTCGCTGGGGGTAATTGGTGTTGCCGAAGTCCCGGCCGTCCTTCTGATCGGCCTGATGGGGATGATGGCGTTCGACGTGATGGTGGACGTGCCGATGAACATGCAGGCATCGTGGATCAGCGCCCGCCGCCATACCCCGGTGATGAACCGACTCCACGGTCTGTGGAGTTTGGGCACGCTCGTCGGCGGGCTGTCGGCCGCCAGTATTGCTGCCGCCGGGGTCTCGCTTACCGCGCATCTCATTGCTGCCGGCATTGTGCTTCTGTCGGTGCTCTGGTTCGTTGGGTCGAATCTGCTGCGCACCGACGAGTCCCCCAACCGGAGCGCCGAGCCCAGGACAGTGCAGGGACGCGTCTCCCCTGTGCTGATCTTGTTCGCCCTCACCGGACTATTCGCGCTAACACTCGAGTCCACTGCCAGCGACTGGGCTGCCTTTCGGCTCGTCGATGACTTCGGAGCCTCCCCGGGATTTGCCGGCCTCGGCTACATCGCGGCGACGGGAGGAATGACGGTGGGCCGGCTGGCCGGAGATTGGGCTTCGGTTCGGCTGGGTAGGTACCGGCTCCTGCTCACCGCCGTGGCGCTGACCGGATCCGGTTTCGCCCTTGCCACGCTGACTTCCAACCGCTACATCACGCTGCTCGGATACCTGATCACAGGTCTGGGTACCGCAACCCTGCTCCCTCGTCTCTACGACGACGCCGCCAAGCTACCGGGGATGCCCGGAGCCGGGCTGGGTGCGCTCACTGCCGGGATTCGCCTCGGGACAATCGCAATCCCTGTTGCGGTCGGAGCGCTGGCTGCGTCTGCCCTTTCGGTAGGCGGAGCCGTTGCGGTCGTGACCCTGCCCTCCGTCGTTGCTTTCCTCGTAGTCGTCCTTGCGCTACGAAGAACTGCCGGCGTCTTCGGCGAGTCGTAGGCGATGGAATCGGGTGTGCTCAAAGATGATCGAGGTCTCGATGTGCGCCACCTCCGGCTGGGCGGTGAAGGCTCCCATGGCGATATCGCGTAGGTGATCCGAGTCACGAACGACCACATGCACCAGGAAGTCGTTGGTCCCGGCCATGTGATAAAAGGCGACGACTTCGGGGAGCTGCTCGGCGTACTGCCGGAACCGGGCAACCTGGGAAGTCTCGTGGCGATGCAGCTGGACGGCGATCATCGCCTGCAAACCCACCCCAACCACAGCCGGATGCACATCGGCGTGGAAACCGCGGAACACCCCCGCCTGCTCGAGGCGCCGGATGCGCTCGGAACAGGTCGACTGGGCGATACCAACCCGGCCGGCAATCTCCTTATTGGACAGGCGCGCATTCTCCTGGAGAAGAGCCACGATGGCGCGATCTGTTCGGTCGAGAGCAGCGATCGAGGTCATCTTCCGAATACCTTCCACATCCTGTTGACGATTTCCGCAGGAAACATACTATCGGAGCCAGGATTACGAAGAATGAGCCAGATCCCGGGCCTAGGAACGAAAGGGAGCCGAATGAGCCGTAGCTGGGCTGAACCGTACAAGATCAAGGTTGTCGAGCCGATTCGGATGACGACACGCGAAGATCGGGTCGCCGCCATTGCCGAGGCCGGCTACAACTCGTTTCTCCTCCGGTCCGACGATGTGTACATCGATCTGCTCACCGACTCCGGTACCTCAGCGATGTCCGACAGTCAATGGGCCGGCATGATGATCGGCGACGAGGCCTACGCGGGCAGCAAGAGCTTCTACAATCTCGTCGACGCGGTACACGACGTCTACGGCTACGAGGAGCTGGTCCCGACCCACCAGGGCCGGGGAGCTGAGCACATCCTGAGCCAGATTCTGATCGAGGACGGCGACTACGTCCCCGGCAACATGTACTTCACCACCACCCGATTCCACCAGGAGTACGCCGGAGGCAGATTCGTCGACGTCATCATCGACGAGGCTCACGATCCCGCCAGTCTCCATCCCTTCAAAGGCAATATTGATCTCGACAAGCTGCAAAGCCTCATCGATGAGGTCGGAGCCGACAAGATCCCGTACATCTCGGTGGAGACCAACGTCAACATGGCCGGCGGGCAGCCGCTGTCGATGGCCAACCTGAAGGCAACCTACGAGCTATGTCATCGGCACAACATCCTGGTGATGCTGGACGCCACCCGCGCTGTAGAGAACGCCTGGTTCATCAAGCAGCGAGAGGCCGGATACGAGGAGAAATCGGTTGCCGCGATCTTGAAAGAGATCTGCGACTACTCCGACGGCGCGACGGTTTCGTCCAAGAAGGACAATCTGGTGAACATCGGCGGTTTCCTGGCGCTGCGCGACTCCGAACTGGCCAGGCAGGCCCGGGCACTATTGGTGGCGTTCGAGGGGCTGCATACGTACGGCGGCATGTCGGGACGGGACATGGAAGCCCTGGCCCGGGGAATCCGCGAGATGGTCGCTACCGACGATCATGCGCATGCCCGGGTCGGACAGGTTGAATACCTAGGCGAGAAGCTGATCAAGGCGGGCGTGCCGATCATCCGCCCCGTCGGTGGTCACGGTGTGTTCCTCGATGCCAAGGCAATCCTTCCGCATATCCCGCACGAGCAATTCCCGGCGCAGGCGCTGACCGCAGCGCTCTACGTTGAATCCGGAGTGCGCGGGATGGAGCGGGGCATCGTCTCTGCAGGACGCAACAAGGCAACCGGCGATCACAACTACCCGAAGCTGGAGCTGGTGCGCCTGGCGATCCCGCGCCGGGTCTACACCCAGGCCCATATGGATGTCACCGCAGAGGCAGTCATCGACGTTCTCGAGAACCGCGATGCGGTCGGTGGTCTTCGGTTCACCTACGAGCCCGAGTCGCTCCGGTTCTTCCAGGCACGATTCGAACCCATCACCTGACCTGACAAGGCTCCCGTAAGGACCGATGCCCCCGCCAACCGGCGGGGGCATCGGTCCGACATGGCCGCAAGCAACAGTCACGCGCCGCATCCGGGTCGCGGAAAAATCCACTGTTTATGCGGGTTTTCGGTGTAGCTTGGTCGCTTGCAAACGGGGAAACACATCCCGAAGGTTCGTCAAGATAGGGAGTTCCACTGTGAACAAGACGGAGATGGCGAAGAAGCTCGCCAAGAAGGCCGACCTGAGCCAGGCCAAGGCCGCCGAGGTCGTTGACATCATTTTCAGCTCGGAGTCCGGTGAGGGCATCATCGCTGTAGAGCTCGATGCCGACCGTGAGGTCAGCATCAGCGGTTTTGGCAAGTTCTATACCAGCCGGTCCAAGGCTCGCACCGGCCGCAACCCGGCCACGGGTGAGACTATTCAGATAGCGGCGAAGAAGCATGCGAAGTTCAAGCCGGCCAAGGGCCTCAAGGATCGAGTGGCCGTCTAGGTACCAGACAACTCGTGAAAACCCCGCCGTCAGGCGGGGTTTTTGCTATCTACAGAAGCCAATCACCCAGCCACCAGATTGCCAGCGCCCCCAAACCGATGAGCAGGAAGAGTGCCAGAGACGTGGCCCGATCTGCAATGAGGGCCCGATGCTGCTGCACGACCTGATCGGCCACCCCGGCCCGGTACGAAAGCAGCGGCACCCCATCGGGAAGGACAGCATCCGGCCAGATCTCGAGCAACGGGTCGAGCACAAAACGCCGCTCGGTCAGCCGGGGATGGGGCACCTCGAGGCCCTCCTCATTGATGATCTCGTCGCCGTACAGAAGCAAGTCGAGGTCAAGGGTCCTCGGGCCCCACCGCTCTATCCGCTCCCGTCCCGCGTTTTGCTCTATCTGCAGGCACTGCTGCAGCAGATCCCGTGCCGACAGGTCCGTGTCGATGATGGCAACGGCATTCAGATACGGCTCCTGGTCCGGCCCGCCTATGGGGGCGGTTTCGTATAAAGAGGAGACCCGAACCAATCTGCCCAGTCGGGCAAGTGCTGCCATTGCGTCGTTGATGTGCCGGGATCGATTCCCCATGTTGGAACCGAGCCCGATGGCGGCCCGGGTCATATCAGCTCGCGCTCGGAATGAGCCGGCGACCCTCCGGGCCAAGCGGCCGGCCGGAGATCTCTTGAATGACCGACGTGGCGACGATCGGATCCTTGATGAGCTCGGCATGAACGAGATAGCCACCCATCAGACCGACAAGCATGTCGCCGATCAGTTCCCGATGTACCAGGACAGAGGCGCCCGGGTAATTCATGGCCTCGTCGAGGATGGCAAAAACCTTGCCGACGTCCTCGGGGTCGAGGTCGTCTTCGATCGGATAGTGGAAAAAGCGGAACGTGGCGCCCTCATAGGCCGCCTGGTTCTGGTTGCCCGGCATGAGGGATACGACCGTATTGACCCCCTGCTCGGTAAGCCAGATGATCTCTTCCTCGCGCCGGACGCGACGATGCTGGAAGCCGTAGCCACCGATGCGCTCCGAGATAGCCAGTCGCCCCGCAATGACCCACTTGAAACCCCTTGGCTCCAGTCCTGCCACTTGTCATTTCCTCCGTCGTGAGGCTCGCACCATAGCGTCCGCCGTTCGGGCGGCTTGTAGAGCATGGCTCACATTGTGTACCCGCACTGCCGCGGCGCCGGCGGAGATGGCGAGGGCAACCGTAGCCGCGGTGGCAGCGTCTCGCTCATCAGCGTTCGTCGCAACCCCGGCATTATCCAAAATCTGCCCCAAGAATCCTTTTCGTGACGTCCCGACCAGCACCGGCAACCCGATCTCCCCGAACTCGTCGATGCCGGCCAGCAGCTCGAGGTTGTGCGCAAAGGTCTTGCCAAAACCAATCCCGGGGTCGATACACAGCCGGCTTCGGTCAATCCCCGCCGCCAGTGCGTATTCGACCCTTCTCTCCAGGTAATCACGGACCTCGACCACTACATCACCGTAGCGAGGGTCATCTTGCATCGTGCGCGGGTCGCCGAGCATATGCATCAGCACGACTCCTACTCCGCTCTCGGCGCAGACCGTAGCCATCGCCTCATCCGCCAGAGCGGTTACATCGTTGATGATGTGGGCACCGGCGGCTACTGCGGCAGCAGCCACTTCGGCTTTCATCGTGTCCACGCTCACCACGACACCGGCATCGACCAAGTCGCCTACCACGGGGACTACCCGTCCCATCTCTTCCTGGACAGGAACGGGGTCGGCACCGGGTCGGGTCGACTCGCCACCGACGTCGACGATGTCCGCACCCTGATGCCACAGCGCCATTCCCCGGGCTACGGCCTCGTCACGCCCGGCGTAGCGCCCGCCGTCGGAAAAAGAATCGGGGGTCACATTGACAATCCCCATGACCAGTGTGTGGTCGGACGGAGACAGAACCCGATCGCGAATGCGCCAGATCACTTACCCCGCCAGCTCCCCCTAGGACCGCGCAGGCTGCGGATCGTCGGATTGTGTGCTGGATGCGACCCGCCCCTCTGCTAGCGAGGTCGGCTCAGGCAGGCGGATTCGGAGTGCCCCTACCTCGGTGTGCTCCCATTTGGGAACATCGGAAAAGACCTCGACGATCTCTTTGGCATCGATGGTCTCCTTCTCCAGCAGCACCTCCGCGATACGGTCCAGCGCATCGCGATGCGTCGTAATGATCGACCGAGCCTCTTCGTGGGCCTGGTTGATCAGCATGCGGATCTCGTCGTCGATGGCCGAAGCAACATCATCCGACATCTCCTGACCCCGGGTGTAGTCGCGGCCCAGGAAGACCTGCGAGTCGGGTCGGCCGTAGCGCAGCGGGCCGAGCCGATCGCTCATCCCGTACTCCATGACCATCTGCCTCGCAAGGTCGGTCGCCTTCTCAATATCGTTGGATGCACCGGTGCTGGGGTCACCGAAAACCTGCTCCTCTGCGGTACGGCCACCGAGTGCATAAGCGAGCTGGTCGACTAGTTCGCTGCGGCGGGCGTAGCTCTTGTCCTCAACGGGGAGCGCCAGGGTGTAACCACCGGCCCGACCGCGGGGAATGATGGTGACCTTGTGAATCGGATCGAGATTCGGGAGGGCGAAACCAACGAGGGCGTGCCCGCCTTCGTGATACGCAGTGATCTTGCGCTCCTCGTCCGACATCACGCGGCTCTTACGCTCCGGGCCGGCGATGACCCGGTCGATGGCCTCTTCGAGCTCGGCCATGGAGATGAGCTTCTTGTCACGACGCGCCGACAGCAACGCAGCCTCATTGATGAGGTTGGCGAGGTCGGCACCGGTGAAGCCGGGGGTCTGCCGGGCCAGCGCCTCGAGATTGATGCCCTCATCGAGCGGCTTCCCCTTGGCATGCACCTCGAGGATCGCCGCCCGACCTTTCAGGTCGGGACGATCAACCACGACCTGACGGTCGAAGCGACCGGGTCGCAGCAGAGCCGGGTCGAGGATGTCGGGACGGTTGGTGGCTGCGATGACAATGACCCCGGTATTCACGTCAAAGCCGTCTAGTTCGACCAGCAGCTGGTTCAGTGTCTGCTCACGCTCATCGTGACCGCCGCCGAGACCGGCGCCCCGGTGGCGACCGACGGCATCAATCTCGTCGATGAAGATGATCGCCGGACCGCTTTGTTTGGCTTGCTCGAACAGATCGCGCACCCGCGACGCCCCGACGCCAACGAACATCTCAACGAAGTCGGACCCGGAGATGCTGAAGAAGGGAACGCCGGCCTCACCGGCGACCGCCCTGGCCAGCAGGGTCTTCCCGGTACCGGGGGGGCCGAAGAGGAGAACGCCCTTGGGAATCTTGGCGCCGATGGCGCGGAACTTACCCGGGCTGGAGAGGAAGTCTTTGATCTCCTCGAGTTCTTCTACGGCTTCGTCGGCGCCGGCGACATCCTTGAACGTGACCTTGGGTGCATCCTTGCTGACCTGCTTGGCCTTGGCCTTGCCAAACTGCATGACGCGGTTGCCGCCACCCTGCATCTGCATCAAGAAGAAGATGAAGACACCAAAGATCAACAGATACGGGAAGATCGAGGTGAAGAACCAAGTCAAGGCCGACGGGTTCTCGGCATTGACGGTGAACTCGTCGACTCCCGCTTCCTCGATGAGTGCAGTCAACTCATCCTCGAACTCGGCCGGATAGACGGTACGGAAGTTGGGATTGGCCCCCTCGACGACGGCGCCCTCGGCAAAGGTACCGACGATCTCATCGGAGCGGGCCTTCATTTCCAGCGTGGCTATGTCGCCGGCGAGCAGCTTGGCCTGGAACTCGGTTATGCCCAGCTCCTCGGGTTGGTTGGCGCCTTGCAGGAACATGTTCACAGAGAACATCACGAGGAGGGCCACGACCATATAGACGAGAATGGTTCGAGCGGTTCGGTTCACTTTGCTCCTTGGTAAATCACATCGCCGTCCGGCGTTACGCCGTCGGGCCGCCCATGATATGCGATTGCCTACGGTACTTCGTCGGGAATTCGCGGGCTAGGCCATCAGTCGGCGAGTTTGAAGCCTTCCTGTACGTCATTGGGAGATGACGTCGAGGCGGTATCCATCACACCGATGTAGGGCAGATTCCGGTACTGCTCGTTGTAGTCGAGCCCGTAGCCAATGACAAACTCGTTCGGAATATGGAAACCCTCGTACTGGATATCGAAATGGGGTCGCTCGACATCGTCCTTGATCAGCAGCGACGCCAGATGGAGAGTCTTCGGCTTCCGGACTGCCAATGTGCGCAACAGATACTTGAGCGTATGTCCAGTGTCGATGATGTCTTCGACGATGAGCACGTTTCGACCTTCGATTTCCTGATCGAGGTCCTTGAGGATGCGCACAACGCCGGAACTGTGGGTACCGCCGTGATACGACGAGACTGCCATGAAATCGGTCTCCACCGGCAGTCGGACGTGACGGGCAAGATCGGCAAGCACCACGAAAGCCCCCTTGAGGATGCCGATCATCAGCAGATCTTTGCCCTCGTAGTCCCTGGTGATGGCCGCTCCCATTTCAGCCAATTTGGCATCGATTTCCTCGGCGGTGATGAGGACCTTCGCAACCTTCACGCTGTCTGCCTTTCCAGCTCGACCCACGTGCTCAACGGCGTCTCGACCCGGGCCCAGGACGCCACCCGAACACCCGCTACCCAAGCGATTCTGCCACGGGACTCGACCACCGGCCAAGCCGGGCGCTTCCGCAGCGGAATCCCCGCCTCGTTGAGGGCGTCGGCCACCTTCTTGCTACCGGTGCCGATGTCGACACGATCACCGGATACCGCAGCTCGCACCCGCAGCTGGCCGGAGGGCAGGGCTAACCGGCACCAATCAGGCGACATCCTTGCTTTTTGCCCGGATGGAGCGGCAACGGCCCGAATCAGATGCCCCCCGAATTGGACTCTTCCGGGGACAGTGAGCGCAATGGGCTCATCGACGTGGACTTCGACCGGGCGATGGATAGAGACATATGGCCCTTCCCGCTCTGCGACCAGACCGTCAGTCAGATCCCGCCGCGAAGCCGTCCCCATGGTGACTGCCATGACCGCATCTACCTCGCGCGACGTTCCGGGGTAGGGAGGGTGCACGCGGCGGAGCGCCATGCGGATCGCCCGCTTGGCCAGCACTGCGGGCATAGTGACCAATGGAGGTACCGCCAGCAGAGTCACATTGGCATCAGCGGAGATGATGTCGCCAACGGCAACATCATCGAGATAGGCATCCTCGGCCGCGAGATGCTGCGCGCTACGCACGACCACATCGACCAAATCCCCGGGGAGGTGGCGATCCAGCTCAGGCATGATCTCGTGCCTGATCAGGTTGCGACGTAGCTTGCGATTCTCATTGCTGGGATCATCCACGTAAGGAAGGCGAAGATCATCGGCGACCCGGCGTAGGGCGGCGCGGCGGAGCTCGAGGAATGGCCGCACGAAAGGCCCCCGGCGCGGGGCAATCCCCGCCAGCCCCGTGGCTCCCGCGCCGCGCAGCAGGTTCCCTACCGTCGTCTCCGCAGCGTCGTCGGCGTGATGCCCCATCACGACCAGCCCGCCGGCGGCGGCGTTAGCGAGTGCGAGGAGCCGGACCTCACGAGCTGCTGCCTCCGGCGACGCTGCGGTTGGCGGCTCCACCGTGATGACCTGCAGCGGTAGCCCGAGTCGATCGGCGATGGCTTCGGCAGCTTCCTGCAGATCATTCGAAGCCGGCCAGCCGTGGTTGATGTGAACGGCGCGCACCGATCCCGGGGGACGGGAAACTGCACAGGCCCAGGCCGCTACAGCCGAATCAGCCCCGCCGCTCAATGCGACAACCAAAGGACCGTCATTGAGCTCGGCAACCGCGGCGCATGCAGCAACGGCCGTTGGGGTCAGCTCACCCGGTACAGCCATGAGACGGGATCCTCGATTTCCTCGAGCGTCGGCAGGTTGGACGGGCGCAGCCAGGCCGCATCGAGCGCCGACCATCCTGCCCGTTGTTCCACACCTTCGATGAACCTGGCGCCCAACTCGTACTGTCTCATCTTCATCTCGAGACCGACTAAGCGCATGAACATGGCGGTACGCGGGTCGTTACGCCGGGCAGCCAGGATGCGGGACATACGAGCCTGGCTCACCAACTCGCGCTCTCCGATACGGTCCATCACCACGTGACCGTGACCTTCGAGCAGCGACATCAAAGCCTGAACACGGTTGATGATCTCCCTCTGGTCGGGCGTGGCGAGCAGCCCGAACAGGCCCTGCTCATCGACGATAGGACGGCCCTGCTCGGCTGCCTCCCGGATTTCCTCGGCAACGCGGGCCATTCGTCCCGACTCGGGTCGGGACGAAGCGACCAACTCCTCGACCAGGCCCAGGAAGTAGGAGCGGAGCCAGGGAACCCCCTGGAACTGGAGACGGTGGGTCGACTCGTGGAGAGCGACCCAGAAACGAAATTCAGATGGCCTGAACTCGAACTTGCGCTCCATGGACAGGACGTTGGCTCCGACAAACATCACCGTGTCGCCATCCCCACCGTCCGACGTCGGGAGCACGAGTTCATACTGTCCGAGCACGCGCCGCGAGAGGAACCCCAGCACCGCACCTAGTTCAGCAGACATGATCCGCCCGCCCAGACCTCGACCAACCTTGTTGTCCGCCTCGAGGCGTTCGGTGACCGGAGCCATCAGCTGGCTGAAAGAAGCAACGTTGTTCTCCACCCATTCGGTACGGCTCACCACCGCGACATCAGGAGAACCCGGGGCCTCCAGCCCCGTTTCCGCGGATACGAGGGCGGTAGCACGCTCCACCAACAGCGGCGCCTGGCGCGCCAGCCGGGCTTCGTGATAGGTGCCTTCCAACGGATAGCTGCCCGCAAAACGGCGGGCCATGGCGACGGCGGAGTCCCAAGTGGTAGCGGACATGGAAAGCAAGGTACTACGCCGGGGACGAAACGAGAGCGGCGACGGAGCTACTCAGCGACGCGATAACGACCTCTGATCCTCACCACGTAGTAGGAGACTGAGGCGCCGACCGCAACAACGCAGAGGACAACAACCGCAGGGGCGAGGAAACGTGCAGTCCAGGGATCCTGCTCCTCCTCTACCGATTCCTCCGGCAAAATCACTGCAGGCTCGGCTGCCAACGTATCCGCCGAAGACGCCATAGCCGGGGACTGACCGATGACACCCATCGGTGCCGGCACGAAGAGCAGCAGGACGACAAGAGCCCGAGCGAAATTGGCCAATGATTGCTTCATCAGCCGCGACGATAGCAGGGCCATCGTCAGTCCCCCCTTTGGAGGAAATGTGCCACGGGCCGGGGGTAGGGGCGTGTCACCAAGGCGACACATGGGCAGTTGCTTCGCAGCTGTGTTTGCTGGATGGACCCTGGACGTTCCGGCGCAGCCGCAGCCCCAACCTGTCTGCAGGGCAGGCCGGCTCCTGTCTCGCTTCGCTCAACATTCTCCCCTTCGAGGGAGGAGAAAGGACGCCTAGCTCTCCGGGACGATGCGGCCGCGGAGACGAGGGAACTTGGTCGGAGCGTGGGCGTAGCAGTACTCGCGCTTGTTGTAGCGAGAAAGGGTGGTGTCACATCCTCGCTTGGCGCAGGTACGCAGCTCATCGGTTGCCTTCGGCGGCCGAGCCGTACCGAGAATTCTCTTGCCTTTGAGTGTGCTGTCAGACATCTTGTGATATTCCTTCTCTCAATCCGCGTCCCCACGGATCGATGGACCCAACCGGTCAGATTTCCTGGCCGCCGGTTGCTTCTTGCTCTATGAACGCACGAATCCGGTCCAAAAGTTCCTGCGGCGGCTCATCGCGACCACACTGTCTGATGCGCTGCTGCAGACGAGCTTCGAAATCGAAGGCCTCCATGCAGGGGCCACACCTACGAAGGTGCCATCTGATGCGGAGGCGGCGTGACCAGGTGAGTTCCTCATCGATGTATTGATAGAGGTAGTCAACCGCGTTTTCGCATTCGGCTTTCATTGGCTCGGTCCCGTGAGTCCGCGTTGTTCAGCTAATGACCACAACTTCTTTTGCAGCGCTTTTCTTCCCCGATGTAGCCGGGACATCACAGTTCCGATCGGCACCTCGGTGATCTCAGCGATCTCCTTGTAGGAGAAACCCTCGACATCGGCCAACAGAACCGGGAGACGGAAACTCTCCGGCAGCGACTCGATGGCCTCTTTGATGTCACTGTCGACCATCGATTCCAGCACCGATTCCTCTGTGCTGCGCTCAGCTCCGGAGGACTCGCCGAGCCGCTTGAAGAGGTAAAGGTCCTGCAACTCGCCCAGTTCGACCTCGGCGGGGCGGCGTTGCTGTTTGCGGTACCGATTTATGTAGGTATTGGTGAGGATCCGGTAGAGCCATGCCTTGAGGTTGGTGCCCTCCCGAAAGGTGTTGTAGGACCGGTAGGCCTTGAGGAACGTTTCCTGCACAACTTCCTCCGCGTCCGCAGGATTGCGCGTCATTCGGAGCGCAGCCGAATACAGCTGCTGCGCATATTGCATTGCATCGCGTTCGAAGTTGGCCCGGTCAGCCATGGATGCTCCTGAGGTCTTCGTCGGGCAAACTAGCGGAGAAACATGAGAAATCTGTGAAGAAATCCGAGCACACGAAATGAGCTGGATTGAGCGGAGCCGGAGATGTACCAGAACAGCATCGGCCCGAAGGGTAGGTACCGTGGAGAGTTGTGTCGGGACCGAACAGGGCCCGAAAGCAACTCGACCGTCGCCCGGAGGGCGACCAGGAGACCGGGCGACACGCCGCCAGCGTTGAGAATCGCATTGGAGCCGGAGACGTACCACAAAGCGCCGGCCGGAACGGCCGGC